>CECA01048178.1_pt1 | contig 32116 bp, 32 predicted proteins | sample 557351 | NCBI WGS metagenome assembly CECA01 (sample SAMEA3182051, study PRJEB8094) | gut metagenome | biome: human; feature: gut; material: Stool; isolation source: human stools | place: Canada | collected 2012-03-07 | reverse complement strand
GCATCAAACCGCTTGTTCTCCGCATCGTACATTCTGGCCTTTGCGTAGAACTGGTTCAGCACATCGTCATACTCGTGGGTGGCGTAGGTGATCTCCGGCAGCAGTCTGCGGAAGCCGCCGTCCACGGTGATGTCGGTGTATTTGCGGACCTCACCCCAATCGGTATAGTCTGCCCGTGCGGTCACACGGCCATACTGATCGGAGAGATTCACCACGCTGCCAAGGCGGTCGGTGTGGATGTAGGCCATATTGACGCATTTCTTGATGCTCTGCCCCCACCAGTTGCTGCCTTCGCCAATCGTCATGACCTGCAGCTTGTCCAGACCGTAGGTGTAGAAGAAGTCATAGCCGTCCTGCTCGGACTTCATCAACACCCGCTGGTCGATGTCCAGTCTGGTATAGTCAATGACATAATCCGTCTTGACCACTTCCGGCTTTTCGATGCCGGTCTCCACGCTGGGCGTCTGGCAGTGGAAGTCCGTGTAGCCGTGGCTGTTGTCCTCCAAAATCAGCTCTGTACCCACACGCACGCCGAGACCGTTAAAGGTATATGCGCTGACCTCGCCGGTCTTGTTGGTGCCCTGCACCATGCGGTTCGTCTCGTCATAGAGATAGGTCGCAATGGTGATGTTCTTGGGTCCGGTGGTGGTAGGCGAGCAGATCTCTTCTTCCTTCACCAGATTGCCGCGCTTATCGTAGGTATAGCCGTAGTCATAGATGCGGGTGATCTTCTGCTCGTAGCCGCACACATGCTTGCTCACCATCTGGTTGAGGTCGTTGTACTGGTAGGTATCCTCTTCGCCCTTGGTCGGACCGCTCTGCTTCAGCAGGTTGCCCAGCGTATCGTAGGTGTAGGTATAGGCGAGGGTATCGTAGGGATAGACCTCCAGCCTGCGGGTGCTGCCGGTGAGCCGGTTCAGCGCATCATAGGTAAAGGCTGTGCGGCTCTTGAGATTTTCCGTAGCGTCGCTGTCCCGCTGGAACTCCGTCAGCACATTGCCCTCGGCGTCGTAGGTGTACTCATACTTGACCTTGGGCGTCTTGTTGTAGAGCTGGAAGGGATCGGTGTCCACCGTCTTGAGGAGATTGCCCTCCGCGTCATAGGTATACTGCTCGATCCAGCCGTTGGGATAAGTCAGCTTGACAGGGCGGTTGGCAGCATCGTAGACATAGGCATAGGTGCCGTCATCCGCGTCAATGACGCTGGTAAGGTTATACACCGCATCGTAGAAGCTGCGGGTCTTGCTGCCGTCCGGATAGGTAATGCCGGTCTGATTGCCCACGGCGTCATAGGTGTAGGAAACCGAGTTGCCCTTGTGGTCGGTCATCTTCTGGAGGCGGCCCAGCAGGTCCAACTCGAAGGTGTTGGTGCCAGTCCAGTCATCCATCTGCACCAGTTCGCCGACCTTGTTATACTGGTAGGAGACCTCCTTTGCCCCATTGTAATTGATTTTCTTCACCAAATCAAGGGCGGTGTAGGAATACTGGGTCACATAGCCGTCCGCATCGGTCTTGGAGACCAGATTGCCGTTGCCGCTATAAACGAATAAGGCGGCCCACTATATTGGTGGGCCGCCTCTTTGAGAGATGAAGATACCACATTCCTCTCAAATTGCACATAGGGTTGGGAACTCAACTGTAAATAGGACTATTCTCTTTCCTAATGCGTCTAATTATTCCACTTGTTCTTGCACAAGGCCAAGAATGAAATCGCCCAAATCCTCTGCTACCGTTTCAGTTACTTCGAACTTTTTCCCGTTGTAAAATGCTGCAAGTACCCTTGGCTCGTTTTCTCTATTCAACGAAGAATAGTCCAGATACGCCATACTTCCATCATTATAATCGTAAATAGGTATCCAAGCCACGGGCAACCCCAATTCGGTTCGATCATTCAGAGCATATGCAACCGAGTTTCCTTCCAATATTCCAGAATCATCGTAAGGGTCAATTCCAAATATTTCATTTCCAAAAAATGAAAGATAGCCCAATTTCTTGTAAAACTCCTTACATTGTTTCGAAAAGGTCACACCCAGAATCTTTTCCGAAGCACCAATCTCTTCATCAGACTTTCCGCCTGCCGTAGTGTAAAATTTGCATTGGGGTGCAAGTTCTAACGCTTTTACAAAATTAGCATAACTCATAGTTTCCTCCGTCATGTAAGATTTTTACTTCTCCACTGCCAATATTCTTTCCTCCAACTGCTAAATGCATTTCTGTCAATTTGTAACGGCTCTTGCCCTATGTTTGTGTGCAAATTACTGTAATTTTGCTGGTGCTCTGTTGCTGTAATTTCCATCACTGGTCCACTATTTGTTTGGTCTATATGATGAATATTCACAGATTTTCCATCACGCCCAATAGGTGCTAACCCTTGTTCCATTCTTTGAACATTGGTTCGGCCTTGCTTGTCCACAAAGTTCGGATCAAAGGTGCTGTTATCCATTGTAACAGTTTTCCCAAATACATCAACAAGTTTCTTACTGTCCACAGTTTTGCACTGATACTTGGCCATGTACGCCAAAGGAGATGCTTCCCGGTAAAACGGGGGCATCTCCTGCTTTGTTGCTATGGAACGAATGATCTTATGCTGAGGAGGTATATACAATGGCTCAAAAGCGGCGTGAAAAGATTTTCTCCGAATATCCGGATGTTGTTACTGTGAAGCAAATGTGCGTCATGTTGGGCGGGATCAGCATGAAAACGGCCTACAAGATGCTTGAATGGAGTAGTACCCTGTAAGTGCAGTCGCAAAATCCCCAAAAATCTGTTAAACTGAAAGAACAGAGATGGAGGGAATCGCAATGAAGCATTACAGCAAAGAATTCAAGGAAGAAGCGCTGAAGCTGTCAGACGAGATCGGCGTGAAGAAAGCCGCGCAGCAGCTCGGCATTGCGTACTACACGCTGGCGGACTGGCGCAGCATACGCCGAAATACACCGCCCGCGAAGACACCGAGCGCAGATGAGCAGACGATCCGCATCCGTGAGCTTGAGCGAGAAAATGCCGAGCTGCGGACCGCGAACAATATTCTCAAGGACGCACTCGGTTTTTTCGCGCAAGACCGCAAGAAGTAAAAGCGTGTGAGCGGCACCTGTTCGTAGTCGAACGCAAGGGCGTCTACACGGCAAAGGATATGTGCCGTGTTCTGCACTTGAGCGAGTCCGGTTATTACCGGTGGCTTCGAAACAGGGGCAGGCACAGCAGCCGTCAGCTTCTTGCGGGAAAGGTCAAAAAGATTCTCGAAGAGCATCCGGATAACCGAAACTACGGCGTGGATCGCGTCTGCCTTGCGCTTGAGCAGGACGGCGTTGACGTCAGCCGGAGGACAGTGTATCGCGTGATGAAAGAGAATGGCTGGCTCCATAAAAGACGCATTCCGCACGGAATCACGAAAGCCACAACAGAAGCGCAGGAGCAGGAAAACATTCTGAAACGGGACTTCAGTGCCCAGCGCCCTTCGGAGAAGTTTCTCACAGATATTACCGAGGTACAGTGTGCAGACGGCAAGCTGTATGTGTCTCCGATCATGGACTGCTTCAGCGGCGAGATCGTCGCGCTCGAGATGCGGGACAATAGGAAGAAGGAGCTGTGCATTGATACGGTACGACAGTTGGAGCGGCTCTATCCGAGTCTGAGCGGAGCGGCGTTCCACTCGGATCGCGGCAGTCAATACACCAGCTTAGCCTTTCGTTCCGAGCTGTCTCGCTGCGGCATGATACAAAGTCTCAGCGGCACCGGACATTGCTTCGACAACGCACGGATGGAAAGTTTTTTCGCCACGCTCAAAAAAGAGAAGATCTACCAGATCGCGGCATACAAGCTACCGAGAGAACAGGTCAAAACGATCATTTTTCGCTATATTTTTATCTACTACAACCGCGTCAGGGTCTATACACGCAACCCGCTTGGGCTGCCGCCTGCGAGGTACCGGGAGTGGGTGCAGGCGCAGCAGGCAGCCTGATTCGATGCCGCCGCAGTTTTCCTGCGTTCCGCTACGCTCCACTTCGGAAAACTGCGCTGTATTACCATGCTTTTCAGATTTTGGGTGTTTCCCGACTGCACATTTCTTGACATTTCCAGGTATACCGGATGAGGTAGTAATGCTCGTTGTCTTCTTTGGCAAAGCTGGCGTCCTTGCAGACCACGATGGACTCGTCCGTGTCGATGTCCTTGAGCACCCGGACAACGAAGATGGGCTTTCCGTCGTACCGCGTATAAAACCCGGCAAATACCCGTTTGAGTGCCATAAGAAAGCCCTCCTTCCGCTGATTTTCTTACCGTATAGCACAGATTTCGGCGGAGAGAAAGAGCGGCGTTGGGACAGAGAAAACTGGGATTTGGTGGATTAGCAAGCACAGCCGCTGCCCGGACACGCGGCGATTTTGGGAGTATCCCAAGCCCTTATTTATAAAAGTGCGGCTCCTGAGTCCCTGCCAGCAGCATCCCCGTGTAGATGCCGCCCCTGCATTCGTTCAGGAGTCGTCTGCGCCTTTCTGCAAATCTATTGTACATATCGTGCCTTCTCTTGTGCTTACCTTATTGGTTTCTTTCATCACCAAAAGAATAGTGCGAGCGGAAGGGAACGTCAAAGCTGCGAAAACTGATTTTCAAATTTGATGGCGTCGATGTGAGGAACAAATCATCATCGATGCGATGGTTGCCATATCGCCGTATCGCAGAAAATATTTTTGCCAAATCAAAGGATTTTCTTGAATTGGACACGCTGATTCGCTATAATCTATAATATAGTCATTCTATAGCATGGAGGGACTCTATATGGCAAGTTATAAGTCGAGAGTGATTGACGTGACTATTGTGAATCGCCTGAGAAACAAAGGAGCGATCCTTGTGGAAGGAGCGAAATGGTGCGGCAAAACAACCACCTGCGAACAGCATGCCTCCAGCATTTTGTATATGAGCGACCCGGATCGGGTAAAGCAAAACCTCCAGTTGGCGGATATCAGTCCTCGTTCCCTCCTCCAGGGTGAGACGCCGCGCCTGATCGACGAATGGCAGATGGCACCCAAGCTGTGGGATGCTGTGCGCTTTGAAGTGGATCACCGAGATGGCTTCGGGCACTTTCTGTTGACCGGTTCTGCTGTGCCTGCGGAGATGGAGCAGGTGCATCATACGGGCACCGGTCGCTTTGCGTGGATCAAGATGCGGCCCATGAGCCTGTACGAATCTGGCGAGTCCTCTGGCGCAGTCAGTCTCAGCGAGTTGTTTTCTCCTGATGATAAACCGATTTTTGCGGAAAACAAGGCTACGTTAGAGAATATCGCATTTCTTATCTGTCGCGGTGGTTGGCCGCAAGCGACTTTCCTGGAGGGCGACGATGCACTGGTACAAGCCTTTGACTACCTGGATGCAGTTGTGAAGTCCGATATCAGCCGAGTGGACGGCGTTTCCCGCAATGAGACCCGTGCACTGCTCTTGATGCGTTCTCTTGCGCGTCACCAGGGAACACAGGTACCGAACACCACGATCTGCGAGGATATCAACGTCAGCGACGATATGGAGCTGAGTAAGGATACCGTTGTTTCCTATACGAATGCGCTGAAAAAGATCTTTGTGATAGAGGATTGCCCTGCTTGGAGTCCGAATCTTCGCTCCAAGACAGCGATCCGCACATCTGACACACGCTATTTTGTCGATCCTTCTATCGCCACTGCAGCGCTGGGCATTGGTCCCGGTGATCTGCTGAACGACCTTGAAACCTGCGGCCTATTCTTTGAAACGCTCTGCATCCGCGATCTGCGCGTCTACGCGGAAGCACTGGACGGCAGCGTGTATCATTTCCGCACCAAAGAGGGCTTGGAGTGCGACGCTGTTATCCACCTGCGCAACGGAAGCTACGGCCTTGTAGAGGTCAAGCTCGGTGGAGACAGGCTCATTGAGGAAGGTGCGCATACGCTGAAGATTGTCGCTGGTAAGATCGACACGACAAAAATGAAAGAACCCTCCTTCCTGATGGTTTTGACCGGCACCTCCCCTTATGCCTACCAGCGCGAGGACGGCGTGTATGTGGTACCCATCACAGCGCTGAAGAATTAGGGGAGCCTATAATAATGCCGATAGCGTTTCGGTACCTTGGATTATAGAACGAGCAAGGAGCAGATGATTATGATAGATGTTTCAAATTTGAAAGACGCCTTAGAAACTCTGGGATTTGTTGCGCATGGCGATATACATGAGAAGGTATTTCCTGAAATTGGGTGCAGCCTGAAAGTAGATTTCCACGCAAAAAAGCTGATTTATCCAAATGAAATAAAGGGCAGAGAGCGCAACAATGGTTTTGATAAGAAAGAGAACTTCGTTGTATTTGAATGCGTATGCCGTCTTTTGTCAAAAGGATATCGTCCGGAACATATAGAGCTGGAAAAAGAATGGCATCTCGGGCACGACCCCAAGGGTGGACGCGCCGATATTTGCGTGACCGACACAAGCGGAAATATGCTTTTCATTATCGAGTGCAAAACCTGGGGCAGAGAGTACGACAAAGCGCTTAATAATACGAAAAGTGACGGAGCGCAGTTGTTCTCCTATTGGCAGCAAGAGCAGTCTTGCAAATGGCTTGTTTTGTATGCCTCTGATTTGAAGGGTGGCTGTATTGTACATAAAGCATCTACGATTGACTGTTCCGACGATGCAAATATCGTCCTGCTTTCAAAAAAGGATAAGTCCATCAAGCTTTATCGGGATGCGAACACCGCATCAGCCAAGTATGAAGCCTGGAAAGAGACCTATGGAAGGCAGATCCATGATGATCTGATCTTCTCCAAGGATTCCGTTGCCTATCAAATTGGGGTAAAACCGCTTCGGAAAAAGGACCTTCGCGATTTCACGCCAGATGACAAAATTGTCAATAAATTTGAAGAAATCCTGCGGCACAATAATGTAAGTGACAAGGAAAATGCTTTCAACAGGCTTGTCGCGTTGTTCATTTGTAAGCTTGTCGATGAAAGCATAAAGGATGAAGACGACGAAGTAGAATTTCAGTATAAGCAAGGAACGGATACATACGAGACTCTGCAAGATCGACTCCAACGGCTCCACAGAGACGGTATGGAGAAATTCATGCGGGAGGAAATACTTTATGTGCCTGCGGATTATCCGGAATGGCTATTTTTGACATATACCGGTTCCAAACGAAAAAGCGCGATTGAAGATCTTCGGAATACGATCCGTATTTTAAAATTCTATTCGAATAATGAATTCACGTTCAAAGATGTCCACAATGAAGAACTGTTCTATCAGAACGGAAAGATTCTCGTTGAGATGGTGCAGTTGTTTGAGAAATACAGAATTGTCTATCCGTCCAAGCATCAATTCCTGGGCGATCTCTTTGAACAGCTGCTGAACAAGGGGTTCAAGCAAAATGAAGGACAATTCTTTACGCCGATACCGATCACTCGGTTCATTTGGGATAGTCTGCCTGTTGATCGGATGGTAAAGTCTGATAGGGGAAACGTTTATCCAAAGGTCATTGACTACGCCTGCGGGGCCGGACATTTTTGACGGAAGCTATCGAAGCGATCAATTATTTTGTACAGTCAGATGGAAATAATGCATGGGTCAGAGATCACATTTACGGAATCGAAAAAGACTATCGTCTTGCCCGCGTTGCAAAAATATCCCTGTTTATGAACGGCGCGGGAGAGGGCAACATTATCTTCGGTGACGGGTTGGAAAACGTACCTGATAAGGGGATTGAGAACGGCACTTTTGATATTCTGGTTGCTAATCCGCCATATGCAGTAAAAGATTTCAAGCAGCATTTACAACTTAAGAACAACAGCTTTACCCTTCTTGACCGGATTGGCATGAATGGCGGAGAGATCGAAACGCTGTTTGTGGAGCGAATTGCACAGCTGCTAAAGCCGCAGGGAGTCGCAGCGGTGATCCTGCCGAGTTCCATTCTCTCAAATGACAGTGCAAGCTATACCGGAGCCAGGGAGCGGCTTTTGCAGAATTTCTATATCCGAGGAATTGCCGCTTTCGGTTCCAAAACCTTTGGTGCGACCGGGACTAATACCGTTGTGATGTTTCTGGAAAAATTCAATGAACCGCCGAAACAGATTGACTTGTCAGCGGATTCTGTGGATGCGATTTTCAGCGGCGCGGAGCTTGCCGGATGGAAAGATAGGGACATTTTCGAGGCATATCTTGCACAGATTGATATCGGCGAGAATGAGTACAGAGCCTTTTTGAATAAATCCCTTTCCGTTGCAGATCTGGAAGGATCAGAATACTTCAAAATGTATGTGATGGCGTTTGCCGATTCTTCAGATGCAAAGAACCTGCTGAAAACAAAAGCATATCAGCAGAAAAGTGCTGATGAGCAGGCAGCCGCGTATCTGGAAAGATTGTATTCGTATGCTTCCTCCATTGAGCGGGAAAAACTGTTTTATTTCTCGCTGGTGTATCAGCAGACAACCGTGATCATTACGGCTCCGGCAGACAACAAGGCACAGAAAGAATTCCTCGGATATGACTGGTCAAACCGCAAGGGTAACGAGGGCATTCAGATCATCACGCCAGGCGGAAAGATGTATGATGATGCAGATCGAGTAGCACAAGGGACTCTTGCTCATTCCATCAAGAAGTCTTTTGATGGAATGGCACCTTCTTTCAACGAAGAACAGGCCACCTATGCGTCCGTTGTCAATACAAAGAATATGCTTGATTATTCGAGAGTTAATTTCAACAAGGCTCTAAGAACAAGCGTTAAGAAAGCTTTCCATATATCAAGCAAGTATCCATTGGTAAAACTTGCTTCAGTTTGTGATCTGAATACCTCAAAAACCGAGATTCACGATACTCCGGACGATTTGCTTGTTTCGTTTATCGATATGGCCTCTGTAAGCAGCGAAGGATTTATTGAAAGAAAAGTTGATCGTCCCTACGGCGAAGTATGCAATGGAGGATATACATACTTTGCTGAGGGAGATTTCATTATTGCGAAAATAACCCCATGCATGGAAAATGGAAAATGCGCAATTGCGGAGGGATTGACGAACGGTATCGGATTTGGTAGTAGCGAGTTCCATACTTTTAGATGCCATGCAAGCGAAATTCTCACTAAGTTTCTCTTTCTTCTCCTCAACCAAACTACGGTGCGTAAAGCTGCTGAGGATGCAATGACTGGAGCAAGTGGACATCGTCGTGTACCTGCAGCGTTTTATGAAGAGATGCTGATTCCGGTTCCGCCCATTCCAGTCCAGCAACAGGTTATTGACGAATGTGCAAAAATCGACGAGGAATACAATGCCACCCGTATGAGAATTGAGACCTACAGGCAGAAGACAGCTGATTTGTTTGCAGAGTTGGATGCTGTTATGTCGACCACGGGGGGGAACAGACTGAGCCTGTCTGATACAGAAAAATTCAGCGTTGCTATTGGCAAGCGAGTTTTGGACAAAGAACTTGCATCGAATGGTACAATTCCCGTTTACAGCGCCAATGTCACTGCGCCGTTTGGATTTATTGATAAATTGCTGATTACGGATTTCTCCGCGCCCTCTGTGTTGTGGGGAATTGACGGAGACTGGATGACCAGCTACTTGCCTTCAGACATGCCGTTCTATCCCACAGATCACTGCGGTGTCCTCCGCTGCAAGAACTCTGAAGTAAATCCACGTTATCTTGCTCATATTCTTGAGGTCGAAGGTAGAAAAATGGGATTCTCCCGGTCGTATCGTGCTTCCATCGACAGAGTGCATGGAATTGCATTTACCGTTCCTGATATTTCAATACAAAACAACGCTATGTCGAAAGTAGCAGACTATGAAATGGCTATAAAAGAATTGGAAGGGTCTTTAGAAAAAATAGCTTCTCGAAGAAGTGAGATTATTAGAAAAGCATTAGCGGAGTGACTGTTTGACGGTGCTATATTTTAAGCGAAAGAACCGGAGGAGATTACATGGATAAAACAGGAGTTATTTACATACTGACCAATCCGTCCTTTCCTGAATATGTAAAAATCGGGTATGCAGACGATATCGACAAGCGGCTGCAGCGGCTCAACCGGAGTGAGTGTATTCCCTTTGCCTTTCGTGTCTATGCAACCTATGAGGTCAATTCGCGGCTTTCTGATCTGAAGATTCACAGCATCATTGACAAGCTGAACCCCAACCTACGTTCCATCGAGAACTTCAATGGAAAGCAGCGCATCCGTGAGTTCTATGCCATGTCGCCGGAAGACGCCTATTCCATCCTGGAGGCCATTGCGGAGATCCATGGCTGCGCGGACAAGCTGAAACGAATTGCTATGGATGAAGCCCAGAAGCAGGCGGAGGAAACCGCGCAGGAGATCGACGACGAGCACAAAGAGCGTCAGTCTCCTTTCCGCTTCTCCATGTGTAATATTCAACCCGGTGAGGAGATCGAGTACTGCAATAACCCAGAAATCAAATGCACGATAGTGGATGACAAAACGGTGAGCTATCAAGGGCAGATCTACTCACTCTCGGCTTTGGCTCAGCTGCTCACTGGTAGCAAATACTCTGTCGCCGGCCCGCGCTATTTCAAGTACAGGGGCGAATGGCTGAATGACGTGCGCCACCGACAGGAGAGATAAGTACCTGTTAATACACTATGGTGCCGGCAGCGGGGTGTTACGACAGCCACCTATTACCGTTGGGAGCGGGAACTTCTGACGGGAGTGCGGAGAAACGGAGCACCGCCATCAACGGCCGTGACCTTTGCGGAGTTACCGGCGCCGAAACAGGTATCATGCAACGTTGCGGAACGTTGCGCCACGCTGCATATTGGCAGTGCCAGTCTGGGCATTTACTCGGGATGCGATGCAGAACAGCTGAAAATGCTGGTGGAGCTGCTGCGCCCATGCTGAACGATTTCACCGGCGCAGACAAAGTTTATATTGCCTGTGGCTACACAGATCTGCGCAAAGGTATAGACGGCCTGGCGCGCCTCGTCCAGCAGCAGTTTGAACTGGATCCATTTACCAACACACTATTCCTGTTCTGCGGACGGCGGCGGGATCGGATCAAGGGCTTGTACTGGGAAAAGGATGGCTTCATCCTGCTGTACAAGCGACTGGAGCAGGGCGCGTATCAATGGCCGCGCTCTGAATCCGAGGTAATGCTATTGCTCCCGGCTTTTCAAGCTGGAGCAGGCGTTTGCAGAGCTGACACCGGAGGAGCGATATGAAAAGCGGCTGGAGCAGGAGAAACCTGTTTTAGACGCGTTGTTGTCATGGGCAAATGAGATGCAGGCGAAAACCGCGCCGAAATCTGCGTTGGGCAGGGCCATCGGTTCTGCTCCTTTCCTCGATTTTGCAAGCAAAGCATACCGGAAGAAGGCGCGGAAAGCTATTCACCAAGTCTAACGAAGAAGCATGGCAAAACAGAAGCGATACCACCAAAGCGGCTATGCCGTCCGCAGCCAACAAGAAAGCGGATGAAAAATCAGCCGCCCTGCGATTCGCAAAGCGGCTGATCCATTGCTCTTACGCTGTATTTGCATTACAGCTCCATTTTTGGCGCGTAATCCGCGGCAACTTCCTCTCGGACATCGTCCTCGGTGGTATCGAGCTGCCGTGGCGTCTGCGTCATCGCAAGCTCCTGCAGATGACCGATCCGGCGCTGCACGCTTTCCGTGATCGCATGGATACGTCCCTCATCGATATAGTCGGCAGCTTCCTCGCAAGATAGTACGCTGGAGATCAGCTCGTCTACATCGGAGAGGCGATCAAAGTCGATCCAATCAAAATCGGTCACCAGCTTCAGCTGCTCGGCGTGGTGGTTTTTGAAGGGCTTGCAGATCACATCCTTTTCCGAGCGCATCTGACCGGGCATCTTATCATAGCCAAGGGAGGAGCCGCTGTCATAGATCGGAGCCATACCGAGCCATTCCAGCGTTTCCGCGTTTCGCAGTGCCCCAAAGTTATTGAAGTGGCGATCCTCGTTTGCGATGATATAGTCCAGCACCAGCATCCGGTCTAAAAACGGCGTAATGTTCCCGATGCCGAGCAGCTCGCAGCACTCCAATAGATGCCGGTATCGGGAGGTGCTGTTCTTCTGCTTTTTCGCCTGCAGCAGCCTCCACGCCGGGATCAACTCCGTATTCTCCGTAACAAAATCCTCACAGACCGAGTAGGGTGCATCCTTGCTCCAGATGACTGTATACGATACATGAGGAATGCCGAGCCGCTCCATGATGCCGGAGGCGATCACCTCGTTGAACGGCTGCTGACGGAACGGGTTGCTGCCGCCCTTGATCAGGCATCGCTTCCCATCAAGGATCTTCCACCGCTTTTTCAGATTGCCGTCCGATGTGCTGTCGGGGGAGCTGAAATTGAGTGCGTCCTTCTTCTTTCTTTCTCCGAACAGCACATCTCCGATGTCCTCCGAGAAATCATTTTGGAAAAAGTTGATGTCCTCCCACCGAAGCTCCGCGCCTTCCGGACAGATCCAGTACTGATCCGAGAGGCTCAGCCCGTAGCAGCGGACGAGCAGCATTTTGGTGTCTGCCACCCCCAACGATTCCAGTGCTTCCCGCACACCGCTGCGGCTTGCCGGAATAGAGCGATCCCGCCACCAGTCGTTAAACGCCGCACGGTCGGCGATCTCGTTTCGCACAGGGATGCCGATAGGCAGATGCTCCGGTGCGTAGACACTGCCAATTCTTTGTATAAAGCCGGTCACATCGTCCAGCTCGAGCTCTGCCACGGGGGTTCGTTTATGCATAAAGGTGCATTTCATACCTGTCGCCTCATTTCGTCTGCTTTTCTGTGATTTCAGTATGCGCAGCTGCGCCTGCAGTTCCTTGCGCTTTTCGATTTTATCTGCCAGCGGTGCGATCTCACTGTCGTGCAGATAGCGGCTCTGCTTGACGCCGTTTTCCGACCACTGGTGATAGTAATAGACCTTTCCGCCGATGGTTTTTTTGGAAAGATACCCCTTCGGCAGTCCGGCAATCTGCTTGGTCAGTTCCGTGATGCGCCTTAGCTGCTCCCTGTTATCCATGTCTGTCACCTCGTCTTTCGAGGATATTATACCCCGACTTAACCCCCGTTGTCAACGCTGTGCTTCATAAAAGCGCGGCGGCGATGCGCGACATGATAAACTCCACGCAGGGTATCGCCACACTGTTATGTGAAGCTCAACATAATAGCCTTTATTTAATCATGGTCGTTATGAGAAGAACAGATGTGAAAACTGCGCCAGGAGAGGATTCCTGGCGCAGTTGCTTCACATAATGTGCTATGCTTTTTGAGACCCAAAACTTTTCAACCACTCCATTGTACTCCGGCTTTTCTGCCAGGAAGGCATTGAGGGAACTGGAGAATCCGAAACTCGTTCCAGAGCTTTCTGCTTCATTGTAAGACTTGAACGGGCATATATGTCTGTAGTTTTAATGTCGGAATGTCCGAGGAAATCGCGCACATGAACGAGATCATTATCCGCGTCGTAAATGTGCATTGCTTTAGTATGGCGCATCAAATGCGGAGGAATTTTCTCCGGTATGGAAGGATCAATCACTGAAGCGGCCTTGGCATATTTGTTCAGGATGTACGTAACCCCTGCACGAGTTAGCTTTTGCCCGTTGCGGTTCATAAATAGCGGCAGATGACTTTTTTCCGGTGCAAGCATGTGCATTTCAGTAAGATATTTTTTCAAGTTCTGCGCCGTTGCCGGCAAAATGGGAACTACCCTGGTTTTTCTGCCTTTACCAAGGATCTTGACACTTGCAGGATAATCAAGACGGACATCTTCAATACGTAAGTCACAGATTTCCTGCACACGGGCTGCTGTATCATAAAGAAAACACAGGATAGTGGCATCTCTTCTGCCGCTGAGAGTGGATGTATCCGGCTGGCGCAGGATCAGCGCAATCGCCTCTTTTGTCAACGGATTAATCGCTTTGCGCTCAGCTCTTTTCACTGGGATTGCCAGTATTTGCTGGAAATTCAGCAAAAGGCGCGGCTCTTTTATCTGCAGGTATTTAACAAATGAGCGGATGGCTGCAAGACGTTGGCTACGCGTCGCGGTTCCATTGTTTCGCTCTATCCTCAGCCATTGCAAAAAATGGTCAACGAGTTCCGGCGTCAGATCATCTATGGAAAGCTTTTCAATCCTCATCCCCTCTACATCCTGGCAATAGCCAAGGAATAGCCGAAATGCATCGCAGTATGATGAAATCGTGTTCGTACTGATATTTTTAAGTTCGGGCAGGTAATGGGAAAGAAACTCCGTCAAATGTGCGGCAAAATCAGCAGTTTTCATTCGGCGCCTCCCATGTTGGAATCGTATCGCCAAGATAATCGCACTGCTTTTGAATAAATTCAGGGTAACATTCCGCTGTTAAATGCAGATAGATTTGCGTCGCACTCATGTTGCAATGGCCGAGATACGCCGAAAGGTATGGAAGTGTAGTCACGATGTCGCTCTTGGATTTTTTCAGCTTTTGCATAGAACGAACGGCAAAGGTATGACGAAGGTCATGAACCCTCGGACCGTATCCACGTCCTTTATGCGCAATTCCACAATGCCATAGCGCATCCCGAAACCGGTTGTAGACTGTGGTTGTATGGTAGCAGCTTTTTCGGGGATTGGGGAAGAAATAGTTGTTACCAGAACTTTCCGCATGGATTTCTTCAAAATATTGTTCGTAGTCCGCCCACAGACTTTTAGACAGAGGAACATATCTTGGTTTGTCATGCTTTGTTTCCCAAATCTGCAAAACGCCGTTTATAAGATCTACATCTTTTACACGGAGCCGGGTTGCCTCTCCGGCACGTAATCCACAGCAGATCAGAGTCTTAAACAGCAAAGGAAAGACAAGGTGCGCAGTAGGGCATTGCCTGCTTGGAACCATCGTTTCAAAATATTTCATAATACGTGCCAACTCATCGCTCGTAAAAATGCAGGGAGAAAAGTCAGCATCATCTCGAGATGAAATGGTAAGTTCGGGGTAGTACGCGGCATAGCCATTCAATTGAAGATATTTGGCAAAGCGTTTTGTGAAATTAAGCCGCCATTTTTGATTTTTACGCTTTTCATTGGGCCGCTTTTCAATCCATTTCTCAACGACCAATTCCGGCAACACTGGAGTATTGATTCCTTGTTCTACGAGAAACCGGTCCAATGTTTGAAAGGTTTTGGCTTCTTTTTCATACTTACATCCGCAGGCCCGCTTTTCTGCAATAAAAGCACTTATTTGACTTGCCAGTCCGCTTCTGTACTCGTAAGTTCTGCTCATAGGAGATCACCATCCTCAAACGACAGGGCGCATTCACGCAGGTTTTCAATATCCAGACGGATGTAATGTCCCAGAGATTCTCGGTCCGAATGGCCAAGAAATGAAAAAATGATATCTGGAGACACATCGGCAGATAGCAGTTTTGTCGCAACGGTTGCCCGAAGAGAATGCAGGCCGTGATGCGCATGAATTGGCACTTTTACCCCTGAACGCGCGACATACCTATGGAACGCTGAATGGATTGATTTCATCTTGCCATATGGAGGGTTCAAACTGACAAACAGGTATTCGCATTTTGTTTGCGGACGAATATGCAGGTAGTCAATAATAGCAGATCCCACTTTTTCGCTGAGAGGAAGTGTGTTCGGCTTGCCCGTCTTGCTTTGCACAAAGGAGATTGAACAAAGCTCCCAGTCAATATCGGACAACTTCAAATTGCAGATATCTTTGCTTCGCACACCAAGTTCAGCGGCAATAGTAATGAAAGCATAGTCTCGTTTTCCTTTTGGGCTGGCTCTGTTCACGGTTTCCAATACTGCATTGATTTCCTCTGACTCCCAGATTTTAATTATGCTCTGTGCTTGTCCCAGACGATATTCAGGTACATGAGGTGCAAGATTTTCGGATGTATATCCAAGCAGATACAGATACGACAGGAACTTCCGCAGTCGGCTGAGTTCACAACGCACTGTACTTTTTGCATGGCCTCTCAGCGTCAGCAGATATGCCGACACATGTGAGCTGTTAAGCTCTTCCAGCTTTGTTATACCAGCATTCTGAAAGTACCGCATAACTACGGAGATATAATTTCGCATCGTTTCTCTGGTGCATTCTGAATAACCGGTTTTGATGAGATATTCTTCCTGCGCATCAAGAAAGGAGTTGAATTCCGGCAACAACTCTTGCAGAGGATTGAGCATCCCCTTTCCCCATGTACCTTTGGTGGCAAGCAGATCAAGCATTTTCATGCTTCCGGCTTTGCGGTCAATTGTGGACTGCCTTAAAGGTGGAGTGCACTTGCCGAGTTCTGTGATGAATTCATCTTTATGCGAGGGCAAATATGTTTCATATCCCTTTTTATTGCAGAACTCTTGAAATTGCTTCCATGTCAATAGGGTGTATTCTCTACTGCGTATGGAATATCCCTGTTCTTTTAGAGTTACTGCACCTTTGTCAATGAGGTCTTTGATTAGTTTGTTTGGCAATATACCCACCGCCCTTCATGTAGAAATTTCTCCTATTACAATGACAATTCTACTTGAACAAGCGGAAAAAGTAAGCCCTTACTTTAAAGGTTTTAGCTGCTATGATTAAAGGTTGAAATGTGGAGTATTATGTGCAGTAAAATCCCAAGAAGCCTTGTATTCATGCCATTTTTGTGCCCACCATTAACATAATGGCTTTGTCCCAATAAACGCTGTTGCCGAGGGCTTTGTAGCGTGTGGAGTCCGACGCACCGGGAACATCGGTCCAGCCATCCGGATAGCCCTGGAGCCGTTCGCACTCCAGCGGTGTGAGGCGGCGAATGAGATTCCGGCAGTCCGCATCCCAGGCAGAGGTTGGCTGGCAGACAAGGTCCGTAGCGTCCTTATGCTGCCGAGCGCTCTCCGTGGAGGCGATCTCATCATCCTTGAACTGATCTACCCGCTGACGGGCATAGACGCTGTGGCGATCCGTGGCGGTCAAGGTATAGGAAATATCCCGCTGCCAGCCGAAGCCGTTGCCGCCGTTCTGAGGCTGGCGGTCAATGGCGTTGCCCGCAATGCAGATGACTTCTTCCTGCTGTACGAGGGGGATATTGTTCCCTCCAGTCCCATGGCGGGCGGACATGGTGGGCGCTACATCATGCGGCCCGGTGTATCTTCCGTCAATGCCGTGGTTTTCGTAAACCTTGGGTTCTGCTGGACGCAGGACCAGAGGTTGGTGTCCATGCTCCTGCGCCCGCAGCGTCCCGGTAACATCCTTGCTGCACTCCATGATCTGCCCGCCCTGATCGTTGATACAGAGGATGCTGGGCATACAGTTTCCGCTGGGGCTGCCTTTCAACGTGGGCGCTACGTCCTCCTGATATCCAATGGTCCCGGCGCTCGCGCCAGCTCCAGCAGAAAATCCAGCGACAAAGGTTTGTTGTTTCAACCCCGGCTGAGCCTGCAGCGCGCCTGCTACATCATGCAGGTCACGCACCTCGTCCCGCTGGTTGGCGGCGAATGCGATCTGTTTTTGCGGACCACTCTGACTGCTGCCGGGATTTGTGATAAAGGTCTGCATTTGGAGGTTCTGCGTTGCCATCAATGCACCGGACACACCGTTCAGGTCAATTCCTTCACTGCGTTGGTTGATATGATAAGCTTTCGCTTCGCCGGATATGGGCGCAGGCGGGTCAAGCCCTGCCTGCATACGCAAAGCTGCTTCCAATAAAGGTGGCAGCGATTTGCCGCGGCACTTTGCGCGGCGCAGGATACCCAGGCACGCTGTCTGGGATAGCGAGTATCGGGATGGCGCTGTAGCCTGCAAAATCTGCCACAAGGAACACTCGACGGCGTCTTTGGGGCACTCCGAAGTGTTGAGCGTCCCAAACGATCCAAGCCACGGAGGATCGTACTCCCAATATGCCCCCAGCATATTCCCAGCGCCCGGTCTCAGGTCTAACAGCATGAAGGTATGGTTCTTCAACTTGGAGGAACGCTTCGAGGACTTTTTGAAAATCCGCCCCAGGCTTCTTCTGACCCGTTTCAGCGTCCCGCCCACTTGAGAGAGCGCCGACGACATTTTCCCAGATCCCGAATCTCGGCCGAATATGGATTCCTGTCCTTCCAGATTTTCTGTCTGCATTTCGCATCTCCTGAATGATTCGTATTTGTTCCATAAAGAGGCCGGAACGCGCACCGGTCAAACCGGCGCGCATTCCGGCCACGCTGAGTCCTGGCACGGGCTGCCCCCGCAGATGATGTCTACAGGCGGCAGATATGCACCGTTCAGTTTTGTGATGTCTCCCATCTGCTCCATGCGTGGGAAACGTATTTTTGATACCAGTATGGGGAACGGTTCGATCTCACTGGCCCAGATCGGCTCGATGCCGCACCGCACCGAAGCCAGAGGAAAGCCGGAGATGCCATCGAACAGGCTCCCCATCGTAAGTTTCCTTGTTGACTGTGTCATTTCATACACACCTTTTCATTTGATCGCCGCGGCGATGGTTCTCGTCACATTCACCGCGGACTGCGCCGTATAAACGGCGCTCGTAATATTGGCTTTTGTCGTGGTGTCTACGCCAAAGCTGCCGGCAATGCGGGGAACTTCACCTGCGGAGAGCATGAGTCCAACGCCCATCAGCGCGTGGTCTTTGAACACCATAAGTCCCGCAATGAGGATGGTGGACTGGAGGAAGGCGGTCAGGCACAAGCCAATAACCTGCCGCATCCAGCTCATGAATCCATCCAGATAGCCACGCGGAACGCTGAACATATAGAGGCTGCCCACCGCGATCTGGATGAGCAGGATGCCGCCTCTCTTCAAGTTGGCAAAAAACACCTTCAGCACCGCATAGCCCATAAGGATCACGCAAAAGAGAAGCATGATGGGGCTGGTGATGATGCCAAGGCCAAAGTGGGAACTGTTCACCACATCGGCAAGTGTCTGTATCTCGCTGAGTTCGGTGATGATGTCCTGTCCCACCTCACCGATGCTCCGGCCGTAGCCGGTAAGCCCTGCGGAAAAGGTTCCCTGCAGCGACACCGATAAGGCATAGAGCCGGACGGGGACAACGGTGAAGAGACTCACCGCCAGAAAGCCCTTGATGATATTCATCCCGCACTGCTGGAGATTTCCCCTGCCGGTGGAGTATTCGATGCCGCATTCAAAGGCGCAGACCACCACGCTGACGGCGAACAGCGCCCACGCAAGGCGGGAGAAAAAGAGAATAATGGCGCTGACCCATTCCAGTTCAAAAAGTTCCACGCCCATATTGCCCATGAGGGCAAAGAAATTGCCGAGAAAGCCTACGATCTGCCCGTAGATCCAGTCCACCAGCTGATCCAAAACTGTCGCGGCAACAAAGTCCCAAATAAATATCTTCGCTCACCTCCGAAAATGCAGAAAGCCGCCGCCCAGGTGGGCGACGGCCTTTCATATAGAGTATTTTGTTTTGCATCTGACTGCAGCGCCTACTTGAGCAGCCGCGGATAATCTGTTGTGCCATTGACGATCGCATAAACGTAGACGGTGTCCCCGATCAATTTGTAGATGGCAACATAAGTCTTCGTCAGCACAAGTTTACGGTAACCGCTTGCCGCAAGGATCGGGTCCGGATGCGTTTGCCCCATCAGCGGGAAATCCCGCAGACGGTTTATGGTCGTTTTCATCGTACTGTAGATTTTCCGCGCGTAGGGAGTTCCTGCCTCCGTAATGTGATACTTTACGATCTCCTCGAAGTCGTGTTGAGCAGGTGGAAGATAGACCAGTTTACTTTTCGTAGGCACGGAACAGCTCCTCCATTCTTTCGTCAAGCTCCTCCGGCGTGCAGACGGGCTCTCCGCTCAATCTGCTGAGTTCCGCAGCATAAATTTTGTCGCGGTGTCGGAACATTTTTTCCCGCTCCTCGTATGCTGCCATGCTCATATAAACACCGTCATCTTCACCCTTGTTCGTGATGAAGATCGGTTCACCGGATGCCTTTGCCAGCTCGGAGATCTGCGTGTACTCATTCCGCAGAGCAGAGGATGGTCTGATTTGCATAGAAAGCCCTCCTTATCAATTTCTTGATAGTATTATATCAAGATAACACTTTTTATGCAAGCCTATCTTTGTGAGGTGTAAAAGGTGACTTTATAGGCCTACAGCATTCGCCGGCAAAGCAACCATTGTGTCTTATTCGTTGCCTCTGGCAGGAGGGTCCTGATCCGGCTTTTAATTGTTCTCTCTTCTTGGCTCAGATCCCGATGATGTTCCAGATGTATTTCGGCGCAACCAGGCTGAAAATCAGGCAGGCAAATAGGATGGCGGGGCCGGTCCATTCAAACTGTCCTCTCTGGCGATAATCAAAGTACGCGCCACCAAGTTTCACGAAGAATGCGATGGCGAGGATCATATCCAGCGCCGGGAATACCACCTTCTCCACCACGCTCTTGATCTGCTTGGCCGCCTCCGTCCATGTCTGCTCCACCGCTCCCGCAACATCCCCTCCCGCAGCGAGCGCCGAGGTGCAGCAGAGAGAGGTCAGAAGCAAAAGCGTCAATGTCAGAATAATCATTTTTCTGTATTTCAAGAAATCTCAACCTCCTTAAAATGGGGATGCCGCCCCTTGCGGAGCGGCATCCGTTGTTAGTCCTTAATAACCGGTGCGAGGCAGGGGCTTGCTGGGGGCGTAAACTCTGGTGACCCAGCGGGAGGTCGCCATGATCCACTGCCCATTGTAGACGCCACCTGCATCCGACGTGTTGACGAACTGCGTGCCACCGGCGAGCTTTGAAAGCGCCTTGCAGTCTACGCGGGGCGCCTCCACCTGACGGAAGTTTGAAGGTACGATGCCGAACGCCGCCATGAACTCCGTCACATACTCATTGGAAGCAAGTCCCAGCGCCGCAGGAGAGGCATCCAAGACATAGTTTTTGGATGTGCTCAGGTTATCCGCCAGCGTGCGCCAGGTATCGCCGCTGAGATTCGTGCGGTAGACGATCTTATAATTTCCGGGGGTATTCCACGTGCCGGTGTAGATCTTTTCAAGGCGCACCGCCTTGACGGGCAGGGTATCGCGCCAGTAGAACGACTCCAGCGCCGTGGTGGAATTGTTGGCAATACCGGTGAAGTTGTAGCGGACAAGCTGCCCCGGCATGACCTCCACGTAGCCGGTTTTCTTGATCGACACATTCGTGTACAGGCTCTTATTGGTCATGGCTGCCTTGACGATCTGACCGGCGTGTTCGATCTCCACTTCAATGGGTGTCTTATCCAGCCCGTAAAACTCCGCCGCCTTGGATTCCACGATTTTATATCGCGCCAAAGGCAGGGGCTTGCTGACCGCCAAGCCGTTTTTATCCGTCTTGATGGTATCCACCAGACGGTTGGTGCGGGCATTGTAAACTTCGAAGACGGTGTTGGGAATCGGCGTTCCGGCGGGCCAGCCGTTCATGGAATTATAGTCCGCCGAGGTCTTGACGATCTGGATCTGACCGGTGATGGGCGTATTCTTCCACTCGATTTCTGTGGTTTCGCCGGACTTTACATACACGGTCTTTTTCTGCGTGTCGGGAATATATCCCTCATTTTCCAATTCACGCAGATAATAGCGGCCAGCTGTCAGATTTTCAAAACGGACATACCCTCGGTCATCGCTGGTTTCCTGCGCAATGGGATTATTTCCGCTGTCATAGAGAATGAAGGAAACGCCGTTGATGCCCTCGCCGGTGGTCGAATCGACCTTGTGGATCAGGATACCGGAGATGGCTTTGTTGGTCACCGTTTTGGTTGTGGTTTTGCCATCTTCCACGGCGAAATAGATGGGGGTATTGTCCAGCTGGAAGCCCTTGCCCGCCTCGGTTTCCACGGCATAGTAGCTGCCGCTTTCCAGCGGCACATACACGCGGCCGTCCGTCCCGGTGGTGACGGTATCCACCAGACCGCCATCGCTGACACGGCGGATCTCGAAGGTGGTGTTGGGGATACGCTGAGTTTCGTCTGCCGCATTGACCTTGATGAGCTCCACGCCGCCAATGGGGGCGTTATAAAAGTACAAGGACTGCGTGTCATTGGGGTTGACCACCACGGTCTGCGTGCGGGTGTTCTCGTCGATGGTGTAACCGGGGACAGATTTTTCCTCTGTCACCACCAGTGTGCCGGTGACGCCCTTGAGAATGATCTGCCCGTTTTCGTCGGTATAGTACAGACCGTTGGAGCTGATTTTTCCGTTTTCGTCGGGGACGAACTCGCCGGTAGCCGTAGTGATCTTAAAGGTAACGCCCTCCAGCGGCATCTTGCGGTCCAGAGAGGACAGCTTGTTGATGATGAGCGCGCCCTGTCGCTCATTCCAGAAAGTCATGCGCTGGGGAGACTGGCTCTGGTCGATCTTGATGCTCTGCGGCGTCCCGTCCAACACGAATCCATCCACAGATTTGACCTCTTTTGCGGTAACAGTCATGCCGTCGGTCAGACCCTCAATGACGATCTGGCCTGCAGCGTCGGTGGTATAGTAGCCGTTGTTGGGGCCGACTACCGCACCGGAGGAGTCGGTCACAAGGAACTGTACCCCGGCAAGCGGTTCATTTTTCGTGCCGGAAATGTATTTCTGGAGAATCAATGTTGTAGTAGGTTTGTTGTAAAAGGTCAGCGTCTGGGTGTCATTGGGGTTGACGACCACCGTCTGTGTGCGGGTCGCTTCGTCAATGGTGAACCCCGAAATCGTCTTGGTTTCCGTTGCTACCACGGTGCCGACGACGCTGGAGATGCGAATTTCACCGGATTTATTGGTGTAATAAATGCCGTTGCTGGACAGTTCGCCGTTGGCGTCCGGGACGAAGCTGCCATCCGCGTAGGTGATCTTAAACTCGACACCCTCCAGAGGCTCCCCGTTGGGGCCGGTGCTGACCTTGCGGATGATGAGATTTCCGGCAGGCTGGTTCAGAAACTGCAGATGCGCCGTTTCGCCGCTCTTGATGAGCGCGTGCTGGGGGCTGTCATCCAACAGGTAGCCCGTTTTTGCCCGGACTTCACGGGCAATGACTGTCATGCCGGGTTCCAGACCATCCACCAAAATTTCGCCCGCGGCATTGGTGGTGAAGCGGCCGTTGTCATTGCCGAGATAATGGCCGCTGCTGTCGGTCAAAAGGAACTCTACGCCGGAGAGCGGTTCGTGCTTGCTGTCGTCGCTCAGTTTGGTAATCAAGAGCGATCCCAGAGGAGCATTACCGAAGCGGAGCGTCACCACATCCTGATCCTCGCCGGAGATCCACACCGTCTGGGGTTCGCGGTCGATGATGTGATTTTCATCGCTCTCGATTTCCTGGCAGATGTAAGTGCCGCGTTTGAGGTTTGTCACGGTGAACGCTCCGTTGGGTCCGGTCACATAGGTACCGATGACCGTACCGCCAGTGCCGGAAGTGCCGCCGCCTAAATATCTCAGTTCAAATCGGCAGCCCTCCAGTCCCTTTCCGGTTTTGGCGTCATATTTGTACACGACGAGGGCACTGTGAGGAACATTGTCCACGGTCACGGTCTTAGAGGTATTGGCTTCCAGATAGAACTCGGTGACCCCGCTGCCCTGAATGCCGAAGCCCTTGGGTGCGGACTCCTCCACCAGCTTGTACCAGCCACGGTTTACGTCGGTGATGGTGATTTTACCATCGGAGGCCGTTGTGAACATGCCGAGGTCGTTGATCTCGCCGGTGGTGGTATTGTCCGAGCCGTAATAGATATGGAACTTGGCGTTGGCAAGATAATCTCCGGTGACGCTGTTCCGCTTCAGAATCGTCAGGGAGGGCTTGACCGCGTTGAAAAAGGTCACCGTGCGGGTGCAGCCTGCTTCCAGATAGACTTCCTGTGGGATCTCAGAGAGAATGACATGGGAAGGCACATTTTTCTCCGTGATGCGATAGCTGCCCACGGGGATGGAATCGAGGAAGATGCGCCCCGCGCTGTCCGTCGTGGCGCTGGTGGAGTAGCTGCCGTCGATCTGCTCAATGAGATAGGTCACGCCCTCGATAGGCTCTCCGTTGGCGATGTTTTTCTTGATGATCTCAAGATCCGGCTTTTCATAGTCAACGAAGATGGCTTCGGAGGTCTTGCCGGGGCGCAGCGCCACGGTCTGCTCCGTATTGCTCACGATGTACGGCTCCGGCACGGATTCCTCCCGCACTACATAGACGCCTGCGGGAAGTGCCGGAAGCGTTGCGGAGCCATCTGTACCTGTGGTGACGGATGTGGAATAGCTGCCGGTCACGGATTTGATGGACAGCACCGTGCCGGGGATCGGCGCACCGGTCTGCGCATCGGTCTTGGTGATCTTCATATCGGGCTTTTCATAGTTGACTGCCGCGACGGTGTATTCGCGGTCACCCTCAGTTACATCTACGTACACGCTCTTCGGCGTGGGATCGACACAGTAACCGTCCGGTGCAGCGGTTTCCACGAAGCTCCAAAGGCCGGTGGCGGCATCCTCAACATAGATCTCGCCCTGCGCATTGGTGATGTCGCTGCCGACGATCTGACCGTTAAAGTAGATGCTAAAACGTGCACCGGCGAGACCGGTTGTGGTCCCACCGGCGGTTTTTTTCAGCACGATCTTGCCCGTGCCGCCCGTAGGCTGCTCGGGCTGGTCAGGCGCTGGCTCGCCCGTTACGAGCTTGCGCGGTCCATAGTAGTTAAAGAATGACTGATTTTTGCGGTTGCTGGAGATCACATACACCGCCCATCTTGCACTCTCATCCTCCACGATGGTTGCAGCAATGCCCTGCGCAGCGTACTCCTCGATCTGACGCTGGAACTCGGCATCCTCAGCTGCTTTCTTTGCAAGGAGAGAGTCAATAAGGCTCAGATACAGCTCGTAGGTGTCGGCGTTGGCATAGCCGCCCGCGTCGCCGTCTCCACCGGGCTCGCCTTTATAGCTTTGATTCTCCCAAACGTAGGTCTGTACGGCCATAAAAAGCTGGCCGACGTTGGATTCCTTGCAGTCGTTGAGGTAGGTCATCATCCACTTGACGTTCTCGACGGTTGCGGCGTCCATTTCACTGAGGCCGCTGTTCGTGACAGCCGACTGCAATACGGCATCTGCATCTGCACCGGTGCCGGACGTCCATGTAAAGGAATTCAGGTACGAAGGCGTTGCGTAATGATAGCCGAGGCCGCTATCCATGCAGTACACGAGCTTACCGTCCACAAGCGGCGGGCGGTAGCTGTACGGGGTACCGTTGGCGAGCAGGCGCGTGCTCCAATATGCCTGGTTGGTGGTAATTTTGAGGCCGGAACCCGTGTTCGACGCGGCAAAAGCCGCAGTCGGCAGCAGGCTCAAGATCGTTACCAACGTCAAAAGCAGTGACAACAGGCGTTTTTTCATAGGTTTCATAGGGTTCTCCTTTCTAAAAATGCGTAATAAAAAGAGCAGACCTTACCGATCTGCTCTTGCGTGAGAGTTGATGATTTACTTACTTGCGGGCGTATCCACCCAGGTGACTTCACAGCCGTCCAGCAGAAAGACCTGCACGCAGTACCAGCAGTCGAAGCCGTCCTTGTCAATACCGCGCGCCAGCCCAACGCCGATCTCACCATAGCGGGAGCTTGTCATGTTGTCCGCATGGGCCTTGGAGTTGGACCACAGCTCGACCACCGCCTCAGAGAGCGTTTTGTGCTGCTGCTCGAGATACAGCTCCGAGATATTGTGTAGGTTTTCACCGGTGTACTTGCTGTCGGTGACGGTATTGCTCTTGCGTCCATCCGGACGGGTGTGAGAGTAAACACCGCTCGCGGCGATCTCATCGGCGCGCACCTGCGCCGCCTGCATGAGCCTGTCGTTGACACGTAGCACAGCAACGCCGTTTTCTTTGCGCAGGGCATTGGTGCGGTCAACGATGTCCTGTTTCATGGCATCCACATCGGCATCATTGGCGGGGACTGTGGGTTCTGGCTGCGGCGCGGGTTTGATGACTTCGTCCTTTGCCGGTTCTTCGCCGGTGTAAGGTTTTCCGCTCTCCACCTGCACACAGCCGTTCTCGCTATCCCAATAAACCTCGAAACCAACAGCCTTGCCGATGTCCCGGAGCCACACATAGTTGCTGCCGCCGATGGTATAGGCGGTCATGTGGGTTTCCTGTCCATCCACAAGGATGCGGTTGGTGGAAAGTGTCGCTTTCAGCGATTCCACCGCCTGCGCCGCAGGAGCACTCAGTGAAAGCCCCAGCACGAGACCGCAGAGGACAAGTCCTGTATTCTTCAATCTGTTCATCGTTCTGCCTCCATTCTAAATGTGTATGTGGAAATCTTCCTCACAGCTTCACCATATCACAGGCGATGGGCAGAAGTCGAACAGAACCGATCCGGCAAAACGGAGAAAAAATCAAGTTTCCACTGCGGTGACGCACCAGCGCTGGTCCCGCTGGTTGCGGACGCAGGTGTAAAGCGTGAGCATATTCTCGCCGGAGTCCGCAAGACCGCTGCGGTCTGTCTCGCTGACCTTGCTGACGTCCGTCACCTGATAGGTGCGCGTCCCCAGCTTGGTGGTCAGGGTGATCTTGTCCCCGATGTTCAGCGTGTGGATCTGCCCGAAGTAGCTGTTGGCGCCGCGGTTGTGGGCGGCGAGGCAGACATTGCCCTCCCAGATGGAGGTATCTTCAAAATGCCCAACGCCTTTGGCAAGCGTCTTGCTGTCCGTTCCCTGATAGATCCTCACGCTTAGATCCAGCGTGGGGATCTCCAGCCTGCCGAGGGAGCCGTTTTTGTAGTAGAGGTCGCTTGTCACCTCCGTGAACAGCACGGCGGGCTGATAGCCGCTGCCGCCATTCACCGTACTCCCAGGGGTAACCACATCGCCGCTGCCGCTGATCACGGCGCCAGCCGTGGGAAGGGTGCGCGGCGCAAGATTCGGCGTCAGGTATTCGCCGGTATGGAGCGCATTCATGCTCTCCGAGCCAAAGGCGGGCGGAATGAGGGCTGCGTTCTTGCTGACATCCTCGTTGCGCATAGCGCCGCCATCCGCCGTGTGGATGGTTTCGATGGAGGTGTCCCTGCCGAAATCGTAATCGTCCGGCACGTCGATACTGTATTCCAGCGCATACGCCGGAGCCGCCAAAGCCGCTGTCATGCAAAGGCTCAGGCAAAGGGTAATGATTTTTTTCATTCTGCCGTTTCCTCCTCATCTGCGTTTTCTTTTCTGTGCTTCACCAGCAGCGCACCGCCGACGCCCGCGCCTGCCGCAGCCACAATTCCGAGGGGAATCAGCACATAGGACCAGCGGAAAGCGGATGCCGCGGAAGGTACGTTCGCAGGCTCCGCGGGCTGGATAGGTGTTCCCTCAAAGATGGCGACATAGCGGACACGGTTGAGGGCGATCCGGCTGACGGTTCCGGTATAATCCGCCGTGACGGTGTAGCCCTTGACGTAGCTGCTGGTGGCGCTGCCGGTGTAGGTGGCAACGGCTGTAAAGCGGTCACCCACAGCATATCCATCCATGTTTGCGGTATTGTCCGTCTGCCACTGAATGTCGGAGAGCGTCAGGGTCCTGCCGCCGTCCTCAATGCTCTTGGGGATGTACTGTGTATCCTGCTCGGCAAGATTGGGATAGCTGCGCTTGACGGAAAGCTGCTTTGTAGAACTGCCGTAGCCGGACGGCTCGACCTGCACGGTGTCAAGTCGGAGTGTCAGGGTTCCCATGAGCCCGTCGTCCGTGATGAACTCACGCTCCTGCGGCAGCAGCGCCAGCACGGATTCCATATCCTTTTTAGCGCTCTCGATAGAAACATGCTCCGTATGCTGGCGGCTCTCGTTTTCAGGAAGCTCCTGCTTCAGAAGATCCGTCAGGGTGTACTGAAAGCCGTCCTGCCGAAAGTCCGAGCGGGGAATGCCCGCAGGATCGTCTTCCGGACTCAGATCATAGATTTTCTTCAGTTCTGTGCCATCGTCGTTTCGGACGATGGCGGTGGGGTAGCAGACCTTGGCGTCCGGCACCGCGGGTTCAAAGTCCGCCGCCAGCGCAGTGGGTGTCAGTGCCAAAGTCAGGCACAACGCCGCAGCGCAGAGGGATAGCATTCGTTTCATTTTGTGTTCCTCTTTTCTTTATTTTTATAGTGATTTTTCGTCTGCTCCAGCAGAAGGTCATATTCCCAAGGCTCCAGCTCTAAGGAGAGGTAGGCACCGTCTTTCGACATACCGTCTACCCGGTAGCTCAGCACAAGTGGAAGCTGCCGCTGCTTTTTCACGTCCTGAGGTGAGATCCAACCAACGCCGCCCACAAAAACGGAACGGATGGCGGAATCATAGTTTTCTTCATAGCCCTGCCAGAGAAGGGCCTCCCGCAGTTCTTTCCGCGGCTTCTTTCGCTGGAGAATGGGGATCAGGCGTTCCGGCTCCAACAGGAAACGCGGATGCAGGGTTTCTAAGCAACCGTCCAGCGCAACTTTCAGGGCAGCATTCTTTTTCGCCAAGCCGTTGCGCCGGTAATCTGCCGACAGAACATCCTCGCCCTGGGCGTCGCTGGGGAAAAGGCGCACACAGCGGATGAGTTCATAAGCGTGAGCGTCATCCGCCATACCAAGGACGCGGACACCGTTCATAGGGAGCGTCCGGTAATGGTCGATGGCCTCCGCCAATGCGGAAAACTGTCTCATATCCCATCCGGGTCTTCCGGGGCGGAGATCGTCCACGGTGTAATAGGTCATGCACATTCAGATGTCCTCCTCACTTCATATTCATGCCGCCCATCGTGGGCGCGTCGGTCTGTTCCTGCGCTTGAAGCTCCGCCAGCTTCGGTTTTGCCCATTCCGGAAGGAACTTGTCATCCAGTACGCCAATGAACTCGTTGCGGTTCCAGCGTGTCATCTCGCCATCCCCGAGGCAGGTGCAGCGCACCGAGCGGCCAATGGTGTGAGGCGAACAGCCAAAGCCGTCATGGGCATACCAGAGCTGGTTTTCCTGACTCCAGCAGGATTCTTTCAGCGTGTCAGGGCTGAGTACCAGCACCTTGCCGGTATAGTCCTGCTCGGCGCGGTCACCGACACAATGCTCCGCGCCAAAGAGATTTAACGCCTGCACCGCCTTGCGGTAAAAACTGACGAAGCCATCCAGCACGGCCGGATGGCTTCGGACAACAAAATCGCTGTTGTGGTTGAGATCTGTGGGAATATATATCTTCTCTGCCCAATGCTTGTTGGCGTAGCTGAAACGCCCATCCCACTTGAGTTCGTGCAGCGTATTGGCGAGCACCCATGCGGTGCGCTTGTAGCCGTATTCGTCCAGCACGGCCTTTAAACAATCTGTCTGAAGGTTCATGCCATCGAAGTTCTGGCGGATGGCGTCCTCGATAGCATTTCGGCAGGCAATGTTTGCCTTGTGGCTCTCCCGCCAAAGGGAAAGTTCATTCCGCTTACGGGCTTCAGCAGCGGAATACGGGTAGGGATAAGTATTGTTCATCCCGAGATCTCCTCCTTTTCCAACAGACGGCATACGCCCTCCAGCTGCACACCGGAATCCTCCAGCATGGTGCGAACATCATCGTCCAGCTCGTCGATGAGCACATCTGCGGCGGTTTTCTCCGCGGCCTGCACGATGACTCTGCCCTTCTCTACAAAGGACTCCAGCGCGGTGTTGGGCGAGATCCCTGCCTCCGCCAGCTGGCAGGGCGGAATTTCAAGGCCGGAGCAGTGTGGTTCGTGTTCACAGGCACCGCATGCCGTTTCCGTCATTCCGGCCTCCATTGCCATCTGGCTTCTCTCCGCCAGACGGGAGATCAGCTGCGGTGCAACGGCGGAGATGAGAGAAATGGTTTTCAGCAGCTCCGCCACGGTAGGGTCTCCCGGCAGCAGCAGAATACAGCCGCTATCGGTATGGAGGATCAGGTCGCTGACGCCTGCAAGGCCGGAGAGCTGCAAAGCGGCGCGGGGAATGGCAAGAGTTTTATTGTTAGGATCATGGTTCAAATTGAATTTCATGCTGTTTTCCTCCTTGGTGGATGATTTGGGATATGGACCAGCTTCAGCTCCCATTCGCCCAACGGCTCGTCGAAGAGGTTCATCTGGCTGGTCATGTAGGGACGGGGATCGTAGTTGGTGATGATGAGTTCTCCGAAGGACGAGCCCTTTTTCTGAGAGAGCGGATTGCTGCGCTGGAAAGATGAAATGTACCAATCCTGATAGAGCTTACGGATAAAGGGACAGTCGTTGTAGGACAGTACCACATAACTGTCACGGCCAGTTAGTACCTGCCAGAGCCGGACATGGAATCTGCGGAAACGTCCCAGCTTCCCAGCGACACGGTAGAGCCGCTCCGTTTTGACATAGGGCGGATCGGCATAGATAAGACTGCCTTTTTTATCTCGTTCCCGAATGAGCTGCAAGGCGTTTTTGTTCTCCAGCGGCACATCTTTTAACCGTGCGGACACCGGTGGAAACAGCTTTAGGAAGCGTTCGACATCCAACCCTTTGACACCGAAAGAGTTGATCGTCCCGCTGAAGCTGCCGCGGATGGCAAGGTAATACGCCGCTGCCCGCTTTACATCGTAAAGCGCCAGCCGCTCCTGAAAGATGGGGAGCAGTTCTCCGGCCTGCTCCTCCGTAAAGCAGGACCGATCTCCGAGGCATTCGATCTCCGCCTGCACATTTTGAAAGTAGACCTCCTTGTGGGCGACAAAGTCCCGGTAATACTCGAAGAGCTTGCGGCCGTGGATGGGCAGGAATTTCAGTTCCCGCAGCAAAACATTGGAGCATTCCTTGATGCAAGAGAACAGGTTCACCAGCTCGGCATCCAAGTCGTTATAAATGTCCAATCGGTTTGGGTCCGGCGGCAGCGCCAGCAGCACCGCACCGCTGCCGCCGAACGGTTCCACATACTGCGTCAGCTTGGGCGGGAAAAGCTGCAGGATGTACGGTGCGATCTTCTCCTTGCTGCCGATCCAGGGAAAGGGCGGCTTAGCCATGTCCGACCTCCCCGTGCTCCCGGAAACGTTCCATAGACCGTTCCAGACCGCTGATGGCCGCCTCCAGTCCGGACACCATCTGCTTCAGCTGGCGGATGGTGTCATAGACCTCGCCGGCATTGGTGGCATAGAAGTAGCCGCTGCGGTCACTGGCAATAGGGTGCTCCTTGCACCGCAGCCGGTTGACCTGCTTTCTCAGGCAAGTCCCACTGATATGGAGGGTCCGCTCCAGCTCCGTTCCGCTGGCGCGGTTCGCTTTTCCTAAACAAGAGCCTTCGAGATATGCCAGAATTTTTTCGTTTTGCATTGTGATTTCCTTTCCGGGGCTGTACTCCCGGAGGAAAGGACAATGCGCAAAAAAGAAAGGGCCGCTTCCCCCTCCGGGAATACGGCCCCTAAGTGTGATTGTTTTTCTGAGTGTCCCGTTCTTGCGGAACGGTAATCGCCCTGTGTGCTCCTGTGAAACAAACGCCATCTCCCATATAATTTAAGAACGGATACCGTTCAAAAGGAGATTGCGTATGGATCAGATCGCATTGGGTAAACGGATCAAGGCCGCTCGTGAGCGAGTCGGCATGACGCAGGAAGATCTTGCTGCCGCTGTGGATTATAGCGTGGATCATGTGAGCGTTGTAGAGCGGGGCGTGAAGCCGCCAAAGCTGGAAAAGCTGGTTGCCATTGCCAATGTGCTCAAGGTTGGAACGGACGAGCTGCTTCAGGATAATTTGGATGTGGCAACGCTGCTTCACGCCACAGAGCTCTCCGAGCGATTGAAAACACTGTCACCAGAAGGGCAGCGTAAGGTGATGAATGTGCTGGATACTTTGGTCGACGAATTGCGGTAACACCGGTGCAGAGGTTTGCTTTTTTGCAGACCTCTGTTTTTTTCGACTGCGTTCGACGATTTTCCCCTAAACCTCTGTGCTATTGTAGTTCTATAAGAACGGCAACCGTTCAAAATAGCAAGGAGAGATACCATGAAGAGAAAGATCATAAGCGCCGATACCGCACTGTTAGAAGTTGCCCGTAGACACAACACCACCGTAGATGAGGTACGAAAAGAAATCCGGATTGCAATGGCGGTGGCAATGTGTAGCCCTGATCCTGATGTACAGAAAAGATGGCGTGAGATTCCACATGGTGCCGAAGTCCTCACGCCGGAAGACTTTATCGCCTATGCTGCGCGGAAATGCCTGGAGAGGTTGTAAGCTGCTTTACTCATCTCATCGTCATGTTCGCTTCTGATGCTTTTTGCACTGGCGTCAGCATGGGCTGGTAGTCCGC
>CECA01066165.1_pt1 | contig 32610 bp, 33 predicted proteins | sample 557351 | NCBI WGS metagenome assembly CECA01 (sample SAMEA3182051, study PRJEB8094) | gut metagenome | biome: human; feature: gut; material: Stool; isolation source: human stools | place: Canada | collected 2012-03-07 | reverse complement strand
AGGGCAGGGTCATGCCCTCTTTCCGCATTTTCCGCTGCTTATTTTCCATGACGGCCTGCTCGTCATAGGCCGCCGCCTCCCGCTCCACAAAGGTGATGGCCCCGGTGGGGCAGGTGGGCAGGCAGTCGCCCAAGCCGTCGCAGTAATCGTCCCGCATGAGCCGCGCCTTGCCGTCCACCATGGCGATGGCGCCCTCGTGACAGGCGGCGGCGCAGGCGCCGCAGCCGTTGCATTTATCCTGATCGATTTCAATGATCCGTCGTTTCATGTTCAGTCCTCCTGTTGCTTTTGTGCACTCATTGTACTATACTAAAAGTAACAAGTCGGTTGAATTTTCAACGAAAGAGGGCTTTTTATGAAAGAATTTTTTCCGGTACTCCATATGGCGGCGCTTTTCTCCGGCATTTCCGATGAGGAGCTTGCCGCTATGCTCTCCTGCCTTGGGGCGAGGATCGACACCTTTCCCAAAGGCTCCCACCTGCTCCGCGCCGGGGAGTCGGTGGAGGAGGTGGGCCTTGTGTTGGCGGGCAGCGCCCTCATTGTGCAGGAGGACATCTGGGGGAACCGCAACATCCTCTCCAAGACCGGGCCGGGGCAGACCTTCGCGGAGGTGTTCGCCTGCGCGCCGGGAGCGGTGCTGAACGTGAGCGTGGAGGCGGAGAGCGCGGTGACGGTGATGTTTCTGCACATAAGGCGCGTTTTGAGCGTGTGCCCCTCCGCCTGCTCCCACCATAGCCGGATCATCCGCAACCTGCTGGGCGAGTTGGCGGAGAAAAACCTGCGGCTCAACGAAAAGCTCACCCACATGGGCCAGCGCACGACGCGGGCAAAACTGATGTCCTATTTTTCCGCCGAGGCGCAGCGCCGGGGCGGCTATGAATTCGACATTCCGTTCTCCCGCCAGCAGCTTGCGGATTATCTCGGCGTGGAGCGCAGTGGACTGTCGCTGGAGCTTGGAAAAATGCGGGATGAGGGCCTGCTTGACTTTCATAAAAGCCACTTTCTTCTCAAGGCGCCAGAGACGGACGGCCTTCCTCCTTCTGCGCGTTAAGAATCTCCCCTTCAAGCCCCCTTTGGGCGTATTGGCAAGTGCGGATACACCGGGCAGAATGTTGGGCTTTTACAGAAGGAGAGCGCAACTACGAACCTGCAGAGATTGGCAAGGTAGCGTCAGCTCGTACAATCCGATTTGATCATACCCACAGTCGCTTTGGCTGTGGGTATTTTCTGTTTGAACTTCAAAAGCTTTGCAGAACGCAAGGAGCCTAATGCCAAATTCAGTATGTCACCAACTATGAGGAAAACATCCTTTAGAGAAAGGTCAAAAGGTTCGACAGGGAAGATGAACGGTGTCCTTTTGCGATGCCGCTTCCGAAAAATCACAGCTTCGCCCCTTAACGAAGACTTTAAGTTAAATCTGTTATACTGCTGCAGTCCCCTCGAAAATACAGACAGGAGAAAAAATTGACCGTATGATGAAAAAAAGATATTTCGCTATTCCCATTCTTGCAATCGCACTGCATTTTTTGCTGTCCAATCTGTTGTATTTCCTTGTGGAAAGGCTCATTTTAGATGTTTTTCATATCTCCCCGCAGCAATTTATGAACTACTCATATTGGGGCGAGATTTTGATCTACGCTGTTCTTATCCTCGTATTCTTCACGCTCTATAAGCTGCTTTGGAGGAAAGAGATAAGTGAACCGCGCACAGCGACAAATTTCAAAGATGTGCTTGGCAGTCTGGTCGTGGGATTTGGCATTTGCGGGATCTCCGGTCTTTGGATCATGCTGGCAGAACAGCTTCCCTCGCTGCAAAAAAGTGTTGAGGCAATGAACGCCGGTGCTGAAAATATTGCCGGTGGAAATACATTTGGAACATTTATGATTGCGGTGATTGCTGCACCTGTTGTAGAAGAAATTCTATTCCGCGGCATTGCGCTTCGCTCCGTGCGGAAATTCGCCCCAGCTTGGGCCTCGATTCTAATATCATCTGTACTCTTCGGCGTTTATCACCTGAATATCGTGCAGGCTGCCTATGCCACCCTTATGGGCATTGCCGCAGGAATCCTTTACGAGAAGAAAAGGAACCTGCTGTTTCCCATCCTCGTGCATTTCGCAAACAACCTCATTACTATGCTGCAGGGCTTTGCGCCATCCGAAGTGAATGAACTGATCAGCATTTTTATTCTGATCATGATCGCTCCGGCAGGCTATGTCGTCTGCCGTTCACTCAGACAGGGCAAAAGAGCAGATAGCATGTAAGGTTTTTATACAATGTATAAAGCATACAGCGGCACAGAGCAAACTCTCTGTGCCGCTGTTTTTTTATCTTCGTAATAGTATCAGCATGGAAAAAGGGACCGGGGCACAGTAAGCAGTGCCAAAGCCGCGGCACCCCATCTTATCTGACCAGGTATTTCCACAGGAATCTGATCCAGCTCCATGGTCGCCGGCCAAGAAAGCAGGTACACACGGTTGAAATGACCGTCCCCAAGCCTCCAAGGATATTCAATGACCACAGGGCTTGTGTATGAGGAACACAACCCTTGTGGTCAACATATCCAGGACGAATATCCATTATGACGGCAAAAAGAAGAAGCCACGTCGGCGGATCAAAACCACACCTTTGCAGATACTCGACCATACGCTCCCTTATCTGCTGTTATGGCAGTCGCCTATGCACTGTGCGATTCGTTGCATCTTCACATATACCCTCGGAGCAGGTGCTGCTCACATATTCGCGTAGTTTTCCGCAGTAGAGCAGTGTGTGCGGCACTCTAAGGAACTGCATCGGCTGTATGATAGAAGAACGTAACTGTTCCGTGCCGTCAACCCGACTTTTTGTGAGAAGCTCTCCGACAAACTCTGAGCAATAATAGCAGCCCTCCTGCTTCCAGACAACATGGAAGTATGCCAGACATAAGCCAATATAGTTGTAACTGTACTTCCTCCTCCGCTTCCACATCACATCGAGCATTTCTTTGAGCTCTGCGTGTTGTTCTTCTGTGACACTCACGCTCAGAACCAACACCTTAGTTTCGGAAAAACGCTTGAAGGTACCGGTACGGGGCGACTCTATCACGAAGCCGCCCCAAAACGGATTATAGGGATGCCTGCGGCCAAAAGAGTACATCCTCTCTAAATCTCTGGACAGGCTGATGGAGGCGTGGTTATATTCTGCGCCGGTGATTTGCTTAAGGATCCGGGACAGAAGTGTTCCGGTCTGGCTGATTACGATGTACAGCTGTCTATTTTGATTGCTCATATGCGTATCCTCACAAGATTATCCACAGTGCCATGCTATTGGCATAAGAGGTGCTGCAGGTCTCGAAGAAGCCCGTTTCGACCATGTTAGCGTTGGTGTGCTGGATGACCCACTTCATGCTCTCCGGCTCGATCTCGAAGCCTCGATGCAGCGTTGGATAGCCGAGGCTCATTCGGCAGGTCTTTGTGTATACAACTGCAATTGTTCGACCTTGAGCGTATTCTCCTCGTTGCCGCCGCTTCGGAAGCTCTCCATTTCCGGGCTTCTGATACTCACAATAACCTTATCATTGACCTGCAATTCCTCAAAAGAAATCCTTGTAACCTTCTGCGTGACAAAGTCGCAATAGACCATAGGAGTAGACGAACAGTCGATCAGACATTCTTCACCTAAAGTGTTTTCATCGGCATCGTCTTTTACCGTTATGGTTTGCTTTCCTGTACCAACTTCCGTGATCACTGCATTGACGGTCAGAAGAGTGTCATCCTTCAATGAGCCGCACCCGGCCAGGAAGATAAAGAGAGTCAATAAGCACAGAGCGATTCCGATTCTTCTTACATTTCTATCCAGCAATGCCTTATCCTCCTGTTTTTTGCTGCGGAACTTATCCAATCTATGAAAAAGGCGCTTCTTCCGCCCTTTGCGTCAGGCGGGACAACGCACAGACCGCGTACATATAGCCTGCAAGGATCAGTGGTGCCGGCAGTCCGTAAAGCAGCGGCGCCGGGATGATACGCCAAAACAGCTTGAGCACACCGATCTCCGCGCCGTAGGTGAAGAAGTAGTTCGCCTCTGGGCAGAGCGTGAGGCGTAACAGGAGATTGATAAGATGAGCGCCTACGGCAAGCAGGCCAAAGGTCTTGAGGATCCTCGGGATATCCCTGGGGTCGGGGCGGTAAAAGCCCAGCGTCGCCAGACTCAGGCCGCAGACAACAAGGATTGCGTGGGTCACATAGTAGCCGAAAATTCGCGGCATTAACAGCGAAAAGCCGGAGAACAGAGGCTCCGGGAAGAGCAGCGCCATCAGTGCGCCAAGGGGCGCTACAAAGAAGGAAAAGCCCATGATCGAGCGGTTTCTCTTCCACACGCCCAGCGGGATCAGAAACAGATTGATGTTGCACAGGTGCAGCGGCAGCTCATTGAAAATGTTGAAGCCATTGGGATAGTAGGCGCGGATATACGCTGCGTCCATGGACAGCGAGAGCTTGTAGCCGGCAAACAGCGCGAGATTAAAAAAGCAAACGCCGATCAGATACCGGGAGCGCCGTGCTTCCGGTTTTCCGCGCAGCAGCAAAAATAGGAGCAGCGCCGCCGCTGCCGTAAGCAAAAGCAGAATCAAATGCAGCCCGCGAAAGGGCGTTATAGGAAATTCGTTCATTTCACACGCCGGAATTTCTTTCCGGTCTTCTCCTCAAGAAATCGTTTGCATTCCTCCACCGTCCCGCCGGTAAGGGTACGCTTGTCCAGGGGCTGCGCGAACCGCTTTTTCATCAAAAGGATCATGTAGTCCTGCGACTCCGCCATGGCGTCGATCAGCTCATAGCGGAACGTGGAGGTGGTGACCTCCGTAATGACGGTATAGGACTCCTCGCCGAACACGATATGATAGTCCTTTGTGCCTGCCAGCGTGTTTTTGCGGGCGATCATGCCATTGAATCGGTCCTGAAACAGCAGAACGGACAGCAGCATCACCTCTACCAGCAGGGAAGTCACCGTTCTGACATCAAGCGCAAAAGGCTCTCCGTCAAATGGGATCAGCAGCAGAGCGTTGATGAAAAAGACGGTCCAGCCGAAGATGGCCCAAATAATGCTTCTCTTTCGCCGCAGCGCCTTTCGCATCGCGCGGGCAGCTACGGTCATAGATCGATTTGTGATATCGCTGTGAATTTCAAAAGTCATGCATATTCTCCATCGTTGATCATTTCTGTTTTTGCAGCCTGTCTGGTTCCTTGCAGAAGTGTTCCGTCCAGAGCAGGGTATTCATAGATTATGTTATCATAACAGGAATAAAGTTTATGTTAAGTCTGCCTATTCTTTAAGGAGTCATCTCAAATTCAACACACTGCTCTCCTCATGAGAATTTTTCTGCAGCGGGATAAATGACGTCCTTTGTCCGGCTCTTATAAATTGCAGTCAGGCTGCGCCGGAATACTTTGCTCCCTGAAATCGTCACGCTTACTATGTAGTCAGCGTTATCGCAGTATCACGCCAGCCTTGCGTTCACCAGATGGTACCGTGTCATCCCGTTTTCTTCATAGGACTGAAATTCGCCGATGACGGTGATCTCCGTCCCCAGCTCCGGGTAATCGTCCGGGTAGGTGAGATCCCCCTCCAGCACAAATTCCATCCCCTCGGCGCAGCAGGCGGCCGCGTCTGAAATGATGCAGGCGTAGGACACCGGGTCAGGCTGTAAAACGCCGTCTGTCACGAGCTGATAGATAGAAAACGTCCCCCTTGCCTTGACGGTCTTGCCGAGGTAATGCGCCGGGTCATTGTAGAGCATATTGTAGACCTCGGAATAGACCATGGTGCTGCTGAGCACCGTCAGATCCACATCCACTTTGCCGGCAGAGGGGTGCGACGGCTTAGATTCCCCCGGCGTTTCCTGTTCTTTCGGCGTTGGAATGCTCTCTGTCGGTGCAGACGCTTCTTCATTGGAAGAAAGCGTATCATTTCCTGCGTCCTTTTCGCGGCCTTTCCCGCAGGCGCAGAGGGATGCCATCATGCAGACAGCCAGCAGCAGACAGAAAATCCGTTTCATCCCGTTTCCCCTCCCCTTGCGCGGCCAAGGGCCGAACAAACCAAAAATGCCAGAATATCCGCCGCCACGATGGTGGAACCCACCGGCGTCCCCGCCAGAATGGAGACAAGAATCCCCAGCGCCGCGCAGCTCACCGACAGTACGGCGGAGCAGACCGTCACGGACCGGAAATTCTGAAAGAGGCGCATGGCGGACAGCGCCGGGAAGATCACCAGCGCGGAGATCAGCAGCGAGCCGACCAGATTCATCGCCAGCACGATGACCACAGCAACGATGACGGCGATCAGCAGATTGTACAGATCAACCTTTGTTCCCACCGCCTTGGCAAAGTCTTCGTCAAAGGTCACGGCAAAGATTTTATTGTAAAACAGCAGGAACACCGCCACAACCGCCGCAGACAGCGCCACGCACAGCCGGACCTCACTTTGAGAGAGCGTCAGGATGGAGGTGGAGCCGAACAGCGTGCTGCACACATCGCCGGAGAGGTTGGACGAGGCGGAGAAGAGGTTCATCAGCAGATACCCGATGGCCAGCGCCCCCACCGAGATCATGGCGATGGCGGCATCGCCCTTGATCTTTGTGTTCTGCCCCGTGCGGAGCAGCAGGACGGCACAGACCACCGTGACGCCCAGCGTCAGGGGCATATCGTCTGTCAGCCCCAGCACAGCGGCGATAGCCATCGCGCCGAAGGCCACATGGGAAAGCCCGTCGCCGATGAAGGAAAACCGTTTCAGCACCAGCGTGACCCCCAGCAGCGACGAGCACAGCGCGATCAACACGCCGACGATGAGCGCGTAGCGGACAAAGGGATAAGTCCAGTAGAACGCGATTTTTTCAAGGATCGCCGTCATTTCACCTCACCGCCTTTCTGCCATGCCTGTGGGAACTCGTTCAGATAGGCCGCCTTGGTACCGAAAAACACCGTGTCTCCGATGTGCAGGATATGGCTGGCGTATTGCAGCGCCGCGTTCAGGTCATGGGAGATCATCACAACAGTGATGCCATCTTCGTAATTGAGCTTTTGAATGAGTGCATACATTTCCGCTGTCACCTTGGGGTCAAGCCCGGAGACCGGTTCATCCAAAAGCAGCATTTTCCGGGTGGCGCACAGGGCGCGGGCGAGCAGCACCCGCTGCTGCTGACCGCCGGAGAGCGTCCGGTAGCAGCGTTTGGCAAGGGGCGTGATCTGCATTTTCTCCATGGCGTCCGCCGCCAGTTTCTTTTCTTCTTTGCTGTAAAAGGGGCGGCTGCCGCAGTGCCCCTGGCATCCGGAGAGAATGATCTCTCTCACGGATGCCGGGAAATCCTTCTGGACAACGGTCTGCTGCGGCAGATAGCCGATCTCATTTTTCCTCAGCCCGTCGCCCGTCAAAATTCTGCCGCTGATGGGCGGCTGCAAGCCGAGGATCGTTTTCATAAGGGTACTCTTGCCGGAGCCGTTTTCTCCTACGATGCAGAGATAGTCGCCCGCAAAGACTTGGAAACTCAAGTCTTGCAGAACGGGCTTCCCATCGTAGCCGACGCAGAGCTTTTGACAAGTGAGCTGAGCCATCATTCTGCCTCCTTAACTCAGTGCCTCTTTCAGCACGGAAAGGTTCTGCTCCATGACAGAGAGGTAGGTAGTGCCGTTTGCCACATCCTCGGAGGTCATGGACTGCATGGAGTCCATGGTCAGCACCTTCTGGTTCTTCCCGGCGGTGCTCCGGACGATGGTTTCCGCGAGCTTGTGGTTCTTGCCCTCAATGGTCAGCACGCAGGGAAGTCCCAGCTCGTCCACCTTCTTTGCAAGGAACGAAACAATTTCAAAGCTGGCCTCGGTTTCGGCGGAGCAGCCCGCAAAGGCGGCATAGTAGCGCAGACCGTAATCATCCACCAGATAGCGGAAGGGGAAACGGTCGCCGAACAGAACGGTCTTGCGCGCCGCGCCGTCCACGGCAGACTGGTACGCGCCATCCAGCGCGGAAAGCTTTTCGATATAGGCGGAGGCGTTGGCGGCGTAGGTATCCTTGTTATCGGGATCAAGCTCCTGCAAGGCATCGGCAATCGCGCCGACCAGCGTTTTGGCGTTCTTCAAAGACAGCCAGACGTGCTCGTCCTTTTCCTCCCCATGGTCATGGCCGTGGCCCTCCATGTGCTCGCAGAGATCCTCACCGGTCATGTCAGCCGGGAAGAAGGTTGGCCACGACTTTTCCGGATCAACGATGGCGTCAAAGCTCTCGTTGCTCATTCTGATGTGGAAATGCTCGGGCGCAACTGATTCGATCATGTGGTCGTTGAATTCGATGTAGACCGGTGCGCCGGAGGTTCTGTCTACCGCTTCAAAGCGATACATGGCCGCCTTGGTGCCGGTAGACCAGTTCTGAATGTAATAACCGATATACTTGTAGTCAGAGCCGACCTTTTTGCCGTCCTCATAGGTGAACGCAATGTGGTCGCCCGCAATGTCAATATTGGTAATGTCCGTTTTGTAGCCGTTCTGATAGTAAGTCTTATACTCGTCGGCGGTCATCTCGCCTTCCTCTGCCATCGCTGCAAAGGCATCGTCCAGCGTTCCGTCCAGCGCAAAGGGGTAGGCAGACTGCCAACTGCCCTCCCAGTCGGACAGACTTCTGTCCTGAACCTCATGATCTTCAAAGGTGGAAACCTCCTTGCTGTGGTCATGGGCGTGCTCTGCTTCCTGCATCCCCTCAACGGTCTCCTCCGTTTTCACGGATTCACCCAGCACCTCCAGCAGGTTGATGACCTTCATCTTCCTGTTGGCGGCGTTTTTCAGGACGCTCTCCGCCCAGCCGTCGGACTCGCCGCCCACATAGATGAAGAGGTCGCAGTCGGAAATCTTGACGATGTCATCCGCCGTGGGCTGATAGCTGTGCAGGTCAACACCGTTGTCCAGCAACATGGTTAGGTCGGTGCTCTCAGCCTTGCCGCCGAGAATTTCTCTGACCCAGTCGTATTCTGGGAAAATGGTGGTGACAACGCTCAGTTTATTGGGATCGCTCTCGCCCGTCTCTGCGTTGTTCTTTTTGCCGCAGCCGGTGAACAGACTGACCGCCATGGCCAGCGCAAGAACCAGGGTGATAATTTTCTTCATAGTATAGATAAAACCTCCGAATTATTGAAAAATAGGCGCAAAAATACAAGGGCAGCGGCAAAACCGCAAGAGCCTATCCGAAAATGGATAGACTTCGCCCTTGTAAAAATCCTGTTTTTAATTCGAAAGCTTTACCTTGAGAGCAACAAGCGTCAGTGTGCCGTTCATCTCTGCGCAGGGCAGGATCGCCCTGCACACGGTATATGCAAACGCAGCGGAGATCGCCGCGGCAGCACCGGCAAGCCCCAGAGATTTCAGCAGATTCTCGCAGACACCGATCTGATGGCAGATGGCGCAGTCGTCACCGGAGCAGTCATGATTGGCTTCGACCGCAATATAGACGGCAGAGGACAGCATGACAACGGCCAGCACTACGGCCAACAAGCGCACCATAAACCGAAATTTCTTCGTCATAGTCTGTCCTCCCTTCTGTTCGTTATTTTTCCTTGCAGTCCGAGCAGGTTCCATAGAGGATCGTGTCGGCTGCGTCCAGCGTGAATTGCTCGCTCTGCGCCAGGTGCTTTGCAAACAGGGCAGCGTTGCTGTCGGCCATGTGAAAGGTTTTGCCACACTTCACACAGCTCATGTGCAGCGCGCCCTTGCAGCCCTTGGCGTCAAGATACTGATAAAACGCTTCATGCGACCCGCTTTTGGCGCTGCGGCGCACCTTTTCTTCCGCCTCCAGCTGCGCAAGGTTTCGATACACGGCGCTGAGGCTGATTTGTTTCTCTGCCAGCGCGTCCGCCATCTGGCGTGCAGTCAGCAGCTCGTCTGGATGCTCCCCCAAAAAAGCAAGCAGGGCTCTTCGCTATTTTGTGTTATAGCCTGACATCAGCCGCCCCTCCAATCTGCGAACCATTCGCAGATATTATAGCATCATTTCCCCCCTTGTCAATATCATCCCGCGATACCGGCGTCTTTCCGGCAGTTCAAAATCTGTCAGCGCCAAAAGAAACAGCAGCGCAGCAAAAGCTTCAATCCGGTGGGAGCTTACGCAGTCAAAGCAGTCTGCATCTTACATCTTCATCCACCGGCTCCAGTTCTTTTTCCAGCGTACAGGATAGATCCCATAGCAGCTGACGTTCCTCGTCATCCTCTGTGGTCAAGCCGCCTAATTCATCCCACCGCAGAATGATTCGATACAGCGTCAGAGCCTCCTGCTCCGTGAGTCTTAATTCCATATGAAATGCATCCCTCTCAGCTGCTTTTCGATGGAAAATCAGTGGTAAACGATACCGTACATTTCATCGCGTCAGCCGCATCTCATTCTCAAACCGCTCCATCGCCTCCTGCCGGCTGGGAACTTGCGCGAGCGTACAGGAAAACCGCTGGCCGAACAGGGGCTGGGACAGTGTCTCCACCCAACGCGTCAGCACCTCCGGAGTGAGGGGGCGCTCCTCCCGGAGAAAGATCACCCCGTAATAGGGCGGTACAGACGGGGAAAGCAGCTGTGTCAGCGGGACGCCGCTCCGGATGGAGGCGTTGCAGAAATGCATCTCCGGCGAAAAAAGCGGATAGTACAACGCCCCGACGAACCAGTCCTGTTCACCGCTTCTGAGCCGCCTTGCCTGCTCCAGAAAGTGCGGATGATCCGGGTTATCCGGCTCCACAAACTCACCGTCCCGAATGGTCTGGTGAAGTGCGGGGAGGTTATGGAAATCAAAGTGGAAAAAGGGCGTCTCTCCTGCCTCGTCCTCGGCAAGAGAAAACTCCGCCACATGGAAAGGTTCCCAGTCCTGGCCGCAGCGGTAATAGCCCCACCAGTAGTTCCAGTCATAAATATGCAGATATTTTTTTACTTTGCAGCCCATAGATGTACTCCATTCTAACAATGTCGGCACGAGAGGAAATCACAGGAAACTCTCCACCCGGTACCAACAAAAATCTTTTCTAAGTCCGTCCTTTTTTCAAGAAAGGTGCCCAAAGGCAGAGCGGTGATCTTCTTATCTGCTCACCGGAATGGATATCTCGAAAACGGCGCCGGTGTCCCCGTTGCGGGCGCGGATTGTCCCCTTATGCAAGTGAACGATCTCCTTGGTCAGGGCAAGGCCGATGCCGGATTTTCCGCTTTTGCCCATGTAGAAGCGGTCAAAGATGCGGGGAAGATCTTCCTCGGCGATGCCGTCCCCGTCGTCCTGTATCCGGATGGTCACGTGCCGCTTGTCCGCGCGGCAGGTCAGGCGCAGCTGGCTGCGGGCATAGCGCACGCCGTTGGATAGGATATTGGTGACTGCTCGGCGCAGCCGGGTATCGTCGCAGCTGACCATAACGGGCTCCTCGGGGAAATCCGGCACGATGGCGATGCCGCCGGCGGCTATCGGCTCAACGGCGCGTATGCTGTCGTAGAGCAGTTCCCGAACATCCATCTCGGAAAGGGCAAGCTGCTGCCGCCCCATATCGATTTTCGAGATGTCCAAGAGCTCCTCCACCAACTCCGTCATGCGGTCGCTTTCCTCAAGGATTACCTCCGCCGCGCCGCCCGCGTCCATCACGCCCGCCTGTATGCCCTCCGCATAGCCCTGTATCGCCATCAGCGGCGTTTTCAGCTCGTGGGAGGCATTCTGGAAGAAGGTCTGCTGCCGCTCCGCCTCCTTTTCAATATCTCTGCCGAAGCGGAACCCCAGCAGGCACATGACGGAGGAGATCGCCAGCAGTACGCCAAAGAACACCCAGTTAAGCGTTACGATATAACGCGTGATGGGACCGATGTCTATGTACATGATATAGGCGTACGGCTTTCCCCAATCGGCCTGTTCCTCCTGCACGGACATGAAGATCAGGTGATGCCTGTCCGTTTTGAAGGTATAGCATTGGTTGAGCGATAGCTCCCGCCCCGTGTAGTATTCCAGCAGTTTTTTCTCCAGACGATATGCGTCCCTGTTCCAACCGCTTGATTGATTGGCATTATCCAGCTCTAAAAATACGATGCTTGGCGTAAGGAAGTGCTCCTCCGCATCGTTCCATTCACCGTCAAAAAAGGATTCATCGTCGGTATAGGGAATGGTGCGGTTTTGATACTCTGCCTCGCTGATGAGCGCCTTTTTTGCCTCGGTTACAAAATGAGACGGGATGATCACATTTACCGCCAGCACAAAAAGAGCAAACAGGAGTAAAGCCGAGCCGAGGATCAAATACACGATCCGCAGTTTGATGTTTTTCATGTGCGCTCCGCTCCCTTCAGCTTATAACCAAAGCCCCATATGGTGCTCACGCTGACGGTGCTGCCCGCTTGCGTCAGCTTTTTCCGGATACGGCGCAGGGTTTCGTCGGTCACGCGGGTCTCCACCTCCGAGTCGAAGCCCCATACCGCGTTAAGCAGCTCCTCGCGGGAATAGGCCTTTTCCGGCTGCTTCAGCATATAGCTGAGCAGCCGCAGCTCGGTCTGGGTCAGCGTCACGATCGTGCTTCCGCAAAAGACGGAGTTTTCCGTAGCGGAATAGCGGATATCCCCGTAGCGCAGCTCATCCTCTGTCGCCGCCGTTTTTCCTCGGTCCATCTCCACGCGGCGCAGCAGCGCTTTGACCTTCATCAATAATATCGTTGGACGGAATGGCTTGGTGAGATAATCGTCGCTGCCCTGACTGATACCCATAACGTAATCCAGCTCGCTGTCCTTGGCCGTAAGCAGGATGATGGGAATATCGGAAACAGTGCGAAGCTCCCGGCACACGGTAAGTCCATCCGTGCCGGGCATCATAATGTCCAGTATTACAAGCTCCGCAGGCTCTTGACGAAACGCTTCCAACAGCGCGTCTCCGCTTTCAAAGGAGCGCACGGTATATCCGTCGCTTGCGAGGAAGCTATGGAGCAGCTCCCGTATGCTCTTTTCATCGTCCGCCAAATAGATGGAATGTCCCATGGTGACCTCCTTGAAAGCAGCGCCAAATGCTGCGCGTGGGCGCAGCATCGGCATGATGTTGATTTTATACTATCAGAAAACCGTCTTTCCGTCAAAGGGGGCAGATGCCGCTTTCGCAGCCGGTGTTTCCCCAGATGGAATTGTACAGCTCGCACAGCCGGCTGTCGATCTCCGTAAGACGGTTGTAGTCGGCGATCAGCGCGTCCTTTTCCGCGTCGGTAAGAAAGCTCAAACTGCGGATGAAGGCGGCCTCATCGTAGTTATCGAAGTCGTAGTCGTCCGGAAGATTGAAGTACGCTTCATCTACCTTGTCCCACAGGTCGGCGTGCTTTTCACAGACGCGGTCATACTCCTGTTCCAGTGTGTCGATCTCATCCAGCACCTTGGGGTCTGCCTTTTCCAGTGCCTTTTCATAGAGCGGCATATTGTCGCAGTCGGGCAGCTGAGCGTACAGTGCCTCCATCTCAGCGTCAAGGCTGTTCAGCTCCTTGATGTCCGCCAGAAGCGTTTCCTTCTCCGCTTCCGTCAGGGCGTTGCTGCTGCGGATAAACGCAGCTTCGTCAAAGTTTGTGAAGTCATAGTCGTCAGGCAGGGCGTTGCAGATTTCGTCTAGCTTTTCCCATAGCGCTGCGTTTCTCTGGAAGATGGCGTCGCTCTTCTCTTCCACCGCCTCGATCTGTTCCCAGATGGCGTCCTCGTTCTCGGTCGCGATGGCAGTTGCAGGCTCTGCCGTGTCAGGCGCAGCCGCCAAAGCTGCGGTCGATGCGCCGATGGCTGATACCACCAACGCCAGTGCCAGCGCAAGGCTCCAAATCGTTTTCTTTTTCATAGTATGTTACTCTCCTTTTTTATTGTTTGGTTGTGTATCAACCATGTCCGTAGCATACCAGGGATCGTCTTGGATTTCCCCCGCGAAAGTGCAGGGAAAGTGTCACAAAAGTGCAACGAGACCAGCCCGGAAAATGAACGAAAGCCCGCTCCACGCCTCAAGGGCAGAAACGGGCGGACATTCTTATTCTGATTTCACTTCGCGCATCAAGATGGACCTCATTCATATATTTCCCGGTCCGTTTGCAAAGGCAAGCCATTTTGCACCGTAAAAATCAAAGTAGAAGCGCTGCCCCACCTCGTTTTCCACAAAGCGCCTTTTAATATGATACCAACCGCGAAGCTCATCTCGCAGGGCGGCGTCCATGGAGATTGGCTCTACCCATACGCAGTCGTACCCGGTAAGCTCGTCCCTTCTCAACGGCATGGATACTGCCGCGCCGGGTGTTGCAAAGGCCGGAGGCAGACATACACTTCGGTTACATCTGCCAGCGACAGACGCATCCCGCTTGCGAAGAAAAGCTCTCCTTCTATCGCATTCACCATTGCCCAGCCATATCGGCTTGAGAAGACGGGTGTATCATGAAAAGCCGGCAGAGCTTCCGGCGGAATCGGCTGAAGCATATCTGCCCGATGATATCGAGCTTCCGGAAGGCCCAGAAGAAAGTCCACGCTCACGCCGTAAAGCTCGGACATCTGAATCAGGGACTCCACAGAAGGGTTCTTCCTCTCGCCCTCCCACGCACTCAATGTCGGCTGCGAAACGCCAAGCATTTTGGCTGCCGCCGTTAGCGTAATCCTTTTCTGTTTTCTTGCCAATCTATATCGCCGAGCCGTAAAAATAGAACTTCATCTGAATGTTCCGCTTTCGGTTCGCCATGGGCAGCCTCCGTTTCTCATAAGGGTCTGGGGTCTCGCCTGTCGGCTCGGTCAGCGCTTCAAAGCGTTTCACGCTTTGAGGTCTCCACCGGAGACCCGCGCCCCAGCAAGCAATTTTGACTGTTCGGGCAGGGGACCTGAACAGCGCAAAATCCGCAAGCGGGTACTCGCTTGCTGTGCTTGCTGACTACTCCGTACCCCCGTTTTCCCCCTCTACCCATACTACAATCTGAACAAGGCGTTTTGGCCAGATTTCGGAGGATTTTTCCAAAAAAATCAACCTTATCCGCAACTTTTCTCTGAACACTTCGCCGGATGCCTTGTGTTTCTTCGGATATTCGTATATAATGTATCGTGTTGAGTATTATCCATGCGGAGGTACGGTATGAACGGGATCAAGGGCTATACCTCCATTCGGGAGGCGTCCTACCGTTGGGGCGTGTCAGAGCGGCGGGTCAACCAATATTGTGCCGAGGGGCGGATCCCCGGCGCGTCCCGGTTCGGGCGCTCATGGGCGATCTCGGAAAATGCGGAAAAGCCGTCCGACCCGCGCTTTCAGGAACAGCACCGCGATCCCGACAGGACAAGTACCTGACGGATACCCCTCTGTATTTTAGCATCCGCAAAAAGGAAGTGAACGCTATGACCTGCGATGAGAGCTTGTACCGCCAATATCTGAGCGGCGATGACGAAGGGCTTAATGCCCTGATGAAAAAATACGGCGACCCCCTGACCCTGTATATTGACGGCTATCTGCACGACGTTCACGAGGCGGAGGAGCTGATGCTGGATGTTTTCGCCTATCTGTTCACCAAAAAGCCCCGCATCCGGGACGGCGGCTTCAAGGCGTATCTCTATAAGGCCGCGCGGAATATGGCGCTGCGCCACAAGAGCAAGCGAAAACCGCTATTCAGCCTTGATGCGCTTGCAGACGAGCCGGACGGACGGCTGCTGGCGGAGGAGGTCATCCGGACGGAGGAGCGAAACCGCATCCTGCATTTCTGCATGGATGAAATGAACCCGGACTATCGGGAAGTCCTCTATCTCACCTATTTTGAGGATATGAGCTACGCGCAGGCGGCGGAGGTCACGGGAAAAACGGTAAAACAGATCACCAACATGGTGTATCGCGGAAAAGAGAGCCTGCGAAGGCTCTTAGAACGGGAGGGGATCACAAATGCGGAGTCATGAGGAGCGCGTTGCGGAGACCAAGCGGCGCATCGCCAAAATTGAGCGAGAGAAACGGCTGCGGCGCAATACGGTCACCATGGCTTCCGCTGTGGCGGCGTGCCTTGCGCTGCTCATCGGTGCATCCCTCGCCATGCCCGGCATTGCCGCAAGCATCCAGACAGGTGATTATTCCGGCTTTGAAACGGCGGCAAGCATCTTTCACGGCGGCGCTGCCTTGGGATACATTGTCATCGGGCTGCTGGCGTTTTTACTCGGCGTGTGCGTGACCGTTCTGTGCTTCCGGCTGCGGCAGATGAGCCGTGAGGACGGGCAGAACGAGGAAAGCGAGGATGCGCATGGAGCTGATTGAGAACCTGCTGCAACTGCTGGTCACGTTCATCGGCGCACTGCTTTCCGGCATCGCCTACCGGAAAAGCCGCAGACAGGCGTATTTCCTGCTGCTGTGCTTCTACGGCTGCTTTGCCCTTGGCGCGCTCTACTGGACGCTGTATCTGCTGCTGTTCGATACCACGCCGCGCGTCTTTTATGTGTCGGAGTTCGGCTGGGTGGCGAGTCTCATCTTCCTGCGCATTTTGCAGGCCACGCTGGCCGGAACAGATGAGCTCACCTTCCGCTGCCGCAGGGCGTGGCTTGCGCCTGCATTCGGCCTTCCGCTGCTGGCGTTCTACTGCACCTTCGGGGACATTCTCTCCAACCTGATCTGGTGCGGCATGATGATCGCGCTCTCTTACTGCGCCATTCGCGGGCTTGTCTATGCGAAAACGCAGACGGGCGCGGCGCGGAATATACGGTATTTCCATATCGGCGTGCTCTGCTTTGCGTTCGCGGAGTATCTGCTCTGGACGGCGGGCTGCTTCTGGCCGGATACCTCACCGGCAAGCCCCACCTTCTGGTGCGATATGCTGCTGACCCTTGCCATATTGGGGCTGCTGCCCGCCACGAGAAAGGCGGTGGAAGCATGACCTACATCGAAAATATTTTTATCTGCATGGTATCCCCGCTGCTGGTGGCCGCATTGTGCATGGGCAGGCGGCAGCTCCGCTTTTTCCTGTTCTGCATTGCGGGGATGGGGGTGTGCCTGCTTTCGGCTTATATCAACACCTTCCTCGCGGCGATGTGTCAGGCGGACGCCCTTGCCGCCACGGCGGAGATCGCGCCGGTGGTGGAGGAAATGATGAAGCTGCTGCCGCTGGTGTTCTATCTTCTGGTGTTTGAGCCGGAGAGGGATAAAATCAAGGCCGCCGCCATCACGCTCTCCCTGAGCTTTGCCACCTTTGAAAACGTCTGCTATCTCATTCAGAACGGCGCGGACCGCTTCTCCTTCATCTTCTTCCGTGGCTTCGGCACGGGCGCGATGCACGTCCTCTGCGGCTTGATCGTGGGCGGCGGACTTGCATACACATGGCAGCGGACGTGGCTGAAGATCGCCGGGATCTGCGGGCTGCTGGGCGCGGCCATCACCCTCCACGCCATCTATAATCTGCTCATCGCCCACGGCGGCGCGGCGCAGTACATCGCCTACGCCCTGCCGGTGCTGCTGGTGGCGGCGGGAAAGCTGTCCGCTTTCCGCTTGTCGCAGAGGGAATAACCGAACATTCACCCATTGAGAGCTGCTTTTTGGCGGCTCTCAAAATTTTTTGAAAAATTTTGCGTTTTGGGTGAGAGTTTTTTCGATTTTTTGTACCTATATAAGTGAAAGGGTTTTTAGACCACAGTTTCAGACAAACCGGAAAGGGGGTTCAAACGAAATGTACGATACCGCAAGACGGGTCACGCTCGTCAAGCAGCGGGTGCGGGAAAACACCCGCCGAAAACGGCAGCGCGGCATCTATGGACTGAGCGCCGCGTGTATGCTGCTGTGCGCGGCACTGATGCAGACAGCGGGCACGGTCGCCGGGCCGGGGCAACCGGAAGCATGGGGCGTGTTCGGCGCGATGCTGCTGCGGGAGGACGCGGGCGGCTATGTGCTGGTAGCCGTCGTCTCCTTTGCCGCGGCGGTGGCGATCACCGCGCTGTGTTTCCGGCTCAGAATCAGAGAAAACCGGAAAAAAGGCGGGGCGGACAAACCGAACCGACACGAACAGGAGGAGAAAAGCCAATGAAGAAACGAATACTTAGCATCCTGCTTCTATGCTGCATGGTGCTGACGCTGCTGCCGACAACGGCCTTCGCTGCGGGAAAAATTTGGGTAGGCACAGAGGAGGAGCTACTTGCCGCGCTGGCAGACAATACAATCGGTAAAATCACCTTGACGGCGGATATTACCGTCAGCCAAACGTTGGTAATCGACAGACAGGTCGTGCTTGTCCTGGACCATAGTCTCAAGATCGATCGGGAACAGAGTAGCAGCGGCACACTGTTCCATATAACCAAAAGCGGCTATCTGGACACCAACGCTGGAAGCATTACCGATAATGTGCTCAATGAGGGCAAATTCTTCCCCCGCCAAATTTCAGGCGAGGTGATCAACGAGGGCGAAATCATCCGCGGCTCGTTTTCCGGAAAGGTGAAGAATCGAGGCTCCATCAACTATGGCTCTTTTCGGGGTGAAGTGGAAAACGCCCCCGGCGGGAAAATCGCCAATGGCGAGCTTTATGGTGAAGTGACAAACCATGGCGAAATCGCCGGCTGGAAGTTTTACGGCAAGGTTACGAATGATACAGATGGCCTTATCACCAGCGGCGAGTTTTATGGCGAAGTGGTGAACAACGGCAGAATCTCCTACGGCAAGTTTTATGGCGACGTGGTAAACAATGGCACAATCACCGGCGGCAGCTTCTTTGGCACGCTGACAGGCGGCGAAATCCAGGACAACGCGTATATAGCTGTCACCTTTGATTCCGATGGCGGCAGTACGGTCGCTGCACAACGGATTTTGCGGGGACAAAAGGCGCAAAGACCTGCCGCCCCCACCAAGGACGGCTATACCTTTATCGGCTGGTATAACAAAGCCGATCTGCAATACATCAATCTGCCGGAGTGGAATTTCGATTACCCTGTGTTCGAAAACATGGAGCTGGTGGCGCAATGGATGGAGGCAAGGCCGATCTCCACCGATCCGATCACCTATTTGGACAAAGACGGCAATCAGCAGGTCTGCACCGCATACACCGTGCTGACGAGCGAAACCAAGGCAAGCATTCTCGACTATGCCGACAAATGGTACGATCTGCCCGCCGGCTGGTATGTGGTGGAGGGCAACGTGACCATCACGCCCCGCTTGGACACCCACGGCGCGGTCAATCTGATCTTAACGAACGGCAGCCACCTCACGGCGGAGTGGGGCATCGATGTAAAGGTGGGCGATACCTTTACCGTCTACGCCCAAAGCACCGATGAGGGCACCATGGGCAGGCTGACGGCGTGCCTCCCGGCGGATTTCAACCTCGACAGGATGGTCCATTACTCTGTATGGCCGGATAGCGGAATGGCCGGCATCGGCAGCAGTGCACGCTGGAGAGAAGGCAACGATGGTATCCGCGAAAGCGAGGGTACGATCGTCATCAACGGCGGCAATATCCGCGCCAAGGGGCAGGATAATGCCTCCGCCATCGGTGGGACACGTGCAGAAGAAATTGAGTTTCGCTCCACCGACCGCGGTGAGGTCTACAACCGCAGGCAGGGCGGCAGCATCACCATCAATGGCGGCGTTGTCCGTACCGAAGCCTTTGCCATGTCGGTAGGCAATTGTACTACTGTGGAAAGCGTAGGGATCGGCACATGCCAAATGGGATATGGCGGCAGCGTCACCATCAACGGCGGCACGGTCATCGCCGAGGCTACCTGCGATGCGATCACCACAGGATATGGCGGCACGATCACCATCAACGGCGGCGATGTAACCGCCATTGGGGGCGTCAACAACTTTGCAGAAGATTTGAACAGGGTGATCCCCGGAAACGGAATCGGGCCGTATGAGAGCGGCAGCGTCACCATAAACGATGGTACTGTCAAGGCAACTGCCAAGGGAGAGGGCTTCGGCATCGGCGGAGCCAGAATTTATAACACCGGGGCAATGACCGTTACCATCAATGGCGGAACGATAGAAGCCACGGCCAATCGCAATAACGCCGCCATTGGCGATAGAGGCAAAGGCAAGAGCGGCGTCACCATCACCGACGGCGTCATCCATGCGACCGGAAAAGGCGGTGCGGCAGGCATCGGCAGTAAGGACGACATTCGCATCACTGGCGGTGAGCTCACCGTTTCCGCCGAGGGCAGCGGCGCAGCCATCGGCGGCTTTACGGACAGCCATTCCGAGCGTGTGAATTGCAAAAGCATCACCATCAACGGCAATGTGATCCAATCCATTTCCAGTAAAGACGGCGCCTGCATCGGCGGAGCTGCCGGCGGAAGCGTCGGAAGCATCACCGTTTCGGACGCAGAGCTTCCGCTTCTCAGCAGCAATAAAATTCTGATCGGCTGGGACGCAGACTCGCCGGGCGGGAAGCTCACCATCCGAAACTGCCGCGTTGCATCCACGGACACACTCTCCGTTCTCACCGATGGGATCCGCGTGGGCAGCAATAGCGAGCTCGTCATTGAAGAAAGCGAGATCAGGCTGCCGCATTTGAGAGGCATTCGCGTCGGCGGTAATGGGAGCATTGCCGTTCGGGATTCCGATCTGCACACCTACGGCATTTTTATGGACGAAACCGTGCACACAATAACTGACGCAAAGACGCTGAAAAAGCTGGAGATCACGGACAGCACCGTGTTGACGGGCGATATCATCGGCGCACGTGGAGAATATGCTTCCGTTGAAGAGATCGTGATCCGCGGCAGCAGCATCCGCCTGAACGAGGAGTACCCCTATAATCGCTGCACGATTGGCGGCGGCGAACAGGCTTCCTTTGGCAGCATCGACATTCAGGATAGCCAAATCGATATTACGTCTTCACTCAACGCGCCCATCGGCAGCGGTTTGCGATCCTCAACCGATCGCGAGAGCCGTATCCGCATTGCGAACAGTCAGGTGTCCGTTCGCAACTTAAAGTTCGGTCCCGCCATCGGCTCGGGGTATACCTCTCATGGCGGCCGGATGGATATCATCATTGAAAACAGCACCGTGACCGCAAAGGGCGGCGATTTGAGATCTAGTACCGACTATACTCCCGGCATCGGGAAAAACGCGAGCGGCTGTAATACGGTGATCGGGATCCAGATCCTGAACAGCACGGTGGACTCCTTCCGGCTTAGGGAAAAGGGGGACACAGACTATGTCTATGACGACCTGCACACACAGGAGCTGCCCGGTATTCCGGCGGAAAACATCTCCATCTGCGGCAGCACCGTCAACAGAAAGACCATTGACCATAGCTTTGACGAATACGGGAAATGTACGCTCTGCGGCAAGTATGATCTTGGATACTGCTATGAGCATGGGCTTTTGACGCTCGAGGGGCTGACGGACTGCGTCTCAGACGGCAGCGAAAAGAAGCTGACGGGTCTTTCCCATCAGACGGGCGAGAACGAAACGAAGCAGCTTGCGGAGAACACGGACTACACCGCCGGCTATTCCAACAACGTCCATCCCTACACCCTTGCACCGGAGGACGAGGGCTTCGATCCGGCAAAAGCCCCCAAGGTGACGCTGTACGGCACGGGGAACTACTGCGGCAAGGCGGAGCATTACTTCACCATCAGCGAAAACACTGCCGCCGCCCCCACCATCACCACGTCCAGCCTGCCGGATGGCAAGGTGGGCGAGGCTTACAGCCAGACCCTGACTGCCGACGGCACCACGCCCATCACATGGAACATTATCGGCGGCACTCTGCCTGAGAGCTTGACGCTGAACGAAACCACCGGCAAGATCAGCGGCACGCCTACCGCAGCGGGAACCGCCAGCTTCACAGTCAAGGCGGAAAACAGCGCGGGCAGCGATACGAAGGAGCTGTCTATTACGATAACCAAAGCCGCGCCTGCCGAGTTTACCATCTCCGTGAAAACAGATGGAAACGGAACGGCTTCCGCATCTCTTGCAAAGGCTGTGGCCAATACGGAGATCACTCTGAGCGCAACGCCCAACGAGGGCTACCGCTTCAAGGAGTGGGAGGTCATCAGCGGCGGCGTGACAATCGTGGAAGATAAGTTCATCATGCCGGACAGCGATGTGGAGGTCAAGGCAATCTTCGAGGAGGACGTGCCTGCGCCTACCAATCCCGCCAAGCCCAGCATCAGCGTAAGAGGAACATATACCTATAACGGCTCTGCGCATACCGCAACCGTGAACGGCTATAATCCCGACACCATGAACATCACAGGCAACACCGCCACGGACGCGGGCGATTACACCGTTAGCGTCACATCCAAGACCGGCAAATGGGTGGACGGCAGCACCGATGCCGTGACCGCAGCGTGGAGCATCGGCAAAGCCACGCGGGAAGCTCCTGACGGCTTGATCGGTGTCGCGCCCACCACCGTGGGCGGCAGCGACGGCAAAATCAGCGGCGTGACTGATAAGATGGAATACCGTATGGCAGGCGAAAGAAGCTATACGGCGTGCAGCGGCACGGAGATTGATAACTTGTCCGCTGGCAATTACTTCGTCCGCTATGCGGAGGATAACAACCACTTTGCCAGCACTGATGCGGAAGTCACTGTGGGTGAGGGTACGCCGCTTGCGGATTGCACAATCACCTTCAGCGGCAACGGCGGCAGCGGCAGCATGGGTCCCGTGATCGTCAAGGCAGAGACAAATTACATCCTGCCCGTCTGCGGCTTCACCGCTCCCACCGATCAGGAGTTCAAGGCTTGGGAGATTAGCGGCACGGAGTACAAGGTAGGCGATACCTATATCGTGAGCGGGGACACAGAGATCAAGGCGCTGTGGGAAAACAGCGTTATTACCCCCACCACTTACACCGTCACCGTCGGTAATGACGGAAACGGCACTGGCACCGCAAGTCCTTCCACCGCTGCGGCTGGTACGACAATCACCCTGACCGCTACGCCCAAAACCGGCTATCACTTCAAGGAGTGGGAGGTCATCAGCGGCGGCGTGACCATCAAGGACGACAAGTTCCTCATGCCGAACGACAACGTGGAGGTCAAGGCCATCTTCGAAAAGGACGCGCCTGCACCCACCGAGTTCATCGTCACCTTTGATGGCAACGGCGGTACGCCCTCTGTCGGCAGCATGACCACCACCAATCAGAAACTGAGTTCGCTGCCCAGCGCCTCCCGAAGCGGCAGATACAGCTTCGACGGCTGGTACACAGAAAAGAGCGGCGGTACGAAGATCACGAAAGATACCGTATTCCATGCAGATACCACCGTCTACGCCCACTGGACCTACACTGGCGGCGGCAGCAGCGGCTACAGCTACTACACCATCAAGGCAACTGCCGGAACTGGCGGCTCTATCTCCCCCTCCGGCAATGTCAGCGTCCGCGAGGGCAGAGATCAGACCTTCACCATCACCCCGGATAAGGGCTATGCTGTCGCCAACGTCAAGATCGACGGCAAGAGCATCGGCGCGGTGAAGTCCTACACCTTTGAGAATGTCCGTAGAACCCATACCATCGAGGTCATCTTTATGAAAGCCAACGGCAACCCCCAGACCGGCGTGTTTGTGGATGTAGCTACCGGCAGCTATTATGAGGACGCCGTGGATTGGGCAGTGGAAAACGGCATCACCAAGGGAACCGATGATACCCATTTCTCCCCGGATGGCATCTGCACCCGTGCGCAGGCCGTGACCTTCCTGTGGCGTGCCGCTGGCAGTCCCGAACCCGAAACCCGCGCCATGCCCTTCGCCGACGTCCCCGTGGGCAGCTACTACTACGATGCTGTGCTGTGGGCGGTAGAAAACGGCATCACCAAGGGCACCAGCGACACCACGTTCAGCCCCAACATGACCTGCTCCCGTGCCCAGATCGTCACTTTCCTGTGGCGTTCTGAGAAGTCCCCGGCAGCGGGTACAGCCAATCCCTTTGCCGATGTGAAGTCCACCGCCTACTATGCTGGTGCGGTACTGTGGGCGGTCAAGGAGGACATCACCAAGGGAACCACCAACACCACATTCAGCCCCGATGCGGATTGCGCCAGAGCGCAGATCGTGACCTTCCTCTGGCGCTGCAAGAAGTGACCGGCTGACATACGGCCAAGCAGCAAAACCGCTGACATGACCACATAAGCGAACAATGGGCAGCGCAGCGGACGGGTTTTTCGCCTTGACGCTGCGCTGTTCCTTTTTCGCTACGAGAAACAAATCAATGACATTTTGAGCTGCGTCGCTATCCCAGCGCGGCAAGGAGACAGCATTATGAAAAGAATCACAAGAATCATTCGTCCGATCATCTGCATGGCCGTCCTTCTCTTTGCTATGACCACGGCGGTCATAGGCTGCTATCAGAAAGAGACGGGGCCTATCGACATTCCCGGCAGAACGCCTTCCGGCACATCTGCGCCTCAGCCATCAGCGACTCCCGCAGGCGAAGTTATCCCCTCGGTGGACAGGCAGGCAGAGTTGGCGGAAGCCAGAGCGAAGAATCCCGATACCGTGGCATGGCTGTATATTCCCGGTGCGGAGGTGGACGATCCCGTGATGCAGGCGGAGGACAACGGCTATTACCTGAAGCTGGATGAAAACGGTGAGTATGCCATGTGGGGCTGCTATTATGCCCATTGTGAAAATGAAATCGGCGGCAGGGATAAGCTGGACAAAAACACCACCATTTTCGGCCACTCCGCCAGCAACTGCGACCCGGACGGTGTGCGGTTCACCAAGCTCTACCGTTATATGGACGCAGACTTTGTAAAGGAGCATCCGTATATCTATCTCTCTGTGGATGGTGAGGACATGATTTTCCAGATCACCGCTCTATTCGTCACGGATATTGGTTTTGACTATATTGCACCTGATCCCACGGGAGATGACCTGACCAGCTTCTTTGAGACGGTTGCGCGGAAAAACTGGCTGGATATTGACGGTGTGACCTTCTCCGAGGAAGATACCGTCCTGACCCTTTCCACCTGCTGCCGGAAGTATGACAAGGCCAACAGCGGCAATCAGCGGCTGGTGGTCATGGCGAAGCTGCTGCCGGAGGGGGCGACCGCGCAGGAGTTCAGCGTGTCCCTTGTGGATAGTCCTGAAATGCCCTGAAAGAAATCAGAATACGACGATAATAGGACACCCATCCTTGCGGTACTGAAAAGCAGCGTATGGTATAGGGAAAACGGCGGCTGCTCTGTACGGGGCAGCCGTCGTTTTTGCTGTCCCAACATTTTTCAGATGAAAGGGACCTATGCGTATGACAGGAGAGCACAGGAGGTGCCGCTAATGCTGCGGCGACGAGCCGCGCCGGGAGCATAACCGGGCGATACCCGGACACCGTAGGATACCTATGCCCTCCGACAGCCGCCGACAATTCCCATACTGAACCGCACCAAAGCGCCCATGCAGGCTTTTATGCCTGTGTGGGCGCTTTTTGTCGTTCCCGGCACTTTTTCGCCGTGGGCTGCCGCTCCCCGCCGCCCTTCGTTCAGACCTTTTTACCCACTCGGATCTGAACGGAGGAACAAAATGTTTAATAGAAAAAGCAGCTATGCGCTGAATAAGAAAGACCCCGATGCCATCGTTTATATGGATGCCAATGAAGTCATCATCCGCCTGACCCGCGAGGACTTTGCCAGCGAGAAAGAATTTCTGAAATGGAAAGCCCTGTCGGACGAGGACTATCACGCCTCCGAAAAGGAAGCTCACGTCTATGCCAATCACACGCTTGCGCTGGATGAGCTATCCGAGGAAGCGGCCTCCATTCCTGCCGTGGATGTCTGCATGGAGCAGGCGCATGACCGGGCAGAGGCAATCCACCGCAGCGTCAGAAAGGTCACGCAGATTCGGAAGCACCTGACGGATACGCAGTTCCGCAGGGTGTGGATGTATTTCGTGGATGGGATGACGGTTGATGAGATTGGCGCAGCCGAGGGTGTCAGCCATCAGAATATTTCCAAGAGCATCAGCGCGGCGATGAAGAAAATGAAAAAACTTTTCCCTGATTGCTGAAAACAGGGTGCAAAAGTGGCCCAAAATCGGCGATAGGTGAAGGGACATTCTCCACGAAGCCTTTCGTTGAACGTTGAAAACTGAATAGACCATGATGCAGGCACAAAACCCGCGTGATAGCGACATAAGGCGCGCCGCCACGACGATGGTTTCAAGGAGGTGATTCCGGAAAAGCCATCCGAGCGATCTACGCGGCCTTAGACCCGATTCGGCAAATCGGGCGCGATGACAGCGCGGCGGATAATGAAACTTGCTCACGCCCTCCCACAGACTTGAGGGGGAACCCTGCGGTATGCGCCAGCCCTTTGAGGCAGCGGTATCGTGGAGTTATGACAGCCCTGCCAAGGGCGGCCTGCATCATGCCCACTATCCGGGGCGCGTGGCAAATAGGATGGATCTTCTCAAATGGACAAGCAGAGCGGCTGCGCCGGTATTCGCCATTATGTTATGTGGCTCCAATTCTACCCGCGCAGCCGCCTCTCAAAGTCAGATACCATGCGCTGACGGCCTTTCCGTCAGCGCATTCATGTGACCTTGAGGAAACCCACCAAACCGAGAAAGGAGATCGCCATGATGCAGCCGACGCCAAACGAAACCCAAATCCACACGGATGAACTGGTGGACATCCGGGAAGTATCCGTAGACAAAAATCTTCCCAAGGAAGAACGCATTGTCGCCTTTATCCGCCAGATCAAAAATCCTTACCGCTTCCGCTGCGGCGATTTTGTGGTAAACGCCTGCTTTGCCGGGAACGGCGTTACGTTGGAGGAATGTCTGCAAGGCATTTTGCGCTGAGCGACATCCTCGCTTTTTTCCGCAGAGAGTGCTATGATCGGTGTGGAAAAGGATGAAAACCTAATAGCCAGATAACCACTCTTTTCATGCGGGAGCAGTCCGGGAGAAAGGAGTGCTTTTTCATGCCTAAATACAAAGCTACCGCTTACATCCGCCTGTCCTACACCGACGATCATTCCAGCGAAAGCGACAGCGTTTCCAATCAGCGCAAGCTCATTGAAAACTTTGTAGAGCGTAACCCGGATATTGAGGTCGTTTCCGAAAAGATCGACGATGGATACAGCGGCATCATCTTTGACCGCCCCGCGTTCAAGGAAATGATGCAGGATGTCACCGATGGCAACATCAACTGCGTCATTGTAAAAGACCTCTCCCGCTTAGGGCGCGAGTACATCGAAACAGGCCGGTATCTGCGCCGGGTATTCCCGGCCTACGGGGTGCGTTTCATCGCTATCACCGACAGCATCGACACCGCCCACGACAGCGGCGATGATCTGACCGTATCGGTCAAGAACATTATGAATGAAGCCTACTGCCGGGACATTTCCATCAAGACCCGTTCTTCTCTGGACGTGAAGCGGCGCAATGGCGATTTCGTCGGCGCGTTCCCGGTGTACGGCTACATGAAAGCCGAGGACAACAAGAATTTGCTCGTCCCTGACCCCTACGCTGCCCGCGTTGTCTGCGACATTTTCCGTATGCGGCTGGAGGGCGCAAGCGCCTCCAAGATCGCATCTGAGCTGAACCGGCTGGGTATTCTCTCCCCGCTGGCGTACAAGAAGAACAACGGTCTGCCCTACGCGAAAAAGGGCTATGCGGACAAGGCTGACTGCAAGTGGTCGGCCACCACCATCATCCGCATCTTGCAGGACGAAACCTACACCGGAACGCTGGTGCAGGGCAAACAGGGTACGCCGCATTACAAGATCAAGCAGATGGAGCAGCGCCCCGCCTCCGAGTGGGTGCGTGTCCCGGATGCCCACGAAGCATTGATCGCCCGTCAGGATTTTGATCTGGTGCAGCGCATCAAGGGGCTGGATACCCGCACTTCTCCCAACGAGGACACGGTGTACCTGTTCTCCGGTATTCTGATCTGCGGGTGCTGCGGAAGCCGCATGACCCGCAAGACCAACCGTGCAAACGGCAAGGAGTACCACTACTATTATTGTCCCACCGGCAAGAAAAAGGGCTGCACCCATCCGGTCATGCTGAAAGAAAGCAGTCTGATCGACTGTGTGCGGGACAGCCTGAAAGCCTATATCGGCAACATTGCCTCTCTGAAGGCGCTGCTTTCTGGCATTGACCAGTCCAGCATCAATCAGGCGCTTGCCAAGGAATACAGCGACCACATCACCGACAACGAGCGCCGGTTGGAGCAGGTGCTGGAGTTCAAGGCACGGCTTTATGAGAGCCTTGTGGGAGGTATGCTTACCAAGGAAGAATACGCTTCCTATAAGGCAAAGTACACCAAGCAGGCCGAGGACATCCGCGAAAGCGTCCGCGTTCTCAAGGAAAAGCTCACGGAGGTGCTGGAAAATCGAAGTGAGCGCAACCGCTGGATTTCACAGTTTACGCAGTTCTCCACGCTGGAAACCTTAGACCGCAGGGCGCTCATTCACATGGTACAGAGCATCCGCGTCCGTGGCAAAAAGGAGCTGGATATTACCTTTACCCATGAGGACGAATACAAAAAGGCGTTGCAGCTTCTGGCGCTGGCGGCGCAGCAGAAAGATTACAAACAGAGAAAGGTGGGCTGAGCATGGCGAGAAAAAGCAGGAAAGAAGCGGCTGCGGTAGTCGTTCAGGAGGCCGACGCCGCTTGCCGCGCCGCGATCTACGTCCGCCTTTCGGTGGAGGATACCCACACGCACAGCGTATCCATTGAAACCCAGCAGATGATTATTGCCCGCTATCTGGAGCAGTATCCGGAGATCAGCGTGTACGATACCTACATCGACAACGGCGCGACGGGGACAAACTTCCACCGTCCGGGCTTTCAGCAGATGCTCTCGGATATTGAGGCCGGTCATGTAAACTGCGTCATTGTCAAAGACCTTTCCCGTTTGGGACGAAACACCATCGACACTGGCTATTACATCGAGCAGTATTTCCGCATCCGCAGCGTCCGCTTCATTGCGGTCAACGAAAACTTCGACACCGCTGCCCCGGAGGATGCCCATGCCGGTATTATCATCCCGCTGCGGAACATGATAAACGAAGCCTACGCTTTGGACATTGGGCGCAAGATCAGGGCGCAGCAGCGGCAGGCCATGAAGGACGGCAAGTTCATCGGTGCGCGTACTCCCTACGGCTATTTGAAAGCGGAGGACGATTGCCACCAGCTTATCATCGACCCTGTTGCCGCCGTTGTGGTGCAGCGGATGTTCCGCTGGGCTTCCGAGGGCGCTGGCCTCAATACCATCGCCGTGCGGCTGAATGAGGCGGATATTCTCACCCCCAGCCACTATAAGAAGATGCAGGGCAAGATCACCCACGAAAATTTGCTCGGCAGCGGCAAGTGGCAAACCCGAACAGTCGGCGTTATTCTCCGCTCCGAGGTCTACACCGGAGATCTCGTTCAGGGGCAGACCAAAACCGTGGATCACCGGCAGGTCAAGGCCGATGCCGAGGAATGGACGGTGGTACGGGACACCCACGAGGCCATCATCAGCCGGGAACTGTTCGCGGTGGTGCAGGAAATTCTCAATCAGACCGCCAGCCGCGCCAAGGCACGGGAGGTCAAAGCCTACACGCCGAATCTTCTCAAAGGCAAGGTGTTCTGCGCCCATTGCGGCGGCAACCTGCACCGGCAGAGAAATATCCGCAAGAAGTCCGATGATGTGTACTTCTACCATTGCCTGAGCCAGAGCCGAATCAGCAAAGATACCTGCCCCGGCGTGACCATCCGCGAGGATGCGTTGCTGGATATGCTGGCAGATATGCTTCAGGACGCGCTTGATACGGCGCTGGGGCAATACACCCTCTCCCTTGCAGAGCTACCCCGGCAGGCCGCTGAACGTGCCGAGCTGCGGGAGAAGATCACCAGCCGCAAGCAGGAAATCCAGCGGCTTCGCGGTATCGTGCGGAGCTTATATGAAAGCCTCGTCCAAGGCGTTCTTACCAAGGATGAATATTTCGACTACAAGGAAAAGTACGAAAGCCGCATTGCCGACCTCGCCGTGGAAATGGAGCAGTTGGAGGACGGTCTGCGGACGATGGATACGCAGATTGAGCAGCACCGGGCGCTGGAACAGGACGCCGCGCAGATCAAGACCGACCGTGCGCTGACCGGCGCACTCATCGAGCGGCTGATCGACCGCATCGAGGTATCCCACGACAAGCAGATCACGGTGCGCTATCGCTTCCAGAGCGAGTTTGAAACCTATGCGGAGGTGCTGGAACAATGCAGAAATATGTGATTGCCCTCTACATCCGCCTCTCCATCGAGGATTACAAGTACGACAGCCTGAGCATTGAAAATCAGAGCCTTGTCCTCCACGAATACGCGGCTTCCTTGCCGGAAGCTCTGAACGCGGAGATCATGGAGTTCATCGACAACGGGTACAGCGGCACGAATTTTGAGCGTCCGCAGGTACAGAAGCTCATTGAGCTGGTGCGGGCCAATCAGATCGACTGCATCATCGTCAAGGATTTTTCCCGCTTCGGGCGAAACAGCATTGAAACCGGCTACTTTATCGAGCGCGTGTTCCCGCTGTTCCATACCCGCTTCATTTCCATCAGCGACGATTTTGACAGCAGCAAATTCAAGGGTGACACCGGCGGCATGGACGTAGCATTCAAGTATCTCATCAGCGAATATTACAGCCGCGATATGTCCATCAAGACCAAGAGCGCCAAGTACGCCAAGATGCAGCGCGGCGAGTATCAGAGCAAAATCTGTCCCTATGGCTACCGCAAAAGCGCCGATGGCAGAATGGAGCCTGACCCGGAGGCCGCTGCCGTTGTGCAGCTCATCTTCCAGCTTGCCGCCGAGGGCATCAACGCCACCGCCATCACGCGAGAGCTGTTCCGCAGAAACATCCCCACCCCCGGCCAGTACAAAGCGGCGCGAGGCAATCACACACACGATATTTCCCGCTGTCACGGGATTTGGAGTACATCCACCATTCTCCGCATTTTGGAGGACGAACGCTACACCGGCGTGTATGTGATTGGCAAGCGGGCAGTTCTCGAAGTAGGCGGCAACAGAAGCCGCCTGAAGGACAGAGAATCATGGTACATCATCCCCGACCATCACCCGGCCATCATTGAGAAAGCCGTGTTTGATACCGCGCAGGCCAGTCAGCTCCGCTTTTCACAGCCCAACAAAAAGAAGCGGGACTACCCGCTGAAGGGCAAAGCCTTCTGCGGCTGCTGCGGCCATGCACTGTCCCGCACCATGCAGAAAACCTCGTATTATTACTGCCGCCATTCCGAAGCAGACGAAGAAAGCCGCTGCCACAAGATGCGCCTGAACGCCGCAGAGCTGGAGCAGGCGGTATTCCTGACGCTGAAAAAGCAGATGGAAGCCGCCGCGCCACTTGCCCCTGACGGTACGCTCCGGGTGGATGCTTCCGTACCGGAACGCACCGAATATGAGCAGCAGATCGAGGCACTGCAAGACGGTAAGCGCGCCTTGTATGAACGCTATCTCATGGGCGAGATTGACCTGAACACCTACAAGGCGGAAAAGACTGCGTGTGACGAGCTGCTTTTGAAAACGAAAAACGCCTATGCCGCAGTATTGGCACAGGCGAAGCAGAAACGGGACGAACAGGCACGGCAGGACAGCCGCATGGAAGCGTCCAAGGCAATTTTCGATGCGGACACGCTGACCACCGAGCTGGCCGAGCTGCTGATCGACAGGGTGCTGGTGTACCCCGACAAGCGCATTGAGATCGCATACAAAATCCAGGACATTTTTGATTGAGGTGGCAGTCATGAAAATTGCTTTCTATTGCAGAGTGGACGGACAGGGCTTTGGCTTTGTCCTCCCCGATGAAGCTGACAAGCTCCGCGAGTTTTTCGCCGAGCATCAGGATAAGCCTGCGCTTGAAAATCCATCAAGCGCAAGCTAAAAATTTTTGTCGTGTGCTTGACATACGGGTGACGCAGATCATGAAATCTAACATGCTTGCACCCAGCGTGTTCCAGGATGAGCTGCAATCTGCGCCGTACCACGCCGGGTGTAATGGGGCAGTCCTCCTTCACCGGGGACGGGAACATCCAGCGGGAGTCCACCGTCTCTTTGTACTCCCGCAGCACTGCCACCACCGCAGGCGGCAGAACGATCTTTCGGATGGAGTTTTTCGTCTTGGGTGTGCTGATCTGAAGCTGGCCCCGCACATCGTAGACCTGTTTGTTCACATTCAGCACGCCGGTTTTGAAGTTCAGATCGTCCCACTGCAGCGCCATGAGCTCACCTCGGCGCAGGCCGGTGGCCAAGTCCAGAAGGAACACTTCGTAGTAGCCCTCGAACTTCGCCTGGATGAGAAACCGCTGCAATTCCTCTCTGGTCAGCACCTGCATCTCCCGTGCCTTCTTCGGCGGCAGCTTGCAGCCGATGGCCGGGTTCACACGGATCAATCCATCCTGCACTGCCTTTTCCAACGCGGAGCGGCAGGTGGCGTGACACATGCGCACCATTCGGTCGGACAGCCCTTCGCCGTACTTGTCGGTGAAACGCTTCCGGCCGCTTTTCTTGAGCCGCCCGTAGAACTGCTGCAGGTCATTCTGCGTCAGCTTGTTCAGCGGGAGGTCCCCGATCTCCGGGATGATGTGCAGGCGGATGCGGCTTTCGTAGGTCTCCTGCGTAGTTGGGCGAATCTTAGGCTTGGAGTGATTCTCGTACCAGTATGTCAGCCAGTCCCCGAAGGGCATCTCAGGCCGCACCTTCTCCGGCTTCAGCCCGCCGCATTCCTCCTTGAGCTT
>CECA01011549.1_pt1 | contig 35753 bp, 31 predicted proteins | sample 557351 | NCBI WGS metagenome assembly CECA01 (sample SAMEA3182051, study PRJEB8094) | gut metagenome | biome: human; feature: gut; material: Stool; isolation source: human stools | place: Canada | collected 2012-03-07 | reverse complement strand
ACGGTGGGCAAGAGAGCCCCTCCCCTACGCACCACAAGGAACACGCCGAGCCGGGCGGACAGGGTCGTCCGCCCCTACAAAGTAATGCCGTGTAGGGCGGGACCCATGTGTCCCGCCGTCCCACTGCACCCCTTGCAAAAAGCCCGTCATTGCGAAGCCGGTGCGCACACTGGCCGCGGCAATCCGTCCTCCTTGCCCCCGGGCGACCGCAAGGGTCGCCCCTACGCTCTCTCTTTCCACTTTCAGCTTTTCTCTTTTTCATCCGTCCCACGCAAAAACCCTCCGGAAGCCGCGGTTTCCGGAGGGGATTCTTATGCCCAATTTCAATTTTTCCTTAAAACGCCACGCCACCGATCAGCGCCACCAGGCACAGCACCAGCGCCAAGGGCACATACACATACCGGCCCACGCTGTACCACAGGGCGCCCCGGGTCTTGTGGCTGCCGGTGTTGATAGCCGTCAGCAGGTCGTCCTTCTTCATTACATAGAACCACGACACTGCGCCCAATGTGGCCCCGATGGGGATGATGTAAATGGATACCAGATCCATCCAGGGTCCCCACTTGGCGATAGGCTCCATAAACAGTCCTGTGCCCAGGCACAGCACGCACAGCACCGCCAGGGCCGCCGTGCGATTCAGCTTCGGGAACTTGTGCTGCAGCGACTCCGCCACCGCCTCAAACATATTCTGCAGCGAGCTGACCCCTGCGAAAATCATGGCCACATACAGAATAATGGCGAATAGCCGCCCCAGGGGGATGTCCTGCAAAATGGTGGGCAGGGTCACGAACAGCAGCCCCGGGCCTGCGCCCACATCCAGGTCATAGGAGAAGCACGCCGGGATGATGACCAGCGCCGCCACCACCGCCGCGATGGTGTCAAACAGTGCCGTCCGCTGGGCCATATGCACCACATCCTCCTCCTTCGAGAGGTACGCGCCGTACACGATCATGCCGCTGCCTGTTACCGACAGGGAGAAGAAGGCCTGGCCCATGGCCCAGATCCAGATCATAGGATCCTTCAGCGCTGCCCAGTCCGGGGTGAACATAAAGCGGTAGCCCTCCGCCGCCCCGGGCAGCAGCGCCACCCGCACCGCCAGGACCAGGAAAATGATGAAAAACACCGGCATCATGATCTTATTGGTCTTTTCAATGCTGTGGGCCCCCAGATAGAGGGTCAGCAGCGTCCCCACCACCACGATAATGTGATAGGGCACCACGGAAAAGGGCGTGGAGGAAAACTCGCCGAACCAAGCGGCGGTGTCCGCAGTCATCAGCGTACCCACCACGGAATCCACCAGCGCCTTGAGAATGTAGGTGACGATCACCGCATAGCCGATGGCGATGCACAGAGACCCCGCCAGGGGCAGCCAGCCCAAAAGACCGCCGGCCTTGCCCATGCCCTTGCTGCGGGTGGACCAGGCGTTTTCATAGGCGCCCAGAGTACCGGTGCCGGCCCGGCGGCCCATGGCGAACTCCGCCGGCAGACCTACATAGCTGAAAATGAATACGAACAGCAGGTAGATCAGCAGAAATGCGCCGCCGCCGTTGCTGCCCAGCTTGTTGGGAAAGCCCCATACATTGGCCATGCCCACGGCAGAGCCCACCGAGGCCAGGATAAAGCCCCAGCGGGTGCCGAAATTCTTTGTACTTTTCTCTTTCATTGCTTCTCCCGTCCGGCCGCAAAAAAATCCGCCCGGGGGGATCCCCCTCAGCGCCGCGGCCTTTTTTCGTTTTTCCGCCTCCGTGGCGGAGAGTTCCTCAAACCACTGCCATTTTAGCGCATTGAATCGCAAAAGTCAAGGAGGCCTCCTGCGAAGTGTTAATAAATTGTAAAAAAGATAAAATCGGATTGCCGCGGCGGAAATACCCACCGAAGCAATCCGATTCTTTTCCGCAGGCAGAGGGCCCCGGCGCTCAGTAAATCAGCCCATACAGCTCCTGCAGCCGCGCCAGGGTCTCCTCCGGTATCGCACCCTCGTACAGGGCTCGGCCCTGGTAGCACCGCAGAGCCGCCTCCAGCACCGCCCCGTCGTCACACACCAGGCACAGGGGCTTTTCGATCAGGTACTGCACCTGGGCCAGCTCCTCCGCATCCGCCGTGCTTTGCAGCGCCACGGCCACCATGGGCTCGTCTCCGTCCATGGCCTCCTGAAGGTCATCCTCCAGATTCTCCGTCACGGCGATCACCGGCCCGTGCTTGGCGTCCGTCGGCAAATACATAGGCAGCTTTTCCGTGGCCGCCGGCAAAAGCGCCGGGTGCCGGGGCGACGGGGGCGTGATCTCCGCCCCGTCCAGGGCCTTTTTCAGCGCCGCAATGTGCCCGGCGTCCGTGCCGCAGCAGCCGCCGAAAATGGCCACACCTGCCTGCAAAAGCTCCGGCACCAGCGCCGTAAATTCCTCCGGCGGGCAGCTATATACCGCCTTGCCGTCCACGATCTGCGGCATTCCGGCGTTGGGCTTGGCAATGAGCGGCACCCGGGCATATTCCCGCAGCCGCCGCAGCTGCACCAGCATCTCCTGCGGCCCCGCCGAGCAGTTCAGGCCAAAGGCATCTACGCCCATGCCCTGCATAATAACCAGGGCCGCCGTGATGTCCGTGCCGGAGACGGTCCGGCCCTTTTCATCGCAGGTAAAGGTGACGAAAATGGGCTTGTCGCTGACGCTTCGTACCGCCAGCACCGCCGCCCGGGCGTCGGACAGGGTCATCATGGTCTCAATAACGAACAGGTCCACCCCGGCCTCCTCCAGCCCTGCCGCCTGGGGCGTGTAAATGTCCACCAGCTCCCGGAAGGAGGTCTCTCCCATGGGCGAGAGAAACAGCCCCGTAGGGGACAGGTCTCCGGCCACCAGGGCCCGGCCCGCCGCCGCCTGCTTTGACAGCGCCGCCAGCCTTCGGTTATAGGCTGCCGTTTGGTTGAAGATCCCGTGCTCCTCCAGCTTCTGGCGGTTTGCGCCGAAGCTGGGGGCATACAGCACCCGGCTCCCGGCGTCCACATAGCGCCGCTGGATGTCCAAAATGCTCTCCGGGTGCGCAAGCACCCACTCCTCGGCGCTCACCGCCCCGGTGAAGCCCCGCTTTTGCAGCTCCGTGCCGGTGGCCCCGTCCAAAATCAGCGGAAATTGTACCTGCATCCTGCCATCCTCCGTTTCGTAAAATCAAAAATGCAAACCCGGTGCCGCCGACCTTGACACGGCCCCGACACCTTATTATACTATATCTACCTATAATTTTTAGCAGTCCCGGGCTGCTTTGTCAAGAGGGGAGGGTAGACCGTGGAGCGGCTTATGACCCTGGCGAGGGAAAACGGCTTCACCCATTGGGGAGCGGCCAACCTTTCGGCCTTTCAGCCCCTGGCGTCTGTCCGGGCCATGTGCGCGGCGGACCGCTGCGGCCAGTACGGTAAAAACTGGGCCTGTCCCCCGGCCTGCGGAAGTCTCGCCCAGGCAGCCGCCGCCATTGCAAGGTGCCGCAGGGGCCTCCTGGTCCAGACCACCGGCCCCCTGGCTCACCCGCTGGACTATCCCGCCATGGAGAGCCTGGCCCGGCAGCATAAAAAGTCCTTTCAAGGCTTTGCCCGGCAGGCGCGGCTGCTGCACCCGGACTGCCTGGCCCTCACAGCCGGAGCCTGCACCCTGTGCGCCCGGTGTACCTGTCCCACCCGGCCCTGCCGCTACCCGTCCAAGCGCCTGACCTCCATGGAGGCCTACGGCCTCTGGGTCAGCGACATCTGCCAAAAGTCCGGCCTGCCCTATAATTACGGCCCGCAGACCCTCACCTATACATCCTGTGTGCTTATTGCGGAGGAGTGAAAAAGCCATGCAGACACCCAAAGAAATTTTCCTGGAGCTATTAAAGCCCAATGGCCGCCCGGAGCGGGTGCTGAAGCAGTACGAGGCCCTGCATATGTGCCTCAATGACCCTATTAACACCTACCTGCGGGGAAACCGCCGCCGCGGCACCGTAAGCCGTGACCGCTGGGGCACCACCATCAGCTTTCCCGCCGATGCCCCCGGGGCCATCCCCGTCCACACGGACGACCTCACCGTCTGCCCGGATGTGACGCATTGGGAGGAGACGGTCCATGCCCCGGACCTGGCGGCGAGCTGCACTGCGGGCTGGGAGGATTGCCGCGCCGCCGCTCGCTCCGCCGCCGGAGAGGAAAAGCTCCTGGCAGGCTTCATGGGCACGGGTATTTTTGAGCAGTGCCATTTTCTCATGGGCTTTGAAAACACCCTCACCGCCCTTTATGAGCATCCCGATGAAATGCACCGGCTCATTGACTACATCACCGACTATCGCCTGGGCTATGTGAAGCTGCTCATTGATAACCTTCACCCGGATGTCATCTTCTCCCACGACGACTGGGGCACCAAGGATGCCCTGTTTATGCATCCGGATATGTGGCGGGCGTTTTTCAAGGAGCCCTACCGCCGCTTCTACGGCTACATCCGCTCCCGGGGCTGCATCGCCATCCACCACGCCGACTCCTATCTGGTGCCCATCGTGGACGACATGGCCGAGATCGGCATTCAGGTCTGGCAGGGGGTTTTGCCGGAGAATGACATCCCCGCCCTCCAGCGCCATTTGCAGGGCAAGCTGGTCCTCATGGGCGGCATCGGCGCAGCTATCGACCGTTCGGACGCCACGGCCGGGGAGGTCTGCGACTACACCCGGCGCACCCTCCGGGCCTGCTGTCCCGGGGGCCACTTCATCCCCTCCATCACCTACGGCCTCCCCGGCGCCGTCTATCCCCATATCGACCGGTATATCGATGAGACCATCGACGCCTACAACGCCGGCGTACACCTGCCTGTTTTCCCGCTGCCGCCGGAGCCCCGGCGCAGCCTGGCGCCCCGTGCTTCCGCTCCCGCTGCCGCCGTATCGGAGACCCCGGCGGAGCAGGGGGAGGACCTTCTGGCCGCTGTTGCCGCCGCCACCAAGCGCGGCCAGCAGAAAAAGCTGCTGGCTCTGGTGGATAAGGCCCTTTCCCGGGGCATCCCCGCCCAGGACATCCTCTCCGGCGGCCTGATAAAGGGTATGAACGATTTGGGCGAGGATTTTTCCGCCAGCCGTGCCTTTGTGCCGGAGATGCTCATGGCCGCCCGCTGTATGTCTGCCGCCACGGCGCAGTTAAAGCCCCATTTGGTGGACGGCGGCGGTGTCCGCCGCACCATCGGCTCGGCCTGCATCGGCACCGTCCGGGGCGATATGCACGACATCGGCAAGAATCTGGTGAAGATCATGCTGGAGGGCAGCAATATCGAGGTCTATGACCTGGGGGCGGATGTGGCCCCGGAGACCTTTATCCAGGCCGCCCGGGAGCATCACTGCGACATCATCGCCTGCTCCGCTCTGCTCACCACCACCATGCAGCAGATGCGCCGGGTGGTGGAGCTGGCCCGGGAGAGCGGTATCCGTGACCGGGTTTGCATTATGGTGGGCGGCGCGCCCATCAGCCAGAGCTTTTGCGAAGAAATTCACGCCGACCTCTACACCCCCGACGCCGCCTCCGCAGCCCGGGCCGCCGTAGACCGCTTGACCCATCCGGCAAAATAAAAAAGAAAGGAAGCTTCTTCCATGAAATACGCATTGGTGAACGGCATCCTCCTGGACGGCACCGAAGCTATGCAGCCCCGCCCGGGCCTGACCGTCCTTCTAAAGGGCGACCGCATCGAGGGCATCGTCCCCGCCGGGACGGAGCCCCCGGACTATGAGAAAATCGACCTCTCCGGCGGCTATGTCATGCCCGGCCTTATTAACCTCCATGTCCACCTGCCTGCCTCGGGAAAGCCCACCGTCAAGCAAAAGGACCCCAGAAAGGCCGTCCGCCTCATGACCAGCAACGCCCTCCTTCGCTGGGTTGCGTTCCGGGTCTGCGCAGGCTACGCTAAAACGGAGCTGCTCTCCGGCGTCACCACCCTCCGCTCCGTGGGCGGCATCCAGGCGATAGACTCCCGCCTGCGGGATAAGATTCTCTCCGGCGGGGCTGCGGGCCCCCGGATTCTGGCGGGGAATATGGCCGTGTCCGTGCCCGGGGGCCACATGGCCGGGTCCCTGGCCTACGAAGCTACCTCCCCGGAGGAGGCGGCGGCCCTGGTCCGAAAAATTGCTCAGGACAAGCCCGATCTTATTAAGCTGATGATCACCGGCGGCGTCCTGGACGCCAAGTGCAAGGGGGAGCCCGGGGAGCTGAAAATGTCTCCGGCCCTGGTGAAGGCCGCCTGTGACCAGGCCCACGCCCTGGGCCTGCCCGTGGCCGCCCATGTGGAGAGTCCCCAGGGGGTGCGGGTGGCCCTGGAGGGCGGGGTAGATACCATTGAGCATGGCGCCCGGCCCGACGAGGAGATCCTCCGCCTGTTTGAAGAGCGCAAGGCCTGCCATGTCGCTACCATCTCGCCGGCCCTGCCCTATGCACTCTTTGACCGCAGCGTCACCGGCGCGTCGGAAACGGAGCAGTATAACGGCAAGCTTGTCATGGACGGCATCATCGACTGCGCCAAGGCCTGCCTGGCCCGGGGCATTCCCGTGGGCCTGGGCACCGACACCGGCTGCCCCTATATCACCCACTATGATATGTGGCGGGAGGTCTATTATTTCCACAAGTTCTGCGGCGTCTCTAACGCCTTCGCCCTCCACACCGCCACCCTGGGCAACGCCCGGGTAGCGGGTCTGGGGGAGGAGATCGGCTCCGTAGAGCCCGGCAAGTGCGCCGACCTCATCGTGACACGGCAGAACCCTCTGGAGGACCTGAAGGCCCTCCGCCATGTGGATGTGGTCATCGCCCGGGGCAAGCTTTATCGGAGTCCCAAGGTCAAAAAAATCGAAAAAGCCCAGCGGGAGCTGGATAAATTCCTGTAAATTTCCGAAAATCGCCCCTCCGGCGGAGGAAAACACTGGAAATACCCCGGCCACCGTGGTAAAATCGAGGCATAGAAATAGGAGGAAAATCACTATGGGACTTTTCAGCAATAACAAAAAACCCTGCCCCCTCTGCGGCAGCCCCACCCCCCGGCTCCTGGCCACCAAGGTGGAGGATATACCCCTGTGCAAGGAGTGCGCCGGGAAGATCGACCTGCCCGACGGGGCCCTGGACCGCATGACCCTGGCGCAGCTGGAGCAGTACATGGCCTTTTACGAGGAAAACGCCGCTCTGCGCGAGACCTTCAGCGAGGACTACCGCTACGGCTTCGGCCTCCTCAGCGGCGCCCTGGTGGTGGATAGCGCCCACCGCCTGCTGCGCATCAAGCCCTACGATAGCGCGCTGGTGTTCGGCCCGGAGAATTTGCAGTCCTTCCGCATCCTGGAGGACTCCGATCCTCTGTTTACGGGAAACGCCGACGGCCTCACCTGCCACCGCAGCGATGTGCCCGATAAGGTGGAGGCCCTGATCCCCAGCATCGACCAGTTCATGCGCCGCAAGCAGGACTTTGAGCACATGGAGGAGATGCACCGCATGATGGACCGGGACCGGGACCACGACCATCCCCGTCCTCCCCGGCCCGAGTTTGTGTGTACGCCCCCGGTGCGCAAGTTCCGCCTGGAGCTGACCTTCTCCCATCCCTATTGGAAGAGCTTCACCCAGGAGATCGGCGCCCCGGACTTCAGCAGCCAGTATCCCAGCGCCGAGGACTATCTCCGGGAGTATGAGGAGAAGGTGGAGGCCCTCCGTGAGCTTGCCTCCCGGCTCCAGCACATCATCAACCCCGACGCCCCCCAGCGCCGGGAGGATGACCCCCAGCCCGCAGCCGCAGTCGCCGCTCCCGCCCCTGCCGCCGACCCGGTGGCGGAGATTCAAAAGTATAAGCTGCTCTTCGACGCCGGTGTCCTCACCGAGGAGGAATTCGCCGCCAAGAAAAAGCAGCTTCTGGGCATCTGAAAATCCGAAGGCTCAATCGGGGCGCAACCGGGGCTTACCCCACCGGGCAAATTTCCTGCAAAGCTGAAAAAAACGGAACGAAACAGTGGGAATTGGCCCTTGACAAATGCGCTTTTCGGATGATAAAATCAAAACAGCGGTGCGATATGCCCGCAGATATAATTTCATATAGATCGGACGATGGAATCGGGAGAGACCGCCCAGGCGGCGCCGAAGGGGAACGCAGAAGCTCTCAGGCAAAAGGACCGATTTCGGACGATACTCCGAAAAGGCCGGACGGTAACGCCCGACCACCGAAGGTGCAACCTCCCGCCGGGGAGGGAATCTCTCAGGTAACTCAACGGGGGCACAAGGCCGTATAAAGCGGCTTTGTGTCCCTTTTTGCTGCTTAAAAACCATTCATCTTTTAAGGAGGAACCAGAATGAGCGAACTGAAGCGTACCCAATTATACGATGTCCATGTGGCCGCCGGTGCGGAAATGGTGGACTTCGGCGGATGGGAAATGCCCATCCAGTACCCCGGCGGCATCATTGCCGAGCATCTGTACACCCGCCAGGTGTGCAGCCTTTTCGATGTGTCTCACATGGGTCGGCTGCTGGTGGAGGGCCCGGAGCGCAAGGCCTTTTTGCAGCATGTGCTCACCAGCAATGTGGCTGCCCTGGATGTGGGCCTGGCCCAGTACTGCATCATCCCCAATGAAAACGGCGGCGCCGTGGACGATGCCTACCTGTATATGTTCCAGGAGGATAACTACCTGCTGGTGGTAAACGCCGCCAACACCGAGAAGGACCTGGCCCACCTGCGCGCGGCCCTGCAGGGCTTTGACTGCACCATCACCGACATCTCTGCCGACTGGGCGGCCATCGCCGTCCAGGGTCCCCGGAGCAAGGAGATGCTCACCGCTCTTAACGGCGGCGCCCAGATGACCGAGCCCATGAAGAATGCCCTGGGCACCGTGTCCCTGGAGGGTCACTACGCCCGGGTGGCCAAGACCGGCTACACCGGCGAGCCCCTGGGCTACGAGGTCTATGTGCGCAGCGAGGACGCAGCGTGGCTGTGGAACCGCCTGGTGGAAATGGGCGCACACCCCGCCGGCCTGGGCGCCCGGGACACCCTGCGTATGGAGGCATCCATGCCCCTGTACGGCCATGAGATGGGCACCGCCCCCGACGGCAGTGAGATCCCCATTTTCGCCGTGCCGCTGGCTAAGTTCGCCGTGAGCTTCTCGGAGCAGAAGGGCGACTACATCGGCCGCGCCGCTCTGGAAAAGCAGCATAAGTACTTTATGAAGTACATGGACCGTGACTTCTCCGACCTGTCCGGCCTGCCCCGTAAGATCGCTCCCATCGCACTGGAGGACCGGGGTGTTATGCGCGCGGGCATGGAGATCTATCAGGGGGATAAGCTGGTGGGCTGGGTCACCAGCGGCACCATGGTCCCCTACTTCAAGACCGAGGGCCAGGGCCTTTCCACCGTGATCCTGGAGGCCAGCGGCAAGCGCGCCATCGGCCTGTGCTACATTGACAGCGATATTCTCACCGACGACACCGTGGAGGTGGATGTGCGGGGTAAGCGGCTCAAGGCCGTGATTCCCGCCCGGCACATGAGCGTGGGTGCGCCTCCTTTTGCCAGACCTCTGCTCTATGGTGTGGAGGAGGACGAGCATGGTGTAGGCAGCGGTGACCGCGCGCCTAAGGCCCTGGAGCTGGTACACAAGGCCCTGGAGAACCATATCTGGCGCCAGGAGCAGTGCATCAACCTCATCCCCTCTGAGAACACCCCCAGCCGTGCCGTGCGTCTGCTCAGCGGCAGCGATCCCGCTTGCCGTTATGCCGAGCATAAGAAGGTTTTGGCCTTCTATGAGAAGGAAGTGTTCTATTATCAGGGCACCAAGTTCATCGACGAGGTGGAGCGCCGCCTGGTGGAGGAGATGCGCGCCTACTTCGGCTGCACCGAGGTGGAGACCCGCACCCTCAGCGGCCAGATGTCCAACATGGCCGTATTCTCCGCTCTGATGGACTGGAAAAACCGTGTGGACCGCAAGCACGAGGCCAAGCGCCTGGGCTATGTGATGAATAACCACATCATCAAGGGCGGCCACCTGTCTGCCCAGCCCATGGGCGCTCTCCATGACTATATTGCCATCGACCCCGTAACGGAGAAGCCGGCTGTGGTCAACTTCCCCGTCTGCGCCGATAATCCCTATAAGATGGATGTGGAGGAAACCAAGAAGCTCATTGACCGCTATCGCCCGGAGCTGATCATATTCGGCAAGAGCATGGTGCTGCACAAGGAGCCCGTGGCCGCCATCCGCAAGTTCGTGGATGAGCAGAACATCCCCACCACCATCATGTACGACATGGCCCATGTGCTGGGCCTCATCGGCGACCATTTCCAGAATCCCTTTGCCGAGGGTGCAGAGATCGTTACCGGCTCTACCCACAAGACCTTCTTCGGCCCCCAGCGCGGCGTCATCGGCGTGAATTACAAGGAGGACGACCTGAAGTACGGCCTGTGGAAGACCATTGAGAGCCGCACCTTCCCCGGCAGCGTCTCCAACCATCACCTGGGCACCCAGCTGGGTATGCTGATGGCCGCCTATGAAATGAACCAGTTCCGGGATGTGTACCAGAAGGCCGTCATCGAAAACGCCAAGTCCTTTGCCCGCAGCCTGAAGGCCCATGGGCTGGATGTGGCCGGCGACCCCGCCATTGACTACACCGAGACCCACCAGGTCATCGTGTCCGTGGGCTACGGCGAGGGCCCCGAGATCGCCGAGCGCCTGGAGCAGAACAATATCGTGGTGAACTACCAGGCCACCCCCGACGAGGAGGGCTTCACCGCCTCCGGCGCCCTGCGCATGGGCGTCAGCGAGATGACCCGCTTCGGCTTCGAGGCCGCCGACTTTGACCGCCTGGCCGCCCTCATGGCCGACTGCATCCTCCGGGGCACGGAGGTGAAGGAGGAAGTGAAGAAGCTGCGCAGCGAGCATTTGGAGATGCGCTACTGCTTCAACGATGCCGAGATCGACGAGACTCTGGAGAATCTGGCTGCCAAGCTGGTGTAAAAAAGCGTTACGCCCCGCCTCCGTCGGGGGGCGGGGCAGAGAAAGCAAACAATATATTTAATGGAGGTAAAGTATCATGTTGTATCCTGTCGAGCTGCAATATTCCAAGTCCCATGAGTGGGTGAAGGTAGAGGACGGCGTCACTGTCGTGGGCATTTCTGATTTTGCCCAGAACGCCCTGGGTGATGTGGTGTTCGTAAACCTGCCCGGTGAGGGTGACAGTGTCACCGCCGGTGACGCCTTTGGCGATGTGGAGTCCGTGAAGGCCGTGTCCGACCTGGTTTCCCCTGTCAGCGGTACCGTGTGCGCCGTGAATGAGGACCTGCTGGACGCCCCGGAGAAGCTGAACAGCGACCCCTATGGCGCCTGGATCATCAAGGTGGAGAATGTGGACGGCAGCGAGGAGCTGCTGGACGCCGCCGCCTATGAGGCCTTCTGCACCGAGGAGGGCTAAGCTATGGGCAGCTATGTTCCCTCTACCGGGACGCAGCGGGAGGAAATGCGCAAGGCTGTAGGCGTAAGCAGTATGCGCGAGCTGTTCCGGGATGTGCCGGAGCAGATGCTCCTCACCGAGCCGCTGCATATCCCCGCCGGGATGAGTGAGCTGGAGGTCAGCCGCACCATGACCGCTATGGCCGCGGAGAACCGCGTGTACGGTACGGTGCTTCGGGGTGCCGGGGCCTACGACCACTATATCCCCTCCATCGTAAAGTATATCCCTGCCAAGGAGGAGTTCCTCACCGCTTACACCCCCTATCAGGCGGAAATGAGCCAGGGACTTCTGCAGTCCATTTTCGAGTACCAGACCATGATCTGCCAGCTGACGGGCATGGATGTGTCCAACGCCTCCGTGTATGACGGCGCCACCGCCGCCGCCGAGGCCGCCGCCATGTGCCGGGACCGCAAGCGCCGGGTGACGCTAATCTCCGGCACGGCGCACCCCGACACCATCAACACCGTCCGCACCTATTGCTACGGCACCGGCGACGAGCTGCGTATCGTACCCGTGAAGGACGGCAAGACCGACATGGACGCCCTGAGGGAGATGCTCACGGCGGAGGTGTCCGGCTTCTATGTGCAGCAGCCCAACTTCTTCGGCCAGTTAGAGGACGCAGAGGCCCTGGGCGCTTTGACCCACCAGGCGGGAGCCCTGTATATCATGGGCTGCAATCCCATCGCCCTGGCCATTATGAAAACACCCCGGGCCTGCGGCGCGGACATCGCCGTGGGGGAGGGGCAGCCTCTGGGCCTGCCCCTGGGCTGCGGCGGCCCCTACCTGGGCTACATGGCCTCCACGGAGAAGCTCATGCGCAAGCTGCCCGGCCGCATCGTGGGTGAGACCACGGATTCCGAAGGCCGCCGGGCCTATGTGCTGAGCCTGCAAGCCCGGGAGCAGCACATCCGCCGGGAAAAGGCCAGCAGCAACATCTGCTCCAACGAGGCTCTGTGCGCCCTGACCGCAGGGCTGTACATGGCCACCATGGGCCCGGACGGTATGGCCCAGGCGGCGGAGCAGTCCATGGCCAAGGCACACTATCTGGCCCGGGCCCTGTGCGCCATCGAGGGCGTGTCCCTGGCCTATACCGGAGAATATTTCCACGAGTTCGTCACCCATATGCCCCGGCGGGAGGCCGTTCTCTCCGCTCTGGCGGAGGGCGACATCCTGGGCGGCCTGCCTGTGGGCGAGGACGGCATTCTGTGGTGCGCCACGGAGAAGGTCTCTCGAGCCCAGCTTGACAAGGCTGTTTCCATTGTGAAGGAGGTGCTGGCAAAATGAAGCTGATTTTTGAAAAGAGCGTTCCCGGACGCCGCTGCACCATTCTGCCCGCCTGCGATGTGGAGAGCGTATCCCTGCCCGATTCCCTGCGGCGCGAGGAAAAGCCCGCCCTGCCGGAAATGAGCGAGACGGACATCTCCCGCCACTATACGGAGCTGTGCAAGCAGGTCCACGGCGTAAACTGCGGGTTCTACCCCCTGGGCTCCTGCACCATGAAGTATAATCCCCGCATCGACGAGGAAATGGCAGCCCTGCCCGGCTTTGCGGGGGTGCATCCCCTTTCTCCCGCCCAGGACCGCAAGGGTATGCAGCAGGTGCTGGACACCGCCGCCGAATATCTCTGCGAGATCACCGGCATGGACGATATGACCTTCCAGCCCGCCGCCGGTGCCCACGGCGAGTTCACCGGCGTGCTGCTTATCAAGCAGTATCACGATGCCCGAGGCGATAAAAAGCGCACCAAGATCATCGTGCCCGACAGCGCCCACGGCACCAACCCCGCCACCGCGGCCATGTGCGGCTTCGATGTGGTGAACATCGCCTCCGGCCCGGACGGCTGTGTGGATCTGGGCGCGCTTCGGGCCGCTCTGGGGGAGGACACCGCCGGCTTGATGCTCACCAACCCCAACACCGTGGGCATCTTCGACAAGAATATTCTGGAGATCACCCGTCTGGTCCACGAGGCCGGCGGCCTGTGCTACTATGACGGCGCCAACCTTAACGCCGTTATGGGCGTGGTCCGTCCCGGCGACATGGGCTTTGACTGCATCCACATGAACCTGCACAAGACCTTTGCCACGCCCCACGGCGGCGGCGGTCCCGGCGCAGGTGCGGTGGGCTGCAAGGCATTTCTGAAGGAGTTCCTGCCCCATAGCGCCCTGGCGGAGGAGCCGGGTCATATCCAGGTGCGCAGCTTCCAGGGCAACTTCCTGGTGGTGGTCCGGGCCCTGGCCTACCTGCTGGCTCTGGGCAAGGAGGGCATCCCCGAGGCGGCGGAGAACGCCGTGCTCAATGCCAACTATCTCATGGCCAAGCTCCGGGGCACCTACACCCCCGCCTACGACCGGCTGTGTATGCATGAGTTCGTGCTGGATCTCAGCGACCTGAAGAAGGAGACCGGCGTGTCCGCCCTGGATGTGGCCAAGTCCCTTATCGACGAGGGGATCCATCCGCCCACCATGTACTTCCCGCTGATCGTCCATGAGGCGCTGATGCTGGAGCCCACGGAGACCGAGGGCATCGAGACCCTGGACCATGCGGCGGAGGTACTGCGCAAGCTGTATCATAAGGCCTTTGAGGATGCAGCGTCCATGCACACCGCTCCCCACAATATGCCCATCGGCCGGCCCGACGAGGTTCAGGCGGCCCGCAAGCCCGTCCTGCGCTGGAAAAACACATGATTCACAGGAGGAACTCCTATGTCTGATTATCAACTGCTGGTCATCGGCGCAGGTCCCGGGGGCTATACCGCCGCCCTGCGCGCCGCCAAGCTGGGGCTGCACACCGCCATTGTGGAGCGCCGGGAGGTGGGCGGCACCTGCCTGAATCGGGGCTGCATCCCCACCAAGACCCTGCTCCACGCCTCCCAGGTCTACCACGACGCCGCAAACGGTGCGTCCGTGGGCGTCCACGGCGCTCTTTCCTACGACATGGGGGAGATGTTCGCCTTTAAACGCAGCGTCAGCGAGAAGCTCCGGGGCGGCATCCTCTCCCTGCTGAAGAGTGCGAAGGTGGATGTGCTTGAGGGTACGGCGCAGATCACCGCTCCCGGTCAGGTCAGCGTCACCGGCGCTGACGGCACCCGGACGGCGTACACGGCGGAGCGCATTTTGGCCGCCACCGGCTCTGTGAATGTCCGCCCGCCCATCCCCGGCTTGGATCTGCCCGGGGTCATGACCTCCGACGAGCTGCTGGAGGGGACGGACACGCCCTATGCCTCCATCGTCATCATCGGCGGCGGCGTCATCGGCGTGGAATTTGCCACCTTTTACAGTCACCTGGGCTGCCGGGTGACACTGGTGGAGGGCATGGCCAATCTGCTGCCCCAGCTGGACCGGGAGCTGGGCCAAAACCTGGCGCAGATTCTGAAAAAGCAGGGCGTGGAGGTGCTGACCTCCGCCATGGTCCGGTCCCTGGAGCAGACAGGGGAGGGCCTGTGCGTCCATCTGGAGCAAAAGGGCAAGGAGCTGACCGTCACAGGCGAAAAGGTCCTGTGTGCCATTGGCCGCCGTGCGTATTTCGAGGGCCTATTCGCCCCGGGCCTGAATCCGGCGCTGAACGGCAAGCGCCTGCTGGTGGATGAGGACTACCGCACCAGTATTCCCGGGGTGTACGTCATTGGCGATGCCTCCGCCGCCGTGCAGCTGGCCCATGTGGCGGCGGCCCAGGGGACGGACTGCGTGGAGCGGATGTGCGGCGGCAAGGGAAGCACGGACCTGAATGTGATCCCCAGCTGCATTTACAGCGCCCCGGAGATCGCCGTGGTGGGTCTCACCGAGGCCGAGGCCAAGGAGCAGGGCATCCCCGCCGTGTCCGGCAAATGCACCCTGTTCAGCAACGCCCGCACCATCATCGAGGATCCGGGCCGGTGCTTTATGAAGCTGGTGGCCCGCAGCGATACCCGGGAGATCATCGGTGCGCAGCTCATGTGTCAGCACGCCAGCGACATGATTTCCCAGCTCAGCACCGCCATGGTGAATCACCTGACGGCCCGGCAGCTTCTCTCCGTTATGCGGCCCCACCCCTCCTTTGAGGAGGCCCTGAGCGAGGCCGTGGAAAATCTGACCGCCAAGCTGGCATAAATCGCAGCAGGCAGGGAAGCGGATGACTTCTCTGCCTGCTTTTTGAGGTGCTTTTATGGAGACGATACAGCAGCAAAAGGCCGCCCTGCGCCGCCGGCTGGCGGCCCGGGAACAGGCCATGACCCAGCGGGAAAGGGAGCTCTCCGACCGGGCCATTATCTACCATGTGACCCGGACGGAGGAGTACCGCCGGGCCCGCACGGTGTTCGCCTTTGTGGGCTGTGGCCGGGAGATCGGCACCCGGGCCCTGCTGGAGCGGATTTTGTCCGAGGGCAAGGAGCTGTGCGTGCCCCTGTGTACCGGCCCGGGGCGCATGGAGTGCCGCCGGGTGCAGGATCTGTCCGTGCTGCGCCCCGGTTCTTACGGCATTCCGGAGCCGCCCCCGGAGGCCCCGGCGGCGGTGCCGGAGGACATTGACCTGGCCATTGTCCCCTGTGTGGGCGCGGCGGCGGATGGCCGGCGGCTGGGCCGGGGCGGCGGCTACTATGACCGCTTTCTGGCCCGGTATACCGGCTCCGCCCTGCTGCTGTGCCGGGAAAGGCTCCTGTGCCCGGATATTCCCCGGGAGACCCACGACATCTGCATTCCCGCCGTGATTACGGAAAAGGGGCGGCTCGGGGCCGCCCAATAAGACACCAAAGCCGCACCGGACTGCACCGGTGCGGCTCTGTGCTCTATTCAGCTTTCCTCCGGCTCCCGGTCTGCAGGCGGCGGGGCCGAAGCCGCGTCCTCCGGGGCAGGCGTGGGCTCCGCTTCGCTGCTTTTCGGCGCTGCCGGGGCAGTCGGCTCTGTCGGCTCCGCCTGCTCCGTTGTCATATCGGCAGTCCCGGTGTTGCTCGGCGATTGGGTGCTGCTTAGCTGTGAGCCGGTGGCGGTGATTACGCTGCCGTTTTTAACCGTATTGGCTTCCTCTCTGACGGCGCAGCTGCCCCACTTGGGCGTGAGCTGTATTTCTGCGCCCGGGTCTCCCGTTACGGTAAAGGAAAAGGAATCTCCGCCCACAAAAATCGGCTCCGTGTAGTAGACTTCATTCCCCACTTGCACGCTGCAGTAGCCCGCCGCCCCTTCCGTCCCGGTGGCGGACAGGGTGATGCCGCATTGACCATCCGCAGGCACGGCTACAACCGCCGTTTCCGTAAAATCGGTTGCGGCGGTGGTATCGGTCTGATAGGCCAGTTTGTAGGAGGAGCTTTGCAGCACCGTCGCCCCCGAGGAGGCGGTGGCGGTAAACCACGCCCAGGTGGTGCCGCATAGGCAGAGGGTGCATACGCAGATGGCCAGCACGGAGGGCGCCAGAATGCGGGCCAGGCCGTCTCCGTGGGGCTGGCCGCGTTTTCGGCGGCGCGGGCCGGGGATATTCATGGCGCCATCTCCTTTCTGGGGGCTTGCATAGGCAATCAAAAGGCATATCGCCCTTGCCCCGGGGATGTGCCCTTTGATTGCCCCTCCGCCCGCAGGCGGAGGGGACTTTTTTATAGGTTAGCTTGCGGAAAGTACAGTAGTACCGGCAACAATCACAGTCGCCTTAGTGCCCTTCTTATTATTCCAAAGAGAATTTTGGCTCACACTGCCTCTATCAAAACCAGTTACATTATCGGCAGTCGCCTGGTCGATGATGACCCTGTAAGCGCCACCGTCCGGGAGGAGAGAGCTGTCAATCTCAATAGCGGCCTTACCAGCAACCAGCGCGGAAGCGTTGAACTTGCAATTTTGGAATTCAACAGTCTGCCCGTTAATACTGCCCTCGTTATAAATCAGCACAGACTTACCGGCACAGTTAAAGGTACAATCCTTGAAAAGAACATTTCCTGCGCCATATGTCCAGACATTGTAAGCGCTGCTACTATCCTGTTCAAAGGTGCAGTTTATATACTGTACATCCTTTGCGTACAGGAACGGCTGGCCCTTAATAACACAATCCTTGAATGTTGTTGCCGCAGCGTGCTGAATGCCGGTGTAGTTTCCATTAGTGGACTCTACTGTAACGCCCTCCATAGTAATGGACGCATTGTGTGCAGCCGTGCCTGCTTTCAGGTCAATCACCGTATCTTCAGTTCCGGCTATGGAAATCTCCTTGTTGGACATCTGGCTACCCGGAAGGGTGTAGCTGCCTCTATTAAGGTTAATAGCAATCTTTGAGGTGGGGTTACCATTCGCATCCGTCGGATTATTCAGTGCAGCATTCAGCTCCTCCTGCGTGGAAGCCTGTGTATACGCTACATCAGGATACTTTGCATCCTTATCATAGGTGTTGCCGTAGCTGTCGCGCTCGTGCGTGTACTGCGTAGCCACTACATTCAGACCGAAGTTGATGGAAGCTGCCTTCTCGGTGGAAATGGCGTTGGCCTCGTTGCCCACGGATTCCGGCATATAGACCTTCATTCCGAAAATCACTTCACCACCAGGAAGGAGCTGGTTAACAACACCATTGTCAGTCTTTTCCAACTCGAAATTGGCGAAATTGCGCTCGCTATTCCAGCCGGAAAAATTCTTCGTGAACACACCTGCATCTAACCACGCCGCAACTGCATCGGTCGTAATATTTCCCGTGTTACAGGCCAGAATCGCTGTCGTGGCAACCTTCAGGTACTCGGAGAGCTTATAGGGCTTACTGTCCTTGTTTGTACCGGCGGTCTCTGAAACAACATTCATGCCGATCTTGTACTTAAGTGCCAGGTTACCGGCATTCTTGATTTTCAGCTCCACCACTCTTGTGTGGCCCGGCTCAAACAGAGTGCCCTCTGCGCCGAACAGGTCGGTGGCGTTGTCAAGAGTTTTCCAATCGCCGTTTGCGGTGGTTCTGTACTCCACCTCAAGGTCCAGATTCCCCGCCTGGATCTTACTGACCCCGGTGGAGGCGGTGTCGGTGAACCACGCGAAGGTGGCGCCTACGAGCATGGTCACGCACATGAGCAGAGCCAGTACGCTGGTGAGCAATGCCCGCTTGGTGGATTTGCTGTTTGTCATCGTGTTTTTCCTCCCTATTATAATATTTCAATGACAATATGTAAACACTGTCTTTCCAGTGATCACACCGGGGCGGTATCTGAGGGCGTCTCGTCCGTATGTATCGTTTTTCACAAAGATGCTCTTAATAACGCTATTATAATCCGTTCACCCCTGAACGAAGCAAGCATTTTTTCAAATTTTTCAGAAAAAAAGAAAAAATTCTCTTCGTGGAGAATTTTCTCGTCTTTTGACGCAAGCTGTGATAGAATTGCATAAACGAAAGGCTCCGGGGGCGCTCTCTGCCGCCGGGGCGGAAAGGAAAGTAGAATGGAGTACAAAAGATTTGGCAGCACCGTGGTGGCCCGGATCGACCGGGGCGAGGAGGTTTTAAGCGCCCTGAAGGACATCGCACTCCGGGAGAATATCAAGCTGGCCGCCGTCAGCGCCCTGGGCGCTACGGATGACTTTACCGTGGGCGTTTTCAATGTGCGGCAGAAGCAGTACCATGCCAACCACTTTCAGGGCGCCTATGAGATCGTGTCCCTGACGGGTACCGTCACCACCAAGGACGGCGAGTTCTATGCCCATCTGCATATGTGCGCCGGAAACGAGCAGGGGCAGGCCTTCGGCGGGCATCTGAACCAGGCCGTTATCAGCGCCACCTGCGAAATGGTCATTCAGATCATCGACGGCACCGTGGAGCGCCGCTTCAGCGAGGATGTGGGGCTGAATCTCTTTCGGTTTTGACCGCCTGCCGGGAAGGATTTTTCAGGTATACTGTTGACTTTTTGCCCGCAAAATGATATGGTAAAATGGCTTTCCAAGCGGATGCGATACCTTATCTAATACGGGCCCCGCTGCGGGCCCCTGAAAGTGAGAATTCACTGCTTTATGATGCAATCGACTTCCGGCTCCTTTTGGGGCCGCGTAACGGAGAAAACCGAATATTTTTGGAATACGAAGCTCTATTTTGCCCTGATGCTGGCGGTGACCGCTGTGTCCATGCTGACGCAGAATGTGGTCCCCTCCACGGTGGCGCTGGCGGTGCTGTGCGCCTGGATGCTGGTGTTCTGCCGGGATATTTTGGCGGCGGCGCTGCCGTTTTTGCTGATATTCCTGCTGTCCACCCTGCAATATAATGATCTGTCCGTTTTCCTGCCCTGCGCGCCTCTGGCGGCGCTGGTCATCGGCGGGCTGATCGTGCATCTTGTGCGGTGGAAAAAGCCCGCGGTGGCCGGGCGCAGCATTCGGAGCCTGCTGGCGGTGTCCGTGGCCACGCTGCTGGGGGGCGTGGGCTTTATCCCTGCCTCGCAGTATTTTTCTCCCCTGTCCGTTTACTACACCCTGGGCCTGGGCCTGGGTCTTTTGGCCGTGTATCTGCTGCTTCGCGCCGAGCTGGAGCTGCCCCGCAGCTACGATCTGCTCTGCCGCCTGATGCAGCTGCTCTACACCATCGGCCTTGCCATGGTGCTGGCGGTGGGGAGCTACTACCTGCACCACTGGGCGGAGTTTTCCCAGTGCTGGGAGCTGCCCGGCATCTCCTACCGCAACTTTGCCGCCACCATTTTGGTCTCCACCCTGCCGGCGGTGTTTTACATGGCCGGGCGGAGCCGGCGCCATTTGTTCACGGTGCTGCTGTGGTGCGCGGCCATGTACTTCTCCGGCAGCCGCAGCGCCCTGCTTTTCGGCGCGGTCATGGTGCTGCTGGGCTTTGTGTACCTGGTGAAGCGGAACTATCTGCCCCTGTGGTCATTTTTTGTCATTGTGGCGTCCGTAACGGTGATCATGGCCCTGTTCGGCTCCCAAATCTATGATATGTTTTTCGGTGCCCGGGGCGACCCGGATCACTTCATCAGCCCCACGGAGGAGCGCTGGCTGCTGCTGGATCGGGGCTTTGCGGACTTCTTCAACCATCCGCTTTTGGGCATCGGCCTGGGCAACCAGAAGAATATCGACCTTTTCGCCGGGGTGCCCGGGAGCATGGTGTTTTACCACAACGCCGTTTTGCAGGTCATGGGCAGCATGGGCATCGTGGGCGTAGCGGCCTACACCCTGCTGCTGGGAGATCGGCTGCGGCTGCTGCTCCACGACCGGGAGGCCTGCTACATGGCGGGCATGTACTACCTGGGAATGCTGATGGTGTCCATGACGAATCCGGGGCTGTTCTGCCCCCTGCCCAATGCCGCGCTGACGGTGCTTGTGTTCACCGTGCTGGAAAAGTGCGTGGACGGCCCTGCCGCCGCGCTGCATCGGCGAAAATGACAGTCGCCGCGCAGAAGCATCCCGCTGGGGGTGCTTTTTCTGCTTGCCAAGGAAAGGGGTATCGGATTTCATGAATAAAATTTCCCAGCGTACCAAGGGCATTGTCTGCATTCTCTTTGCAGCCTTTGGTTTTTCCATGATGACGGTGTTCGTCCGCCTGGCCGGAGATGTGCCCACGGCGGAGAAGGCTTTTTTCCGCAACTTTGTAGCCCTGCTGCTGGTGAGCGCGCTGCTGGCCGTGAAGCGGGTGCCTCTGAAGCCCCGGCCGGGGGACTGGCCGCTTTTGGCCGGCCGTGCCGTTTTCGGCACCATCGGCATGCTGCTGAATTTTTACGCCGTGGACCGTCTGGTGCTGGCGGATGCCAATATGCTCAATAAGCTCTCGCCCTTTTTCGCCATTATTTTCTCCGTTTTTCTGCTGAAGGAGCGGCCCACCGTCGTGCAGATCGCGGGGGTATTCACGGCCCTGCTGGGCAGCGCTCTCATCATTAAGCCCGGCTTTGAGGGGGCGCCCTTCGTGTCGTCTATGGCGGGCTTCATCAGCGGCGCGACGGCGGGCCTGGCCTATACCTTTGTGCGCAAACTGGGCACCCGAGGGGAAAACAGCCTGCGTATCGTGTTCTACTTCTCACTCTTTTCCACGCTGCTGACCCTACCGTTTTTTATGCTCAGCCCCGTGCGCCTCACCGACCACCAGCTGCTGATGCTGCTTTTGTGCGGCGCCTCCGCCTGCATCGGTCAGTTCGGCATCACCTGCGCTTACCTCTGCGCCCCGGCTAAGGAAATAAGCGTCTATGACTACTCTCAGATCCTCTTTGCCGCCGCCCTGGGTTATATCTTCTTCCGCCAGGTGCCCGATGGCTGGAGCGTGGTGGGCTATGTGCTTATCTGCGGCGCGGGCGTTGGAATGTTCCTGTATAACCGCCATCGGGACCGGATGGGACACTGAAATTTTTTGCGGGAGGGAGTATTATGCGCAAATATGTGGTCATCCCCGACTCCTTCAAGGGCTGCCTGTCCTCGGGGGAGATCTGCGGCATTATTGCCCGGGAAATACGCCGCCGGGACCCGGAGGCCCGGGTGTGCGCCCTCCCGGTGGCTGACGGCGGCGAGGGTACGGTGGATGCCTTCCTTGGGGCTCTGGGCGGCGAAAAAGTAGCCGTGCCCTGCCGGGACCCCTATGGCCGCCCCCTTACGGCCCACTACGGGCTTTTCCCGGATGGGAAAACCGCCGTCATCGAGATGGCCGCCGCCGCGGGCCTGCCCCTGGTGGGGGAGGACCGCCGTGTGGCCGACACCACCACCTACGGCGTAGGCCAGCTCATAGTCCACGCCCTCAAGCGCGGCGCAGAGCGCATTATTCTGGGCCTGGGCGGCAGCGCTACCAACGATGGCGGCTGCGGTGCGGCGGCGGCCTTGGGCGTAGAATTTTTGGATGCGGAGGGCAAGGCCTTTGTGCCCGTAGGCGGGACCCTCCGCCGTATTGCCCACATCCGCACGGATGGCCTTTTGCCTGCTCTGAGGCAGGCGGAGGTTATCGCCATGTGCGACATTGATAACCCCCTTTGCGGCGAGAGCGGTGCGGCAGCGGTATTCGCCCCCCAAAAGGGCGCGGACGCGGCCACCGTCCGTATGCTGGATGAGGGCCTGGCACACCTGGCCGCCGTTATCGAAAAGGACCTGGGCCGCTCCCTGCTCACTCTCCCCGGAGGCGGCGCGGCAGGCGGCTTCGGCGCAGGCAGCGTGGCCTTTTTGGGTGCCCGGCTGCAAATGGGCATCGAGGCCGTTCTGGACCTGACGGATTTTGACCGCCTGGCCGCAGACGCCTATTTGGTCATCACCGGGGAGGGCCGGCTGGATAGCCAGAGCCTTCGGGGCAAGGTGGTCGTGGGTGTGGCCCGCCGGGCCCGGGCTCTGGGCGTGCCTGTGGTGGCCCTGGTGGGCTCCAGCGAGACGGATATTGCCGCCGCCTACGATGCGGGGGTCACGGCCGTTTTCCCCATCAATCCCGCGCCCACTACCCTAAGCGAAGCCCTGGCCCATGCCCGGAAGCACCTGGCCTTTACGGCGGAGAATGTGCTGCGCTTTGCCCGGTGCCTGGAAGAAAATCGGTAAAAGCCGCTTGCCATGGCTGTATTTTCGCGATATACTGAAATTTAGAATATGGAAAGGGGGACTTCCCATGCGTCCCGACGGAACCCGTGTAAAAGACCTGCCGCCTCTGGTGGCGGCTATTCCCTATATCATGCCCAAGCGCTATGACGCCTGGAACACCATCACGGAAAATATCGACGAGGAGGTCATCAAGGCCTTCATCCGCGACCAGCGCCGCGCCGGTGTGCGCCTGAACCACATGAGCGTCATCATCGCCGCTTATTATAAGGCCACCCTGGAAAATCCGAAGCTGAACTATTTCGTGATGAACCGTAAGATTTATAAGCGCAATCACTTCTGCGTGTCCTTTGTCATCATGAAAAGGCTGCCCGACGGCTCTCCCAGCGAGACCACGCTGAAGATTTACCTGGAGCCGGAGGACACGGTGTTTACCGTGAATGAGAAAATAAAGTCCGCCATCGAGGCCAACCGGGATACGGCCCAGAGCAACAGCACCGACCGTTTTGCCCGGTTCATGTTCTCCGTGCCGGGGCTTCCGGGCTTTGTGGTGGGCCTGGCCTATTTCCTGGATAAGCATGGCCTGCTGCCCCGGAAGATCATTGACCTCTCTCCCTTCCACACCAGCCTCTTTATTACCAACCTGGCCTCCATCAAGACCAGCTACATCCACCACCACTGCTATGAGTTCGGCACCACCAGCATCTTTGTGTGCATGGGTAAGCCTGTGCCTAATTATATGGCCGGGGACCTGAGCCGGAAGATGATGCCCCTGGGCATTGTCATGGACGAGCGTATCTGTACCGGCTACGAATACGCCGCCTTCTGCCACGATTTTCGCCGCATCCTCCGGGACCCCGAGGTGCTGACCCTGCCCTTCAGCACCCCGCAGGGGGAGAAATAAGCGCAAAAACCACCGTCCCGAGGGACGGTGGTGAGACTGTCAAAAAACTACCCAACCGCCCCTATTTCTGCTATAATAGCGGAAATAGGGGTGTTTTCATGGAAGACTGGAGAAAAGATTCGCGGCTCGGTAAGAATTAAATAGTTGAGCAGAAAAAACTCCTGGGGCAACATACCCGGCAGGAAAATGTTCATACGGCGGCTCCCTTCTCCCGTCTCCAGGCCGGGACGCCTACATATACGCCCCCGGGCTCCGTGGACTTCACCACCACGGCTCCGGCGCCGATGACGCAGCCCATGCCCACGGCGATATTGTTCTTTACCACCGCGCCAATGCCGATCTGGGCCAGGGCCCCCACCCGGACCGAGCCGCCCAGGGTCGCCCGGGGTGCCACCTGCGCAAAGTCCTCCAGCACATTGTCGTGCTCCACCACGGCCCCGGTGTTGACGATGCAGTGCCGGCCCACCCGGGCGCAGACATTCACCGCCGCCCCGGCCAGGACCACCGTACCCGCCCCCAGCTCCGCAAAGGGACTGATTTGGGCGGAGGGGTGAACGATCCGGGCCCAGGGCAGATCGTGCCCCATGGCCACCCGGCGGCGCAGGCGGTTATCGCCCAGGGCGATGACAAAGTCCGTTCTCCCGTCCCGCAGCGCCTCCGCCCGGTCCAGCGGCCCCGCAATGGGGAAGCCGATGCACCGGCCCGCGGCGCGGTCATCCAGGAACACGATGGTGCGGTAGCCCATTTTCAGCGCGGCATCGGCCACGGCTCTGCCATGACCGCCGGCGCCGAGGATCACAAGGCGCTTGTTCATGCTCCGCTCTCGCCTCTTTCCCTCCCTTGAATTCCTCCGCCGTGGCGCAGCCCGGGGCGGTGATGCCCTCCCGGCGCAGGACCATACGGACGGTTTTGAAAAGGATTCTCCAGTCTCCCCAAAAAGTAATGCGCTCCACATAGCGCACATCATAGGAAAATTTCTCCTCCCAACCGATGGCGTTGCGTCCGCTGACCTGAGCCAAGCCTGTAAGCCCCGGACGCACCCACAGCCGCCGGGCCTGCCGGGGGCTGTACAGCGGCACATATTTCACATACAGCGGTCGGGGCCCGCACAGGGCGCAGGTGCCGCTTACCACATTCCACAGCGACGGCAGCTCGTCTAAGGAGGTGCTGCGCAGAAACCGGCCGAACCCGTCCAGCCGCTGCTCGTCCGGCAGCAGGGCTCCGGCGGCGTCCCGCCGGTCGGACATGGTGCGGAACTTATACAGGGTGAAGCTCCGCCCGTCCTTTCCCGCCCGCTCCTGGCGAAACAGCACCGGCGCACCCAGGTGCAGCCGCACCGCCAGGGCCACCAGGCCCAGCACCGGGCTCAGTACCGTCAGGGCCAGCAGGGCCAGCACCGTGTCCTGGGGCAGCTTGATGTACTTTTCGTAAAAACCTCTCTTATGCGTATTCATATCGGCCTCGAAGATCTGACAGATTTTTCCCGGCATACCCGTCGGGCCACAAGAGGAAAAGCCGGAGGACACGCTCTCGTCCCCGGCTCTTTCTATCGTTACGGCTGCTGCCGCTGGCTCTACCTCCCCTTATAGGCAGCACAGGCAGCGCTGCCTCTGAGCTCGGCAGCCAGCCCACTCATAACGACCCACGCACACGAGAGCGCGGCGCCCAGCAGTCCCGCCAGGGCTGCATACTTGGCGCTGCTCGGAGCATAGCGCTCCTCCGGCACGGTGGCTCGATCCACCACATGCAGGGAGCAGCCCTCCGCGATGCCAGAGACATACCCCGGGAAAACCTCCGCCACCGCGTTGGCTATGGCCGCGGCCCGGGTCGGGTCTCTATCGGTCACATAGACTCGAAACACCTCCGAGCCCTCCACGGAGGCGGCGGTGACCCTCCTGTGCCACGACTTATAGCCGCCGTCCGGGCCTGAAAGTTGGGCCACCTCCTCATATAGGGTCCGGGAGTCCAGCAGGGCCGCACAGGTATCCACCAAACTCTTGGATGCGGCGAGGTCGGAGGCGGTGAGGGTCGCCGGCTCCGCGGCACCCGGGCCGCCACTGTTGCTGGCGTAAAGAAGAAGCTCGGCACGGTAGGTGGGGGGAATGAGAAAACGGGCCGTTAAAAATCCGCCCAACGCCAATAGGACCGTCAGACAGATCACCGCCGCCGCCTTGGGGCGGAGGTACTCTATGCACTTCCAAAAATCCAGTTTTATGGACTTTTTCTCATCCATAATGCAGATTCGTCCCCTTAAATCACAGGCAAAGCCTTCGGCTCCCAGCGGGCTGCATCGGACGTGCCTGTCTCATTTTGTCGAATAAACGAAAGATTTTACGGTCTAATTATAACATATAAGAATAAGTTTACCAGCATTTCCTGTATACCTGTTTGTAGATTTTTGTTGCGCTTTTTCGGTAATATACCGAAAAATAAGGGGAATTTATGTGGAATCAATCGTAATTTTCGCAGTTTTCCTTTTATCGAAATATACGGAAATTTAACACCGGCTAAAAAAATTGCCCCTGTTGCACAGGGGCGGACAGTGTAAGGGAAAAGGTGAATTTGTATAACCTCCTCTTTATTTTTGCAACCATTGTAGCAGGAGAAATAGCAGAAAGCGAATGTGCGGATAGCAAAAAAAGCGCCGTCTCGGAATCACTTCCAAGACGGCGTTTTTCTGTTGCGGATCAGAGCGAACACTTCACGGCGAAACCACCGCTGAAGAAATAGGTGTTCGTCCAATACCTTGTTTGGTGGAGTAGCCCCATCAAAATCCGAACTCAGTGCCGACGCGATCTCGTCAAGTGAGATTGTCTGCGTCCCATGTTGATAGTTGTAGGTCAAGACCAGTTTATCATCGAACACATACACGGCGTTTACAAATGTATCAATCAGGCGTTTCTGAAAATCACGGTTTGCTGGATCGCCATGACGGAACTGCTCAAACCATGCCGTCATCTGTTCGCGGGTCAGCTTTGGCTTTTGCAGTTCGGCGGTCTGGATATTCGCAAGGATTTCTTCTTTCCGTGCTTCCAGCTCATCAAGCCGCTGTTTAGTGGACGGCGTGAAAATGCCCTGCTCGATTGCTTTCAGAATGTTTTCAATGGAGGACTCGGTTTCCGCAAGCTGTGAGCGAAGCGCAGGGGTTGTTATGTCTTCCTGCTCCTGCATAACAAGAATTGCATCGATGAGCCTGTTAATCTTCTCTTCATCCATGACGCGCTGCATGGTCAGGCGGACAACAACACGTTCAATCCAGTCTTTGCGAACAGCCTTCTTGTCGCAATCCTTCAGGCGCTTCGCACCGCTGCATTTGTAATAATAGTGCATAGCGCCGGTATGGCTCTTGCCGCTTTCACCAACCATCATGCGCTCACATTTACCGCAGAACAGCTTTGTTGTCAACAGATAGTCCTCTTTTGCTTTTGCCATTGCGGGAGCATGGCGGTTCTTCTCCATGCGTTCCTGCACACGGTTGAACAGGTCTTCCGGAACGATAGCAGGAACGCCGCCCTCAATTACAACATCCTGATAGCGATACTCGCCAATGTATTTGCGGTTTTTCAGCAGAGAGCTGAAACTATTGATATTGAAGGGCTGTCCCCTTTTCGTTTTAAGTCCGCGGGTATTGAAATCCTCAACAATGGAACGAACCGATTTGCCATCAGCATACTTTTCAAATATCTCAACCACTAATGGTGCAGTCACGGGATCGATCGCAAGCTTCTGTGCTTTCTTGTCCAACAGATAGCCGAGCGGAACGCCACCGCCGTTGTTTTTTCCTTTCAATGCATTCTCTTTCTGCCCACGATGGATCTTCTCTGATAACTCAGCAGAATAGAACTCAGCATAGCCCTCCAGCATTGCTTCCAGAATAATACCCTCCGGGCCTTCGGAGATATGCTCTTTCGCAGAAATAACCTTTACACCGTTCTTTTTCAGAATGTGCTTGTAGTGAGCGCTGTCGTAACGGTCGCGGGAAAAGCGGTCGAGCTTCCACACAAGTACGATCTCAAACAGCTCTTTTGCGCTGTCCTTGATCATGCGCTGGAACTCCGGTCGATCTGCCGTTTTTGCAGATAATGCCCGGTCAATATACGTTCCAACAATGGTCATGTTGTTGCGTTCAGCATATTCCCTGCACTCGCGGAGCTGACCTTCAATGGATTCCTCGCGCTGGCTGTCTGAGGAATAGCGGGCGTAGATAACAGCGTTCATTCTTCATCACCCTCGTTGTCTTCGCCACTTTCCAGCGCAAGCTCTGTCAGTTCACGCAGCTTGTTTTGCAGGAGCGTCTTGTCAGGAAGACAAAGCCTATAATCTGCAACGAGTGTGGGCGACATACTGCGGCTTAAAGCATATTCGACAACTGCGTCATCCTTGCTGGCGCAAAGAATAACGCCCACACTTGGATTTTCGTTTGGCTTCTTCACATCGCGGTCAAGTGCTTCGAGATAAAAATTGATCTGCCCGATGTGTTCCGGCTTGAATTTTCCGATTTTCAGTTCAATCGGGACAAGGCAGGAAAGCGCACGGTTATAAAACAGCAAGTCGATGAAGAAATCTGTATTGCCAACCTGAACACGGTACTCCTCACCGATAAAGGTAAAGTCCCGACCAAATTCGAGTATAAACTGCTTCAAATTTTCGATGATCGCTTTGCGGAGATTCTTTTCAGAAAATTGCTCCGGCAAGTCCAGAAACTCAAGCACATAGGTATCGAGGATGCTTTCACGCACATTATGCGAAACGGATTCAGGCATTGGCTTCTTGGCGGAAATCATCGAACGCTCGTAGTACGATGTGCCGATCTGACGCTCCAACTCGCGCTTGGAATAATGTTCCTTTGCGCAGAGTGCCATGTAAAAATGCCGTTCCTCTGCTGTCTTAGAGCCGGACACCGGACATAATAAGCAGATGGTTTGTCCAGCTGATTTGTGTCACCAGTGGTGTCACAAATTCATCGTCCTTGTAAGTCTCGTAGAATTGCTTCATACGATAGAGACCGCGACGATTGAAACCTTTGATGTTGGGGTTCTCTTGCGCGATGTATGCGGCAACTTCGTCAATGATCTTATCGCCAAAGCTTGATGCAGAACAAAGCTCTGACAAATACGCACCGACGCTCCAATACATCTGAATAAGCTCTGCATTGACCGCTTTCATGGCGCGGCTGCGGGCATTATCGATGATATGGATGACCTCGTCAAACTGTCCCAGATTATGGGTTAATTCACTGCTCATGTCTTCGCCTCCCCCAGCATTTTCAGCATCGCTTCTTTCAGTTTTTCGTTCATCGGTGATTCCGGATCGAAGCACATCTCAACGAACTTCCTCAGTTCAGGATTGTTCGCGTCAACCGGAGGTTTTGCCTCATACAGCTTGCCGTGCGGGTCATCGCAGCGGGCAAAGATATAGTCCATTGAAACGTCAAAGTAGTCCGCATACTTGCGTAGAAGATCGACAGTCGGCGTTGCCTGGCCATTCTCATAGCGGTTAATGCTGGACTGTGTAGAGCCGATCACATCGGCGAATTTTGATTGGGATAAACCAATGCCTTCCCGCAATGCGCGAAGGCGCATACCCAGTTGTTTCATGCTGTTCAACCTCCAATTCGGGTTAAGTATAGTATAATCAAAATCCGAGCAGATGTCAACCCGGATTTTGAAGAGTTTGTGTAAGCATTGACTGAACGGCTATTATATAGATTACTGCGGCGGCTGCTCCTCCTGCTGAGACTTAAGAATTTTTGTTATATCTATAATAGTCGCAGAACTTGGCTGAACTGCAAGATTTTTTGCAGCAGTAGCAAGAGGCTCCGCGTAAGCGTCCACAGAGGAAAGTTGAAGTTTTCGCATAGTTTCGATATTTTCGAGTTTCTGCTTCAATGCCTGTTGCTCTGCCAAATCAGCCTCTGCGGACAGCTTTCTCAGTTCGATTTTCTTCTTGTCTTCGTCATATTTATGATTGATAATTCCTTTGATGACGCCGATTATAGAATGAAATTCATAATCTCCCACTTTTCCACCAAAAATAGCCATATAGCATATTAAAAGAGGAAACGCATTTTCCTGTGCAAAATTCCATATTTGAAGAATTACGTCACCAGGGGAATGAAGAGTGGTTTTGACCTGAACTGTTTCCGGCTTATCGTCCGATAATAATCGCGCAGCACACAGAACAAAATTAGCGAGGTCAAGAACGTTAATTTCTTCTTTTCGCTTTACACGAAAAGTAACAGTAAGCTTATCCTTAAATAGAACTGTATCGAAGCATCCGCTCAACACCAGTTCTGCGTATTCGTTCAAATCACTTAAACTATGCCAGTTTCTCGCAATAGCACTCTGTAAATACGGACTTATTGTATCATCAGCAGTCAGCACCTTAATCAGTGTGATTTTCCTTCGTTTAATATACGGGCAGGTAAATGTATCAGTATTTGGATTTGCCTTTTCGATCTGCTGATGAACCTCTTTTTCTAATTCGACTGTGAGGGTTGGAGATTGTTCTTCGTAATACTCTCCAATGTATGCAAAAGCAACCCTGTTGTTATCTACAATAACTGCAATGTCTCCCGCTTTGAGTTCATAGCAAAAACGAATACACTTATTGAGTGACGTTCCGGGCTTACTTTCATCATATGTAGCTTTTATCGAGGCTTTTAATCTGTCTGACTGACTTCGAGTAAGATTTTGACTAATCATAGCCTTTGTCACTGAGTTCCAACCTATCGCAATAAACTCATTCCTTATGAACTCGTCAAAGAAAAAGCCTCGCTTAGCTCTTACCATCCAGAAGTTTGTATCATTTTTAATGGAGGGAATGTCTAAAATCTGAGTCATCTTATCCATATCTGCTTCTCCTTTGAATCAGTCTCTTTATAATTTTGGCTTGTCTAACACATACATCAGCTGGCTTGCCAGCATGATTTGCTCCATAGCCTCACGTTTTTCATATTGAAGATTAGCATGAGCCGCAGGGTTGCGATAGGCTGCCATGATTCCTTCAAACAGAGAGTGGATTCCGCGTCGGTAGTCCTTGCCGCTGGTAGTAGTTGTGTCACAGAATTTGAAAGCGCCGTTCTCGCTCATAAGTGCGCCAATCACATCACCAATCTTCGCGGGAACTGCTGCGCCGGTTTTTAACTCCAAAAACTTTTCACGCAGACGAGATTCTACTTCTTTGACCGCCTTTTCTGCTGCGGTTGAGTAGTGACCATCTACATATAACTCATGGGAGACATTCACAATTCGCGGGTGAATATCGGACCAGAACTGGACAACAACGGGTTCTGCTTCGATATGGCGAACAACTACTACCAACTCGCCAAATGCCGCAGGATTCAGGAAAATACCACCCATCTCGTTTTTCTGAAAGAGTATATTTGCAACACAAGGGAGCGTAGTCGCATAAAAAGGATAGTCCGCTTGTATTCCTCTCGTAATTGCATTGATCCATTGGTGGACGCGCTGAATTTCCTGAGGTGTGTGGAGAAACTGCATCTGCAAGTTTGCGTTTGTAAAGTCTATCCACTTTCGCAGCTCATACAGTTCGTTTTCATACGGCAGTTTCAAAACACGCACCTCCCTTACAGCGCCTTAACCGTGTCGATAAACTGGCTCATGCCCACCGCACCTTGCAAGAGGTTTTCGTCATTCTCAAACACCATGTAATAGCGATAGTCCTTGCCCGCTGCTGTGCGCCATGCTTGACCGAGTGCAATTTTCTCGCGGCTGTCATCGTTTTTCAGATGTTCGCCCTTGGTTTCCGCACAGATGAGCTTGCCGCTTGGGGTCATAATCAGAATATCGGGGTAGTGCTTGATAAAGCCGTTGATTGCAAAACCCTGACGGGCAATATTCCTGTGCCACCAGCGGGCATTCGGCAGGACGGTCAATTCCACAACCAACTTCTGCTCCAGCTTGTTCATATCACCGTCCTCTGCTGCATACAGAGAACGGGCATATATGTCGGTATATGTGGCAGGATGGATAGAGGGGCGCAGACGGAAATAGGGCTTGCAGACAATACGCTCCGTTTCCAGCCACTTTTCAAAGGTTTCCCGATAGTGGGCTTCCAGCAGCGTTTCAATCTTGTCACGGATCTTCGCCGCATAGCCCAGCGGGGCTTTCTCCATCGCGGCGAGCTGTGCCTTGTCCATATCGTCCACGATACGGTTTATGTAGGCTTTCAGTTCGGCAGCGTCTACCATGTTCAGCTTGTTAAGCTGATTGAACATCATATCCTTGCATTGACGTACTCGGCTTTCCGGTGGCAAATTGTTGAACCACTCCTTAAAATACCACTGCTCGGTAAAATGCTGACGCCTATCAACCCGTCCCACAATTTCTCAAATATGGTCACAATAATTACTTTTCTTTACTTGATTACCTGTTGTGCCTGTGTTAACAGCTCTTTTGCTTCAAAAAGCATAGCATTGTATCTAGCTTCAAGACTTCTAATTTGAGTGGAAATGCTTTTTTGATCATCAATAGAAACCGGCAATTCAATTACGATGCTGTCTACTTGTTCTGGAGTAAGTTCAATCAAACCTGTTGAGCCAGTAAATAAGCGATTGACCTGAAGCGAACCAAAGCTGTAGCGCAGATAATCCGCCAAATAGTATGGATCAATCTTTTGTGTATCAACTCTAATTATTGTTACGTGACCATCGGCAATGGCAGGATGTGCAGCATCATAGACACATGCTTTACCAAGAGTACCATCACCAGTTGAAGCAAGCAAAACATCTCCCTGCTGGACTAAATTCAGGTTGTATCCTTCATTGTTAGCCTTTTCTACATACTCGTCATATACGGACTTTTCAATCCAGTCTGCACCTGCAAGTGTTAAAGTGCCAAAACGGCTAATATTACTACCAGCCTTGATAACGACCGCAAACCCTTCGTCCTCATCGACGTAACTATCAGAATTAGGGCTTCTTCCCCGAGATGTTTCAATTTGGTTGATGTCTTTTATTGTGGGATGACCTTCTGTCAATAGTTCCTCGATTTTATTGCGAATCCCAACATCCCAATATTTATAGTCTAACCGGACTGTGACACTATTTCCAATGAGGGGAGCATCTACATCATAAGCAATCCAATGATAACCGCTACGAGGTGAATCTATAGATGTATCCAGCACTTTGGATGCGATCTCAGAATAGAGCTGTTCATTTGCAAATCCGCGGATTTTATCGCCAGAACCAACATAACCCAAGGAGTCCAGTTTGCAGAACGTGATTGGATAGTGGTCATCAAAATCAATGTCTGGGGCAGTGCGCTTTTCCATATACAGTACACTTGAACGCACATTGATTTTGTTTGGTTTAAATGTATCACTGGGTAGATTAAGGACTGCTTTTACGCGGCAGTTTTGCAAAATAAATTTTCTGAGGTCGGCACCAGTTTCAGTATTCAGCAAACCCTCATCAATAACTGTGCAAATTTCACCACCAGGAACTGTAGAGGCGATCATCTTCTGGAGGAAAAGGTACTGACCTTTTGTAGTTGATACGCTATACTGCATCATATCGTCTTTTGATAGAGAATCGCCTTCTGCCGTACCGAACGGAGGATTTGTAATAATTAGATCGCAATTTGGATTGCTTATGCTCCAATTTTTTGCTTCAACTGAAAGGCTGTCTTCGTACCGTATATTTGTATGACCATCACCAGCAATAATCATATTCATTTTAGCTGAGGCGGCAACACCCTCGTTGGCATCCGATCCAAAAAATACCTGTTCCTTGATTTGCTTCGCCAGTTTATCGTATGTTGCTTGCGTAATTTCTCGATTTTGTAATTTCTTTTGTAGTTTTGCCAGAGAGTCTTGTAGGAGATATACCAAAAATCCGCCGGTACCACATGCAGGATCCAACACTTTAATTTTGGTGTTTGACATGACCGCGTTAACAATCTTGTTTTCACCGATCAATGCGTTCATTACTTGAACGAGTTCTCTAGGCGTAAAGTACTGGCCTAGTTTTTTCCCTTTCAAGGTTGCGCGAACATAATATTCAAATGCTGCCCCCTTCGAATCAACACTGCAATCGCAGAAAGAAACGGAAGATAAGTCTTTTATAAGGCTCAGAAATGTTCTGGGATTCTTCAAGTGAATTGCATCTTCCAAAACTTCACCATAAGGTGTTTGATTGACAATGCCTTTTATCATCGCCTCGACAGCAACTTTTACCTGATCTGCATTTTTAACAGGGGTCTCAGCCAGTTCAAAAAAACGATAGGAGTACGGTAATTCAAAATGTTCATCTAAATCCGCTTTTTCCTCTAAGAGGCGTAGGAAAAGAAGCTTTGAAAAATCAGCAAAAGCAAACTCTTCATTTTTCTCAATTTTTCTAATGGTACTGTGACCTTTATAAAATAGTGCATTTAATTGTCTCAAAGGAAGCCCTGGACGATAAGGCAAACTGGTGTCATTGGAGATAGGGATATAAGTGGCGTTCGGATCTTTTTTCAGCTCTTTTAACACCTTGGGAATTTGATCCCTGCTCGGAATCTTATCTATTGCTTTTCCGTCCCACAGGATGCGCTTCTTGTTCTTGGTATTAAAGCAATGGATGTCAATACCATTTGTTACAACAACAAAGGGAACTCTGATTTCTTTCGCACGCGCATAAGAAATAGCTTGATCTCTATCTTTGTTAGTCAGCTTTTTGGAAATACGTTTTGCTTCAATGAGAAATGCAGCATTTTTCTTTCCTAAAGTAACAAGAATATCTACAAAACCTTTTGAGTAACTATCTGTAAGAGTAGACATGGTTTCAAAATCAAAATCTTTAACGGTATCATAGCCGCGTCTATTCAGATATGGCAAAATCTTTTTAATAACAGTTTCGGTTTCGCTTTTTATATGTACCATTGGTCTTCCTCCTAAAAAGATGCATACATCTGATCAAAATTCAAAAGCTCTATTTGAACGAATTATCGTTTGTCGAATCGTCGATTTGTGTAGAGTCGCAACAAAGGGGTCAGTGCGCCCATTCGCACCCGCGAGGTGGAATAGACCCCATTATTTCGAGTCAGTCCCGTTATGACCACTTCGATACCGCTCCGTATTTATCTCAACATCAGCACCTCGGAAAACGGGGAGAACTGATGGGGAGAACAAGCAAAAATATTAAGTTAAGAATACCCGAAAAACTCCATAAAATCAAGGGATTCCGGTCAGGGAGCTACCGAGTAGCGACCACGATTTCGAGTTAGAGTCGCTGATATGATGCGGCTCATTTTTCATTTTCGACAGGCTTTTTGATATACTTCCCGTTCTTGATTCTTGCGTCCGCCGGCTTCTCTGCGTCCTCTGGAATCCCCCAGACCGTGCCAATGCGGATCGCACCGGGGACGCGCCCCTCGCCGCACAAAATCTGAATACGACGAGTGGAGATATCCCAGCGTTCGGCGGTCTGCGTGATAGATAAATACTTCATGGGCAGTACTCCTGTTGCAGTTCGCTCCTGCGTCTGCTTATAAAATCACAGTATAATTATAATCGTCAAAGCGAATAAAAGCAAGGGCTTTTCGGAAAATCTCAGGAAGTATCTTCACTTTAAAAATCAAGGGTTTGGGGCTTCCCCAAAAATCAAAATGGGCGTATCGGCTGCAAGGCTGAAACGCTCATTTTTCCGGTGTGTACGGACACCGGATGTGCTTGCTACTCTCTCAAATCTCATATCCGCAGATACAACGCGCTCCCGCTTTCGCAAAAGCAGGAGCGCAAATTTTTTTGAAAATTTCTCATTTCGATACCTGCGTTTTGACTTAAAAATGTCCGTTGTATTGTGAAAGGAGTGTTTCAATATGCCAGACCGCACACGACCCATCCGCAAGGAAATCTGCCTGAACGAGCAGGAATTGAGCGTAGTTCGCCACAAGATGAATCAACTCGGCACCCGCAACTTCGGCGCGTATGCCCGGAAAATGCTGATTGACGGGTACATCATCAAGGTCGATTACACCGAGCAGAAAAAGTTAGCTGCCGC
>CECA01046320.1_pt1 | contig 36169 bp, 36 predicted proteins | sample 557351 | NCBI WGS metagenome assembly CECA01 (sample SAMEA3182051, study PRJEB8094) | gut metagenome | biome: human; feature: gut; material: Stool; isolation source: human stools | place: Canada | collected 2012-03-07 | reverse complement strand
AAAAAACGCTCCTTTCTCCATAGGGAGCAATAAAAATACTCTCCATGTGTTTTCATGGAGAGTATAAAGGGGAAATATCTACTTTTTATCTACAAAGTGGGAGATTTGAAATAGGCAGATACATTCGCTCCGTTGACGGTATTCCGAATTTGCAAATAGCCGTTATGGTGTTCACAAAGCAGCTTGCAAATATATAACCCAAGTCCGAAATGCTCAGAATGGTTGCTTTCCCCTGTGAAGTACGGATTTGCAGCTTTTTGTAGGCTGTCTTTATCAAAACCATTCCCATCGTCCGATACGGAAAGCAGCAAACCGTTGTCATGCAAGGTGAAAGATATTGTTACTAAAGTCCGGGCATACCGCACAGCGTTAGAAATCAAGTTGTTGCATACCTGTGAGATAAATGCACTGTCAAGAGAAAGTTGCAAAACAGATATGTCATTTTGTAAAATCAACTCTTTTCCGTTTTTCGTACAAATGATTTTTGCACTGTCATACAAAGAAGATACCAACGGTTGTAAGTCAATCAACTTGTACTCTGGCTGCGTATCTTCCATACGCCTAATGTTGCTCATACTGCTCACATAGTTTTCCATACGGGAAATATGCTTTCCCATTGTGGCGGCGGTTTCCCTCGTTTGGGAATTGTCGCTGGTTTGCAGCATTTCGTTATAGCCTTTTAGTACTGTTAGAGGGGTACGCAAATCGTGAGCAAAAGCGGCGTTGAGTGCTTTTCGTTCTTCAACTTGCCGCCACATTTTAGAGAAATTGTCCGCAAGGGTTGTCCGCATGATTTCAAAGGACGCGCAAAGCTGCCCCAATTCATCGTTGCTGTCATAGTCGATTGAAAAGTCCAAATCATTGTTCGCTATTTTTTCAGAAGCCGCCCGCAGTTCAGCAAGCGGTTTTTTCAGTTTATTTTTGTAAAACAATAGCGCAGCCGCTATGATACAGAATGCAGAATAAATAGGGGGTGTAACGGTTGGCAACAAATCTAATATAGCAAGCAATTGTTCGTCTTGTTCGTTCAAGACAGGCAGCTCCTTATAAATATAAGTCCCTTCTCCCAAACGTTCCCCCTGTTCATTCGTCAAGTAGTATTTTTCGCCAGTATTAGGGTACTTTTCATTGATTTTATCGGCGACAGTTTCACATACAGAAGCAGTCATAATTGATAGGGCAAGAGCGAACATAACAAAGAGAACAATATAGAGTACAAGACTTTTACGCAGAGATAAATTTTGTACGGGTCGCATTATTTTAACCATTTATATCCGCACCCCCAAACTGTTTCAATATATACCCGGTCTGTATATGCCGCAATCTTTGTTCGTATCCTGCGGATATGCTCTGCCACAACGCTGCTGTCGCCCTCGCTGTCATAACCCCAAATACGCTCATAAATCCGTTCTTTATCAAAGACCTGTCCCGGATTTTGAGAAAGCAGTTCCACAATATCAAATTCCTTTTTTGCAAGACCGACACGCTTATCGCCAAAGAACAAGCAACGTTCCGAATAGTCAATCGTCAAATCACCGGAAAACTTGACTTGCGCTTCAAAGTTGTGTCGCGCTTCCCGGCGCAGATGAGCGCACACCCGCGCTTCAAGTTCCATAAGTGAAAAGGGCTTCACAATGTAATCGTCGCCGCCAACAGCAAAGCCGTTTACCTTATCTGTATCTTCGATTCGGGCAGTCAGAAAAAGGATTGGGCAGGATATGTGATCGCGGATACGCTTGCAAACCTCTAACCCGTCCGTTCCGGGCATATTGATGTCAAGCAAAATAATATCCGGTTGTTTTTCCACTTGCTTTAGTGCTTCTGCACCATTGGAAGCAGGCAAGACACGAAAGCCCTTGCTTTCAAAAAAGCTGCCGAGCATAGAAACAATATCGCTTTCATCGTCAGCAATCAGTATCTTTGCATTCATTATGCTCACCTCCTAACAGCAAATATAGCAATCCTTTTTCAATTATTTATCTATTTTCCGAAAGTCTTTTGTACGAGCATCCATAGGCTTCTCCGCAGTTTTAGGGAGCAGCCAAACACCGGCCATTTTCACAGCGCCGAGGATACGCCCTCCGGCACAATAATAATTTACCCTACGAGGTGTCACGCCCCACTTTTCGGCAGCCTCTTTCAATGTCATATAGTCCATTTCGCACCTCCACAGGATATATTATAGTTCTCTACCTCGAATAATACAAGTTAGAGCCTACACGGATGCGAAATAAAATACTACTTAATGTAAAATCTCATTACATTCTCATAATTCAACCCGAAATGTAGAATGATATAGGGTGATATGAGAATGAACCAAGATGAAAGAAGGTTTGACTTTCACGGCCTCGGGGCAGCTCTCAAAAGAGCCAGAGAAGAAAAGGGCTGGACACAAGCCTATGTTGCGGAATTAGTAGACCGTGACTCCCGTACCATTATGAATATTGAGAACAAAGGTCAGTATCCCAGCTTCGACCTTTTTGTTAAACTCATTACTATGTTTGACGTTTCAGTTGACCAGTTTATTCATGCGGACGGAGGGGCAAGGTCAAGCTCTTGCAGAAAACACATTGATGTGCTGCTAAACTCCATGAATGAAAAAGAGCTTGTCGTGATAGAAGCCACAGCCGAGGGTATTAAGAAAGCCAGAGAAACGGAGGTTCCAGAATAAGGGCCTCTGTTTTTTTGCGCCATTTTAGGGGCTGCCGCTAAGTGGCAAGCAATGCCTCTGTGGCCACAAGTGGCACAAAGGCGGCTTGTTGGGGCTCGCCCCAAACCCGTATCTTCGGGCCAACATGGCCCGAAGTGTCAGCGTCGCTTTGCTCCTTATTTTCATAACCTTAACGCTCCTTTTCCTGCTTTCTTCCCGGCTCGGTGTAGCCCATCAGAGTGTCAATGTTCGCCTTGATCGTGACGATCTCCTGCATATCCCGTCGTGCCTTCTGGTATTCTCCATAGAGCTGTTTTTTCTTTGCTGTGAGCTTGCGGCCTTCCTCCTTCAGCACATCCATTTTAGGGAGCTTCGCCCCGCCCAGCAGAGAGCGCATTTCCGCTTGTGCAGCCCGGTACAGTTCAAGGTCGGCCTCATGCTCCGCAAGGAATTTCCGGCTGTACTTCGTCGCCTTATACTGCTCAAAGACTGGGCGGGTTTTGGCATACTGAACCGTTGCGGCCTTTAGCCCAGCATTGGTTTTCATGGCCTGTTCCGTCTGCTTGACCTGTTCGGAAATAACATGGAAACGGTCTGCCGCCTCGGTGGCTTTCTTCGCCAACTGCTCATAATCGGTCAGGTTATTGTCCTGTATATAGGCAAGAGCGGCGGCCATCTGCTTAATGTTAAATACCTTCGCCCAGCGTTCATATCCCGGCCCCTTACCGGCAGCCAGCTTTGCTTGAATATCCACCGCCAGACTGATTTTCCGCTCCGAGCGCCCGGGGTGTTTTTCTTTGCCCTCAATGGCGGACAGAACATCTTGCAAGTCGTAGCCGTCCCCCAGCGTGGAGGCACGCAGACGGGTGAAGCGTTCCTGTCCCTGCCCGGTCAGCCGGAAGCTGATACCGCCGCCCCGAACCGTCTTGACCTCATACCCGGCCCGCTTCATCAAATTGAGAAATTCGTCCAGATCAGCGGGGCGTTCCGCCAGCGCAGTATCAATGGCAAGGCGCAGCCTGTCCTGATAGGAAAGCGGCCCTTTCCGGTCTTTCTGCCACTCCCCATAGTTCCGATACTTGCTCTTGCTCCGGGGCTTCGGGTTCTCCACGATGGACAGCCCGTTTTCAAGGCACAGCCTGTCAGAGAGCCGCCGAAGGGCGAAGCTGGAGCCCCAAAAATTTCGGAATTTCCGAGTGCAGTCAAGGGTGGTGGAGTTGTAATAAATGTGACAATGGATGTGCTGCTTATCGGTGTGCGTGGTAACGATAAAAGCGTGCCGCCCCTTTGTCCAGCGCATAGCCAGCTCATAGCCGATACGGTTCGCCTCCTTCGGGGTGATCTCGCCCGGATAGAAGGATTGTCGTATCTGATAGCACAGCACATTATTTTCTTTCTTCTGTTCCCGGCCCGTCATAGCGGCATAGCTGGCCTTTGCCAAAAGGAACTCGTCCGCCACGGTGGCCGGATCACATTCATAAGCGGAGATATACTTTCCGCTTTCTGTTTTCTCCGGGTCCTTGCCATAGTCCAGACAATCCCGGATAGCCTCAGCAATCGTTTCGCCTTCGCCCGCATGGCGCTGTAACAAAGTTGTGGTAGCCAAAAATCATTCCTCCTTTCCATGAGAAAGGGGCGGCCCATTCAGACCGCCCCGACTTCGGGCCAGTATGGCCCGAGGCTGCTTAACTTGCCAGAAACCGGTACAGAGCGGATTTGCCTCCGTCCAGCGCCCAAAGAAGGGAGCCCGCCGCCGCTTGCAGTCCATACGGCGAAAGAAGGAAGGCAAGAAACAGAAATACAATCCCGCCTATGGGCGTCGGCGTGAAAAAGAGAGCGACACCCAGCACCGCCAGGATCACAGAGGCAATCGTCAGCAGGACGGCACAAATATCAAACAGGAACACCAGCAGAGCCGCCAGAAGGGACAACGCTAAAGCAAAGGGAGCAACCAATATTTTCAGCAGTATCTTCATCTTCAAAACCTCCTTTATCTATCCTTTCTACCTCTATTTTATCATGCCTGCCCGGGGACATAAATGTTGCGAAAGATTAGTAAATTCTGTCCTAAAACTTCGGGTCATGCTGGCCCGAAGCTTGATGGTTTTATATGATAAAATTAGATATGAATTTTGATTATCTTTTTAGAAGTTCTTATATGCCGGTATAGCCCGTATTTACAGGCTTTTCCGGCATTTTTCGTATCGGAAGAAACTCACATATATTTTTATATCCGCTTAGGTTTTTGCTTTCAAAAGTAGTAAAGAAGTAGTAAAACCTTGATTTACTACTAAGCTGCTATCCGCAGCATTTCAGCTTTTGCGCTATCAAAAGTAGCGTGTGCGTAATAGTTCAGCGTCATAGTAATGTTGGAATGTCCCGTAATGTACTGTAATGCTTTTGGGTTCATTCCGGCATTTGCCATGTTGGTACAGAACGTATGACGTAAGGTGTGCGGTGTCATTACTTTCGGTAGAGCTTCCTCATGGTACTTGTTGTACTTCTTTGCATGCCCCCTAAACATACCGTCATAATTGGTAGCTGTTTTCGGGTAGCCGTCCCGGTTGAGGAAAAGGAAGTTGCTGTAACCGTCAATAGTAACAGCTTTTGCACCCCTGCGCCGTTTCAGCACTCGGTTAAATGCTTCATATACTTTTTCGCTCATTGGAATTTGACGAATACCGCTTTTCGTTTTTGGTGTTTCAATGTAATATCCTGTTTTCGCACTTCTTAAAAGTTGGTGGTCTACATTGATTATCCTATCTGTAATATTCCGAATGATTTACTGTTGTGGTCTCAGACCTATAGAAGCCAGACGGCTCCGAAGAAAGGATGTCAACTTGTTTAATGGGACGGTGAATATCCTTGAATCGAAAGGGCACAAAGACAGAATCGTTGTATTGTCCGAAGATATGCTTGAATTGTGCAGAAATTACGGCCAGTGCGTGGAAACGATATATCCCGACCGCAAATATTTTTTCCCGAGTCCAAGTGTCCGAGGCGACGGAATGTACTCAATGGAGTGGATCATTCCGACATTCAGAAGGTTCCTTCAGGCGGCAGGCATATCCGGATACGGTGAGATCCAGCCCAGACTTTATGACCTGCGGCATACATTTGCAACACATCGGCTGCATCAGTGGGTAAAGGAAGGAAAAGATGTAAATGCCTGCCTTGCGTATTTGAGCGAGTATATGGGCCATTCAAATCTCGAGAGCACGGCATACTATATTCATTTGCTTCCAACGCTTTATACCGATTTGCCGGAACTGCACCTTGATAGTTCCTTTGAAATGGAGGCAGATTTATGCGACTGAAAGATGAGAAATTCTATAAAACAGTAAGGGATTTCCTTGACATCTACTTGATTAGACATAGAGGCTATAGTTTAAATACGCAGAAATCGTATCGAGAGGCAATAAATCTTCTTCTCCTTTATTTTAAGGCGGAGCGTGGGCTTGAATATTCCAATGTTGGCTTTGAGGACATCACTTACTCAAATATAACTGGTTTTCTCGAATGGCTCTCAAAATCCAGAGGATGTTCTCCAGCAACGGTAAATCTGCGGTTGATGGCAATTCGTTCTTTCACAAAATATGCAGGGATATTAGATTCCGGCAAAATCTATATGCAAGTCGAAGTCGGCAATATTTCTGTCCGAAAAACTCCGGGAAAAGTTGTGGAGTTTTTGACGGCTCCTGCATTGGAAACTCTTTTTGAGCAACCCAACCGCTTCAAAACGAATGGATGCCGTGACTTCTGTTTTATGCGATTGATGTACGACACCGCAGCACGTTGTCAAGAACTGGTGGATGTAAAAATCCATGATTTGAGCATCCAGAATTCTCATGCAACAATCTGCCTTACCGGAAAAGGAAATAAAATGCGAATAGTTCCCATTTCCCCATCTGTGGTTGAATTGCTCAAAACTTATTTAGATAAAGTCCATCCGACCAAGCAGAGAAAGAGTGATGACTATCTTTTCTTTACAATACATCATGCCCGCAAAAGCAGGATGTCCACCGATGCCGTTAATCTCTTTATGAAAAAGTATGGTGAGATGGCAAGGCAAACTTGTCCTGAAGTGCCGGAACGAGTACATCCACACCAGCTTAGGCATTCCCGTGCTATGCATCTGTATCGTGCCGGGATGCCGCTTGTCCTCCTCTCGGAGTTCCTTGGGCATGCCGACGTCAACACCACTCGAATCTACGCATGGGCCGATACAGAGATGAAGCGGCAGGCAATTCAAAAGGTATCTGGAGATACAGGCAGAATTCACATTGAACCTATCTGGGTAAACGATGAAGAGATGATAAAGCGTCTATATGGTTTGGCTTGATTTTACCACATTTTAACCGTGTTCATAATGCGACGACCAGCTATGATCTGGTCGCCGCAAATTTATTATCCGGAGGATTTAACATGAATTACAGCAGAAAAAACACTATCTCTCAACAAAAAAACGATGGCCAATCTTACTCCCTCGGGATAACTCAATCCTCGGGATTAGACCGCCACGCGGTCTACAGCCGCCAGCGTGTGGATGACTTTCGGCATAATGATGTGGCAAGTACCCAGAGTGCCCGTCAGTACAAGGACGCAACCGACCTGATTTGCCAACAGGCAGAAGCCTGTGCCCATCTCATTCGTCGTCTTACTCCGCTGGAGTGTGAAAGACTGCAGGGATTCCCGGACGGCTGGACAGATATACCCGGCGCTTCGGACAGCGCCCGCTATAAAGCGTTGGGCAACAGTGTTTATTGGGACAAAGCCATTATGTTAATGGTGGGCACAAAAATGGCATGAATACAAGGCTTCTTGGGATTTTACTGCACATAATACTCCACATTTCAACCTTTAATCATAGCAGCTAAAACCTTTAAAGTAAGGGCTTACTTTTTCCGCTTGTTCAAGTAGAATTGTCATTGTAATAGGAGAAATTTCTACATGAAGGGCGGTGGGTATATTGCCAAACAAACTAATCAAAGACCTCATTGACAAAGGTGCAGTAACTCTAAAAGAACAGGGATATTCCATACGCAGTAGAGAATACACCCTATTGACATGGAAGCAATTTCAAGAGTTCTGCAATAAAAAGGGATATGAAACATATTTGCCCTCGCATAAAGATGAATTCATCACAGAACTCGGCAAGTGCACTCCACCTTTAAGGCAGTCCACAATTGACCGCAAAGCCGGAAGCATGAAAATGCTTGATCTGCTTGCCACCAAAGGTACATGGGGAAAGGGGATGCTCAATCCTCTGCAAGAGTTGTTGCCGGAATTCAACTCCTTTCTTGATGCGCAGGAAGAATATCTCATCAAAACCGGTTATTCAGAATGCACCAGAGAAACGATGCGAAATTATATCTCCGTAGTTATGCGGTACTTTCAGAATGCTGGTATAACAAAGCTGGAAGAGCTTAACAGCTCACATGTGTCGGCATATCTGCTGACGCTGAGAGGCCATGCAAAAAGTACAGTGCGTTGTGAACTCAGCCGACTGCGGAAGTTCCTGTCGTATCTGTATCTGCTTGGATATACATCCGAAAATCTTGCACCTCATGTACCTGAATATCGTCTGGGACAAGCACAGAGCATAATTAAAATCTGGGAGTCAGAGGAAATCAATGCAGTATTGGAAACCGTGAACAGAGCCAGCCCAAAAGGAAAACGAGACTATGCTTTCATTACTATTGCCGCTGAACTTGGTGTGCGAAGCAAAGATATCTGCAATTTGAAGTTGTCCGATATTGACTGGGAGCTTTGTTCAATCTCCTTTGTGCAAAGCAAGACGGGCAAGCCGAACACACTTCCTCTCAGCGAAAAAGTGGGATCTGCTATTATTGACTACCTGCATATTCGTCCGCAAACAAAATGCGAATACCTGTTTGTCAGTTTGAACCCTCCATATGGCAAGATGAAATCAATCCATTCAGCGTTCCATAGGTATGTCGCGCGTTCAGGGGTAAAAGTGCCAATTCATGCGCATCACGGCCTGCATTCTCTTCGGGCAACCGTTGCGACAAAACTGCTATCTGCCGATGTGTCTCCAGATATCATTTTTTCATTTCTTGGCCATTCGGACCGAGAATCTCTGGGACATTACATCCGTCTGGATATTGAAAACCTGCGTGAATGCGCCCTGTCGTTTGAGGATGGTGATCTCCTATGAGCAGAACTTACGAGTACAGAAGCGGACTGGCAAGTCAAATAAGTGCTTTTATTGCAGAAAAGCGGGCCTGCGGATGTAAGTATGAAAAAGAAGCCAAAACCTTTCAAACATTGGACCGGTTTCTCGTAGAACAAGGAATCAATACTCCAGTGTTGCCGGAATTGGTCGTTGAGAAATGGATTGAAAAGCGGCCCAATGAAAAGCGTAAAAATCAAAAATGGCGGCTTAATTTCACAAAACGCTTTGCCAAATATCTTCAATTGAATGGCTATGCCGCGTACTACCCCGAACTTACCATTTCATCTCGAGATGATGCTGACTTTTCTCCCTGCATTTTTACGAGCGATGAGTTGGCACGTATTATGAAATATTTTGAAACGATGGTTCCAAGCAGGCAATGCCCTACTGCGCACCTTGTCTTTCCTTTGCTGTTTAAGACTCTGATCTGCTGTGGATTACGTGCCGGAGAGGCAACCCGGCTCCGTGTAAAAGATGTAGATCTTATAAACGGCGTTTTGCAGATTTGGGAAACAAAGCATGACAAACCAAGATATGTTCCTCTGTCTAAAAGTCTGTGGGCGGACTACGAACAATATTTTGAAGAAATCCATGCGGAAAGTTCTGGTAACAACTATTTCTTCCCCAATCCCCGAAAAAGCTGCTACCATACAACCACAGTCTACAACCGGTTTCGGGATGCGCTATGGCATTGTGGAATTGCGCATAAAGGACGTGGATACGGTCCGAGGGTTCATGACCTTCGTCATACCTTTGCCGTTCGTTCTATGCAAAAGCTGAAAAAATCCAAGAGCGACATCGTGACTACACTTCCATACCTTTCGGCGTATCTCGGCCATTGCAACATGAGTGCGACGCAAATCTATCTGCATTTAACAGCGGAATGTTACCCTGAATTTATTCAAAAGCAGTGCGATTATCTTGGCGATACGATTCCAACATGGGAGGCGCCGAATGAAAACTGCTGATTTTGCCGCACATTTGACGGAGTTTCTTTCCCATTACCTGCCCGAACTTAAAAATATCAGTACGAACACGATTTCATCATACTGCGATGCATTTCGGCTATTCCTTGGCTATTGCCAGGATGTAGAGGGGATGAGGATTGAAAAGCTTTCCATAGATGATCTGACGCCGGAACTCGTTGACCATTTTTTGCAATGGCTGAGGATAGAGCGAAACAATGGAACCGCGACGCGTAGCCAACGTCTTGCAGCCATCCGCTCATTTGTTAAATACCTGCAGATAAAAGAGCCGCGCCTTTTGCTGAATTTCCAGCAAATACTGGCAATCCCAGTGAAAAGAGCTGAGCGCAAAGCGATTAATCCGTTGACAAAAGAGGCGATTGCGCTGATCCTGCGCCAGCCGGATACATCCACTCTCAGCGGCAGAAGAGATGCCACTATCCTGTGTTTTCTTTATGATACAGCAGCCCGTGTGCAGGAAATCTGTGACTTACGTATTGAAGATGTCCGTCTTGATTATCCTGCAAGTGTCAAGATCCTTGGTAAAGGCAGAAAAACCAGGGTAGTTCCCATTTTGCCGGCAACGGCGCAGAACTTGAAAAAATATCTTACTGAAATGCACATGCTTGCACCGGAAAAAAGTCATCTGCCGCTATTTATGAACCGCAACGGGCAAAAGCTAACTCGTGCAGGGGTTACGTACATCCTGAACAAATATGCCAAGGCCGCTTCAGTGATTGATCCTTCCATACCGGAGAAAATTCCTCCGCATTTGATGCGCCATACTAAAGCAATGCACATTTACGACGCGGATAATGATCTCGTTCATGTGCGCGATTTCCTCGGACATTCCGACATTAAAACTACAGACATATATGCCCGTTCAAGTCTTACAATGAAGCAGAAAGCTCTGGAACGAGTTTCGGATTCTCCAGTTCCCTCAATGCCTTCCTGGCAGAAAAGCCGGAGTACAATGGAGTGGTTGAAAAGTTTTGGGTCTCAAAAAGCATAGCACATTATGTGAAGCAACTGCGCCAGGAATCCTCTCCTGGCGCAGTTTTCACATCTGTTCTTCTCATAACGACCATGATTAAATAAACGCTGTTATGTTGAGCTTCACATAACTCTGTCGCCATCCCCTGCGTGGAATACCTCATGCAGCGGGTCGCTATGGTCATTACGCTTGATTTGGAATGGAATTTTTAGTTGGCTTTGGTCATAGCTTTCGCGCTTGCTTTCGGGTATCTTAGCTTTACCATTCAAAAGACGGGAGGAACTGCCATGGCAGAAAAAACGCGCAACCTCTGTGCTGAAATTCCGTTGGAGCTGCACACCAAGGTACGGCAGCGGCAGGCGGAATCCGGCGAGACACTGAGCCGGTACATGACCGCGCTCATCACCAAATTTTATGAAATGGAGGAAAATGTGAAGATGGACAAGGACAATGTGAGGACGGTAGCGTTTCAGGTGCCCACTGCGCTGTTTGAGCAGCTCAAGGCATACCTCAAGCGGAACGGCATCAAGCAGAACGCCTTCTTCCTGGACTGCATCCGGCAGGCGCTGGCGGAGGACCCCGGCGCCGCCGAAGAATAAGAAATATATCGCGCAAACCGCTGCTGAAAATTTCGGCAGCGGTTTTGCTTTGGAGGAACAAAATGTTTATTTACCCCGAAAACCTGAAAGCCAAGCCCATGCTGTGGCTCTGGCTGCTGCGGGACATCGCCGTGATCGGCATCGGCGCTTTGCTCTCTGTGCTGGCGTTGACCCAGGGCCTCGGCATGGGACTGCTGGTGGTCACGGTGCTCTACGCCTTCCTCACCATTCAGGTGGATGGCAGCAGTATTCTGGACTTCCTGCGCCGTGCCTCCTGCTTTCTCTTTCTGCGGCAGCAATACTATGAATGGAGGCTGGACCCATGAATCGGAAACAGAAAAAGGAGCTGCGCCAGCGGCAGTCGACCCGGCAGCTCATGGGCATCGTCCGTGTGACGCCCCACGGCATCGTGACAGATTCCGGAGAGCGGGTCTTCTTCCTGATCCAGCCGGACAACCTCTCCGTCCTGTCCCCGGAGGTCATCCGGGGCCGCGTCCGCTCCCTCACCATGCTTCTCAGCACACAGCCCTCACTGGAGATTTTGGCGCTGGACTCCCGTGAGTCCTTCCAGCGGAACAAGGAATATTACCTGCGGCGACTGGAGGAGGAAACGGAGCCTGCCGTGCGGGAGCTGTTAGATCGAGACATGGCCCATCTGGATGCCATTCAATTCTCCTCCGCCTCCTCCCGCAAATTTGTGCTGGTGCTCCCACTGGATGAAAAAGCCGGTGCGGATGAAAGCGCGCTGCGGCAGTTGGAGAAAGCCATCTGTGACCACGGGCTCCGCGTGCGTCTGGCGGAGGAACAGGATGTGAAGCGCCTGCTGGCGATCTACTATCGGCAGGATCTCACCACGGAGGTATTCCGTGATTTCGATGGAGAGGAGTATGTACATGGCTAAAAAGAAAACAAAACCGAAAAAGAAAGCGGCAGAGCAGGTACAGCGTCCGAAAGACTTTCTGGATATGATCGCGCCCGCGGCGGTGAAGTTCAACACCGACCACTTCATCCTTGGCAGCCGGTATCACACGGCGATGACACTGAAAAGCTACCCGCCCATGACGGATGAGCTTGCTTTGCTGCGGGGCCTTGGCGATATGGGCGGCGTCAATCTGCGCCTGACGGCACGGCAGGTCACGCCTGCCGAGGAGGACGCCATCCTCCACGCCGCCACCAACAAGAGCCGCATGGAGCGGAGCAATACCAACGACTATAAGCAAAGCGTCACGGCGGAGGCCAACCTGCGGGATATGGCGGAGCTGCTGGCGAAGCAGCGGCAGGAAAAGGAGCCGCTCATCCACTGCGGCGTGTATCTGGACATTGCCGCGGCGGATACGGAAAAGCTGCGCGCGGCGCGGGACACGGTATCCGCACAGTTGGTCCGCTCCCGCATGGGCGCCGATCCGCTGCTCCTGCGCCAGCGGGAGGGCTTTCTCTCCGCCAACCCCGCGGGCGGCAGCCAGCTGGCAAATTTTGCGGAGCGGGTATTACCCGCACGCAGCGTTGCCAATCTATACCCCATGAACTATTCCGGCAAAACCGATCCCAAGGGCTTCTTCATTGGCCGCGACAGGTTTGGCTCCAACATCATTGTGGACTTCGACCGCCGTGCTCCTGACAAGACCAACGCCAGCGCCCTCATCCTCGGCAACACCGGACAGGGCAAAAGTTATCTTCTGAAGCTCCTGCTCTGCAATGTGCGGGAGGCGGGCAAAAGCGTCATTTCATTGGACTCGGAACATGAGATGGAGGACGAGTGCTGCGCCCTGGGCGGTTGCTTTTTGGACTACCTCAGTGGGCAGTACCGCATCAACCTGCTGGAGCCGCGCTGCTGGGACGATGGCAGCGGGCCGGAAGACCCGGAAGCGCCGGACGCTTTCCGGGGGACACTGCTCTCCCAGCACATCTCCTTCCTGCGGGATGTGTTCCGCGTCTACAAGGGCTTTGACACGCCCCACATCGACACGCTGGAACTGATGGTGGAGCGGCTCTATCAAAAATGGAACATCACCGACCGCGCGGACTTCGCGGCGATGCGGCCGGAGGATTACCCCATCCTCTCCGACCTGTACGATACGATCCAGGATGCCTATGACAACTATGACGCCGCCAATCTTTATCCGCGGGAAATGCTGCGGGATCTGCTGCTGGGGCTCCATTCCATGTGCCGCGGCGCGGATGCCAGGTTCTTCAATGGGCATACCAATATTGACCGTTCCAAATTCCTTGTTTTCTGTGTCAAGGGACTGGATAACATGGCGGAGAATCTGCGGAACACGCTGCTGTTCAGCCTGCTGTCCTATATGTCGGATCAGCTTCTGACGCTGGGCAATTCCGTGGGCGCCATTGACGAGCTGTACCTGTGGCTGTCCGATCCCACCGTCATCACCTACATCCGCAATGCCCTCAAGCGGGTGCGGAAAAAGGAATCCGCCCTGTTCCTTGCCAGCCAGAACTTAGAGGACTTCACCCAGCCGGGGATACGGGAGCTGACGCGCCCCCTCTTTTCCATCCCCGTCCATCAATTTATCTTTAACGGCGGCAATGTGGATAAGAAGTTCTTCATGGATAACCTCCAGCTGGAGGAGTCCGAATATGCCCTGATCCGGGACCCGCAGCGCGGCTCCTGCCTCTACAAATGCGGCAACGAACGCTATCTCTTACAGGTGCAGGCCCCAGAGTACAAGCAGGCACTTTTCGGAACGGCAGGTGGACGGTAATGGCGGTACCCGTCACGGCACTGGCAAAGCTCACCGCTGCCGCTCTCTCGGATGAGGACACCCGGCGAAAGCTGGTCTGGATCGTGGCGGCGATCTGTTCACCGTTGATCCTGACGCTGGCGTTGATCTGCTCTCTGCTCTCCGGCAGCGCGGAGCATAACAATTCCGCCGTCCTGCTGTGTTTCCACGGCGGAACGATCCCGGACAAAACGCCTGCGGAATATGTTGCTTACATTGAAAATATGCGCCGCAGCTTCACACTGCTGGACAGCGCCATTGATGCCGTCAATGACATGACGGAGGGCAGCGACAGCCTTGACGGTATCCGCGTCAAGGCTGTTTTCTATGCCATTTTCTTTGGAGAGGACACGCCGAGCCGCCGAGCGCATCGACAGTTCGTGGACTGCTTCGTGACCTACGAGGAACGTACCCGCACCGTCACAGATGAGGACGGGACGGAAACCGAGGAGAGCTACACCGTGGCGATTCCTGTTGCGGACATAGCCGCCGTGTACGGCAATCTTGAAAACGTGCTCCATTTACAGATCTCCGAGGAGCAGAAGTCAAACGCCGACAGTGTGTACAATCTGGCGCGCTATGGCGTTGCCGGAGGTTCAGGTGGCTGGATTCCAGGCGCGGATGTGCCGTACATTGGCGCGGACGGCTTCTGTTCACCCATTGGCTCCGGCTGGGAGCGCCGTGTCACCTCTGAATTCGGCAACCGCATCGATCCCATCACCGGGAAGCGCAAGGGGCACACCGGCATGGACTTGGCTGTTCCCACCGGCACGCCCATCCGCGCCGCGCTGGGCGGGACGGTAACAGTCTCCAAGTACAATGCCGGAGGCTATGGCTACTACGTGTGCATCGACCACGGCAACGGACTCGTTACGCTGTACGGCCACTGCTCTCAGCTTCTGGCGAGAGTGGGACAAACCGTGCAGGCGGGAGACATCATCGCCCTCTCCGGCAGCACCGGGCGTTCAACCGGGCCGCACCTCCACTTCGAGGTGCGCGTCAACGGGGAGCGAACGAATCCGAGGGCATATCTGCCGAAAGGCTGAAAGGAAAACTAATTATGAATACTGCAATAAAACCGATCACGCCGGAGCGTGAGCAGGAGCTGGTTGCGAAGCTCGTGGATTTTCTCAGCAGCCGCTACGACGCTGGGAATCTCTATGACATTCTGCGTCACGGACTCGGCATGGATCACAGCGACATGGAGGCGCTGGGCTTCCAGCTCCGCGACTACTACGAGGAGGTCGAATAACATGGCATACCAAAAAGTCCCAAGACCTTCCACGGTCTATCACCTGACGAAAAAGGAACACCTTGACAGCATTCTGGACGACGGTGTGATTCGCCGCTTCGATGATACCGAATGCTGGTTCTGCGAGAGCCTCGAAAAAATGAAAGCGTACATGGCGCAGACGGTTCTCTGTGAGGGCAAGCCCTATTACGCCGTGGGCGGTCAGCTCTGCCGCTATCCCAAATTCGTGCCGGAGGACTATGTTCTCCTCAGACTCACGCCCCGTGGCTATGAGGATAACTGGTATCGCTGGAATCAGGAGGTGCCGCCCGGCAGCCCCAGAGGACTGGTGCAGGCAGCAAAAGAATTTTCTCTGCTGAAGATTGGCTACCGCGGCGATATGGCGTTCCGCAGCGCGGAGGTCATCGATGTGGCACTGTTTCTTACGGATGGGATCGTGCAGGGAAATCCGGTGCAGACCACATCGGAACTGCGGGAGCTCCTGTTTGAACACGTCGAGCGCGAGCAGAGAGAATACACAGATTCTCTCTACCGCATGACGCAGGGACAGCTCATCGCTAACGCCGGAGAGATCGAGGCGAACCGTTTTTGCTATAATGCCTTGCTGACCATGCGTTTAGACCGTGAACAGTTGAAAGTGCTGGCGGCTATGGATGACCCGCTGGAGGTGGTGCGCAGCGCATGGGCCTCGGCGCAGGAGGTGGGACAGGAGGAAGAATTCTCTCATACGCTGTTTGAAATCTGTGAGCAGACGGTGCAAGAACAGACGATGCGGATGAAATAGGAACGGAGGAATATGCCGACTATGAAAAAAGAAAATGTCACGACCACATTCGAGAGTGAGCAGCTTGCCGCTCTCGAATTTTCGCTCAAAAAGAAAAACACCAGCGTGCAGGCGCAGCTGGAGGAACTGCTCAAATGTCTCTACGAATCCGAGGTGCCGGGGCCGGTGCGGGAATATCTCGCCAGCCGCACAGCGCCCGCTGCCCGTCCCCGCCGTCCGGCAAGACCGGTGAAGCCGCAGCCGCGGGAGGAGCCTCCCTCTGTGTTGGCGTCACCTGACGCTCCTGAAAAGGCTGGTGGTTGAGATGGCACGGCAGGAAAAAATCGTGCTGTGGATCGACCGGCGATGGAAGGATGCCATTGAGAAGCATCTCAGGGATGAAACCTTGGAGGAGCATCTGGAAGATGTGCTGGATGAGCTGTGCAACCAGCTCCCAGAACGTGAGTACAAACGCATCAGTGCCGAGATCTACGCGGAGGATGCCGCGCGGCGCACGGAGGAAGAAGCAGCCCGCACCTACACCGCCTACCATGTGACGGAGCGCGGGCAGGAGTGGTACTTCAAGACCTCGCTCGGCGAGGAGCTGCTGGCGGTCGGGAAAAAGCTACGCGGTTATCTTACAAAGGGCAATGGTGTTGCACCGGACAAATTTATCGGGATGTTTTTCGGCGGGCAACCCATCACGGTGGAAGAGTACAACGCGCTCACTGCCCTTCGCATGGAGAACACCGGCAAGGTGCGCGGCGTGTTCGATGTAAACTTCGACAAGCGGGAGTTCTCCGCTGTCCACATCATGGACGGTTGGCAGACCTGGGCGATGCGAGATGTGTCAGCGGCGGTGTACCATGCCACACGGTCGCAATTCGCGTCGAGCGATGATAAGTGGCGCAAGCTACTGGATCATCTGAGCGGTAAAGAGATCACCTCGGCGGGACATCTCTCCGCGCGAAATTTCTCTTTCGGTGACGAGATCATCGAATCGGACGGCAAGCTCAATTTTTATGTACAGACGGAGTTCGATGTAGATGCTGCCTTCGGTACATTCGTCCTGACCGATGAAAATGATGATTGGCTCAATGTCTACGCCAACTACGACATCGCGGAGGATAGCCCCTGCGACACGCTGGAGCTGACGCTCTGCAAGGGTGACGGCTCCGAGGAGAGCTGGAGCTATCCGCTCAACGCAGCCGAGCAGGATGTCCTGCTGCGCAAGATGGAGGAATACTGTCAACAGCAGACCGGCATGAGTCTCCACGACTACGCGCAGCAATTCCGCGAGGAACCGGAACAGCAGCAGGGAGCGGTGATGAAGCTGTAGGTACAAACGCAGGCACAGCAAGGCTGAAGCACTCACGACTGCGGAAACAACAGCGTCCAGGCTGCGCGTGCCTGCGGGCCCGCGGCGCCGCCGAACTGCGTCAACCCGCCCTTGGCGGGCAGCCGCAGTTTGGCGGCTGTTATTCTGCTCCCGCGGTTTTTCTTCGTCCCGAATTTGAAAGCGTTTTGCGCAGATTTTTGTGCTTTCAAATGTGCCGCGCAGGGCGGCTCCCCGTTTCCCCGCACCGTTCGCCCTGTGTGCCGCTGTGTGCGCGTTTAAGGGCTGGGGTGGAGTGTGTACCCGCCAAAGCCCATTGAAGCGAGTGTTGCGGCGTTTGTGGGCGATGTGCGAAAAATCCGTGTGGATACGGCTTCGACGATGGAGAAATGAGCCTTTGGGGAGGGTGTTTTTCCTCCTGACCATGCCCTGTTCCGGAGGTTTTTGCCCCTTATTTACCCGTTCGATTGTGGAACAAGATAAAGGGCCGCAGTCGCAAGCGCCCGCGGCCCGCCCACAAAGCCCCGCAGTGCGGGGCTTTTTCGCGCTTTCCAAAGCGCAGTCTATTTCAGCACATTTCAGAAAAACCGCAGTCTGGTTTCCAAAAAGGCACGGTGTTTCCGGCACTCGCGCCCCTTTTGACCGACGGCAAGGAAAGGAGAACACCGATGGAAGAAAAAGTGAAAAAGAAAACGACATTCTGGCTCCCGCCCGACATGATCGACCGCATGGACAGCTGGCTGAAAGCTGATAACTGCCGCAGCCGCAATGAATTCGTAGAAAAGGCCCTGCGGTTCTACATGGGCTATCTCGGCACGGAGGACAACACCGCCTACATCTCCCAAGCCATCCTCACCGCTATTCAGGGTACGCTGGACGACAACAACAACCGTCTGCGGACGATCCTCTTCAAGTGCGCGGTGGAGCTGAATATGCTCTGCCACACTATCGCAGCCCACTTCCGTACCGATCCCATCCACACGCGGGAGCTGCGGGCCTACGCGGTGGATGAGGTGAAGCGCACCAATGGTCAGGTGAGTTTTGAAAACGCGGTGCGGAGCCAGCGGCGCATAGAGCCGGATGACACATGGCCCGGATCGTACTGATCTCGCCCTACCTCAAGGGCGGACAGAACGCCGCGAAGCTGGCCCAGCGCACCCGTTACGTCGCCACCCGTCCCGGCGTGGAGCTGCTGGCGGATGAGCGCAGTACACTCCCCGCCACAAAAAAGCAGCGGGAATTCATCGCGCGGCTGCTGAAGTCCTTCCCCTCCTGCTGGGAACTCATTGAGTACGAGGAATATCTGGATCACCCCACCCAGGGTAATGCCTCCGTGTTCATTCAGCAGGTGCAGGAAGACTACATGGAGGCGCTGGAGCAAAAGGAAAATTTTATCGACTACATCTCTCACCGCCCCGGCGTCCAGAAGGACGGTGAGCACGGGCTGTGGGACGCTCACGGTAAGGTACAAAATCTCGCGCAGGCGGTACGGGAGGTGGCGGAGCACACCGGAAATGTATGGACACCGGTGGTGGCGCTGCGCCGTGAGGACGCGGAGCGGCTGGGCTATGACAACGCGGAAAACTGGCAGGCTCTGGTGAACGCCTCCATCTGCGATATCGCAAAGGCGTATAAGATCCGACCGGAAAACCTGCGTTGGTATGCTGCGTTCCACCAGAAGCCAAATCAGGTGCATATCCACATGATCATCTTCTCCGCAGATCCAAAGGAGGGCTACCTCACCAAAGAGGGTATCCGGGAAATGAAATCCGTCTTCGCCAGACGGATCTACCACGCGGATCGGATGCACATCTACCAGCAAAAGGATACCGCGCGGCAGGAGTTGCAGGCACAGACCCGCAAGGCAATGGTGGAGTGCATCGCACAGCTGGAGCATGGCACGTCGGATAACCCGCGTCTGGAGCAGCTCACCGAGGAGTTAGCAGAGCGTCTGCTGACGATCAAGGGCCGAAAGGTCTACGGCTACCTGCCGCCAAGGGTCAAGGCCATCGTGGATGCCATCGTGGAGGAGCTGGCGAAGGACGAGCGGGTGTCCGCCGCCTACGAAACGTGGCAGACGCTCTACGAGCAGGTGTGTCTGGACTACGATCAGCGGCCGCGCAAGCGTCTGCCGCTCTCCCAGCAAAAGGAGTTCCGGAGCGTCCGTAACATGGTCATTCAGGAAACACTGCAATGGATAGCGGAGCGGCAACGGTACGCGGATGTGCGGAGAACACCTTCCGCGCAGGAAGAACCTATCATCAAAAAGGATGCCGCAGAAGCCGCGCCAAAGAACTCTGAGGTCACGGCATCTCTCGCGTCGGCGCAGCCCAAATCTGACCGTGCGGCGAGTGCCGCACCAGAAGATTCCGGCTCCGCTGATGCTACCGTCTCCAAAGATACTGCGCCGCCCGTGGGCGAAATGAGTCCGATGGCATCACGGCAATCCGATCAAGCAAGGCAAACTGCACCGGCTGGATCAGATTATCATGCTCCCACGGTGGGTGAAACCGTCGTGCGGATGCTGCACCACATGAGCAGGATCTTCGAGGACAACAGTAAGATCGACCAGATCCACCGCGGCTTGCAGATTGACCGCAAGCGCCGACAGGAATTGCAGCGCAAGCGGCTAGCGATGGGACATAAGCCGGACGACCATGAGGAGCAAACATTCAGATAAAAAATGCTGCCGCAATCAAAATTGCGGCAGCGTTTTTTGAAGTCAGATGTGCGTTTGCGTCGGAATGAATTCCAGCTTAAGTGCCATTCCCATGCCTGCGGCAAGACGCTTGAGCGTCCGCAGAGAGGGATTGGCCGTTCCGCTTTCCAGCCTGCTGATGTCAGCCTGTGTAATGCCGGTAATGTCGGAGAGCTGCTTTTGCGTCATGCCGTTTTCCTCACGGCCTTCAACAATGGCGCGCATGATCTGACGTTCCGGTTCCTGCGCATCCCACTCCGTGCGGAACGCAGGGTCCTGCATTCTTTCGTTCAAAGTCTCACGAAAATTCTTCCCCATAAATCATGCCTCCTATTTTTTGATTAAAATCTGCGCGATACCGCTTGGCACGTTCAATCTCGCGCGGCGGGGTTTTCATCGTCTTTTTTACAAAGCCATTGGTGAGGATCACTCTGCGTTCCACCACTGCACAGCCTATACACTTGCCACATTCTTATTTGCACCTCATCATATGTGATAAAACACATATTGTCAACAGAAAGAACGACAATCTGAAAGGAAACATCATGAGCAAATTTATCTATTTCACGCCGGAGGAAAAAGCACGTGCGCAGAACACGGACCTCGTGTCGCTGCTGCGCGCCCAGGGCGAGCGACCTGTGCGCTCCGGCCGGGAGTTCCGTCCCCCCAACGATCCCAGCATCACCGTGCGGGGCAACAAATGGTTTGATCACTCCGCGCGCGTCGGCGGATATGCCGTCAGCTTCGTCCAGCGTTATTACCGTCTCCCTTATCCGGAGGCGGTTTTGCTTTTGCTGGGCAGAAAGAACGGAAAATCGTATGAACAGGCGAAACCTGTGAAGGAGGCTCCGAAGCCCTTCGCTCTGCCGGAGCCTTACGGAACCATGCGCCGTATGTATGCCTACCTCATGCGTCAGCGCCACATTGACCGCGAGGTTATTTCCGCCTTCGTACATGAAAAGCTGCTCTACGAGGACAGGCATCACAACTGTGTTTTCGTGGGGCTGGATGACTGCGGTGAGGCCAAGCACGCCCACATCCGCAGTACCAACAGCGAGGGACGAGTGTTCCGCATGAACATCGAGGGCAGCGCAAGTGAGCATTGCTTTCACAAAAACGGGACCGACAAGTCCCTCTATGTGTTCGAGGCACCCATCGACCTCCTGTCCCACATCACGCTCTATCCCTACGGCTGGCAGGAACACAGCTATGTCGCCTGCTGTGGGCTCTCCATCCAGCCGGTGCTGGAACGGCTGCGTCAGAATCCAAAGCTGGATATGGTATATCTGTGTCTCGACAACGATGACGCGGGCAACGATGCCTGTGACCTTATGACGGATGCGCTGGAGGAGATGGGCTTGGATGTGGAGCGGCTCTGCCCGGTGCGCAAGGACTGGAATGACGATCTCTGCGCCAAATTTGAGAAGAAGGAGAAAGACACATGAACGAAAATGTATGGCCCTTGATTTTGCTTGGCGGCGGACTGCTGGCATTTTTGCTCCTGGTGTCCTTCCTCTCCAAGAACTATTCTCTCAACAACTTCAAGAACAAAACTGTCGGCGACGGTCAGCACGGCACGGCGCGTTGGGCAACCCCCAAGGAGATCAGCAAAACATACCGGACGGTACCGTTCCGTCCCCGCCGCTGGCGCAAGGGAGAGGAGTTGCCTACGGAGCAGGGACTCGTCCTCGGCAGCGTCGGCGGCAGAAACCATAAAAGCGAGGGAGGATTCCTGCTGAAAACCTCTCGCAAGCTGCTGGAAAAGCTGCGACGTCCTGTGGAGGGAAAGCGGAAGACGAAGAAAAAATCAAAGGCTCTCTCAAAAGTCAAAAAGATGATTGAGGAGCAGCGAGATGTCCGTGCGCTGGTGGACAGCGATGATATCCATTGTCTTATGATCGGTGCTTCCGGCGTGGGCAAGACTGCGTACTTTTTATACGCCAACTTAGAGTATGCCAGCGCCAGCGGCATGAGCTATCTGGCGCTGGACACCAAGGGGGATTTGGCGCGCAACTACGGTGCCGTCGCCTCCCGGTATTACGGCTACAAGGTATCCGTCATCGACCTGCGTAACCCAACCCGCTCAGACGGCTTCAATTTCCTGACGCTGATGAATCACTACATGGATATTGCGCGCAAGCATCCGGAGAACCTCGCTGCCCGAGCGCGCGCAGAGAAATACGCCAAGATCCTTGCCAAGACCATTATCAACCCGGACGGCGACGCTGCACAGTACGGTGAGAATGCCTTCTTCTATGACAGTGCGGAAGGTTTGCTGACTGCCATTGTGCTTCTGCTGGCGGAGTTCGCACCACCAAAGGACGGAGAGCCGGAGAAGCGGCACATCGTTTCCGCCTTCAAACTGGTGCAGGATCTACTGGCGGTGCCGAAGTCAAGAGGCAAGAATGGCTTTCAGCTGCTCATGGATGAGCTGCCGCCGGAGCATAAGGCCCGGTGGCTGGCAGGCGCCGCCCTCACCAGTGCGGATCAGTCTATGGCTTCGGTCATGTCCACTGTTATGTCCCGCCTCAACGCCTTTCTGGATACGGAGCTGGAACAGGTCATCTGCTACGACAGCCCCATCAACGCCGAGATGTTTGCCTCAGAGAAGTGCGCCATCTTTCTGATTTTACCGGAAGAAGATCCGGCAAAGAATTTCATCGCGGCGCTCATGATACAAAATCTGTCCCGCGAATTGTTCTCCGTGGCGGATGAAACCGGCGGCAGGCTCAAAAACCGCGTGGTGCTGTTTTGTGATGAGCTGGGAACCATGCCGCCCTTTGACATCCTGCCCCTATTCAGCGCGGGGCGCTCCCGCAGGCTGACGCTGGTACCCATTATCCAAAGCCTCGCGCAACTGGAAAAGAACTACGGAAAAGAGGGTGCTGAAATCATATGTGACAACTGCCAGGACACCATCTTCGGCGGCTTTTCGCCCCAGAGCAAAACGGCAGATGCACTCTCCGCCGCCCTCGGCAGCAGGACCGTGCTGTCCGGCTCCGTCAGTCAGGGAAAAGAGAGCAGTCAGTCCTTGCAGATGATGGAGCGCGCGCTCATGACGCCGGATGAATTGAAATCCATCCCCAAGGGCGAATTTGTGGTGATGAAAACGGGAACTCATCCCATGCGCACCAAGCTGCGTCTCTTCCTGGATTGGGGCATCACCTTTGACCCGGACGGCTATCGGATGCCGGAGCGGGCGGCCCGAAAGATCGCCTACATAGACCAGGGCGAACTCATCCGCAGCATCCATCGGAGCTGCACAAAGAATCCCTATAACATGGAGGGAAGCAGATGAGTCAATTCAACTTTATCTACGCCGAGGAGCATCTGAGCCACCGGGAGAAGGCGGTCTATATCTACCTTCGGGACCGGGCGGACGCCTCCGGTGTCTGCTGGCCGGGGATCAAGACCATCGCCCGAGAATTGGGACTTTCGCCGCGGACAGTCCAGCGGGCTCTGGCAGATCTGGAGCGCAGGCAGCTCATTGAGAAGCGAAACCGTCGCCGCGCCAACGGCAGCCTCACCAGCAATCTATACCGGCTGACAAAACGCAAAACGTCACAGCCTCCCGCCAAGGGGGGACTGTGACGTTTTCCCTTTCAAAATTCTGTCCATAGGGTAGCGTCATCATGGCGCATCCAGAAGAGCCTACTCTACCGGAGGATACAGGACAGAGAAAGAACAAGAATATGGAGGTACTTATGAAGATGATCGTTAGAAGAACAGTGCTGGCTGTCTGCACCCTTGTCCTGGCATTGATCCTGCCCACAGCCGCTTCCGCTGCCTGCACAGGCTTTGATGACGTACCGGAGTCTGCGGACTGCTATGAGAGTGTGATATATCTTGCGGAGCATGAGATCACGCAAGGCACGGGGAACGGATGCTTCTCCCCGGATGCGCCGGTGACGGTGCGGCAGTGGGCGATGATGCTCTGCTGGGCCTATGAGGTGAAGGTCGAGGGCAGCTCATGGGGTGACCTGAGCCAAAGCGCTGTGGAACAATCCTATCGGAAGGGCTGGCTGAACGAAACCGCACTCTCCGCGCCGCGCTCACCGATGTGTCGCAGCGTGCTGGTTGAGAGTGCTTTTGCCGCCGCGGATGTTCCGGTTTACTTGTCGTTTTTTGAGAACAATTCTTTATACCATGATCCGAGGTCAAGTCCATTGGTGAATCTGCGTCGGATTCTGAATGATATCGGAGCGAGACATGATATAACCGAATATCCTCTGTAGCCTATATCAAGGACGCGGAAAAAAAGTCCATGTTTCGCTTTACCCCGTAGATGAGACAATATTTCTCGTGTATGATAATAACACAAGGCTTGTCCGTTCTTTTGGACAGGCTAAGTGTAATAGTTGTATCGGTTAGAATTAGACATTTTGTATAAGCAAATCAGTCAGCCGTTGATTTCTCTTGTTAAAAATGATATAATTTACTTGTGGTTTTCAACTAGCTGTCCTGTTGACAGAATGCCAATAAATCAGCGGGGGCTACAGCGGCTAAACACGGAGGTGATATGATGGCGAGCAACACAATACTGCACATTCTGCATATTTTAGAGCAATACACCGATCGGAACCATATGCTGTCCAAAGAGGAAATTCTCAAGAAGCTTCAGGAGGACGAGTTTATTACCTTGGAGGAAAAAGCGTTTTATCGAAAAATCGAGGAGCTAAGAGAACTCGGCTATGATGTTCGTTCAACGAAAGGGAATCGTACTAAGTACTTTTTAGATACGCCGCGTTTCACAAGTGAGGAACTGTTGATGCTTTCCGCCATTATTCTTGGCAGTCCGGATATTTCAAAAGCAGAGGCCGGCAGGTTGATCAACACACTATACGCAATGAGTGTTCATTCGGATCACATCGGTGCATACGAAAAACTGAAGCCTGCGCTGAAATCAAATAATCAGGGCGTCCAGGCGACCAACCAGATGCAGAAATTCCATGCGCTCTGCACAGCAATTGAGAATCACGAAAAAGTTAGTTGTAAGATTAGGCTTGATGATGTAGAAGGAAGACCAGCCTTTTCCAGCCGCGTTGTGCTGGAACCTGTTTCAATCCAATTTGATACGAGACATATACTGATTGAATGCCATGCTGCGGGCAGCTCGCAAACCTATCCGCTTTGCCAAATGATCGATGTCGAGTTAGAAGAATAGATTTGTTTTCTTCACTCCCGTTTTTGACAGTTTTGTTTTTGTCCTCTTGCGCTATGATGAGGACACCGTCAAGGGAAAACAAATGATTTGAAAGGAAACAAAACCATGAAACTCAACGAACTCGTTTACAGCGTATCCTCCCGTATCGCCAAGAAAGCCGGCCTGCAGTACTCGACGGAAGACCCAAAGGAGCTGCAGTCCTTTATTGAAGACCTTATCCCCGCTCTTTCCCCTGAGCTTACCCATGGAAGCGTTACTTTTGGTGACTTCTGGAAGTACTATGAGGATGACAGTTGGCTTCCCGTTTTCATCGCGGCGTTTGACCGTGAAACAGCCAAACGCTTCCACAAGGAGTCACCCATCGCGTGTGAGCTGACATATGGTGGCGATACGGATGCTGAAGACTTTGATAATCCGGACGATGCAACCGGAGATGTCATCTATGCTACATGTGAAGAATTTCCGGACGGCACGATTTATGAAGTCTTAGAGCAGTTCCGGGAGTTCTCAAAAAAGGAACATGCCGTCTTTGAAGTCACGATTGGAAATCTGTACGCGCTTGGAACTGGGGATGCAACATGGCACTTCGAGGATGGAGTTATGTCCGGTGAAAACACATGGGTGATTGAAGACCAAGGTGGACAGGACGCGGATCTGTTTTTGGTAAACGCATGGTGGCTCCGTGAGGCGCTTTGGGGTATGACTCCTGAGACGTGTGAGGCATGCGGAATCTCCTTTGAGCTGCACATTTCGCCGGACGCGGGCGAGAGCTATTCAGTCAGAGATGGCAGCGCTAAATACACAGGGCTTCTGTTCCGCTACAACCACATCTCTCCGGAGGACTGCGGTGCGGAAAGCTGGACGGAACTGGTGGCAAGGCTTCCCGGTGTGTACGAGTATCTCCCTGAAGAAATAAGAGCGCAAAAAGAAGTCGCACTCACAGCGATTCGGAAAAATGCAAGCTATGTCGAAAGGTACTCTGCATTATTAGATAAGAGTTGCTATACACCGACTCTTGCACCTAGTAGCGTTGTCCGCAGAGAACATCAGGAACTTTTTGATGTTGCAATGCTGGTTCACTATCGGCGCTCCTTCCCCCAACGTCTCATGGCAGATGCCGATGTTCTGGCGGCTCTTGCAGACGCCGGCATGGGTGACGCGATCAGCTTTTTGTCCAAGTACTATGACGAAAAGGTGATCGTTGACGCAATCCATATGGCGGCAAACAAAATTGGCATTCTATTTCCCCTCTGCGATTACTGGGCGTCAGAGCTTGCACACGACAAGAAAGCCGCAGAGCATATCAAAAGAAGGTACAACCTTTTCAGCGATGCTTCCGCTAACCTTATCGCCTGTTACAAGTGCCGTGAGATTTTAGACGGCGTTCCCAATAGCAATCAACTATGGGCCCGTGTGCTGTCGTATGGCTACCTGCTTGGAACAAGAGACGATTGTGAGAGCCTCCTTACGATTTCGCCGGAAGGTCTGAAGGAACTGAAAAAGCTGTTTCGAAGTCTGCCGGAGCAAGATCAGAATTCAGCTATTTTATACGGCTGGTTTGAATATGCGATGCTGATCCAGCCAGATTATTTGGACGGAGATATTGCAAAGCGGATCGCGAACGCCTGCCCGAAAGCTGCACATATTCTGCCGGAGGAGTATGTGATCAAATTTGGTTTACAAGCAGACGCCGATGATAAGAGCTGTGAAAGCTGCGGGCGTTGTATGTTTAACTATATGCGGTTTGTTTGATACTATTAGCCATCAGTATTCTAAGTCAATCACCATTACTTAAAACTACGAGCAGGAGGAGATCGCAATGTTGAATTTATTTGGGATCAATGTAAAGGATGCGCGGGAAAAAGTATTTCTCAGTGCAGATGCAAAGAAAGTGCTTACTCCGAAGAAAACAATGCACTCAGCTACTATTGACGGGAAGGAGCTATCGATAACCTATCGAGTTGGCAAGGAACTTGAACAAATCCGAGATGTGCTCGATTACGCACAAAATTACCCACCGGAAGAGTCTTTTGGCTTTATTCTTTCTGGCGAGGAGATCGCAGATCGAACGGATCCAGAAAGGCGCTCCGATGCATTCATGTATGCAAAGCCGGAACTGGATACAGAAAAAGTTCGCACGCTGTCTATGGACGAGAAAATGGATCGCTTTGCATGGTTTGTCTCGATTTGCAATCGGTTGACCGATCCAAAACTCTTAGAGCTTATTATTGAACAGGCTCCCAAAAAGAAGGATGGAACTTTTGCGCGAAATAGGCTTACTGTTATTGCGGCAATGCCGGTCGTCTTTTTTTCCTTTATGGATTACTATGAAATCGTAGGAACCGCAAAAGACGATACGCATCTTCAATTGTCGATTCGGCGTCGCACATTTTCTGAAGATGAATGGCTGAGGACAAAAAGTAACGAGTTCCTTCTTTTCATTGAGACGGGTGCGATTCCCCAAAAGCCAAAGACGGTAAAACTTTGGTTTGTGCACGATGGAAAGAAATGTGCATTTGATGTACAAGCAGTAGAAATGGAAAACGGAGAGCTTGCAATCAATGCGAAACCATACCGGGCTGTTTCGAGCTTTTCGTGCTTATCGGGTAATGATAAAAAAGGGTATGAGATACATAACCCAATAGATGTTTCAGAGAGAGTGGTTAATTGCAATGGCAAGATAAGGAAAGTCTGGAGTGAGTTTAGCGAATCGTCTTCTCATGAAATATCGTTTGCCTGGTCAAGTTTGAGCGATATGGCGGGCTATATTCGAACAGGAAAGCAAAAGTATATTGACGGAGCCAAGGACTGTGCTTGCTGCGGTCGCAAGAATGATATTCCAAGTCGATGCTTAACAGAGAACTATATTTCGGAGTACGCTTACCAGCTTCTGTTTGTATTGGATACGATTAACTGCATGGTTCAACGCCCAACATTTCCGAATGATGTAGTCAGAGTAGTGGAAAAAGAAGAAAACCCGAGTCCGTATGGTTTCAGTATATTGGTGCCAACAGTCCCGGGCAGAAAGATCCCTATTATTCAAGCATCATTTCATGTCCATAGATATGGCGATGATTGTAAGGTAATCTATCGGCTCTTGCGTACACGTGCCGATCGCTATACTGAATATGAGGAATAATTTATGTGGGATTGCTTAAATGTGTCACAGGGACATTTGAGCAATTTGAGAAGGTTTTAAGCAAAAACCAGGGAGACACAAAACGAAGTCCACGTGCGCAAGCAAAAAGGAAGAGCTGCAAGGTTGCTTAGGCAATCAAAGATGAATTCGATAAAAGTTCTAGAATGACTTAAAAATGTGGGGGGGGGTTATAGTATGGCAAAGAAGCTGACTGCGAAAAATGCGGTTCCTTGCGCAGGACTATTGGGCGGAGAAGGATTCCGCCCCAAATGTCCGAATTGCGGTAATGAGAGTCAAAATGTGATTTCGATATTGGGGGTAGCTAAGCTAGGAGATATGGAAATCCTTTGTCGAAATTGCGGAAAAGACTATGTGGTTAGCTTTTCATATGAGAATACGAAAAAAACAGTGCTGAAAAAATTAACATACCGGCAGGGAAATACTTATCACCACAAGGGGAATTTTATAGTTCCGGTTCCGGATGGGTACCATACAGAGCTGCATGGCAGTGATGACAATGAGAAGTGGACTTATTCTGTGCCGAATGACTATCCTCTCTCAGAGAACCATATTGACGCAAAGCCCTATTCTTTTGGAATCACCGAAAAACCGGCAGGCGTTTTCCCTTGGCTAACATTTGATATGCTTGACGCGTTTGGCGATTATTTACAATCGGAACGGGCTTTTGACCCCGATAGTTCAGTAAGAAAGTATATCAATCCGCATCATTGCGCATTTCTATATCAAGGGTATCGCGATCCACTATGGTATAAAATAACTGGGTTCTTATTTACGGGAACCAGCTCTTATCAATTCCATGTATATGCTAACTTTGATACACCTATTGAACTGAATGACGATGATGACGATGCCTTTGACGAGATAGCAACAGAATGGATGAACAACATAACTTACCTTGGTGAGGAACCGGGGACAACCACAAAAAGAAAGGCATCAGCTAAGGAAGGCACAAGTACACGGAGCAACCCTCATAGTGAGCAAAAAGCAAACAACAACTATCTATTTCCAACTTACGATGTAAATGATGCCCGGCAGAGAATCCTAAAAAAGAACCGTCAAAAGGGCCGTAAGCCAGGACAATGCGACCTTTGCCTGACTATTCCAAATGAAGAATTGGCGCGGAATGAGACGGCCGTAAAACAATTCTGGTATACATGTGATCTGTACTCAGGAGACTATGCCGCACATGTGTCCGAGTTACAGAAAATCGCTGCCGACATTTCTAAACTTTTCGTTGATGACCCAATCATCCCCCGCCGCGATTTGGAATTATACGCTGGAAATATCCATGATATTTTTTCCTATCATGCATTGCGATCTTTCGTCTGGACGAGTCGAACATGGTGCAAAAAGAATAAGAAGTTACTTTCTGACTTTACATTGGAAGACTCGCTTGCGCTCTCACTTTTTATTGCGGAAAGGGATGGGCTAAATTACAACAAGATTGATGACAAGAGCCCGCAGATAGGTTCGGGACTGTTAGCATCAATGCACGAGGTCGATATTGTTGTCCAAAACCCGAAAGGATTTCTTGATATCCCGCGTGACATATTCCATAGCGCTGCCCCTGGTGATGCGAATATCTTCCGCGTTGTTGAAGACCTTTGGGCCTATCGGAACATCATGATGGATGCAAGGGTGTACTTGCAAGGGAAAGTCCCAGAGACGCTTTCCGAAGCGGAAAGTGTTCTCCGCGAAATCGTTGCCTCTTGGTGCGCTTATGTCTTTGCCTGTAGAAGTCCGTATTTCTATGTTCGGCCTGCGGTAGCTGCAAGTGTTATGATCGAAGAAATTCCTGCATGGGTTGCACCAAAGGTCGAAGCCACTCTTGTTGATGGGAAATTTGAAACAATTGACAATGTACTGGTCGCATGCCATCAAACAAGCGGAACCGTCAACATCCCAGAGGGTATCATTGACAACATGACGCCATGGAACACGAGTTTTGACGGAATGGGAAATGGCAACCAAATTGAAAAAGTCATCTATCCACGAAGCTATCATGGGCGAATCAATTTTGGAATTGGTGTCAAGTCTGTTGAATGCAAAGGAACCGCCACTGATGTATGGGCAATGGGCGCTCCGGAAGGTACTTCATGCGCAGAGTACATTCGCATCGAGAAGTCATTGCCAAATACAAGAATAAGCCTCTCTTATGCCAAACATATCTCTGAAATAATACTTCCCGAGGGACTTGAAACAATTGACCTTAATTGGCTGCCAAGCGAAACTAAAAGGATTTCCTTTCCAGAATCCTTAAAAAAGGTTGAGCAATCGTTCTCAGTATTTGGGGGAAAACTGAAAAAAGTTGAAGTGCCTAAGACATGCCCTGCCTTGAACGAGATCAGAAAATATCTTGCCAGCAAAAATAAGGAATATACTCTTTCAATCACTGTGTCTCGTCAGGAGCAGAAAATGGAATCCATAAGGAAGGATCTGATTCGAGCGTCAAACGCAGAAAGAGCTTTGCAGATAATTGATGACAACCGTGAATGCCTTTCTGACGAGATGATTCGTAGTGTATTGGCCAACCGTGCCAGCAAGCTTGCATCGCGTCTATCCTCTGTAATTACCAGATGGTCAGGCATCAGTGCCTCTGCCAAAAGTATCGCGGAGTTCATATCAGGCGTTCTTAATTCGGAGTATGATGAACAAAGCTGGCAACGTTGCTGGGAAATGGGTGGATCTCTCATGGACAGCTATGTAGTAGACCCAATTCGTGGCAAGTTCGCTAACGAAGCAGACCCCATAATGACCTTCCGTGAGTTACCCATGCGTCTGGCAGAATACGTTGTAGAGCAGTATAGGGAAGGCTGTATCAAGCACGAGATTTATGCCAAGATCTCCAAATTACAGGCATTGGCGCTCGAACCCATATCGATTCAAAATGATGGCGGCCCAACGCGCCCGGTTTTTGCAGAAGATTTGAAAAGCCAGATTACATCACTTCAAATCGATGAGCAATTCTTCGAGAGGCTCATGAACTACTCTGCAGATCCCACCGTTCAACGCTTCCTCACAACGATTGTAAAGACAACATCCCCGCAAAACGCCGAGGATATCATCTACCGTCTAACCGAGGATCGGATGACGCAATACGATCAAGCGGTATCTCGATTCCGGTATACTTCAACCTGTCGTCAGATCACCGAGTATCTAAAGAGGCCCATCTTGCCTTCTGATGGCAATCTTCCGGATAAGGATCTCTATCGTGACAGTATCTCACGCGATATTGAAGTATTTAACATTGATTCTTCGTTTGTGGAGGAGCTGCGCCGAAATTGGGAAAACCGTACCATCCGCATCTTTGACAATGTTGCATGCAGTATTTCACGAGACAATGTTAATGCGTATGCTAATACAATAATCGATAGGAAGATGAAACAGTATGATCGCGTTGCCGCAGCAGTCGATGCGCTAAACAACAGCAAGGCGGAATTGGCACGTGAAAAAGAAGCGTTGGAAAATGAGCTATCTCATCTTGGGATATTTGCTGGACAGCGGAAAAGGGAAATCCGAGCTTTGCTGGCAGCAATGCCCGAAAGAGAAGCTGAAATAATCGCACAGGGCAATCAGGCCATTTCGGATGCAGATTCGCCTTCCCTTTGAAAGGTTCGTAACAGCGTCACATTAGTGGAATATGCAGCCTCGATGTTAGCGCTGGGCGGACATTGTCCACGATGCCTAGATCATAGTCATTGGCGACAAGGAATCCATGCGCAAACGAAAGGACTTGCAGGGCGTCTGACTCCGACCACATTTATGATACCTTGACAGTTTTGTGCTGTCCATATTCAACCTGAGCGGTGGGACTGCTCAATCCGGGCGGTTCCATTGCTTAATTAAAACGGAACCGCTGCTCAATTTCGCCGGTCGAGCTGATTTCTCTCAGTGGCGTACGCAATATGTACCTCAAAGACCGGCCCAATAGCGCGGGAAGCTGCTGGCCCGGTATCAAAACGATAGCCAAAGATCTCAATCTTTCCCGCAGCCCTGTCAAGCGGGCGCTGGCAGATCTGGAGCAGCACGGCTATCTCGCTAAACTGCCCCGATACCGCCCCAACGGGAGCAACACCTCCAACCTCTATACGCTCAAATAAAGCAAAAGTGGTTGTATGATACCAACCACTTTACCCGAATAAAGTGAAAGACTGTATCGCTCCGCCAAGGGAGGATAATGTCTGTTTGCTGGACCGAGGAGGGGTTCAATATGAACCCACCAGAACAGCCCACTCTACCAGAAATCAAGACAGAGAAAGAACAAATGAACATGGGCCAGAGTCTAGAACACCTATGATAATAAGGGACAGCCGAAGAATGTGAGTTGCTCACACTCTTCGGCTGATAGCTTTACGCCCCCCTGGATATTTATTGAACTGTGGTAACCGTCAAAGCAGGCAGCGGCTGGACAGACATGGGACAATAGTGGTGGGGAGTTGTGAAACTTTCCACCACTATAATGTTCAGGGTGTGAAGTAAATGACGAGCAATGAGCTGAAACATGAAGCCAAGAAGCAGGAATGGAGCATGTCTATACAGGACTGCAGGGGCAGCGGTCTCTCTGTAAGTGAATGGTGCCGGCAGCGGGGTGTTACGACAGCCACCTATTACCGTTGGGAACGCGAACTGTTGACAGGCGTGCGGAAAAACGGAGCACCGCCATCAACGGCCGTGACCTTTGCGGAGTTACCGGCGCCGAAACAGGTATCATGCAACGTAGCGGAACGTTGCGCCACACTGCATATTGGGAACGCCAGTCTGGACATTTACCCCGGTTGTAACGCGGAACAGCTGAGACTGCTGGTGGAGCTCCTGCGCCTATGTTGAACGACTTCACTGGTGCAGATCAAGTCTACATCGCCTGCGGCTACACGGATCTGCGTAAAGGCATAGATGGTCTGGCGCGGCTCGTCCAGCAGCAGTTTGAACTGGATCCGTTTACCAACACGCTGTTCCTGTTCTGCGGACGGCGGCGAGACCGTATCAAGGGCTTGTACTGGGAAAAGGATGGCTTCATCCTGCTGTACAAGCGACTGGAGCAGGGCGCGTATCAATGGCCGCGCTCAGAATCTGAGGTGAAGACTTTAACGCCGCAGCAGTACCGCTGGCTCATGGAGGGGTTGCAGATCGAACAACCGAAAGCCCACCGTCCGGTGACAGGATTGAGCACAGTCTGAGCAAGGAAGAATGTCTAAAACCATTGAAAATACTGGCTTTTCTCTCTGCCTTGTGGTATAATTTCCTCATGGAAAACAGAGAAATGCAGACAAGTAACACGGAAGAAATGGTGACCATTTCCCGTGCGGAATATGAGCGTTTGCAGCAGGAAAAAGCACGGAACGCAAAGCTGGAAGCAAAGCTTGCCGCCCGTGAACAGGAACAGGCGCAGGTCATCACCAGCCTGACGCTGCAAAATGAGTGGCTGCTGGAGCAGCTGAAGCTGTCCAAAAAGAAGTTGTTCGGCCGTTCTTCAGAACAGGCGGAGCAGATGGTCATGGACCAGTTGAGCCTGACCTACAATGAGCTGGAGGCCTATGCTTTCGGCACCAAAGCCGCCACGGAGAAGCAGATTGCTGTGAAGGCGCACGAGCGCAAGCGGCAGTTCGGCAATGTGCTGGATGTCGTTCCGGAGGGTACTCCCACCGAGGTGGTGGAGCACCGCCTGCCGGAGAATGAACGGATCTGCTCTGCCTGCGGCAACCAGATGGTGGAGATCGGCAAGGAAGTCCGCCGCAGCTTAATGATGAAACCGGCAGAGTTCTGGGTGCGCGAGGACGTGTACTACACCTACGCCTGCAAGAATTGTGAGCAAGAGACCGGTGAAGCCAACATTGTGAAGGTGGCGAGGAAGCCTGCGCTGCTGCCAGGCAGCTTTGCCTCCGCGGAGGCAGTGGCGTATCTGGCAGCACAGAAATTCGTCATGTACTCGCCGCTGTACCGGCTGGAACAGGAATTCAATCGTCAGGGGCTGAAGCTGTCCCGGCAGACCATGGCCAACTGGCTGCTGAACACTTCGGAGAAGTGGCTGCGGCCGGTCTACGATGTGCTGCGAGAGCAGCTTTGCAGGGAGCTTGTGCTGCACGCCGACGAGACAACGCTGCAGGTGCTGAAAGAGCCGGGACGTTCCTCCACCAGCAAGTCTTACATGTGGCTGTACCGCACCAGCGGCTGCGCGAAACAGGCGGTTGTGCTGTATGAGTACCAGCCCACCCGAAAAGCAGAGCATGCAGAGACTTTCCTGCGAGGATTCAACGGATGGCTGCACGCGGACGGATACCAAGGATACCACAAGCTGCCGGGCAACATCCGTGTGGTGGGCTGCTGGGCACATGCAAGGCGAAAATTTGACGAGGCGTTGCAAACGCTGCCCAAGGAGATACAGAAGGACGCTCCGGCAGCGATTGGAGCATGCTATTGCTCCCGACTTTTCAAGCTGGAGCAGGCGTTTGCAGAGCTGACGCCGGAGGAACGATATGAAAAGCGGCTGGAACAGGAGAAACCTGTTTTAGACGCGTTGTTGTCGTGGGCAAATGAGATGCAGGCGAAAACCGCGCCGAAATCCGCGTTGGGCAGGGCCATTCACTATCTGTTGGAGCAGTGGCCATACCTGACAAGGTATCTGGAGGATGGCCGTCTGGAGCTGAGCAACAACCGTGCCGAGCGCAGCATTAAGCCCTTTGTGATGGGCAGGAAGAACTGGCTCTTTGCCAACACGCCGGGTGGCGCGCAGGCCAGCGCCGTGATCTACAGCTTGATGGAAACGGCGAAGGAGAATGGCCTTGATCCGTACCGTTATCTGCTGTGGGTTCTGCAAAACGCGCCGCAACTGAGCGAAACTGATGAAACATGGGCTGAAAAGCTGCTTCCCGCGAGAGCCCCGAAAGAATGCTATATGCCTCATAAATAAAAGACCGCCATCTCGCTGAGCAGCAGCTCACTTTGAGATGGCGGTCACTATTTTTGATGTGTGCAAATTAGGGCCGATCACTGTGCAGTGCATCGTGTATCCGTTCGGCCAGCGCCCTTGTCGTAAAAGGCTTCGGGAGCACAAAGCTTGCGCCCAAACGGTATGCCTCCTCTATGACCTTGTGCGTCGGCAGCGCTGTCATAAAGATCGTCGAGATTTTGTGTCCGCCCTCACGCAGCTGCTGCATAACGTGAAAGCCGCCCTTGTGCGGCAGCAGAAAATCCAGCAGAAGAACGTGAGGTCGGTGCCGATGGAGCACCTCGGTTGTCTCGTCCTCATCCTTTGCGTGAAATACATGGAAGTTTCCGCGCTCACGCAGGGAATCCGCCAGGAGCATGCTGAGGGCTTCATTACTGTCTGAGAGTAAAATCTTCTTACGGTGCGGCATTTTTATCCGCCTCCCCCTTAAAAATTTGATTTTACACACTCACCTTGTATAAAATAGTCCCGTCAGCTTATTTTTTCAATCCGCTGCGCAGCATTTTAACGGTTTTTTTACTTGGCAGGATTTGAGCTTCCGCAAAAGAAAGAGGGATGCCTGAGAAACTTACCAGGAGTGTTGTTGTAACACCTTGCTGCCGGCACCATTCGCTTACGGAGAGACCGCTGCTGCGGCATTCCTGGATTTGTGCCGCCCACTCCTGTAGCTCCGCCCGATGTTTCAACTCTGCGCTTGTCATTCTGACA
>CECA01070263.1_pt1 | contig 38798 bp, 51 predicted proteins | sample 557351 | NCBI WGS metagenome assembly CECA01 (sample SAMEA3182051, study PRJEB8094) | gut metagenome | biome: human; feature: gut; material: Stool; isolation source: human stools | place: Canada | collected 2012-03-07 | reverse complement strand
AGACACTTTGGCACCATCAATACTGGTCACAGGGATGGTAATGTTGGCTGTACCGTTAAAAGAGGTTGCTGTGCCGGTTGCGGCCCCAGAAAGGGCTATGGTGCGTGCGGTAGTCAACTTTGCAGCGCTGGAAACAGCTTTGGCACTGTCCGCCGTATTGTCCACATTGCCCAGCCCCACATCGGTTTTCGTCAGGGTTACCGCGCCTGTTTTTCCTGCCACCGAAATCACTGCATTTTCTGTATCAGGATTAAGCAGCAACTTTCCATTACCGGTACCCACATACAGTTTACCGGTATCCAAAGTAACGGCCAGCTCTCTCTCCTGTAGGCTCTCCGGTAAATTTGTGCTTTGTCCACCCTTAATCTTAATTGTTGCCATGTGTTTTCGCCTTCCTTTTCTTCGTTAATGGGTGTTCCCGTCAATGACCAGGTTGGTATGAGCATTTTCGCTGGCGTTATGAGCCGCTAACTCAACCGACCCCACCTCCCCCCCTTGGGATATGAGGTTTTCCAGCGCCGCCAGACGGCTCAAAATATCGTCCCAATTCGGCCGGTAAGTATAGAGAGCCTCCGTGTCCACGGCTTCCGCTGTCTCTCCTCTGGTCCCCAGGGCTGAGATCGCCATCTCCCCTTCCGGCTGCGCAAGGGAGTGAGCCCCTCCGGATACTACCTCCGGCTTTTTCAGCCTGTACAACACGGTCACCGGTGTCCCGGCTTCTTTCTGCGCTGCCAGCCATGTTTTGAATTCTTCTACAGTGGTATAAGCTGTCTCACGGATGAAAAGCGAATGAGTATTGCTGATGAATATTCCGCTTAGTCTTATACTGGCCATGTCCCTGCCCCCCTATGTCAAAACGTGCCCCCGTCGATTGTCCCTGACAGCTTGGAAGCATCCAGACGGGTCACATTGAGTGCGATAGCCGCGGTACCATCAAAATTTTTGGCCGCTGCTGTCGCGCCGCCGGTGATAGAGATTCCCCGTGGTGTCGTTAGCTGATCTGCAGCAGCAGCCGTGACCGCTGAATCCGCTCGTCCTGCTGTTTCCGCACCATCCGCTGATACCGCTGCAGGGACTTTACCAGACACTTTGGCACCATCAATACTGGTCACAGGGATGGTAATGTTGGCTGTACCGTTAAAAGAGGTTGCTGTGCCGGTTGCGGCCCCAGAAAGGGCTATGGTGCGTGCGGTAGTCAACTTTGCAGCGCTGGAAACAGCTTTGGCACTGTCCGCCGTATTGTCCACATTGCCCAGCCCCACATCGGTTTTCGTCAGGGTTACCGCGCCTGTTTTTCCTGCCACCGAAATCACTGCATTTTCTGTATCAGGATTAAGCAGCAACTTTCCATTACCGGTACCCACATACAGTTTACCGGTATCCAAAGTAACGGCCAGCTCTCTCTCCTGTAGGCTCTCCGGTAAATTTGTGCTTTGTCCACCCTTAATCTTAATTGTTGCCATGTGTTTTCGCCTTCCTTTTCTTCGTTAATGGGTGTTCCCGTCAATGACCAGGTTGGTATGAGCATTTTCGCTGGCGTTATGAGCCGCTAACTCAACCGACCCCACCCCCCCCCCTTGGGATATGAGGTTTTCCAGCGCCGCCAGACGGCTCAAAATATCGTCCCAATTCGGCCGGTAAGTATAGAGAGCCTCCGTGTCCACGGCTTCCGCTGTCTCTCCTCTGGTCCCCAGGGCTGAGATCGCCATCTCCCCTTCCGGCTGCGCAAGGGAGTGAGCCCCTCCGGATACTACCTCCGGCTTTTTCAGCCTGTACAACACGGTCACCGGTGTCCCGGCTTCTTTCTGCGCTGCCAGCCATGTTTTGAATTCTTCTACAGTGGTATAAGCTGTCTCACGGATGAAAAGCGAATGAGTATTGCTGATGAATATTCCGCGATCATGAGTATTCGCAATTACCGTATACTGCGTGACATAGTGCGTACAGATACAACCTTTTGCAAAATCACCGCCATCACTTAACACCGTGTTAAAATTGGTAATCCCATATTCGTTGACCGACTGTATCGTCCATTTCTCCGTCCCGTCCAGTTCCAGCCGCTTCCACCGGCGGACTACCTCTCCTGTCGCCAGGTCCAGGCTGTCCCCATCCTCCAGTGCTGTGGTCATTCCCTGGTAGGGTTCGTACGCCGTCGCCTTGCTTCCCAACTCCAGCTGAGGATAGATGGTAAGATTGGACAGCGTTGTGCCAGATGCCACCGCTATGTATGCCTGTGCAGCGCCAGAATAAGAGATTGCCTCGGATTTGCTTTTTGACCCTGCCTGTATGTTGATTAACCATACATTATTGCTCCGGATACGCAGCACATAAAATGTGCCGCCAGCGAGATTTGCACTTGTAGACAGCGTGTAGGTCCCTGATGACATTATCATTATGTCCGGAAAATAGAAATACGCATTGGCCGTTGCCGTGCCGTTCAGCGTGATGCTGCCATCTACATTTACCGTACAGGTAATACCATTGGCCGACAACGGTTCATCCATTGTCGGAATCAGGTTCTTCCCCACGGTTTGAGCATCCCCGTATAGCTCCACCTCATCCGACGTGATCGTTTCCCCCTGATACGGCTCATATGCCGTTGCCTCGCTGCCCGCTTCCAGCTGGGGGTAAATGGTCAAATTGGACACTGTTGTACCGGAACGCACCTCCACATACACACGCACCTCGCCGGAATATCCAATCAACTTGGTTTTGGCGTTTGAATCCGATCCGGAATAGACGTAAATCAACTGTTTCTCCGGAGTCCTTTTTCGAAGAATCAGATTAACATTAGCAGCAAGCCTGACGCCTGCGGACAAAGTATAAATGCCGGGAATTATCTTTGTGTATGGGAAATTAAAGAACGTCGTCGCCGTCGCCGTACCGTTGAGAGTTAAGCTCCCATCAGCATTGACGGTGCACGTCACTCCGTTGATGGTTTCCGAAGCCGCCTTGGGTGGAATCAAATTCTTCCCCGTCACAGCCACTGTCTGAGGCTTCACCCCGGTAATGGTGACGGGTGCATCGGGGGAAGGCGTGCCGGACACCATTGTCCGGCCCTTGAGTACCAGACCGGACAGGTCAGCCCCTTCCGCCGCATCCGCAACAGACAACGGACAGCCTCCGGCAGTGCGCTTCCACGCGGGCTGATACGTCCTCCGCACCTGCGCTGCGTGAGCCTCCGCAGCTTTGTCAGCTGCCTGTTCCGCCCGCTCGTCTGTGTATGCCATGTCCAGCGGCTGCACAGTCCAGTCATAAGATGATGTAAACGTCAGGATATAGGTTCCGGCAGGATGATGTCCACTTGCCTGCATACTGTATATTCCGCCAAAACACCATATTGGTACAGATGCATCCCATTCTTCTTCCCACACCGCGCGGATTGCCATTCCGGTATATGGCCCGGTATCCGGCACGGCAATTCCCGGCGTCGGTTTCCAGCTGTCCGGCCCGCTTTGGCGTTCCATCGTATGCACCGGCAGCGCGTCCACTGTGTCTACTTTATCGGCGATGCTCTCCGCTGCTTCGTTGGCCGCGTCTGCCGCTTCATTTGCTGCCTCGGCGGCTGTGTTGGCTGCGGATGCGGCCGCGTTTGCAGTCCCGGCAGCGGTATTGGCCGTTCCCGCCGCCGTATTGGCCGCGGATGCAGCGGACTGCGCCTCCGAAGCTGCATTTTGGGCAGCGGTCGCCGCAGTGTCCGCTTTCCCTGCCGCTGCCTGGGCTGCCAAAGCAATCTGATGGGCCGCCTCCGCTTCCTCTTCTGCCGCTACCGCCGCTTCTTTCGCCTCCTGAGCCGCCAGATTCGCCGCATCCCGCGCTGCATTGGCCCCGTCGATGGCTTCCGCCGTATTGGACAGCGCTTCGTTAACCGATCCTGCCGCTTCATTTGCGGCGTCCGCTGCTTCATTGGCGTCCTCGGTCGCCTGTTTCGTTTCGTCCACTGCGTTGTGCATATCGGCGACAAGAGAGGATAACCCGTGATACAGCACCCTCATATCGCTGTCTGTGCCAGACGACCGGGAAGAAAAATACACTCTCCCCACGGCAGAAAATACCGTGTGCAGTTCATTGTTCAGCGCATCCAATTCGGATATAACTAGCCTGACTTCTCCCGCCCCTCCCGCCTGTGTCCACTCGCGAGGGATAGGGACATTCACCATTTTCACTTCTGTCCCCGTCAGCGAAAGAAAGTCGCTGGTTAGGAAAGCCCCCATGCCGTCCGTAAATTCCACCCGGTATTTGTAGTTCTCAGACGCCAGTTTTTCGCTTAAATCAAAGGAGATAAGCGTAGAGTTGTTATCCCCCTGCACACCTGCATATTGCGGATCACAGGGATTTACCGCGTTTTCCGTGACGGTGAAATGTACAGTCCTTTCATACGCCATTTTAATTCACCCCTTTCATCAGATCGTCAATGTATTTGTCCGGGGCCTGTTTGGCATCCGCGAAGATTCGTGCAAGCACCTTCACCTTCTCCTCATCCGTCATTTCATTCCAGTATTTTAGATAGGTTCGCTGTTTCTCCTTGCCGTAAGCGTTTGTGTAGTTCTCCGTCAGCTTGATTCTGCGCTCGTTGTTCATCAGCTCGTCCAGCGCAGCCTTCGAGGCGGCTCCTACCCGCTTCTGTTCCTCCGTGATTTCCCGTACAGTTAAGGGCTTTTCCTCCGTGCTTTCAACAATGGACGGAAGCGCCCTTGTGTCGTCCGTCGCCTGAAACACACGCATCATTTCCTGTACAGCGTCGTCATCCGTGTACAGGGCATGAGATACATTGGACGGGTTCACAAATTGGTTAAAGGCGTTTTCGATCCAACTATCTGCGTTGCTTCTCCTCACCTCCTGGCCGAATGCGTCAAGCTGAGGTTCCAGCATTGTACTGGCCCCTGGAAGTCTTGAGGCCACTTGGTTAAGAAAAGTTTGCGTTATGTCATTGCCGGTAGTTTTGCGTTGGATAGGATCTACCGTCCGGGCCAGCTGTCCCACAGCGGTCGGGATAGATTGTGTAGCAGCGGACGACGCCAGCGTAGATATCACATTTTCAACCGTTTGATCCTCGTCCCCGTAGCTGGCGAAAAGATCGCTGATCGACTGGAGGAAAGACTGCTCGAAGACCGCATCCAGTCCACCTGTAATAACGCTTGCGAAATTGGACGCGCCCTCTGTGATCTTGTCAAACGTGGTTTTTTCCTTGAACTCTTTGGAATCGACGCCCTCCGCCAGTTCATACAACCGCGCTCCTACAATTAGCGGAGTGGAGGCCGGTTGGAGCCAGTCGAAAGATATGGATGTGTTGCCAATATGCAGTGCGTTTTCCTGGTTCCCTTCAATTTGCCCAGCTTTCCCCCGTTTGCCGGAATGGGAAAACTTTGTGGTGATAATTCCGGAAGCAGCTCCATAAATGCCAGCCGCCAACAATAATGTGCCCGACATTGATTTTGCCACTTTGTCAATGATTTCTGCGGTTTCGATGCCAGATTTCCCCAACCCCTTTTTAACAATGTCGGCCAAAACTACTCCAGCCTCAACCGGGGAATGCTGAATAGAAGAGATCAGGATATTGGCAGGCGTGTCTGTAAATGGAATAACCGTATCCAATAAGGTGCGCCCAAGCCCTCCCGCATTGTTTTTCAGCTGCGATATGGCGGTGCTTATGGCATTTTTCCCTCGGAATACGGCTTCACCGGCCCGGCGGAATGCTAGGTCGTATACCTCATCCGTTACCTCGGTCAATCCCCGCGCTGTCATGATCTGCCCCAGATTGTCCCGGAAAGCCGGAACGAAAAACAGCATGTCCTCCGCTTCCATCAGTCGGCTGTTTGCCTTTGACAACTTATTAAACCACTGCATGTATTTGCTGCTGAAAGTATCCCGTGCCCGGAGTATGGCATTGTTGGACGTGTTGTATTTTCCAATGTTCTGAATTTCCATACGAGCGCGGTCCGTTGCGCTATCAACTATGTTGCGAATTTTTCTGCCGTGCTCCGATTGCCTCCAAAAAACGCTTCTGGTTCTTTTAGCCGCGTCGTCTCCTCTCATGATTATCCGTTCGAGGATATTGGCAAGCCCAGCGTCCATTTTGCGAATGGGATACATAAAGGCGTTGGCCCCTATATTTTTCAAATGGGTTTTTAGATCGGAAAGCATCCCGGTCTTTTTCCAGGATTCCCACTTTTCTAGGGCGGTCATAGGAACCTTTTTCGCCAGGGTTTCATAGATTTCCTCAAAGATATCCGCCTGCTCTTGAGAATAGTCAACCGCCTCTCCCGCTCGCTTGGCCAGCTCCACCAGCTTGCTAACGGTATCCTCATCCAACGAGGGAAGCCCGAGGGATTCCGCGAAAGTCGATTTCAAGGTTTCATTATTGAAAGCGCCCTGATCTATTGCCTCCACAATTCGTTCGGCCATTGACCGGGTATTCCCCTTCTTCTTAAACAGCTTTCTGAGACGGTTATCCGTTATCTCGTCAATGCTGTCCTGAATCGCCCCTTCCACACTTGCCACACGGTCAGCTGTACCGGTTGCCTGTTTCCCTGCGCCGGATTCTACCTTTCCACGCACCTTGTCCGCGAAGTCGTCCAGGGCGTCCGACGCGCCTTTAAATGCCTTGTTGTCGATACCCTGCCTCACTGCATCGTCAGCCGCACGGATAACCCCCTCGGGGCTTGTAAGGTCCTTGAATCCGTAGCTCCGCAGCGCCCGTCCCGCTTCGGTACCGGTGCGGGATAACCCAATGATGAGGTTGGCGCTCTTCTGGGTATCCCCCTGCTTCAGATACTCCTCTGCCAGCTTCTTGACCGCCTCAACCTCTTCGTCGTTGAGCAGCAGGGTTCCAGGCTTTGCGGACACCACCCGGTTATACAGGTCAACCTTTTTCCGGTCAGTGTCGATCAGCCTGTCGGCGTTGGCAAATTTTACGGCATCCGCTTTCACGGTGTAGGTTTCGGGGTTCTGTCTCAGGTATTCCAGGATTTCATCTGTGCTGAGAGGGGTGTTCTTTTGAAGGATGGATTGCACAAAGCCGCGCGGCACCACACCTTCCTCCCCTTGCGCCAATTCCAGATATGTCAGTTTGCGTTTCGCCGCGTATAACTGAGCGTCTATCTCAAGGGCTTGGGACGCTCCTCTTGACCGGTATCTTTGCGATACATTTTCTTCTGCAAATAACTGAATATTGACGGGCAATGTTTGGCTTCCGGTTGATTTTGTTTGATGCGCGGCGTTCCTGGACCCATGGACGCCGTTTCTTGCCTCGCCTCCCCTGCCGGAAATACGGCGTTTTATTCGTTCCAGATTCGATATCCGGCTTTCAAGTTCGGGTTTTGTGTCCGGCAAATTTGTATCCACCATGTCCGCGTATTCCGCAACAGACATGGTTTTCCCACCGAAGTTAATTTTCCCCTTGGGGATATCCCTGGCCATGCTGTTATAACTGTTATAGAATTCCTCTTTGCTCATGGGAGCGGCATCGTCCGCTATGTCCACCACGTATTTTTCAGCGGAATCGTTTAATCCGGTATCGCCTTTATCGGTATCCACAACATCGTCCGCAACTTTTGTTGCGTCCTGCAAAGCGTCCCCGTTTCCATTTTGCACCGCCTTGTTTATCCGAAGGGCATCGTCAAAGGGTAGGTTGCTTTCAGGGTCTACCGACACAGTCCGTCCGATTTCAACCCCGTCGGTAGAAGCCATTGCCTTCTTAGGATTGTCCTGTATCCATTTTTCAACATCCGCGTCAGTTGGAAGATTATCCGCATACCGTGTAGGATATTCGTTTAGGTATCTTTCGACCTCCCCCTTTCCCAGAAGCGATTCTAGGTAAAGCGGATCGCTGTTGGCGGGATCAGCAATGGGGTTCCCCGCATTTGCAGTATCGCTTACTCCTTTTTCGGGCAAAGAACTATTTGGATTCCGAGATATCCATTCATCCACAGAACCGTCGTTTGGCACATGTTCTTTTGATGCTTTAGGCGCGCTGCTAGAATAAGTATACGGCTTATTGCTGAGAGCAGAAGGCAGACCGCTCAGAAGTACACTACCAATAAGATTGGCAACCGCGTCATTTTTCAGCTGATCCACGATCTCATTGGCATCTTGCCCCTTAGATATTCCGGTTAGAACAGTGTTAGGGGCGTCAAATATTTCGTTGTCAATAAATGTACCTGTTGCCCTCGATGTGCCTTTTGCCACACGGTCCCACAGGCGTGCCGCCTTTCCCGCGTTCGCTGCGGTATCCGCTGCCTTTCCGCCTTTCATGGCGTTATACACTGTATCGCTTACCTTGCCAGCTGCCGCAGACCCTCCCCCGGTCGCCAGTCCAAGCGTAACCTGCTTGCCGATATCGCCTAATATCGTTCCCGCTCCTTCAGCTGCATTGTCCCAGAAATTGTCCGATTGGGGCAGTGCGAAAGTGGGCATCAGTTTGGCGTTGTTCCTTTGTTTCGCAGCCTGCTTCGCCGATTCCGGCATGTCAGATGCGTCAATAATCATATTTTTTATACGATAGGGGAGATTCGCATTAGATCCGTAGCTTTGAATGAGGGCGTTTGAAAACCGTGTTATTTTGCTGTTGAGAGGGCTGCTTTCCGATACTGTGATTGTCGGCCCGTTTTCAGCATCAGCCCCGCGCAGTATTGTTCCATTTTGGAAATTGGCTTTTATGTCCCCTTTTGGCCTGTTATCCGAAAAGCGTACAGGCTGCATTTCACGCAACCGCTCGATTCTGGCAGCTTGTTCATTCTCTTCCGCATCATCCGAAGAGTTTTCATCAAAACGGATCGGCTGCATTTCTCTCAATTTTTTTATGCGGTCCAGATTGCTGCTCATACTAACCCCTCACTTTATGAGTTGAACACGCTATCCCACTTAAGCCCTGCTGCGGACGCCTGATAGCTCTGTATGGCACTATCGGGAATTCCTATGGCCTTTGCAATACTAAGAGCGTTATTCATTGCTGTGAACGAATTTCCACCGGAAAGCGCCTGTTCTTCGTAAGCATGCCCGAATATGCTGTCAAGGGCATCCTGATCATTAACGCCTCCGCTCTGATACAAAACCCTCATTTGCGTTGTGTAGTCATTTCCGGACAGCCCTGCCGCTTCCATCAACGTTTGGTTATTTGACCATGAGCCTCCGGGGATTGTGCTCACGCTTTGTCCGCTGCCTTCGCTTGAGCTACCGGAACTGCCCGTACTGCTTCCACTTCCAGCGCTCGTCCCGGAAGAATCCGAACTCTTGCCGTACATACTGTTGACGATTCTGACCGCTTCGTTATACGCCGCTTCGGAAGTGAGATTCTCATTACTATTCAAAAGGGCTTTATAAATGCTCTCCAGCGAATCCTGATAGGCTCCGGTATTATCGGAAGAACTAGACCCGCTATGCGTGGCAATCCATTTATTCATATCCCGGTCAAGGGTGTTTTGCCCTCTCTCGTGCTCCAGCTGCTCTTTCTGTAGTTGCTGCTGCAATTCCCTCTCCGCCTGAGCAATGGCGGCTTCCTGCTGGAGCTTCTGGGCTTGCAGCCGTTCCTGCAATTCGCGTTCCGCCTGGGCAATGGCGGCTTCCTGCGCCATTTGCTCCTGAGCGGTGTTTGCCGACACATTTGTGCCGTAAAGGTTAGTCGCGGTATCACGCGCCGAATTGTACAGGGAGGTCAGGTTATTGGCCGTGTCCACATCCGCCTGCTGATAGATATTTCCGGCATTCTGGAGCTTGTTGGCCGATTGCTGCGCCCTGTATTCGTTAAGCGCCCGCGTCAGCTCGTCGATGGCGTTTTGCTGCTGCTCCCGCAGCCTGGCATCCGCATTGCCGCGCTGTAAGGTCAAGGCCGTCTGCTGCGTGCGGTTGAGGCCGGAATCCGTCATACCCATGTTGGCCATGCGCTCCGCCACGTTTTTCGCGTTGATGCGTTCTTGTACCGCATTGGCGTTGAATCCGGCCGCATATTGCTGGGGAACCTTGGCAATGTCCTGCTCATATCCCTCGATCACGGGCTTGGAGGCAATGTCGGCGGCCTGGTTGTACCGGTTGATGTAGTCCTCCGCCGCCTGTTTCCGCTTTGCCTCATATTCCGCCTGCTGCTGTTTGGTTTTTTCGTTGATCTTGGATTGGATACTGTCATAATCGACATCATAGGTTTTCGCCATTATCGCGTTCCTCCCAGCGGTTTGTATTTTAAAATCAAATTGCTAAGGGCAAAAGCGCCGCGCCCGCAAATCTTCATGCCGAAGCATTTGATTCTCACCATGTTCGGGGTCAGCCGGTATTCGGACAGATAGCGGTTGCGGTTTTCGTTTTCCTCCCCGAATTTGATTATTTGATACGGGTCTTTTTGCTCCCCGTGTTCCGTCAAATACCAGAAGGAGACTTCGCTTTGAGCCTTTCCGGAAAGCCCCACATATACCTGCAATACGTTTTTCAAAACCTCCGGCGAATCAAAATCCAGCACCTTTGTTTGCACATAGCTGGATATTGGGAGGTAATCAAATACCACCACGCCTTCGTCGTCCTCCCGGAGCTTGGTGTCTTCGTCCCCCTGCATCACATAATAGGCGTGCACCCGGCGCGAATCGGTCAGCTGCGTAACCCCGGCAAGCAGCACGCCTTCACGGCCTCCCAATATCCTTGTGCATTCCAGATGGTCGATGTCCCATGTATACCATTTGATTTTGCTGGTGTCTGTTTTGTACGTACCGTTTAAAGCCACATAAGTATAGGCGCTGTCGTTGTAATCCATCAGATATAACCGGTTTTGGATCAGCAGATAATAATACCCGTCGTAGATGCCCGCCGACGCGCCGGTCATATCGGTATAGGACAGCCCAGACAGCAGCGGCTCAATGTTGGCCGAAATCTCCTGCACGTTGGAATCGCTGTACTGATTGCGGCTGGTCAACACATACGCCATTTTCCGGGAAGTAACCCATACCAGATGGTTGTTGCACAGGCAGATGGTATCGGGGCAATCGCATCCAATATCCGCCGACAGGGGCGTCACCGGGAAATAGGCGGCATTTACCTCGGTATCGAGTACGGAACCATTAACGAAGTCCTCCGCGTCCAATGTGCTGGCCACATATTCGGAATAGTAAATCTCTCTCTCCTTGAAGATGATCAAAGTATTCCCCTGTTGAGCCAGTGCCGTTACCGCCTGGGTGTTGTCCCCGATCCTGGCATAATTGTTTTCCGGCCAGTATAACGGGTTGTTCAGGGCGCTCCACATGATGCAGTTGCCGTAATCCGGGTCGGTGTTGGCCGCTGCGAATAGCCGCGTGCCACGATTTAGGCCGCTCCGGTCCCCGCCGAACCACCGAAAGGCTGTCATCCTGGTAATCATGTGGCTGTTGGTGTGGTTATCTGCCAGTTCTGCCGTTACCTCCAGATTATCCGTTTGTCCTGTGTAGATGGGGACATACGATCCGCCCTCCTGCGTATCGCTTTGGTCAAAGCGGATACGCCCTTTTTCCCGATCTACATAGATATAGAATCGGTCATTCACCTTCACCTTATCGCTGTCCATTGGGATCACATACTCTTCCGTGTTGCCGGTACGGTAAGTGATGGAAACCTTGACATCGGAACGGGTGCTTAAATTTTGATAGGGAAGGTAAAACAAATCTATGTCATCCCCTGTGGTGAACTGCACTCGGAACCACCGGGAAAGCAAATTGATGGGTTCGTTCAAGGTGCCGCTAAAAGTTGTCAAATGATCGGCGTCGGAGTTTGAAACCCCTTTTCCTTCAGCCGCCACCAAAGGAATGTACGCCTCCTCATTCAACGATACCCATTCGCTGCCGCTTTCCGGAAGTCCATACATCTGTCCTTGATCCCACACGATTACGCCATCCCCGCGATATGTTTCTCCGCCTCTTTCGTACTCAACTGTCCCATACGGTATCAGTTGTACATATTGGGCAATTCCGTGGGCATACCCCATCAGGGATTGACCGTCCTTGCTGCGGAACGGGCGGACTTCTCCGTCGTATCCTACGTTCTGAACCTCCTGCGCCGTAGAACCGCGCTGAGTATAAAACTGCCTCCCATAGACCGGGGCATCGACAGGGGACGGGCACAGCACCTCGTGATCGCCATAGAACACGCTGTTTTGAAAGGTCAGTGCCTCCGACACGGAATTCTTTTTCGCCTGAAATCCGGGCCGTGTGCACAGAACCCCATCGTGCCACCACATGTTTGATGTGTCTGTCGGCTGGTTGTCCTCCACCGCCGAAGGAGAAGCCACCCGATTGACGGCACCGTCCATCTGCGGCACCGTTATCCGGTATTGCCTATCCGCTCCAATCGTTGGATATTTCATCCGTCAATCCCCCTCGGCAATACGTCCAACCGCCAATTTGGGCCATGCGGCACCGACATCCGTTTCTGGTTGTAAAGGGCGGCCATCAGCGATTGATTGTCGCTGTCGCTCTCGCTTTGCGCCAGAAACATCGCCACGCCGTATGGCATAACCTCCTGAACGGTCCGGGGAGACAGACGGATCGGCTCCGCCATGTTGCACAGCTCCTTCCAGCACAGGGGTTTTGCTTTTTCCCCTCGCTTGGGGTGCGTCTCGCTGTGTTCAATGTGCCACAGATCGGAATATACCTGGTTGAGGATCGCCAGGCCGCGCTTGTACAGTTCTCCGGACTGTTGTCCGTCTACCTCGCCGAAACGGTTGGTGTAGTTCAGCAGCACCAGCGCCCGATCCATCACGTCTCTCCCTGTCACCATTCGATTCCCTCCGTATCCCTGCGGGGGAATGTTCCCCCGCAGGGTGCTTCACGGTTTACTTCCGTCGCCTTACCGGCTCCGGCTTCTTCTCTTCCCCTTCCGGGGCCGCGCTCTCCTCCGGCTGCTCCTGGGAAATGTTCTCTTCCCCTTCCGGGACGGAAGTCGCTTTCGACGGTTCATCCTCCACAAGATGGAACCCGTCCCCCAGCAGCTGATCGCGCCGCGACACCGTGGCCGCGTACTTATGGACATTCTCTCTTACCAGATGGTACATGCTCTATCCTCCTATCAGGCCCCCGTCGTGTAGGAATACGCAAACACGGTGCCCTCCATGCTCTTCTTAATGAAAGCATCATAGTATAGGCGGTAGTCCAGTTTGTAGGCATCCATGCTTTGGTTTTTATTCGGCTCAAAAATACGGATTTTCTCCGTTTTCTTCACCAGCGACGTGGCCCGCTTCGGCAGGATGAGCAGCCCCACATTTTTTGCAGAAGCCGCCGGGGCAAAACCGCCCGCCTCCTGATCTTCTGTGGTACCGTCATTGAAAGTGAACGCCGTCTTCATGCGGGCGTCCGCCACCGGGATGATCGCCACGTCGTTGAGCTTTTTCACTTTCGTCGAAATCTCACCCTTTTTGAAATCGCTGATCACGATCTGGCGGGACACTTCGGCGCTGGTCTGAAGAGCGCTCCACATGGCGCTGTCCACAAACGCCACCAGCTCTTCATCATAGCCGGTCACATTCTGGACCTTTCCCACCCCTTCGACAAACATCTTGTACGCCTGAGATGCCGGGGTGCCCGTAATGGTCTGCTTCTTGGTTTCCGCCAGGGTCGCCAGTTTGGACAAAATATAGGCGTCCATTTCCGGAGCCACCTGCGTGCGGACGAATTCGCCCATTACCTGACCGGCCAGGTTCGCAATGCCGGTTTCATCCTCGTCCTCACTATCCAGATGGAATGTGCGGGCACGGTCCTGGGAGAGGGTATATGCGTTGTGGGTCAAGGTCAGGGCGCCGGTTACAAAACCCTTGTCCCGGTCATAGTCGCCCAGGCCGGACATTTCCAGGGTGGGGATCAGCACCGTTTTCGCACCCACGAATTTGCTGCGGAACACGTTGTCGGCCATAAAGCCCGTAACCGATTTCTGTACCAGGGCTTTATCCAGCTCCTGAGACAGTTTCTCCGCAAAAGCCAACGTATTGATTGCCATGTTGTTTCCTCTCTTTCTTTCTCCTGTTTGTTAATCTAACGCACGAGACAGACCCGCCATCAAGGCTTCCATGACCTCGTTGGGGGCGTCTATGTTGGACGCCATCGACCCGGCGGTATTCTTCGCCGCGGCTGCCGCGCTTCCCTCTTCCGCCTGCCGCCGTCGCGCTTCGGACCGCTCGAACCTCAGATACGCATCGTACAGCGATATGCCCTTCCCGACAGCAGTATCCACAACCGTCTGCGGCACTTCCTTGAACTCCTTGAAGTCCGGCACTTCCTTGGACAGCTCCACGAATTCGCTGGCCAGCCGTTCCGTAAGCGCTTCCTTCTTCTGGGATACCGCCTGTTCCCGCTTCTGCGACGCAGCCGACACCTGTTCGCTGTATTTCCGATCCGCTTCTGCCTTACGGTAAGCGTGCACCTGTTTGGCCAGCGCTTCGTCCTGGTGGCACTCCGCTAAAATGCGGTTGTATTCTGCTTTTTCATTGCTCTCCACCAGGGCGTCAATCAGGCCGGATACATCCTTATCACAGCTGGCCGCCAGTCGCTGGAGCTTCGCATAGCTATCTCCGAAGCTGTCCCACATCAACCCTTTTTCCACATAGGGGGCAGCCTCTTCTGCGGGGATTTCCCTCTCTTCGCCGTCGGGGTCGATGACGCGCAATACTGCATTCTCCCCCCCTCCGCTTCCCTTCTCATCCTCTTTCTCCTCCGGCTCGGTGGAAGGCGCTGCCGGTCCTGCCTCCTGTCCTTCTCCCTCTGCCGTCTTCTCCTCCGGTTCCTGACCTTCGGTATCTTTCGGCGCAGCGGCATCCTCCGGTGTTTCCGGCGCTTCTACCGTTTCTTCTACGGCAGATTCCACTTTTGTTTCCTCCATCGTTTTCATCCTTTCCTGTAACCTATAGTGTGGTGCCTGTCGGCATGGTTTCCGGCGTCCTCGCCGTCTGAGATAGGACATTCTTAATCAAGGCCGTCTTTGCCTGCTGCGGCATGGAGTTATAGACCTCCTGCAAATCCGGGGACAATGCCGCCACAATGTCCTGTTCACTGGGCATGGCCGCGTCTGGCGCTCCTGGTTGTCCTCCCGCCCCTGCCGCAGCGGCCGCCTCCGGTGCTGCGGCCTGCTGCATTTCCCGGATCAGCCCGGCCACATTGGGCACCGTCCCTTTGGGCAGCCTGCTCAGGTACTGCACGGCGTCAATGACCTGCCTGTCAAACAGATTGTCCAGTGTGCGGATGGACTGGCTCTCGCTCCACAGGGTGGAGGCTCCCACGTCGATGCGGGCGTTGATTACCAGATCGCGGTACCGTTTGGCTTCAAAGGGCATGTACCAGGTCCCGCTTTCATCCTGTACCTTCAAGCTCCGGTTGCCGTACATCATCACCCAGAATTCGGCCCAAATGCGGGCAACGTCTTCACAGAAGCTGTAAAAGCGGTTCTGCACCATTTGCAGCGGCATGGTGGCCGCTTCCCGGACGGCGATAATGGCGGAGGTGTTGTCCGGCCTCATGTTTCCCAAAGCCGCATCGTTGGCCCCCGCCTGGGTCATGGTCTGGGAAATCATGCTCTCGATATTCTCGTCAAATTTCGGGGAGAAGTTGGGCGGGTTCACATAGCGAATGGCCCCCGCCACATCCGATTCACCGCCGAACACTTTGATGACCTGCCCGGGATCGTTGGTGATGTCTCCGGTCACGATATCCCCGTTGGCTATCATGATCGGCATGCCCATGGTCATCACCGCCCACACCGAGGCGGTGATCATCCGGTTTATGGCAATCTGGTTGGGGATCAGATAGGTGATCTCACTGTCGCCATACACGCAGCTGTGACGCCGCTCCCACGAAAACTTTGCCACCGGATACAGGCGGATGCCCATGTCCCATTCCTTGCGGATGGTCGCCCCCCGGCACACCTGCACCGCTTTAATCGTGTAGCCGGATCCGTCCTCGTTCCACTCCTTCCACATCTTGGTCAGGACGGTTGCTTTCCTGGATTCCAGCGGCTCGTCTTCCCCCCGCTGTCCCGCCATATACTCGGTGTCCCTGTCCTCCGCTATCCTTTCGATCTCATCCCGGGGCCGCTTGTTCCTCCGGGCCTCCCTCCGCAGCTCCTTGACGCTTTTTCGCTGGGCGATGAGGATATACGGCTGCCCCTGCACATCGTCCAGATTGGGATCGCCGAAATAGACATTTTCAATGTCCAGCACTTCACAGGCAATGTCTCCCTTAATGGGCGTCCTCCGCGAAATGTCGGCGTACAAGCCGGTTCGGATGCGGTCGTCCCACCAGGTGTACAGTATGCCGGTTCCGGTGCAATAGGCGTTGCGCAGCGCGGTCTCTTTCAAGTCGTCGAATTTCAGCCGTTCCGCCGTGGTGCGGAAGTAATCGGACATGGCCGACATGATCACGTTGATTTCGCTGTCCGTCGTCGGGCCTTCGCAAAACGGGGTGTTTACGCCGATTCCGTTTATCCCCTGCTCCCCGATTACACGGTCTTTGAGCTCCCGTGTGCGCTCCTGAAGCTCCAGGGTGTTGGGGATGCCGTCGGCGGTATAGTTGACCGTGATGGGACTGGCTCCTACAACCGCCATTTTGTAATCGCCGATCCGCTTGATGACGTTGTAACGCACCAGGGGCCGGTCATCTCCACAGTTCACGCCATACCACTGATCGCCCACATACATGCGTTCATTGGCCTTGTTCTGTTCATACAGCCCCTTCTTCCCCAGCTGGGCCTTGAACTGCGCTCCGGCCTTATATTCCGCCCAAACGCGGGACGGATCGCTTTGTTTGCGTTCCTCCACGGTCAATCACCCTCTTTTGGGTCAGGCCTTTCAAAGCCGTCATAATTCATGAAGTTTTCCATCTGTTTGCGCTGGATGCGCTCCTCTTCGCTTTCACCGGATCTTTTTGATTTCACCGGACGCAGCCGGTTCCGGGCGGCTGGCGCCTGGTCCTTCTGTCCTGCGCCCCGCTTGCCCAATTCATAAGCGATCAGCACCGCCAGCATGCCAACAGCTGAACACACGAACTCCATCAACCGCCCCAACCTCCTCGGAAATCATCTGCGCGGATACCCGGCGACATCGGCCGTACACCGTGCCGTTTTACCTGTTCCGGAACGCCTGTCTTGGGGTTAATGCCAGGGTCCGGGTGAAAATACTTGATGTCCAGCATAGCGTACCGCAAAGCGTCCATCAGGTGATTGTCCGCATCTACGGGACGATTGATCACGCCATCCCCCTTGTCCTGCTCCCAGACGTAGGAGGACAGCTCGGCAATGGTGTTTTTGCATCGGGGATGTACAATCATCTGGTATTCCTGCAACCGGGAGATCCCGTGAATCACGCTGTCCGGCCCTTTCTCGGCAGGCAGCAGCCGGGAGATCCCCATGCGCCGGATATCTTCATTGGATTTTGGCTCCGCCGAATCCGACCGGATGCGCTCTTTGGCGTACCCCTTGCGCTTGATCATTTCGGCAATATCGCTGTTGAGCATCCGTTTTTGATAATGCTCGTCATAGATGTACAGCAATTTATCTATAGGGTTCACTGCTACGGCTATAAACGCCGTGGGATCGTTGGTATAGCCGTAGTCCAGCCCGAACAGGTGCTTGTATTTCCACTGCTCCGGCAGCTTCTCCGGATCAAACTCTTCCACGCGCCACCGGTCATAGATCAGCCCTTCCGATATGCCCCATTCGCCCAAACCGGCGACAGCGTATTTCCGGGGATGGTTGATCCGCATATCCTCGTATGCTGCCCGATCCACCTCATCCAGCCATTCGTTGCACAGGTAATTGGTGGTCATGGCCAGGACGTTGTCGCTTGGATTATCGAAAAAGCGCTTTTTCAACCAGCTTTTTTCACTCCAAGGATTGAAGGTCAGGGTGGTCTGCTTGAACAGCGGCTCCGGCACATTGCCCCGGGGAGCGGACAAGTCCAATTTGTCAAAATCCGCTTCGGACTGGATTTCAAACGCTTCTTCGATCCAGACCCAGCAAAGATACCCGGAAGAAACGGTGGTGGACGCCAGCTTGTCAACGTCGTCAAATCCCCGGAACAATATCCGGTTGCCGTTGGGGGTGTATTGCATCTCTAATGGGTTTTCGATACACCGCCAGTATTTGTCTACCTGGAACCGCTTCACCGCCCATTTGAGCTGCGAGTATGTCGAATCACGGTGTGTATTGAATACGTTGCGCACCACCAGCAGATTGGCCCCGGGATATTTCATCAGATGGTAGATGAACCACAGCGCCGCCGTGCTGGATTTCTTGGAGGCTTTCCCTCCCTTGACCACACGGTAACGTTTCCGGCAGTTCCAGAACTGCTTATAACCTCCCCCGACTATTTCCGGGAGATTGATGGTGATTCTTTCGCCCATATCGCCCACTCCGTATCTTCAAACAACCCCAGCAGCGTCGCATTGGCCTGCGTCCCTCGCTGATAGATATAGGGGTTTGCTACCAGCAGCGCCTTTCCTCCGACGCGGCATTTCGCCAGCACGCCTTTTTCCACCAACCCCGCGATCCCGCGGTAGATGGACCGGTCGCTCATTTCCTTCCGGTACATCTCACACAGCCCGGCAGTGGTTACCTTTTTTCCGTTACGGTATTCCAATATCCCGGAATTGGTGGCAATCAGCGGCACCACCGCCATAGCCACCCACATTTCCACCGGAGATAACGCTTTGCACAACGGCTCAAAAATATCACGGAAGCATTTGACAAATTCCCGCCGCCCGTTGAGCGGGACATATTTTTCGGATAAGCGGCGGAAGCTCTCCACGCTCTCCCGGCGGACAATCCGATCCCCTTCCCGGATGGTGAGCTCGGAGACTTCCCCTGTCTCCAGCACGAAAGTTCCCAGTTCCCCCATTCTGTTGACAATACCCATCTCATGCCTCCGCGTATTTCAGTACAGCGGCGGCGGCTTCTGCCAGCTCCTTGATTTCCTGATCCAGGATCAAACACCGCTTTATGTAATCGTCATTGACCAAAACTCCCGGAGACGTTTTCGCCTCGCGGATCAGCTTATCCCGCCTGGCCGCCAACACCGCAGCCTGTTCCCGGTATTCCTCCGCCATGCGCCTGTATTCATCCCGGTTCATGGCTTTCTCCTTTGAAACACAATGGTTTCCGGAGGAAGGTACGCATCCCATATCTCTCCCTGTTCAAAGGACAGACAGCGAATCTCTCTTTTCAGAACCTCGCTGGCATCCATCGCTTTTCTGGTAAGCATCAGATCATCCATGATGTCTATGCCCTCCACAATGACCCAGCAATCTATTCCGTCTTCCGCCTCGGTAACATAGAACTTTTCAAAGTCGCCCATGGACGTGATAGCTAAAACAGCTTTCAGCGCCGTTTTATCCAGCCTCTCGACAGAACCACGAGAAACACACAGCCGTTTGTTTATCTGCTTTCTGAGCGTTTTCTTCATAGGCATGGCGCTTACCCCTCCGCTCACTTTATCGCATTAAATCGCTACGTTTTTGCCACCGGTGGCAAAAATCGGCCTTTTTTCTGCCATATATGGCAAAAACAAAAATGCCCTCAAACCCTTGCGGCTCTAAGGCTTCACCCCATTTTTTCGGGGTTCTGGCCCTTCTTTCTCTAATTCGTAGCCCATACTGCTTCGACCTGGCCCTCCCCCACCGCCAAAAACCGCATGATTCTGCAGGTTTGAGCCTCTTCCGCTCCTAACAACAACCTATAGCGCCAGCGCCGCCCTTTCACATGGATATGACGGCTCTTTCGGCTCAATCGCTTTACTCAACTAAAGCGGCCTAGAAATCGAAAAAATATTGTGAGGGGTATCTCGTAGCACGCCCCCCCGGGGCCGCGGGAGCCTCCCCACCCGCCAGCCAACTGCCGCAGCTGGTGGAAGCCACATGGATACACCACTATCGCTACCCGTACACGCCCCCAGGTATCCCCGCCGCGCCTCGGCATAATGCACAAGGCTAGGCGCTGTATATGCTGTATCCGTGCAATAATCCGCGCTCAACTGTAACTGTCATAATGCACACACAATATATAGATCAATCCAAAATCCGCATACTACATATTGTGCTGTAAACTATACTCAACAAACATTTAGTATAGTTGAGCGGCGAATCAATCGGGAAGCTGATCCTCTCCCTTGATGACAACCGGGAGAGCGCCGGTCAACTCCGCCTCAATCCTATCCCTGTATTTGTGATTGTTTTTCAATAAGAATTGCACCATGTGAAAATCGTTTGTCATGCCATACTCGGCTTGTGACGCGGCGATTTCGTCATACGCGCGCGAGATCATCCCGCATATTGTGTGTGTATTCTCCCGCCCCTCCTCGTCACAGTCTCCGCCATTCGGCTCGCCTCTGGCGTATCTTATAACCGTTTCACGATCCACGCCCAGCGCAACGGCCAAACGCTCTACGGTCATTGCAACCTTGTGATCCTGTGCCCATTGCCTCGCCTGGCTAATAGCTTCCTCTACTGCAACCGGGTCTGTTAGCTTAGGTCTTGCCATATAATCACCCCTGCATACAGCATAACACACTATATATAGTCTACTTCAAGTCAACCATCACCGATTTTATACAATATTTTGTGATGCAAAAAAATAAGCCCCAAACGGGGCAAAAAAATTTGAAAATGGGGGTTGACATAACGCTACCGTCATGTTATAGTATAAGCGTAGCAAGGGGCAGCGCCACCATCCTGACAAGGATTGGAGGTGGTGCCGATGGGTAAGCAAATAGTGCGATACATAATATGCGTGCTTACATTGCTTGTCCTCGCTGTACTGTTTTGCTTTCGGGCAAAATAAAAGATCGCTAGCCTATTGCGCAGGCTAACGATCAAGCAGCAAGCAACACTCACAGCAGGTGCTGCCTCTTGTCTACACTATAACAGATTAAGGAGGCGATGTCAACGGGGAAAGTGTCGTACACAGTCAGGAAAAGGTATGAGGATAAAACGTATAAACAGATCGCCTTCCGAGTGCCTATTGACCTGGCGAAAAGATTCCGCGAAGTTACCCACATGCGCGGAGACAGTCAAGCGCAGATCTTAAAAGAGGCAATCGAAGAGTATCTGCAAAAGGCTAAAAGAGAATGAGCTGTCATATCGGCTATACGGGGAGAAAGGGGCTATTATGAAAAGAATAAGCGTGGATAATGGAATGCACTGGGTATCGCCTGAAACGGCGCTAGAAACAATAGATATAGACACTATGGCTGTATACATGGACGATGACACCCGCGAAGCGGTACACCATGATATTGCCCCGTGCACAGATGCGGAATTTGTCGCCGAATATCTGCACCGGGCTCCAGATGATCTAATTATCGGATAAATCGAAATAGCAAAAGGGAGGGGATAACCCCTCCCTTACTGCATTTTTTCGGTTAGTGCATCCAGCGCCATGTTATGGAGCTTATAGGCCCATTGCCGTGATTTGCCTATTGTACGGATGATCACCGGCCATTTGAGGCACCGCAAGTATCTCTGTGTAAGGACGGACGCCAAACGCGGCGGAAGATCAGCCGATTTTAACCGCTCGTATACCTCAATACGCGCTGCTGCTTCGGCAGCCTGTAGCTCTTTCAAACGCTGCTCATACATGCCTGCATTTTCCGGCCCGCTGTCCTTCCGCGCCTGTGTAAGCTCTTCCACTTGCCTGTGATATTCCAGGGGACGTCTAATCCACAGTTTCACTTCTTGTCGGGTCATGTCTGTCCCTCCATCCGATAATTCCCACGGATACGGCAAGGCAGCGGTCTAGTGTTATCATTTCTTTTTCGGCTAGGCTTCCCAATAGGCAGCCTAGTTCTTTTTTTTCGATTGTCTCCATCCTGTCACATAATGCGCGAAGCTTTTGCCCGCGCAAGGATATATCAAACTGCATGGGATACTTAACTTTAATTGATGGGATTATAAGAGGGACAACGATGACACGGGGAAAGTATGTATTGCTCGTGTTGTTTTGGATGATCAGCGCTTTTTGGGGACACGGAATTGGATCATCTTCCGGCCACTCCGCCCAAGAATAGACATATATTTCGCCCTTTTTCATACGGCTCCTTTCTGCTGCGCGCGCGGCGTATAAATGCGGTTGTCTGTACGTTTTTCAGCTTTTCTGACCTCGCCTAGCAGCTTTTCAAGCCCGCGGATTACCGCCCTGTTGGATTCTATCCAGGTCAATATAGGGAGTGTTTCGCTCAACGTGTCTTTTGCTGCCCGGCGTTGCTGACGTACCTTTTTCAACTCTTTCGACAACTTGGCATATTCGTGGTAGTTGTGTTCTTGCAGTTCAAGGCTATGCAGGAGGTCTTGCGTCATATCGTTGGCTTCCTGTTCGGATGCTTCTGCTATATGGTATTGTTGTTCTGTTCCCCGGAGAAAAGCCAGGAATGTATCAATTTCCTCGCTTACCATTTGGTATGCCTCCATTCCCCTTTGCAAGGCCCTGATTTCCCTTGCGCTTGTCCGACGCTGCTCTTAATAGGCACCCGATCATCAGCCCCAAACAGGCCGACAGGGACGCTGTAGCGGCCAGCATCAGTGCAACAGCGCCAAAAGTGATGGTAATCATGTGTCGTCCCTCCTTACGGTGTCCGTACATAGCGGACTTTAGGCGTCAGGTCTCGGTCTATCCTCCCCGGGCGATTAGACCAACCTCGACGTTGCTGACGTGTGTGCCCTAGCATCATCCATCCGTCCGCCTGATAGATCGTCCCCTCGTGTCCCTCTCCGGTAGAGGCGTAGGTAATTAGCCCATTAATCTGCGGGTAATGTCTGCGGATATATTGCCGTGCCTTGGACAGCGCCTTACTCTCCGCATAAGGCTCCGTGTCATCCACCAGGTACATCCTAGTCAGTTGCAATATCCGGCGCTGATCTATATGTCGACTAGTAGGCCGACCCCATAGCATCCCGCCAATGCGGTTATCATTGTCATCCAGTATCTCCAGCCTCAGGACAGCTCCGGCTGGCGTGGAGTGCAGATAATGTCTGGCCGCAATCCAATCGTCGAGATCTGTATTGTGTACGGCTACCAGTCTCATGTGTCGTCCTCCTTGTTCATGTGCGGATTCTGGAGCTCATTCCATCCCAGGATATCTCCGTCAATTATCATGTGTCGCCCTCCTCCCTGGTGGACAGCTTGTACAACTTGTTTGCGGCAAGTGCGCTTACGACACCTGTCAAAGCGATTTCGTACCAAGACGGTGCTGAGGTATGGCCAAGGAGAAAATATACAAGCAATAACACAACGGATATGCCAGCTGTTGACATGGCGCATATCACTATTTCACATATTGTTTTCATTGGCTACTCTTCCACCTCCTTTTTAGGCTCTCCATAACTGCAAAAATCGTCCGCATCCATACACATTTCACATCCGCTTCCAAGCCATACTTCACAGTGTCCATGCTTTTCGTTTCCGTATGGCGCTTGGATATCTCCGATCCAATGCACGCACTCCCGGCAATAGCATCCTCCCGCTGCGTGTATGGGATCGACGACGGGTAGTTTTACAATCTCGTCATAGGCACACGGGCAATATCCACGAGCTATTATTAACGCTTTTAATACGTCCTCGCGTTTGATGTACTCAGCCATTCGGAAAACGCAACCCGGCGGGTAACGCTCTTTCGCCCGTCCAAAATCGCCCGGACCATCTCGGTGTTAAACAGTATCGGTTTCATTCAGCTTTTCTCTCCCTTTTCCATCTGTATCAATTCATCGGTTTTCGTGTATTTTCATAATAGATTCCCTAAATGATTTATTGTTTGATGATACGGTGTCCAGCGCCTCTCGCGCCAGCTGCAACGCCTGGATATGCTCTCGCGGTGCCCCGCCTGCTCTCGCTGCATCGATAATTTCAGCCAGATAGGACAGGGCTTCGGTCTCGTTCATGGGTTCGCCTCCTTTTTTCACAATGCACCTTTAAACGCGTACCTCGGGTTACTTTTTGTTCTGTTTATTCCGCCATTTATCGAAAGCACATTCCGGGAGAATTATGCTATGATCCTTTAACGCCGTTACCTTAATATCTTTTTCATATGCAAAGACCATAAATTCCAACAAATAGCAAATAGCCTCTTTGATGAGATCATCCGTAATCTCCCCTGACGGCAGATGGAAATACGTTTCTAAAAACGATTTAACCCTGTCTCTGTAACTCGTACTATCACCCCATCAAAGCCTTGCCCGCGTCGTATTCGCGGAACATGGTCATAAAATCCTCAAACCGCATGGTTACCATCCACGGCTCCCGGCTCATGCGGTGTACCACAATTGGGATATCTCCCTTTGCATCCCGGATGGACTGCTCCATAGCCGCATGGAGGTTCAGCCGCTCTACCCGCTTAACTTCGATATGTACTCCGGGGAGGCCGACCACATCATCCTCGCCTCTCCCGCTGTACTGCTGGCCCCGCTTGGTATCGTAGCCATATTCCCGGCATAGCCGGGCTACCTCACGCTCTCCGGCCTTTCCTTTGTTTCGGCTGGCTTTCCCCACACTGTCCCCTCCTTAAAATGGTAAGTCACTTTCTCCCACGATTTCTTCGAAATCGCCCGCATTGGCGGTGGAGAAGGCAGCTGCCGATTCCGTGGGCTGCGGGGGAACCTGTGAGCCGTAGCCCTGTCCAGAAGATGTGCCATCCCTCTTCGGTTCCGCAAAGAAAACATTGTCGGCCACAATCTCAAAAGCCGTCCGGTTGTTGCCGTCCTTGTCGGTGTATTTCCGCGTCTGGATGGAACCCTGAATAGCTATCAGCTGTCCCTTGCGGAAATACCGGCAGACAAATTCCGCCGTGCCGCGCCAAGCGACAATATCCAGAAAATCGGCCTGCCGCTGTTCCGCGCCCTTGGGCTGGTACGTGCGGTCTACCGCAATCCGGAAACTGGTAACCGGGATCTGGCTCTGGGTGTGACGGAGCTCCGGGTCAGCCACCATCCGTCCCATCAAACAAACTGCATTAAGCATGTCGCACTTCCTTTCTTTTTCCTATAGCCAGCGTCTTCGTTAGATACTGCTGGTATGGCGTGTATTGGTAATACATCCCGCATTTGTCCGGCGAGTTCTGACAGACAAGCGTGCATCTTTCCCGCTGTTTGCATTTATAGCAGCAGATTTCCGGCTTGCACGTTGCTACCAGGCATTCATGATCCTTCACGATTCCCCTTCCTCTCCATGTGCCGGTATACCGGAACGTCTCGCTTCATCCTGTGGTTTCGCGCCGGATCCCGTTTGATGTCAAAGTGATAGTCCTTGGCCCGCTGGTAGATCCGGCTTCCCACTGCCGCATCAATCCACATCAGCTCATCCGTTGTCCACTCGCCGGACAGGATTGTTACCAGCTCGGGACGGTTATACCTGCTGTTCAAAATTTCAAAGGCAAGGTTGATATCCCCCGGAGTCGGAAATTTCTTCTCTCCGTTTTCTGTTCCACCCGTTTTCCAGAAATCGTCTATGTACAAAACCTGGACAGTCTTCAGCGGGGCAATCAGCCGCTGATATTCCGTGTCATCATTGACTACAGCCTTCAGTGCGGTGGCCTCATCACGCCACAGCATATACCGTGCCTCCATACCACGACGAAGCATTTCTCCGGTAATGGCGGTGCAAATATGCGTTTTTCCTGCGCCAACCTGTCCGCCGATATACCACCACTTTCCGGTGTAGTCGTCCAGATAAGCATGAGCACCGTCCCATATTGGCTTCTGCCACGCCTCGTCAGCCCGGTAGCTGTCGAAGGTGTAGGCCGACAGAAGATCACCCAATCCGCTGCTCTCCATACGCCACAGCGCCCTGCGAGACACCATACAACGGCATTCGCGGGTTTTCTCCTCCATCCCATCCAGATACGCCACAAAGCCCTTGTTGCGGCAGACAGGGCAATCCTCTCCCGATAGCCCACCAGCCATAGCGTTATAAGCATCGCACCGGCTTTGCAGATACTTGGCCATGTCAACCGGTTCACAGGTAGTTCCCGTATTCGCCGCTTGCCGGAAGGTCTCCATCAGCTTTGCCAGGGCTTCCATTCCTGCTGCCTCCCTTCAATTCAAAGACCCCCTGCCAACAGTGGAAGATGCTTTGCTCCAGTACCTGAGCCGGAGGGTTCCCGGCATCGGCCAGCGCTTTCAGCTTGTCCACAATCATCTGTGCCGCTCTAGCCGTCAGCGGCTTTTTTATCTGCTTGCGCATAGCCTTGAAATCAGACAATACTGAGAGCAGACCTTCATCTTCCCCGGCATACTCACGAAAAATTTTCATCACACCATCACCGGGCTCGCCCGGCGTATTTGGATTTGGATTTGGATTTGGATTTGGATTGGATTCGGATTGGATTGGATTACGGACGCATTTGTCAGCGGATGACGGCGGGTTGCTGTCATCTGCTGACATTTGACAGCAGATTCCTTCCTCGGGCCCTGGATATTTGCTTTTGTGTGCACGGATGCGCTGATGCTTATCCCAAGTGACCAATTGCAGGTACGGCTTTTCATCTACTATATAGAGATGAGCAATACCTACCGTCGCCAACTTATTAAGAGCGCTCTCAATCTGGACATCCGTTACACTTTTGAGCGGAAATAACCGGCCTCGAATAACAGGCGGCCTGGCATCAAACCTTCCGTAATCGTCGCAATTTACTATGAGACGTTCAAAGAATACTTCTTCAAACCACGTCAATTGAGCTATTGTTTCGCTCGTGCAAATACTTTCTTTTATGATGCGGTTCGGCACATTTTGTCTCCTCCTTTCCGATAACTGCACCAATCGGTGCTGATGTCGTACCGGTGATACTTGCAGCTATCCTTGGTGCAATGGTCTATGTGTACCAGCCCGTATGCCGGGCAGTGTATGTAGGACCGGCTCTCAATCACCCTGCCCAGCCTGCGGCAAATAGGACATAAGATCATAAGCAAATCGTTTCTTTAGGCTTTTCTTCCGGCTGAATATCCCTGACTTCATCTTCTGTTGAAAATCCCATCAACAGGTTTGGACAATATACTCGAGCAAAAAAAGCAGCGGAACGATACATCATCATTTGTTCCGGCATGGTTTTCCATTTGCTTCCCTGTTTGTTTAGCCATCCTTCATCCGCAGCCATTTTCATTGTTATAGTGGTAGAACGCAGTTCCCGTCCGTTTCTGGAAGTAACTGCATAACATCCGAATTGATCACTTCCTCTATCCCCTACAAAAACGAAGTCTAGCGGACTATCAAATTGACCTGATCCATTTATAAGTGAAATACATGCCTGACCAGACCACGCTGGTTTGCCTTTAACTATATATAGATTCTGCATAACCAAAATAGGAGATACATTCATACGCGCAGCAAGCTCACAGGCAACGAAACAATTGTCCGGGTTACGTGCATAATTGTCAGGTACAACGCTACTGTTCGCATATTTAGTCGCAACCCGGCTTAAAAGATTCAACGCCTTTACATTTAGAAGTGTATTTTGAGCCATCAAAGCCACATTGATATCCTGCTCATTCGTTTCCGCTAGCTGATTCGTTTTCGGCTCTATCTGTTCTATCATAAAATTCTCCCTCTTTCCTGTTTCTTTTTAAGTGCGGCATGTAGGACATAGCAGGCATCAAATTCAGTCATATCTTTTTCACAAGGATAAAGCCGGTATTTTCCGTTTGCCATTAACTGTAGGCAGATAAGCTGATCTGACGCAGGGTATCCATTAGATTGCCTCATGTCCTCATATCCATTGAGTTGAGCTTTTACCAGCGCTTTTTTGATTACCCCATTGGTTTTGATATCCAATAGTGTCCGTTTACCGTCAACGATCCCCTCCCTATCCAGTGTTCCCGCATACTTACGAGTTGCATGATACATAGGGTGTTCAATGTGTTCCCATTGAACATTGTGATCTTTAAGAAATTGCACATACGCTCTCACATACCCGGCAATCCCTGTTTCTGCCTCAACGCTACCATATTTGTCTATTGACTCTGTAGCCTTATGTACAAGTTTTCCTCTTTCGGCAGCATTATCGAGGTTATATTGATTTACGCTGTCATACTCCTCACGGCTCAAAAATCGGATAATTTCTGACACGCTAGGGTATATTTCTTCTCCCACATGGTACTCGTGCTCTGAATCAAAGAACAATAGCTCCGCCACACTATACAGCCTCCCTATATGACGCCCGGAATGATTCTTCGTCGGGATAGATAATCCATGCACCCGAATACCACCAGTCCAGCATATCCCGGTCAAATTGCTTTATAAACTCAGGATAGATGTTTTCCCATCCGTTGATGGGCTCGATCCCGATCTGCTCATACATCAGCGCCCGGGCGTCACTGTCGCCGTATATCACCTTGCCCTTGTTGGGGCCTATCCCTTCATACACGCGCATTGCGCATCCTCCTTCCCTGTGCCGACATACTCCCGCAGCATCTGGGTGAGCATGTCCACCTGTGCGGCATCCTGTGGCAAAGTTCTTTAATTTTTATTGGGTACCTCCAACAGCCTACCGCCTTTGAGCGTATAAAATGTGTTTGCTTTGATATTTATCCCATCCACTATAGAGCTACTAATATGGGACAGATTCCCGTTATTGTCATACTCACACAGAACAATAGCCTCTCCGATATCCGCTTTGGCCCTGCCCTCAACGCCGGTGGCGATAGCAACGCTATTCTTGCCTGCAACGATTGCTGCTGACTGGTATCCTGTGCTCAGGGCTGCTGACCGGTTGCCCGTGTTCGTGGCTGCTGACCGGTCGCCCGTGTTCGTGGCTGCTGACTGGTTGCCCGTGTTCGTGGCTGCTGACCAGTTGCCCGTGTTCGTGGCTGCTGAATGGTTGCCCGTGTTCGTGGCTGCTGACCGGTTGCCCGTGTTCGTGGCTGCTGACCGGTCATCTTCCTGTGCTGTTTCACCGATGCTGTATTGTTTACTACGGCATTTCAAGTTGTTATCGAAGCCTTTATAACCTGTCATATTTGACATCTCCCCTTTCTTCCGCTACAATGAGGTTAGGATATTTTTCTTTGCGTCCGTCTCGACTGTTGCCGCAGTCGGGGCGTTCTTTTTTGCATATATATTCCGCACGCCTCCTTTGTGTATTGACTTCACTCTCCTCCTTGGATAAGATTTTGTCGAAAGGAGGTGATATTAGATGATATACATGATTAGCTATGATCTTCACGCGCCAACCAACAACCGTGACAAAGTTATGGAGAACATTGAATCTCTGGGTGTTTGGTGTAAGTACTTGACCACCACCTACCTTGTAAAAACTGATTATTCAACAACTTCAGTAATATCAATTTGTACCCGGGACCTTGATCCAAATGACAAGATGATCATTGCTCCTGTCTCGGAAATGGTTAATGGGTGGCTAACTGGGGATCAGTGGAAGTGGATACGGGAGAATCTGTTCTAACTGTTTCCTTATGCTCCAACCCATAGCCATGTGATGGCACGAATTCTTCCTGCCGCTCTTGTATCTCCAGTACAAGGGCGGCAATCTCTTTAGGTTTGCCTTTAATGACCAATTTCATTTGTTCATCTCTCCTTTGCTAATCCATAACCACCAGAATGATCGCGGGGCCGGTTACTTCGATAGCTTTATCTTGGTACGGCTCCGCGATTGCTGTTTCCACACCTTCGCGTTTTTTGAGCTCGTCCACTAAATCTTTGGTAGCAATGTCCTTTAGTTCGCAAGCGGCAGCGATCTGTTTTATCATCTGGCTTTCTCTCCTCTCTGCATATCTTTACTATGTACCCTCCCACCATCAGCGCCACGCCTGTCCCGCCCACCAGGGCGATCACCGACAGCGGCGCATCTACTAGGCAGGTCGAGATCCACGCTAATAGCAGGCCTGCACCAATTAAGATTCCTGACATTTCAACTCACTTCCTATTCTTTCGGAACCCGCCCGGTTCGTGCAAATTCCTCGAACGGGGCGCGTGGGACATCATAGACCCATTTGTCGCTGCCGGTTTGATATGCCATGCCGATAGGGTATGTCCCCCGCCGCAAGGCGCTCCGGATCGATTCAGGATTCGTTTTGCCCAATACCCTTGCCATTTCCTCCGGCGTAATAAGCGCCGGGTTTTTCTTTTTCATGTATTTCACCTCCCTGCTAATAACTCAAAAAGCTTTGTTTGTCGATTTTTTTGACATTCGCTAAAAGCGTGTGTATACTGAGCTTGTCACGATTCTGCCTGATTGCCGTCAGGCCTTTTTGTGTTGTCCGGCGTTGCCGCGCCGAACAGTTTGCGGTGGCTCATGTGGAATAAGTCTTCCAGCTTGACAAGGACGTCGTAGGAGGGCTTGCGCTTTCCGGTTTCGATTTTCTGTAGCATCGCCTGAGTGATCCCCGTTTTATCCGCTACATACTTTTGCGTCCAGCCTCGCTTTTCACGTACTTGTCTAATCGCCAATTTCATCTGTCCTCCTTTCTCTCAACTTTATAGCTTTAAGTTATATTTTGTATTCTCAGTATATATGACTTAAAGTTATATGTCAAGGGGTATATTATGTTCTTTCAAGAAATCTTCTCGGAACGGCTTTCCGCTCTCCGCAAAAGCGCAAAGCTAAATCAAGCTCAAATGGCTGAGGTACTCGGTATTACTCAGGCGGCTATTAGTAAGATCGAAAAAGGCGAACGTGCCGCCTCTATTGAGGTCCTGTGCGCCCTAGCGGACTATTTTGACGTGTCGCTCGACTATTTGTGTGGCAGGTCGGACGATCCCACTCGACATTGAGCATCTTCATATTTCCCTTTTTCAAGGCGTGGTTTAAAATCCTGTGAAAAAATGTGTGAAAAGTGTTGACTTTTCTCGCTCCGTGTAGGATACCCTCCTTGAGGGGGGAGAGTATATGCCAAGGTATTGTCCCACCTGCCGCGAAAGGTTGGATAAAAGTAGTTATTGCAGACGTTGTAGGAGATTCTTTCCACAACAGCCATCCGAAGGTGGACCATTTGGTTTTCGTAAGCTCACAGCTTCCCAAAAACGTGAAATAGTAATCGGACTGATCGTCGCTGTTATATGTTGGATACTGTTAGCTGTCGAATTGTGTGAAACGGTTATTGCGTTAGTAGAATCGAGGCCATTCCCTGACAGTTTAGCCAAACATTTTGGGAAAATCGTCGGGTATTCTTCTTATGTATTGCCTCCTGACGATTTAATGGAATTTCTTGGAAAGCTCATCGGATGGTCCTTTTATGTATTGGTCATCATCTTTTCCACCAGATTACCTAGAAGCATCCTTTTCCCCAAAAAGTGGAATCCAAATAAACCGGTTAGCCGATATGTGACTAAAGGCCCTGACGGTGAGTGGCGGTGCCCGTATTGCCATATGGAGAATCTCGGCGCCGACCGCTGTGAGAAATGCGGGTTGCCACCTATCTTTCAAGCCAACGAGGAAACTTACCCTAATGAACAGAAAAACAAAAACGTAATTCTTGCGTTTATATTGACAATCTTTACAGTCTTTCTTTTGATCGTTTTTATTTGTGCATTGACTGTAGATGATGCGGAAAGAAGCGCCTCCTCGTCAATGCCTACAGTCCCACAACCGACTTTGATCGCATCTGTCCAGCCTCGCGAAAACACAGCTGAAGGTGATCTGTATGTCGTATAATAATCGGGAGCCTCAAGACGAAGAATTTACCACTTTGGATATATCCCCACGGGAAAACAATTTGGACGACAGAAGTGCTTTTCGCCAGGAACCACAACCCGCCAAGCAGAATGATCTTGAAGATCATTCCTGCACGGAACCAAACTCGTCAGGAAATTTCGTATATAAACCGCTTCCTTTAAGGATTATTCTTCATATAGCTTCTGTGGCTATCGGATATGTGGTTTATGTAGGCATAGCGTATATAGCCGCAGTGGTTTTAACATTTATCATTAAGCTTCCAATCATTTCATTTTTCGCCCAATATCCGGCGGGGCCGGAAATATATGTTTTGTCGGGAACCTATAGCGCTTCTATTTTGGCTGGTTTGTATACGAGCCGGTTTATATCCCGGCTTGCAGGCGATAGGCGGGATTACGGCTATATTGTTCTGTCGGCATTTTTGTTGTTGCTATTTGTTTTAAAGGCTGTGGAAATGTTACTATCATCCGGCTTTTCGCTTGATTTATTGTCGATGGTCGTTTTCGGTATTCTGCTGTGCGGTGGTTTTTTGTATTCAGCACTTAAAGGTGAATCTCTTTAATTCCCCTGCTTCGGCAGGGGATTTTTTATGCCGTCGCCTGATCGCGCCGTGTCCCAAGCAAGGATTCAATATGCTGGGTAATCGCTGCGTTTTCTGCCTCAATGGAGCTTATCAATTCCTTTGCATCTGCTATTTTCAAAGCGTTTTTATTGAGTTTGCGCTTGAGCCTCTCGGCTTCTTTTCTGGTTTGGGCATTCGGATTAATCTCGCGGGCTTGCCTGGCTTCGGCTATTTTTACAGCTTCGTTCACACACTGCCGGGATACTCCAAACACTTCGCTGATTTCCTTGAATGTCATTCCCCGCTTGCGGAGCTCTATATACAATGCGGTTTTATCGGATACGTTATCAATTTCTATATCCGCGACTGAATCCCGAATCTTCGCTATTCTATCCAGCCTGGCGGCAGCCCTCTTTAATTCGTGCTTACACACAGCACAAAGGCCGTCTTTTGCGGTTGTGGGGTAATTGCACCTCTTACACGGCACAGCGTTGGCATACGGATTTATAAGGCCGGTTCTATAAGCGTGACTGGCGTTTTCCGATCTTGTTGCCCACTCCAAATTTTCAACCCGGTTGTTTGCAGGGTTTCCGTCTTTATGATTGACTTCGGGCTTATTATCCGGATTCGGTATGAACGCCTCGGCGATAAGACGATGCACATAGAAATTCTTCTGTTTCCCGTCTATCATGGCAGATACAACCCGATACCTTCCGTTGCGTCCCGTTTTAGCCTGTACGGCCAGTTCCTTTTTTCCGTCGCTAATTCGGTATACTTCGCCGATGTCATTCACTTCAAACAGTCCGCTTTCGACAATCGCAGTTTTCATGATGTTTTCCTTTCTTTATCATGGCTATTTGTACTCGCCCTTCTATAAATTTCTTCAATGGAGCAATCCATTGCACGGGCAATTTTAATCAAGAAGGTTGCATCAATACCGAGGTCTCCGTTTTCATATTTGCTTATATTGCTTTGGCTGTATCCTAACCTTTTAGCCAGCTCATATTGAGTGATGCCATGTTCTTCTCTGATCGCTTTTATTGCTTGTCCAATCATGGGTATCACCCCCTCTCAATTCGTTTTTTGAATACAATTCAATTATAGAATTATTTTTGGCATTGTCAATACTTTTTCGAATTTTTCTTGATATCAATTCGAAAATAGAATAATATAGGATAGGGAGGCGATTAAATGACTACGGGCCAGAAGATAAAATACTATAGAGAATCTAAGAAAATGTCCCAGAAAGAGTTAGGTATGCTTTTAAATAAGTCACAAGGCACTGTGGCTAAACATGAAAACGATACGGCTGAAATGGACTATGCCACTTTAAAGAAATTCTGTGATTACGCTGGTTGTACTATTGATTATTTACTTGGGAGAACCGAAGAATCAGAAAATGAAATAAGAAAAGCGCCGCCCGAGAGCGACGCTGATGAATATGAAACCAATCGGAAAAATCCCGAATTGACACCAGATGAAATAAGGGCAATTAAAGAGCTGCTTCGAGACCAGGGGCTTTAATCCTTGTTAAAATTCTTGTTTACGAGAATGACGTTGCCCTTTTTTATGGATTTTATTTTATGTAATATTGCTGGGAACTCAATTTCAATAACATCCATAACCTCGTGTTCTTCTACTTTCATTCTCTTGCCCCTCCTACCTTTATATGAATGTCTAAAAATCCGCACAATTTAGAACATTTGTTCCTGATTGATTCTCATTATACTCTCGCCGTGCGAAAAAATCAACCATAATATATCATCGCGCCGCCCGGATGATCATCGTGCTTTGAGCATAGCTATTCTCAAAACGCGTACTCAATATTACATTCGCATATCTTATGTATCAATTATAGAGCATTAGGTATAAATTTGACAAGGAAAAATATTCCATCGAGTAAAATTTTCACATTCAGATTTGTGGAAAATGCTGGATTTCATTGATTTCTGTATTTGATATGGATTAAAATGATCTAGAAATAGGGAAAGGGCGGTCTGCTTATGTCCAGAAACGCTAATGGAGACGGAAGCCTAAGAAAAAAGCGAGAAGGTCTATGGGAATATCGTGTCACGGCGGGATATGATGCGGACCAGCACGCCATCCGCAAGTCCTTTTATGGCAAAACCAAAACGGAAGCAAAGAATAAATACAAGGACTGGCTGAAGCAATCCGGCACTCCTCAAATTGAAAAAACAAAAACCATTGGGGAATGGGCTGTTCAATGGCTTGAAATATATAAAAAGGGGAAAGTGGAAGATGGTACATACCGCAATTATGAGCAGTATGTAAAAAACCATATTATCCCCGGCCTCGGGAATCTCAAATTTGAAAGTGTCCGCCCGGCTCATATTGAACGATTTATGAAAGAGCGGAGCAATCTGTCAAAGTCCGCCCAGCAGCACATCAAAATAACCTTGAACGGCATTTTTGAGACCGCAATAGACAACGGCTTCTGCCTTACAAATCCTTGCCGTAAGATCAGCATAAAAAAAGATAAGGATCAAACCCCGAAGGTATTCGGGAAATCCGATATAGCTGCGTTATTAGAGCTTGCCCCATCCGTAGAGCACGGAGAAATTATAGAGTTGCTCTTGTATACGGGTCTACGCATTGGCGAAGCGGCAGCACTGCAGTGGAGAGATATTAACCGAGAAGATGGTATAATTATCGTCCGCCATTCCGTGGCCGTAAAAAATGGTGGCGGGTATTATTTGAAATCCACCAAAAGTGGGAAAGAGCGGTATATTGGAATCACGGACGATCTAGGGGCATTGCTGGACAGGATTCCGATGAAGGGGCTATATGTCCTTGCTAATACAGAATTTAATTATTGGGATACTTTCCAGCTCAGGAAGCAATATGCGGCTGCTTTTACCGCAATAAACGCAATCCTGGCGGACCAGGGCCGTCCTGCCGTGCCGTACCTATCCCCGCACAAATGCCGCCATACATACGCTACATATTTAATCAAGGGCGGAGCCGGGCTAAGAGAGGTGCAAGAACTGTTGGGGCACAGTTCCACGTCGGTCACAGAAGTCTATACCCATATAGACATAGAAGATATACGGAAGAGCTCGTCTAAACTAGCATATTGAAAGTTTATTGGGGTACTGCTGGGGTACGGCTTAATTTATGATTGAGCAATAAAAAAATAAAGACCGCTCAAACCCGCATGATTGCTAGGTTTTTGCGATCTTCATTTGGTTGGGATGGCTGGAATCGAACCAGCACGCGCAGAGTCAAAGTGTAATAAAACCCGCTATTTATGCGGCTTTATAGGCTGTATACCCCAATTTATACTGTTTTTAGATACGCCTGAACACATCTAAAATCACTCGCGTTGGGGCATAATTGGGGTACAAAACAACTGTAGTGATATTGACTATTTGAGCCAATCTGAGTATAATAAACAATGTAGAACAAAAACGAACACCGACTAAATCGGTGCCAGTTTTTATTGGGCCGGTGCCTGCACAGGCCCTCTTTTTTAATAATAACGCCGGAGCACCCATTAGGATGCCCCGGCTTTCTCTTTGCCTATTTGGCGCCGAATAGCGCCTTGATCTCATCCCCTGCTATCTCGTGTGCATCCACGGATGCAATACGCAATGGAGTAGGACCAGCCTCCAACACTTGGAGTAGCCTTTCAGCGGTTGCCTCGTCACGGATAATCACCGGTTTGCTGATGCTTTTACTCGCCATCTGTGACTTCCCCTGTCTTGGCTCCCTGCAGTCGCTTGATGATATCGGCGGCATAGTTCGCCCCGCGGGAGGCAAACACACCCGTCAGCACCATCCCGGCCCAGCCGCCGGCAAAGGTGACGCCCAGCGCTCCATACACGTCCGCCCCCGCCATCAGGCACAGGGCAACGGAGATAACCAGGGCGGAGAGCTGCGTCACCGCCGTTTTGTAGTCCTTTTTCGTCACCATCTCAACAATAGATTTGATGTACTGCACGATCCCTTCCACCGTTACCGCCAGCACCAGCATCAATACAATACCCGTCACTTTCGATCTGCCTCCAATCTCGTGATGCGTCCTTCGTGGTTTTCCAGCTTCTGATCCTGCTCCTCGTTCTTTTGCCAGATGCGTTTATGGGATTCCCGGCTGTGCTCCTCTTGATCTTTCAACCGTTTCTCTACCTCGGTCAGCGTTACCGTCAGTTTGGTGATGGAGGTATTCAGTTTGATCACCGGCCCGGTCACGGAAGCAACCAGACCAATCAGCGCGATCACTACCCCCACCACTCCCCATTCCGTCATGTTGCTCCTCCTTACGCTTTCACCAGGTCTTCGGTTCGGATCCACCCGGTGGCCGCTCCTCCGGGGGCCGTGGAGACCAACGCTTTGCCGCTGCCCACCTGGAGGACATACAGCACGCCCTGCCGGACGAAGGAGGCCATGTGCTGCCCTGTGGCGAAGTACTCCGCGCCGGGTCTTACCCGCACGGCGTCCCCTGCGGAGAAGCCGCTGGGCACCGGAGTAGGAGCAGGCTCAGGATCAGGAGCCTCCGGGGCCGGTGTTTCCGGGGTAGAGCCCCCGTCCTCCGCCACCAGGTCTTCGGTTCGGATCCAGCCCGTTGCTGCGCCGCCGGGAGCGGTGGAAACCAGAACCTTACCATTCCCCACCTGGATAACGTACAGCACACTTTCGCGCACCCAGGAGGCCATGTGCTGCCCCGTGGCGAAGTACTCCGCGCCGGGTCTTACCCGCACGGCGTCCCCCACGGCAAATCCGCCCGGCCCGGGCTCCGGAGCCGGAGTATCAGCCCCCACATACGCCACCCCCAGATGTGCGCAGATCACTTTCGCCTGAGCCTCCGCCATCTCCTGGAGCTTACCATCCTGCTTGAGCACCGCCTCATCATGGGCATTGTCATGGAACCCGTTCTCGCAGATAAACACCTTCGGACACCCGGCGGCCACGGCGTAACCGATGACGGTATAGTAGTCATAGCTGGGATCGTTGGTGGACCGCTTCGTCTTCGCGCCCCGGCCGGGAGACCCCAGTACCGCCGACGCCGCTTCTGCCAGCTCCGCAGCCATCCCCTGGTTTTCCGGCTGCCGCACGGAGTAATACGCCTCCGCACCGCGCCCGCCTCCGGCGTTGCTGTGCTCACTGATAAACAGGTCATAGCCTTCCGCCTTGTTCCCGCGCTCCGTCAGCTCAGGCCGCTCACTTTCCGCACGGGTCAATGCCACCTCACAGCCGCACCGTTCCAGCGCCGTTTTCAGATATCCCGACAGCTTCCACATGCCTTCATGTTCAAGGTACCCCGTAGGCCCTCCGTTGACACATCCCGGCCCGTGTCCCGGATCGATCATGATTTTTGCTTTACTCATTTCCTTTTTCCTCCTTTATTCTGCCGCAATATAGGTCAGTGTAAAATTGCCTTTAAACCCTACCGTTGAGTACACATCTCCGGCAGCGAGTGTTTTCCATGAATATATCGGAGCGCCACTTATTTCCTGCGCACCAACAAAAACAATCTGATTGCTTCCCGCCTTTATACAGGCAAGCACAGGAGACGTATCGTGGCTTGTCCCATCGGCCGCCAATGCAGCATAAGCATCATATTTTGCCGTAAAAGGCAGCCCTGTGATGGCGAGCGTCCCCGTCAACGTTGTGGCAGTTTCTACGCTGAATGCAACGCCAACCGTTACCATATCCCCGCAACGGACATAACTCCCGCTCACCGACTTGGATATCCCATCTGCGCAGCTCACCGGCATCGCCAGCGTAAGGGACTGCGTGGAGCCGGATACCGGGAGGTTCCCGGAGCTGCTTCCGATGTACACCTCCCCCGTGTCCGTGCACAGGGCGGGCTCCCCCACCGCCAAAGTCGGTAAATTGGCCTTAGTCCCTCGTCTTAGTCTTATACTGGCCATGTCCCTGCCCCCCTATGTCAAAACGTGCCCCCGTCGATTGTCCCTGACAGCTTGGAAGCATCCAGACGGGTCACATTGAGTGCGATAGCCGCGGTACCATCAAAATTTTTGGCCGCTGCTGTCGCGCCGCCGGTGATAGAGATTCCCCGTGGTGTCGTTAGCTGATCTGCAGCAGCAGCCGTGACCGCTGAATCCGCTCGTCCTGCTGTTTCCGCACCATCCGCTGATACCGCTGCAGGGACTTTACCAGACACTTTGGCACCATCAATACTGGTCACAGGGATGGTAATGTTGGCTGTACCGTTAAAAGAGGTTGCTGTGCCGGTTGCGGCCCCAGAAAGGGCTATGGTGCGTGCGGTAGTCAACTTTGCAGCGCTGGAAACAGCTTTGGCACTGTCCGCCGTATTGTCCACATTGCCCAGCCCCACATCGGTTTTCGTCAGGGTTACCGCGCCTGTTTTTCCTGCCACCGAAATCACTGCATTTTCTGTATCAGGATTAAGCAGCAACTTTCCATTACCGGTACCCACATACAGTTTACCGGTATCCAAAGTAACGGCCAGCTCTCTCTCCTGTAGGCTCTCCGGTAAATTTGTGCTTTGTCCACCCTTAATCTTAATTGTTGCCATGTGTTTTCGCCTTCCTTTTCTTCGTTAATGGGTGTTCCCGTCAATGACCAGGTTGGTATGAGCATTTTCGCTGGCGTTATGAGCCGCTAACTCAACCGACCCCACCCCCCCCCCTTGGGATATGAGGT
>CECA01044580.1_pt1 | contig 41979 bp, 61 predicted proteins | sample 557351 | NCBI WGS metagenome assembly CECA01 (sample SAMEA3182051, study PRJEB8094) | gut metagenome | biome: human; feature: gut; material: Stool; isolation source: human stools | place: Canada | collected 2012-03-07 | reverse complement strand
GCCCGCCACAACTGGAATCGTAATGGTATCTTGCCCCGCTTTTTGAAACCCATACGATTTTATCACTATTTGAGGCCGCTTGATTTGAAGCGGTTTTCTCTGTGTATTTATCGTACGAAACCTTTCCGTTGAAGCAAGTCGCATATATTTCCCCGTCAACGTTGGAAACTAATTGCAAGTATGATCTTTCGTAGCCGACATCTTGGGCCTGCTTCAAAAGGCTGGCCGATACTTCGGCTGCGGCGGATTTCAATTCGTCCCACCCATCCGGCGCGGCATCCCCCGCGGCCTTTACCTCAGTATCCAACTGATCTGATTTCACCGCGACTTCGATGTTGTCGCTTCCAGGAAAGGCTACTACACTCACCACGCCGTCACTCAGAAGTCCATCAACAGCATCCGCGAATAACTGCTTTTGCTCGTCCTCCAATTTTGGCGGCATCTTAGATTCTCCTGAGTCCACTGTTTCTTGCACAGGCGGTACAGCTTTTTCAGCGTGATGGCTTCCGGGCTGCGCGAATACTGAAAGTCCCACGACAAGAGCGAGAAGCCCTCCGACGACCGAAAGCCACGCCGCCTTTTTTCTTGAAGGTAAATTTTCTTTAATTTTCGTTTCTTCAACATAGCTAATCCCTGTTCCCGGGATAGATGCTGTTGTCCGGGTTCGTCCGGTGGCCGTTTTTGTTACTCGGTATCCTTTAACCCCAAAGCTGGCCCCGATTCCGGACTTGCTAAAATTGATGCGAAATGGGCCAAAATTGACGCTTTTCCGAAAACGCACCCCCATAACGCGCCTCCTTGTGTAATGGTCTGTTAATATTAAGGCCGCAGCGATCGGCCTTTGGGATATGATTGGAGGTACTTATGAGCAGCCAGACCACCCGCACTGTGTCCGAATCGGACACAACTTATGCCTTGGACCTGTTTGCATCTCTGTCCCCCGCGGATCAAGCGGAGATCATGGCTCTTGCCGTCTCCGCTTTAGCATCTCCGCAATGATCTCATTCTGAGCCTGTGGAGATAGCTGGTCAAAAATCCGGGCAAATTCCTGCGTCAGTCCGGCTCCTTTGGGAGCCGGGCTTTTTTCTTCGTTCCCGGTCAAAATGTACTCCGCCGTAGTTCCCAACGCTGCCGTGATTTGTGGTAAGCACTTTACAAAAGATTTTGATATGCGTTTACGCCACTGGCTGACGATTGACGGAGTGACGCCAATTTCGGCGGCAAAGTCCTTCTGCTCTTTGAATTTTTCATCCACCAGGGCAAAAAGACGGTCCACTGGGTCCATTGGAATCACCCCCAACAAAATGCACAATCGCAATAACGTAAATTGTGAAAGGTTACAAAAATTAGCAAATTGCGATTTTAGCCTTGAAATTTATAAAATTGCGATTTAAGATATAGCCACAGAGGACATAGCCCCAAGGACAATATACCACACCGGGGCCAGAACATCAAGAGAGGAGGCGCAAGGAATGAAAGGGACCTACGTCCTTGGCTATATCTGCGGAATTATCGCAGCACTGCTTGTCTTATCAAGGCTGCAGCTACTGTAGCAAGGACGCCGGAAAGAAAGCCCACTACGAAGTTGGCAAGGTGATTTTTTACAAAGTCAGCCCGTGCGTTGGCCTTGTCGATAAAGTAGGTAACGCCATCGTCAGTCAGCGTGATCCAGAATTCATTATCCCCGGCTGGGATCAGCTCGGCCAGCCCTAAAGACTTGAGCAAATAGGCGCTTGGTTCATCCAGCCCCGCCTCGTTCAGATCTGCAGGTTCGCTTCCGTTTTTGGTCAGGGCTTGCAGACGTTTCAAGTCTTTTTCGTAGCGTTTCATCCGTGCTCCTTCCGGTGGCTCTGCGGGTCGTCCGTGCGGCCAAGGAGGTAGTCCACGGAGCAGTCCAGATAATCAGCGATCTTGGCAAGGCTGTCGGCGGCGATCATCCGATCATGCCGCATATTGGACATCGTATTAGAACCCAGTTCTAAGTCTGTCAGCATGGTTTTGATTGTTACCCCTTGGTGTTTCGCCAATGCCTTAACGCAATCTGCAATATTAGGAGATTTGTACAAGCCTATATGGTTCATTTTTGTACGAACCTCCAAAATCATTAAAAATAGCGAAAGTTACTTTACAAACGCTAAATTGAGTGATAATTTATAGCCATAGAGGACATAGCCCCGAGGACAATATACCACACCGGGGCAACGCCGTCAAGGCGGGAAAGGAGCAATTATGATCGTAAACAGAGTGAAGGAGCTGCGGACGGCTGCCGGTATGACCCAGAAGGCGCTGGCGGATCAGCTGGGCGTCACCGTGCCCACGGTGAGCAAGTGGGAGCTGGGCCAGCGGACCCCGGAGCTGGAGAGAGTTTTCCGCATGACGTTGATCTTCGGCGTCCCCATTGAGGAGATCGTCCAGCGGACGGAGAGCGCGTGAGAAGGGAGGAGCGGACATGGCACGAGAGCGTGAGAGCTTCCGGGATCAGCTGCAATCCTTACAGGCCAAATTCCCGGAGCAGGAGGTCCTGACCAAGGATCAGGCCTGCAAGCTGCTGGGGCTGGACTGGGACGCGCTGGTCCACAATGACGAGTTTCCGGCCAAGAAGGTGGGGAAGCGCTACATCATCCCCATTGTACCATTGGCACGGTGGATGGTTACATGGTAGCGCGGAAAGGAGGAAAAGACAATGGACAAGAAATGCCCTAATTTGTACCAAAGGGCAAGGCTGAGTACCGGAATGAGCCAAGAACGGGCAGCGGAGCTGCTTGGGCTTTCCCCGGAAAGTCTGAAGCAGTACGAGGGCGGCAAGACGGTGCCCAAGGACGAGACGGTGGCGCGGATGGTGGAGGCATACCGCTGCCCATGGTTGGCATTGGAGCACGCGCAGGCCACGGACACGCTGGGCGTAATGCCGGAGGTGATGCCCAGGCCTCTGCCAATGGCGAGCATCGCTCTCCGGAACCGTCTGCAAGACGCGACGGGCCGACTGGACGCCCTGCTCCGGATCGCGGAAGACGGCGTGATCGACGAGGCTGAGCGGCCGGAGTTCGACTCCATCGTGGTGGAGCTGAGGGAGACCATGGCGGCCATCTATCAGGTGATCTACTCAGGCGCAAAAAAAGAACGCCCCGAGGCGGCAACCTCAGAGCGTTCAGGGGAAAAAGTGTGTGGTATTGGATCAACCACTGTTGGATGTATCAATTATAGCACAAGATCCACGCCGCATGCAAGACCTAATTTTGCCGGGAAGGGGGTATCCCTGTGACCGGTTGGGCAATGTTTTTCATGGTCATCGGCGTGGCGCCGGTGGCGGCAATCCCGCTGCGGATCGTGGATCGGATGGAAAGATAAGGGGGCAATATGGCAAGGTATGACTGCGGCTATGGGGCATGGATCCCCGGCCCGGTTTTGGACGATCCGGGGCTTCGGCCCCGGTCGCTGATCCTATACGCGCGGATCGCGCGGCGGGCCAACCGGGTGGGCTTCTGCTACGCAACTAACGCAACGCTGATCGAGGACATGACGGCTGTGGACGAGGACGGCTCCGTGCGGGTAATCTCTGAGCGGACGGTACAGGCCATGCTGGCAGAGCTTCAGGAGCGAGGGCACATCCACATGGATAACGGCCCCCTTCCTCCGGACAAAAGCGGCACGGTACGGACCGGTCGGCGGATCTACATCGGGCGGTCATTGGCAGCGATTCCGGACGATGCGCAGGGGGGTGAAGAAAATTTCACCCCTGAAAAAATCTGCACCCCAAGGGTGAAGAAAATTTCACCCCCCTTTAAATGTATAAAAGATAATAATAAAAATACCCCTATAGCCCCCTGCGCAGATGCGCACTTCGATTTGTTCTGGTCGGTCTATCCCCGCCATGTGGACAAGCAGCGGGCACGGAAGGCCTGGGCGAAACTGAAGCCGGACGAGGCGCTGGTGGAGACCATCCTCCGGGCGGTGAAGGCTCAGACAACCTGTGAGCAGTGGACCCGGGACGGCGGGGCGTACATCCCCTATCCCGCCACATGGCTCAACGGCCGCCGGTGGGAGGACGAGCTGCCGAGGCGGTCCGAATCGGACCGGGGCGGTGAGAGCCGGGAGGTCAACGGATGGGAAACGTAAGGACGGATGAAAAGCTGGATCACCTGCTGGACGCGGAGCGGGCGGTGATCGGTGCCATGCTGGTAGACCCGGATGTGGTGCGGCCCCTGCTGTCCCGGGTGCGGGACGCTGATTTTTACAACCCGGCCAACCGGCTGATCTTCCAGACAGCCCGGGCGCTGTTCCGGGCGGGCGTCACTCCGGACGCGGTGACCATCCGGGACAAGATCGGCCCGGATTACTCCCGGTACATGGCGGAGCTGGTGGAGATCACGCCCACCGCTGCCAACTGGGAGGCTTACGCGGAGGCCATGCGGTCGCAGGCCACCGTCCGCCGGATCCACGAGTTTGCCGACGCTCTGAGCGCGGCTCAGACGGTGGAGGATTGCCGGCCGGTGTGCGCTAAACTGTCCCGGGAGCTGAGCGAGGGGACCAGCGTGGAGGCTTGGACCATGGCGCAGATGACCGAGGACTTCTGTCAGGCGCAGGACCCGGACGCACCGGCTCCGGTGTACATCGACTACGGTCTGGATTTCCTCAAGGGCCGGACCTACACCAAGCCGGGAGACGTGGTCATCATCGGCGGCTATCCCTCCGACGGCAAGACGGCGCTGGCTTTGCAGATGGCCTACCGGATGGCCCAGGAGCACCGGGTCGGTTTTTTCAGCCTGGAGACGGACAAGGCCAAGATCCGGGACCGGCTCATGGCTGCCGTGGTGCAGATCGACTTTGACCGGATTAAAAACCGTACTCTGACCGAGGACGACTGGCGGGCCTTCGCAGAGAAATCCGCCGACATGGCGGGCCGGGGCCTGACGGTGGTGGAGGCATCCGGCATGACGGCCACCACCATCCAGAACATCAGTCAGGCGTATGGCTTCGACGTGATTTTTCTGGACTACATTCAGTTGGTCACCCCGGAGATGGACCAGCGGGTACCCCGCAGTGAGCAGATGGCGGCGGTGTCCCGGCAGCTGCACACCTTCGCCCAGAAATCCGGGACGCTGGTGGTGGAGCTGGCCCAGCTGAGCCGGCCGGACAAGGCCGCCGGATGGCGGGCACCGGTGATGAGCGATCTGAAGGAGTCCGGCCAGTTTGAGCAGGACGCGGACATGATCTTCATGGTCTACCGTCCGGACCCCAAGGCCAAGGACGGCCCGGAGCTGGATCAGAACAAGCACCGGGTTTTGAAAATCGCGAAGAACAAGGAAGGCCCCCGTGGGGCCTGGTACATGGTATTCGATGGGCCGAAGCAGACGTTTTCGCTTCTGGTCAATCCGGACGGCCGCTCCGTTATGCGGCAATTCTCTGCCGCCGGGAAGGCGGCCAAGCAGCGGCCCCGGCAGGTGAGCTTCTGGGGCGACGGGTCCGACTGGACTGAGGCCCCGGCGGACACCGAGACGCCGTGGGATGACGAGAACAAGGGGGAAAGGTGAAACATGAAAACAATCGCTGTATTGAATTTTAAGGGCGGGGTCGGCAAGACCGTCACCACCGCCACGCTGGCGTATCTGCTGGCGAAGCAGGGCAAGCGGATCCTGCTGATCGACGGGGACAGCCAGGGCAACCTGAGCATGTCCTTCGGGATCGACGCGGAGGAGGGCGCGGACACGCTGGCCCTCCTGACCGAGGGCACCGGGTACTATCCGGAGTTTGTGACGCCCACCATTTTTGACGGGATCGACCTGATCCCCTCCGACATTAACCTGCTGGTGGCAGACCGGCACATGGCCCAGAGCGGCGTGGGCCGAATGCAGCGGGCCATTGCGGATCTGCGGGACGCCATCGAGGAGGACGCGGACCAGGACAACGCCTATGATCTCATCCTGATCGATTGCCCGCCGGCTCTGTCGGCGGCCTGCACGGCGGCGCTGGCCGCTGCGGATGAGGTCATCATCCCCATCCGGCTGGACTACTACTCCACCGGCGGCATGGCCAATCTGGCGGAGCAGCTCCAGCACATGCGGGCCATCAACCCCCGGTTGTCGGTGCTGGGCGTGCTGGTGACGCAGTTCACGCACATGGCGGACGAAAAGGAGGCCCTCGCGGCCATCCGGGGCGGGGCGCTGCCGGTGTTTGAGACGGTGATTCGGTTCTCCAAGGCCGTGCCCAGCGCGACCTTCCAAAAGGTCCCGCTGCCGGTGGCCCGTCCCTATTGTGCGGCCAGCAAGGACTACGCCGAGCTGGTGAAAGAGATCTCTGGGAGGTGCTGAGGGTGGAAAAGCGAAAATTTAACGTGATGGACGTGCTGGGCGAGCAGCTGGCCGGTGTGGCGGACACCATGATGGAGATCCCGGTTGACGATATCCGGGACAACCCCCGGAACTTCTACCCGACGCCTGACCCTCAAACGCTGCGGGCCTTGGCGGACTCCATCCGGGCCAACGGCCTGTTGGAGCCGCCTACGGTGGTCCCTGCCGGTGACGGCACCTATCGCCTGATTTCCGGCCACAGCCGTCTGGCCGCGATCCGGAGCATGTGGGAGGACGGCACCGAGGAGGACCGGACGCGCTTCTCCAAGATTCTGTGCCGGGTGCTGCCCCCCATGTCGGAGGGGCAGGAGCAGGCGGCGGTGATCGAGGCCAACCGCCAGCGGGTGAAGTCCAATGCCCTGCTGGCCGATGAGGCGGAAAAGCTGACGGAGGCCTACATCAAGCGCCGGGAGGCCGGTGAGCAGCTTCCGGGGCGCATCCGGGACTATGTGGCGGAGGCCCTGCAAGTCAAGGCCACCAAGGTTGCCAACCTGTCGGCCATCAAAAACGGCCTCAAGGTGCCGGGCATCGTAGAACGCTGGAAGCATAACGAGATCCCGGAGGCGGCGGCCCTGATGATTTCCCGGATGAATATTGACGAGCAGTACCGGCTTCTGGACTGGATGATTGACAAGCACCGGAGCTACACCATCAGCGAGGTGCGCAAGTTTGACATCTGCTACCGAAATGCCTACAAGTGCGACAAAACCGGGAAACCTTGCGAAAACATAGAGCGAATTTATGACCATGACCTGCACCACGGTGAGTGGAGCGGGGCCGGATGCTGCATGATGTGTCTGAAAAAAGACACCTGCCCGGCGGCCTGCAAGTATGTGGAGAAAAAGCCGGTGGAGCAGCCGGAAGCCCCGGCTGTGAATCCGGCGGTGAAGGACCCCAGGCTGGACTACAAGGTGATGGTTCCCACCTTCTGCCAGCGGGTGCGGGCGCTGCGGGAGCAGACCGGCATGAGCCGGAAGGAATTTGCCCAGAGCATTGACGAGTTCCCAGGGACGTACAGCGCGTGCGAGAATGCCTCTATGTGCGGATCTGAGAAGATCGCCAAGCTGGCGCTGTGCTTCGGCGTCAGCACGGACTACCTCTACGGCCTGACGGATGATCCTACGCCGTCAGTGGAGAAAGGAGCGGACACATGATCCGATACACAGGGCGCGGGAAGCGCAGAAGCCGGGTCCTCCCGGCGCTGGCTCTGGTGGCCGCCGTGGCTGCCGTGATCCTGCTGGCGGTGATGCTGCGATGAAGCCGAAGCCGCCATGCGGGAGGAACTGCCCCAAGCGCTCCGCCATTCCCAACTGCCATGATCCAGTGGTGTGCCCGGATTGGGCCGCGTATCAGGAGGTCTTAGCGGAGTGGAGCGAGGCAATGAAGGCAGGAAAACGTGAGCAAGCAGACCTGAAGGCTGCCAAAAGCCGGATGGCTAAGATCTGCGAGTCAGGAAAGAGGGATAAACGATGAAATTTCCGATGAGTGACGATGAGATCCGCGTCAGCTACAACACTGCGAAAGATCAAAAAGCCCAGATCAAGATCCTGGCGGAGCTGAATGCTACCACACTGTCGGCAATGGCCGCAAAGCTCCGGGAGCTGGGCTGCGACGTGCCGGACCATCCATTTTTCAATCAGCGGCCTTTGCGCGCCCATGACATTGGATTTGACGAGACCCGGGCTCGGGAGCTGTTTGCGGAGGGCAAGTCTGACCTTGATATCGCGGAGATGTTGGGCATCGGCGTATATGCGTTTGCGGCTTGGCGCCGCAAAAACGGCATGAAGCGGCCAAGAGGTGGAGACATGCAGAAAATGGAACAAAAAGCAAAGCCAAAGCGCTGCAAGGCCCAGCCACCCATGCCGCCGGAAATCGAAACGCCGGAGCCGGAACCGGCCCCGGCGACTGCCGCACCCGGCAGTCATTCGCTTTTGTCTGCACAGAAACAGACCAGCGTGGCCGATTTGGGCCGTGTTCTGCTGGATCTGGCGGATCGGTACCCTGGTATCGTCCTCACCGTCAACGGAACCGCTGTGCGGTCCCTGTGCCTCAACGTGCGGGTGATGCTGGGCGAGGACACAACGACATCAACGCTGGATTTGGAGGTTAGATAAATGCTGAACAGGATCGTACTCATGGGCCGTCTGACCCGTGACCCGGAGCTGCGGCACACCGGAAACGGAACCGCCGTGGCGTCCTTCTCTCTGGCCGTGGACCGGGATTTCAAGTCCCAGTCCGGCGAGAAGGAGACGGACTTCGTGGACATCGTGGCGTGGCGCTCCACGGCGGACTTCGTAAGCAAGTTTTTCACCAAGGGCCGCATGGCCGTGGTAGAGGGCCGGTTGCAGCTCCGGGACTGGAAGGACAAGGACGGCAACAACCGGCGCTCCGCCGAGGTGGTGGCGGAGCATGTGTATTTCGGAGACAGCAAGCGGTCCGAATCGGACACAGCGTCCGCACCGCCTGCGTCAGGGGACTTCCGGGAGATCCCGGCGGATGAGGAAGGAGAACTGCCGTTTTGAGAGATCAAGAACTCGTAAATGCGCTGCGGTGCACCTCGTCACCGGGCGAGCCCATTGGGGATTGCAAAAAATGCCGGTTTTATAAAACGGAGCCGGTGCCGGAAGATTTGGTTGGGAAAGTCGATTTGACAGAATGGTCCTCTTGTGATGCTGACGCGATTGGCTTCGCCGCTGCTGACCGGATCGCCAACCAGAGCACCCACATCGCGGCATTGCAGCAGGAGATCGAGAAACTGCGGGGGCAGGTGCCCCGCTGGATCCCGGTGGAGGAGCGGCTGCCGGAGGTGTGGCGTAACGATGAAACTGCGGAGCTTGTGAACTACATGATTTACAGCCCTGATTTTGGCGTGGACATCGGCAATTATCACGCAAAAGCGAAAAAGTGGCTCTGCATGGCTCTGCCTTGCACCGTCACGCACTGGATGCCGCTGCCGTCAGGCCCGGAGGTGAAATGATGGATGCTCTTAAGTATTTGAAAACGTTGCGCAGAATGTGCAACGGTGAGTGCCGCGAATGTGAGTATGAAAAAAGAAGTGGAGTTGACCCTTGCACGGTCTGGCAATACGACCACCCGGAGGAGGCCGTTGCCATTGCGGAGCAGTGGGCTGCCGAGCACCCTATCAAAACCCGCCAGAGCGAGTTCTTGAAGCTGTTCCCGTACGCACGTGTTAAAAAAGCGAATGGGTTACCGATAGTCAGCCCTTGCGACCTCGACGTCAAGCTGGCGGGCAAATGCGAGGGGATTCCTTGCCAGGAGTGCTGGAAGAAATTCTGGCTTGCGGAGGGGGAATGATGGATGCTGTGAAGTTTTTGAAAACATTATGCAGAATGTGCAACTGTGAGTGCTTCAACTGCGAGTTCAGGAAAAGGCTTAGCGGGTTTGAATCCTGCACAGTCTGGAGAAAAACCCACCCGGAGGAGGCCGTTGCCATCGCCGAAAAGTGGGAAAAGGAGCACCCCATCAAAACCCGCCAGAGCGTGTTTTTGGAGATGTTTCCCAATGCGCCAATATTTCCAGATACCGGGATCGTCAAAATATCCCCCTGCGAAGTGGATGCAGTATTGCGTGGGAATTGCCCCGGCGTTGGATGTTGCCTGGAGTGCCGGAAGAAATTCTGGCTTGCGGAGGTGGAAAATGCTGAAGCCAAGTGATCTGACGAAGGCGGAACTGCTGCAAGTGGTAGAAATGCTGGCCATGGAGACAGGCCCGTATTATTTGGATCGTGCGCTGGGACGAATTAGGCTCCAGCGCAACGACGCCCACCACGAAAGGTGTGTGAAGCTGATTGACGAAGAACAAAAACACTATGCAGCCTATTTTGACCTCCTTCGCCCATACGATGGCAAGCCCATTAAGGATATCCCGCAGGATGTTATGAATCGGGCACTGTCGGAGCTGGACAAGGCAAGGGCAGCTGGACAGGAGTGGAACAGGCGGAATGGAATCAAACTAAAAGGGAGGGTAAGTGATGAAAAAGTGCACCGGTGAAAACTGCCCCATGCAGATGGGCTATGACTTTGAAAACTGCGCCGCAATCGAAAAGTGCCCGTATCGCACGTGGCCCGTTACCGTCGCCGACCGGATCCGGAGCATGACGGACAACGAGCTGGCCGGGGTGCTGTGCGATTTCCGGATGGATATCATCGTGAAAGACCTCTCTGGTGTTTCGACGATGCCAGCAGATTGGCGTGAAATTAAAAAATGGCTTGAATCTCCGTGGGAGGGCAAGCCGTGAGCGGGGATCAGAATGGAGGCGATGAAGGATGGCAATTAGCAAATCAAAGCGTGAAGCGGTTTACCGAAAGTATAATGGCCACTGTGCGTATTGTGGACGCAAAATCGCCTACAAGGATATGCAGGTAGACCATTTTCACCCATTGAGGGCGTGGGGTATTGAGGACGCTGGAACAGATGACCTTGACAACCTCATGCCAGCCTGCCGGATGTGCAATCACTACAAGCGTGCAAATTCCCTTGAAACTTTTAGACGCTACATCGCAGAAATTCCGCGAAAGCTGCGCGAGAACTATATCTACAAGATTGGCGTGGTTTATGGCAATGTCATCGAGGCTGAAAAACCGATTGAGTTTTACTTTGAGACGCAGGAAAGGAAGGAGGGCTGACCATGGCTGAATACATTAAGCGGGAAGCAGTGCTTAGAGCTGTGCAGGGGCAGCGCAGCCCATGCCGAAGCCCTGCACAAAATCGGATGCTTGACTGTCTGAAAGCGGCTGTCATTCGCATTTCTGCCGCCGACGTGGCCCCGGTGGTGCATGGGTGCTTCGAGCCGTGTTTTGACGAGAACGGTAATTGGCGGCAGGGCTTTGCGAAATGCTCGAATTGCGGCAAGGAATACTACGCACAGGTAATTAACCATTTTGGTTACTGCCCCAACTGCGGGGCCAAGATGGACGGCGAGAGAAAGGACGGCGGGGATGGCTAAACAGTCCGGGTATTTGCAGCGGCGGGAGGCGGAGCTGGATGCCACCTTCAACGCTGGGGCGGCGATGGCGATGCAATTCGCCATGGATACCCTTCAGATGGCCCTCCACCAGACGGAGGGCTGGGGCTATGACCGGATCATGCGGATCACCCATAACTGGGTTGCCGTTCAGCGCGAGTACAAACCGGCGCTGGACTGCCGTAACCCGGAGGCGGACGTCCGGCAGGAACACATGGATCGGGTTCTTGCGGAGATCATCAGCGGGAAGGCGGAGTTGATCCGTTTCCCGGATCGGTATCCAAACGCGAAAAAGATCAAATACGGGAGGTAAGGCATGGCTGATCCGTTTGTGTGCGTCAGGCAGCGGGCGGGGCCGTTGGTCAAGGCGCTGGTGACGGACAACTACGGATATCTCCGTCGCTACGGGCCGGATGCGGTGCGGGGCCGGTGCGGGCCGGCCCTCAGCCGCACCAGCCTGGACAAGCTGGAGCTGCGGCTGGCGTTGTTTGGCTATGACGGCATCTTTTACGATCTGACCTTTGACGATGCCCATCTGCCGCCAAATCGGGCTGGTGTGGAGCGTGTGTGGGATGCCTTTCTCAAGCGACTCCGACGATGGAAACGCGGGCCTGTGGATTTCTACGTCTATCGGATTGAGGGGCTACACGGAGACAAGCGACTCCATATCCACGCATTTCTGCGGGACCAGGACTTCCCACCGGCTGTGGTGCAATATCTGTGGACGTTCGGCTTTGCGTATGACAAGCCGTTTAACCGGGCCAGGGTGCTGTCAGAGGGCGGCTACCGTGGGCTGGCGATCTATTTCACCAAGGAGGTCCCGGAGGTGGGCCGCCACCCGTGGGGCTGCTCCCGGGCACTGAGTAAGTACCTTCCGCCTCCGGAGGTGACCACCTGCAAGAGCGGCATGGTGCGGCTGCCCAAGGGTTCCACACCGCTGCCCATGCAGGGCCGGGACCGTCCTCAGCTGGGCGGGTGGGGGCTCTATGGGTATAGCCGGTATCTGCTGCCCGAGAAATAGTGCTTTTATTTTAATAACAAAGTTTAGTATATCTATCTATAGATAGCGTATCCTCTTGAAACCTAGGGGATATTTACGGACAACGCCGAGAAAGTGAGGAAAAAGCCTTGATTCCAGCCAGAAACGGTGATAAAATAAGCACAAAGGACGGATGGTTAACTTGCCCGATCTGCAAGCGCAACCACCGACTGCTGAGGATCACAGACGCCACCAGGGCGAGAGGCCTGCCGATCTACTGTCGGACGTGCCACAGCGAGGTGATCCTGGATATCGACGAAGGCCAGAGCGTTAAACGCCAGAGCCAATGACTCCCCGGAGGGGGCGTTGTTGGGTCTGGCGTTTTTGTTTTTACCCGGAGGTGATAGCCCGTGGCAACAAAGCCGCTGAGACCGTGTTTATACCCGGGCTGCTATCGGCTGGTGCCCGGCGGGTACTGCGCAGAGCACCAGCCAAAGCCCAAGGAGCGGAGCCAGGAGGCGCAGGCCTGGCGCTGGATGTACGGGACGCAGGACTGGAAGACGCTGCGCAGTGAGCAGCTCCTTCGGGAGCCGTGGTGCCGTGAGTGCGCCCAGCACGGCATCCGGACGAGGGCAACGGACGTGGACCACATCCGGGACCACAAGGGCGACTGGGCTGTGTTCACGGATCCGGACAACCTCCAGAGCCTGTGCCATCGCTGCCACAGCCGCAAGACTGCGGCGGAAATGAGCAAAAACAGATCGCTTCGGCGACGCTGATCTCGGCGGAAATTGGCGGACGCTTGGGCGCACGGAGGCTCAGGCCCGCGCCTGCGGGGTTCCTTGCACCCTCCCCCCGGGCAGTTGAAGTTTTTGCTGTCGCCGGGAATACCGCGGGCCCCCCTCCGTACAGGATTTTTTCCCCACGGGAGAGTCGGCGGAGATCCGGAGGCAGTCCGGCGAGGCGAACCAGCGAGGGCCAGGGTGCTGCGGGAGCGCAGCGAAAGACCGCAAAACGCTGCGAGGGTGCAGCAGAAACTGAATCACATGGCATAGACCAAAAGCCTGAAAGGCAAGAGTCAGCACGCACCGGATCGGTGCGCGTCGGCCCTTGCCTTTTTTGTTTTCCGGCTTGTGACCCGGCCCCTGTGCCGGTATTCATCCTTTCTTCCCTTCCGGTCTCCGTGCCCTACCACGGAGGCCGGGTCATGAGCCGGAGTGGTCCGAATCAGACACGTTTTCCCGACGCACACGGCGGCGTTCGCGCCGCAGCGGGCTTGATCCTCCTGCGGCGGCCCTAGCTGCCATGCGAGGGTCGCCGTGTGCGCCGAGTATCACAACAGGAGGATCAGCATGGCAAAGAAAAAGACACCCGGCGGGACAGCCGGAAAGGGCGGCGTCAATCCGGCGCCGACGAGAGACGATCAGACGGTGCGGATCGCAGCGGAGCAGCTCACCATGGTCCCCATTGACGATCTTATCCCCTACGCAAATAACGCCAAGAAGCACGGCGTTAAGCAGATCAACCAGATCAGGGCCAGCCTGCGGGAGTTCGGCTTTGTAACTCCCGTGCTCATCGATTTTGAGAACAACATCATCGCAGGCCACGGCCGGGTGGAGGCCGCCAGGGCGGAGGGCATGAGCGAGGTGCCCTGCGTGCTGGTGACCAACCTGACAGAGGCCCAGCGCAAGGCCTACATCCTGGCAGACAACCGTCTGAGCGAGACGGCAGTATGGGACACGGAACTACTGAAAATCGAGCTGGAGGGCCTGGAGGCTTTGAACTTCGACACCGGGATCGCCGGCTTTGATGCGGAGAGCTTCGCAGAGATCGAAGCAAGCCCCTCCGGCCATACGGCTTCTGAAGATGCAGCGGAGCCGGAAGGTAAGCACTTCTGGGGCGACGAGGAGGGCGAAAGCTCCGAGGAATACGAGGCGTTTACCGATAAGTTTAAGGCCAAGAAAACAACGGATGATTGTTTTACTCCTGAGATCGTTTATGACGCCGTCAAGGATTGGGCTATATCGCATTATAAACTGGGTGACGCTCAGATCCTCCGCCCGTTTTACCCGGGCGGTGATTATGAGCACGAGGACTACCCGGAAGGCTGCGTGGTGATCGACAATCCGCCATTTTCTATTCTTTCGCAAATTTGCAGATTCTTTGATAAGCATGGCATCCGCTACTTCTTGTTTGCTCCAACGCTGACGCTGTTTTCCACAAATGCGGGGAAATCAAACTACGTGCCCGTTTCGGCCGCAGTTACATACGAAAACAGTGCCCGCGTCAATACGTCCTTTGTCACAAATTTGGGGGGGGTGGCGTGTGGAGATCTCCGGGGAGTTGTTTTCTTTGATAGATGAAGCTGACAAGCGCAACCGGGGCGAGTCTCGCATTGAGCTCCCTGGATACATTTACCCGCTTAACGTTTTATGCATTCAGGATTTTGACCTTGCGAAGCATGGCCAATCATTGTGTTATTCCGATGAGGATCTTCAATTTACACGAGCTCTGGATGCCCAAAAGGAAAAAGGCAAGGCCATTTTTGGCGGCGGGTTCTTATTGTCAGAGGCGGCGGCTGCTAAAAAATCCAAAGCAGAAGAAGCCGCGTTGGAAGTCATGAGCGCACGTTTGGCTGCCATTTCTGAATCTCAGCAAAACTCCCGCATGTCAGCGGATGGAAAAATCATTTGGCCATTATCTGACCGCGAAAAGGCGCTTGTAAAAAGCCTTGGGAAGCACGGTGGTACCGTATGACGGTACAGGAGGCTGAGCGGATCATCGCGCGGACCAACAGCCCATATCTGAAACGGGATATGCAGCGGTTTATCAGAAACCAGCGGAGAAAGGAGGGCCGGAATGGCCGGGAAAAGACAGCCAACGGATGTGGTGATTGCCAACGGGCGAAAGCACCTGAGCAAAACCGAGGAGGCAGAGCGACGGGCCGGTGAGGTAAAGGTCTCCCCCGCCAAGACGGCCAAGCCGCCCAAGTGGATGCCGGAGGCGCTGAAAAAGGACTTCCGGGCCATCGGTAAGCGGCTGATCGCCTCCGGCCTTTACACGGAGCTGGACGCCGACACCCTGGGCCGCTATCTGGTGGCCCAGCACCAGTGGCTCATTGCCACCGGCGAGGCAGAGAAGGCGCTGGCCCAGCGAGACCAGGAAGGCGCCGACGGCTGGGGCAAGATCCAGGAGCGATACTTCAAGCAGGCTCGGAATTGCGCCAACGATATGGGCCTGACCGTAACCAGCCGCTGCCGCCTGGTGGTGCCGGATACCGGCAAGCAGGCGACGGAGGACAGCAACCCCATGCTGGAGCTGATCCGGGGAGGCATGGATCGGTATGCCTGAGATGTTGACGCTGGCGCCGGGCATCGAGGTGCCGACGCCGGATGACGGTGCGGAGCTCCGGTACAACCAGACCGAGGTGGACCGTGTGGAGAAATTCTTTTCCATGCTGGTGTTTGGCCAGAACCAGTGGGCCGGTCAGCCCTTCCACCTTCTGGAGTGGGAGCGGCGGGCCATCCGGGAGTTCTTCGGCATCCAAATCCGCAACGATCGCGGCCAGTGGGTGCGATACCGCCGGTTTCTGTATGACGAGATCGCCAAGAAAAATGGCAAGAGCGAGTTTGCGGCAGGGCTGGGGCTGAATCTGCTGGTGAATGACGGCGAGAGCCGCCCGCAGGTGGGCATTTTCGCCGCCGATAAGACCAACGCGGATATCATCTACCAGTGCGCCAAGTACATGGTGGAGCACACGGCACTGGGCCAGCCGGCCCACCGGCCGCTGGCATGGTGCCGGGACAGCGTCCGAGAGATCCGCACCCGCTTTGGCGGCATGATGAAGGTCTACAGCAGCGACGCCGACACCAAGCACGGTTTCAGCTTTTCGGCCATCATCATCGACGAGCTGCACGCCCAGCCAAACCGGCGGCTGTGGGACGTCCTGACGGTGGGCTCCAACGCGGCCCGGCTCCAGCAGGCGGTGATCGTGCTGACCACGGCCGGAGATGATCCGGATCGTAAGTCCATCGGCTGGGAGATCCATGAGAAGTGCCGCAGGCTGCTGGCATGGCGGCGGGGTGAGCCGGAGCGTCCCATGGATGAGGACGATCCGCAGTGGCTCCCCATTATGTACGGCATTTCCACCCTGACGCAGGACGATCCGGACAGGATCGCGGAGCTGGACATCTATGACGAGGCGTTGTGGAAAACCTGCAACCCCAGTTATGGGGTGACAATCCAGCCCCGGCAGTTTCGGGATGATGCCCGGGCGGCCAAGGCCAGCGAGGCGGCGGAGCGCAATTTCCGGTGGCTGCGGCTCAACCAGTGGATCAGTACCAAGGACGTGGGGTGGCTGCCCCTGACCCTCTACGACAAGACCCAAATCGGCCCCTCCGCCAAGGCGGAGCGGGAGGCGTGGGTGGCGGAGCACCTGACGGGCAAGACCTGTTACGGCGGGCTGGACATGTCCCTCCGGACAGACCTGAGCGCTCTGGTGCTGGTGTTCCCGCCTCAGCCGGGACTGGATCAGGGCGTGGCTCTGTTCCGGGCGTGGCGGCCCCTGGATGGCGTGACGGAGGCGGAGCAGCGGGACCATGTCCCATACCGGGACTGGGAGCGGGCCGGGTTCCTCACCCTTTGTCAGGGCGACATGATCGACAACCGGGACGTGATCGCGGCCATTCTGGACGCTAAGGAGCGGTATGACCTGCGGGCGCTGGGCATTGACCAGTACCTGACGGCCACCATGACGCCGCTGCTCCAGGATGAGGGCGTGGAGATCATCGCCATCCCCCAGACCATGGCGGGCATGAGCCCGGCCATGAAGGAGCTGGAGGGCCTGATCCGGGAACACAAAATGCTCCACGTCCACAACACCTGCGCCCGGTGGTGCTTCGGCAATGTCCGGTGCGCGGTGGACGGCAACGAGAACCAGAAACCCATGAAAAACCGGAGCATTGGGCGCATCGACATCACGGTGGCCTGGATCATCGCCGTGGCGGCGTGGATCGTAAAGCGAAACCAGAAGCCGGATCTGGCGGCGGCGATGAGCCGTCCCGGTTTCAGCTTATAACGCGGTCCGAATCGGACCGGAAAGGAGACCGCATGAAAAAAGTAAAGAGCGCTCTGGCCCGGTTCGGCCCGGACGTGCTGCTGGTCTGCGGCGCGGGCACCGTGGCCGTGGGCTTCGGAATGATCTGGCTGCCGCTGGGCGTGATCGTGGCAGGCGGGGCGCTGATCGCCTTCTCCCTGCTGAGCGGTCCGGGAGGTGATGAGCAGTGAGTATGACCAACAGGCTGCGGCTGGCCGTCAGCCGCCCGCAGCAGGTACGGAATGACGTGACCGTCAAGACGCTGGCGGCGTCCGGCGGGCTGGCTGTGGGTGAGCTGACCGAGACCACCGCCCGGAAACTGAGTGCGGTGGACGGGTGCATGGAGATCCTGAGCAACTCCATCAGTAAACTGCCCAACTACATCATGAACAGCCGGACGCGGGAGCACGTAGACCACTACCTCCTGCGGCTGCTTAATGTCCGACCAAACGAGGCCATGACGCCCAGCATCCGGCGGAAGGTGCTGGAGAACAGCCGGAACGAGGGCGGCAACGGCTATGACTGGATCATCCGGGACCCCCGGACGGGGATCATTCGGGAGCTGATCCCAGTGCCCTGGTGGCTGGTGCAGCCTTGGCGGGATGAGGCCGGGCGGGTGTGGTACACCGTGACCCATCCGGTGACCGGCACGCCCATGGTGCTGCCCAACGAGGACATCTGCCACTACAAGGCCACCACACGGGACGGCCTGACGGGCATCTCGCCCCTGCGGCGGGCCAGCGAGGTGCTGGCAGCTGCCCAGGCGGCGCAGGCGTATGATCTGGCGTTTTATGCCAACGGCGGCCAGCCCAGCGGCGTGCTGGAGACCGACAGCGATCTGGGCGGCTGGGCGGAGGACGTCAACGGCAAGCACATCCAGAACGCGGACGGCAGTTACCAGACCCGGAAAGACCTGCTACGGCATGAATGGGAGAAAGTCCATGCCGGACCCAATAACAGCCACCGGGTGGCAATTCTGGATCTTGGGCTGAAATACACCCCCATTGCCGCCACCAACAAGGACGCCCAGTTTGTGGAAAACAAGGAGGTCTCCATCCGGGATATCGCCAGATACTTCGGCGTGCCGCTCTACAAGCTGCAAGAGGGCAAGCAGGCCTACGGCAGCAACGAGCAGAACGCCATTGAGTACGTGGTGAGCACTCTCCATCCCATTGTCAACCAGTACGCGGAGGAGCAGACGTGGAAGCTGCTGACAAACACGGAGCTGCGGCAGGGCTTGGAGATCCGCATCAACATGATGGCAGAACTCAAGGGCGACACGGCCAGCCGTGGCGCCTGGTACACCAACCAGAGGAACAACGGCGTGTTTTCCGTCAACGATATCCGGGCACTGGAGGATCTCCCGGATGTGGAAGGCGGCGATGAGCGCCGGGAGAGCCTGAACTATGTCCCCCTAAAGGACTGGGCACGGCTCAGTGAACAGAGAAACGGAGGGAACGCAAATGCGGGTAACACTTAACGGCATCGTCGCACTCGATGACGATATGGAAATTTTAAGTTTTTACGGCTATTCGGCTTTTTCACCTAAGGCGGTGCGGAAGGCTGTGGCGTCCACCCCGGAGGGAGAGGAGCTGGTGCTGGAGATCAACAGCGGCGGCGGCAGCGTATTCGCCGGATCTGAGATCTATAGCGTTTTGAGATCTTCCGGCATCCACACGGTGGCAGAGGTTCAGAGCCTTGCCGCCAGCGCGGCCAGCTACATGTGCCTTGCCTGTGACGAGGTTCGGATCTCCCCGGTGGCGCAGATGATGCTTCATCTGCCCTCCACTTACACGGAGGGCAACCGGACGGCTCACATGCAGAGCATCCAGATGCTGGACAGCACCCGGGAGGCCATCCTCAACGCCTACGAGCTTAAGGCCGGCGGCAAGGCCGACCGGGCGGAGTTCCGCCGAATGATGAACGCCGAGATGTGGCTGACGGCTCAGGAGGCTGTGGATTGCGGTCTGGCGGACGGCATCATCGGCGAAACGGCCAGTATTGCTCCGCAGAACGTGATGAATGCCATCGGCAGCGGCATCCGGGCGCTGGGATGCGCCGGAATGCCGGACATCACGGAGCTGCGGGCCAGATACATGGCAGAGCAGCACCCCACGCCGGAGACGAACCCGGCAACCACAGCATCAACGGGCGGTGAGCCCGATGCAGATACCGGAGACTGGCAGGCGCAGGCCCGCCTGGATCTGGAAAAAATCAGATTTTAAACGGAGGTAGCAAAACATGAACAATCTCAGACGCGATCTGGTGGATCTGACCACCCAGCGCACCGCCCGTCTGGAAGCCGCGCAGGCGGCTCTGGATGCGGGCAACCAGGCGGACTACGATTCCGCCATGGCGGATGTCCGTGATTTTAACGGCCGCATCCAGAACATCCAGGATCTCATCACCGAGCAGGACCGCCAGATCATGGCCGCTCCCGCTCCCGCCGGCGCAGAGGCCCACGACATGGCCGAGGAGCGCGGCCATGCCCTCATGACCGGCAAGGCCGTGACCTTCACCGCCGACGAGACCCGCCGGGCCGTGATGAACTCCATCACTCTGGCCACCGGCACTCTGGTAGAGCCCACCGGCGCCGGCAGCAACATCCGGGACCCCCTGGGCAACGTGGTCTCCTCCATCGTGGATCAGGTGTACGTGCAGAACCTGACCGGCATGGGCAGCTTCCTTGAGCCCTATGTGATTTCCGAGATCGACGCCAAGGGCGGCAAGGTGACCACCAACGCCGGCAAGGCCCGCACCACCAGCACCGACCCCACCTTCGGCGTGGCCAAGATCAGCCCCTACGAGCTGAACGTGACCCAGTTCGTTGACCGCAATATCTCCCGCCTGAGTCCCGCCGACTACTACACCAAGATCTACAACATGGCCATGCGGGCCATGCGCCGGAAGCTGGCGGCTTTGATCGTCAACGGCGACGGCCAGGCTTCCCCCGATATGTTCGGCATCAAGAACGCCAAGAACGTGGCGGGCGCCGGGATCGCGGCCAGCGTGGACGTGTCCAGCATCGACGAGAACCTGCTGGACGACCTGTTCTTCTCCTATGGCAGCGACGAGGCCATCGGCCAGAACGCCCGGCTGCTGCTGAACAAGGCGGACCTGAAGGCCATCGGCAAGCTGCGCAACAGCGACAAGCAGCGGGTGTTCAAGATCAACCCCGCCACGGGCAACCCCAACGTCGGCACCATCGAGGACGGCGGCAACATCGTGCCCTACACCATCGTCAGCGATCTGACCGCCCTGTCTGCCTCCACCGCTGGCAGCGCTGCCATCCAGACCATGCTGTACGGCGATCCCGCCAACTACGAGCTGGGCCTGTTCGGCGACTACACCGTGCGGGTGGACGACAGCGTCAAGGCTGTGGAGCGCATGGTCACCATCCTGGGCGACGCCATGGTGGGCGGCAACCTGATCGTGGACAAGGGCTTCGTTATCGCGAATCTGCCCAAGTCCGGCGGCTGATCGGAGGGGTGACGGATGGCGGCGTTTAGTGATCGGCAGGCCAGCATCCTGAGCTACTGCCGGATCGACGATCCCACGCCGGAGGACCTGAGCCTGCTGGAGGGTTTCCATGCGGACGCCGTCAGCTACATGCGCAACGCGGGCGTGGCGGAGCCGGAGGCCGGTTCCGCCCGCCTGCCCCAGTACAACACCTGCATTCTGGCGATGGTGCTGGACGCCTGGGAAAATCGGGGCACTCAGACTGCCGACAAGGCGTTTGCAGACAATCCGGCTTTCCGTCGGCGGCTGAACCAGTTGAAGCTGACGGAGCCGGTGCGGTCCGATTCGGACACGGGAGGCTAAGCCATGGACGTGAATGCTGGAAAGCTGAATAAGCGGGTGGAGATCGTGCGGATCTCCACTTCCTCTGATGCTGACGGCTACGCAGCCCCCACGGAGACGGTGATCCGGCGCCCCTGGGCGCAGTTCTCCCGGGTCAGCGGCTCCGAGGCGCTGCGGCAAGGCGCGGACATGGGCGACGTCAAGGTGCGGTTTCTGATCCGCTCCGGGCATACGGCCATCAGCCGGAAGGACCGGGTGCGGTACAATGGCGCGGACTACGAGATTGAGTATGTCAATGACTACGGCGACAGCGGCGAGTATACGGAGCTGATCGCCAGTCTGCTGACGGCGGGAGGCTGAGTATGAGCATCAACGAGACCATCATCCAGGCGGTGACGCCCATCGTGCCGGTATGCGTTCCGGATGTGTACCGGCCCGACGCTGGGGAGACTCCAGCAGAGGTCTACTGCGTGTTCAACTACACGGAGTCTCCGAATGTGTTCGGAGACGATGAGCCGCAGGCCATTCGGTATCTGATCCAGCTGCACCTGTATCTGCCGCTGGGGCAGACGCCGCTCCGCATGAAACGGCAGATTCGGCGGGCCATGCTGGACGCCGGTCTTGCGGTTGGTGATTATACCAACGCCAGCGATCTGGAGGGCCAGCACTACGTTCTGGAGTGTCAGGCGCTGGATCTGGAGGTGGGCTGATGGGCTTTACGGTCAGAGGGCTTGACGAGTTCTCCCTATCCCTTCAGGAGCTGGCAGAGCTGCCGGACGCGGTGCAGGATGACATGCTGGAGGCCGGAGCCGCAGTTGTGGCCAAAGCCCAGCGAGACAAGGTGATGGCCTACGGCATCTATGACCGGGAGAGCACCCAGCATGTGGCGGATTCCATTAGGCCGGGCAAGGTGAAACTGAAAAAGGGCGAGCGGGTCATTTATGTCAGCCCAACAGGCAAGCGGAAGCGGGGCAACACAGAGACCCGCAACGCGGAGATTTTATTTGTCAACGAGTTCGGCAAGAAGGGCCAAAGCGCCCGGCCTGCCGTGCATGACGCCAACGAGGCCAGTGCGGAAGCCACCACGCGGGCAGAGTTCGAGGTTTATGACAGGTGGCTGAAATCCAAAAATCTGTAAGGAGGAAACCATGGGCAACAAAGCAGTTAAAACACCTCTTGGTATGGTGTCCAGTTACTTCTTTCCCTTTGCCAGCGAGCCGGTGGGCACCCATCCGGTCTACGGCGAGAAGGTGGACATGGGCGCAGCCGTCAAGGGCTATCTGAGCCTGACCACGGCCTCCGGCGATATCACCGGCGATGACGCCATGCTGCTGTATTTCGAGCAGTTTGTATCCGGCCAGATCGACGTGGAGACCACGCTGAGCGATCTGGAGGTCAACGCCAAAATCTACGGCCACAGCTACAAGGCGGGCCGGGAGACTGCCAAGGGCGAGGACAGCGCCCCCAACGGCGCCTACGCCTTTATTGAGCCGATTTTGAAGAAGGACAAGACCCTGGTCTACCGGGCCTCGTTCTTCTACAAGGTCACGGCCATGCTGAGCGCGGAGAAGCAGGAGGCGGACACCCGCAAGAGCGACTTCAATCCCAAAATGAACGCGGTGAGCCTGCGGGTGATGAAGGACAACGCGGACGCATGGCGCGAGCGGCAGGAGTTTCCCACCCAGTCCGAGGCAGAGGCGTTTATTGACTCTCTGGCGGGCGGCACGGCGGCCTACGGCGTGACCATCACCCATATCGGCACCGGCACCAGCAATCCCGGCGAGGGCACCACCTATGTGACCGCCGGGCAGAGCCTGGCCATCGACTTCGGCACCAAGGACCCCACGGCGCTGTATGACAACGCCACCAATGTGACCAGCAATCTGGCCGCGCACAAGTACACTGTCAGCTCCATCGCGGCGGCTCACGAGATCGTGGCCGTCTGGAGCACCTGATCTTTACCGCAAGGACGGCCCGCACCGGGCCGCCCTTGCAGGAGGTTTATGCCATGCGATACGTTACGTTTGATTTCGACGGCAGCCCTCTGCCGCTCATGCTGACGGCGGGGGCGCTTTTTGATATTTACGACCGCTTCGGCGTCCATGACAGCATCCTGCGGGCCACCGGGGCCATGGAGGACACCCACCAGGGCTGGATGGCCTGCTGTGAGCTGGCGGAGCTGCTGATGCAGCAGGCGGCGCTGTGGCGCAAGCGGCAGGGCTATACCGACCGCAAGCGGGCCACAAGCTGGCCGTTACGCTCTCAGGACCGGGCAGCGGTCCGCACCGCCGTGCGGCAGGCCATTGCGCAGGGCTTTTACCGGGCAGTGCCCTCCGGAGAGGACGCCGGAGAGGTCAACTTAGTTCTGGCGGCCCGGGAGGATGAGCGGGCGGAGGATCCTGAGCGGCTGCGAGTTGGGTTTCTGGCTGTATGCGCCGCCCGGCTGCATCTGGCCCCGGCAGACGCCCTGCTGCTGACGCCGGGCGAATACCTGGACATGGTGACGCTTTTGAGCGGCGGAGAGGAGGGAGACTATGGCGGTCCGGCAGATTACAACTGAGATCTCGATCAAAAACGAGGCGGAATTTCGGAAGCAGATGAAGGCTGTGAACAACAGCCTTTCCGGTATGAAGTCCGAGATGGCCAAGGTCTCCGCCGAGTTTGACGGCCAGGCCAACAGCGCCGATGCACTTCGGAAGAAGCAGGCCATTTTACAGCAGCAATATGATCAGCAGAAGGAGAAGGTCCAGGCACTGGCCCGGATGCTGGAGAGCGCCAAAAGCGCCTACGATGAGAACAGCGATGTGGTGTTAAGCTACCAGCGGCAGCTGAACACGGCCACGGTGGAGCTGATTAAGTTCGACCGGGAGCTGAAGAACACCGACAAGTATCTGGATGAGGCCGCCCAGTCGGCAGACGGTACGGCGTCCAGCATCGACGAATTCGGCAAGGCCGTCAAGGACGCCGGGGATGAGGGCTCCGACGGCATGGGCCAGCTCAAGGAGGCTTTCAGCCAGCTGGGCGATGCGGCCAAGAGCGGCGACATCAACGGCGTTGTGGCGGCTCTGGGCTCCATGAAGGGGCTGCTGGCGGGCGGTGCGGCTGTGGCCGGGGCCAAGGCTCTGGCGGACGGCATCATCAACATCACCGAGTCGACCAAGGAGTACCGGACCATTTTAGGGACGCTTGAGACCTCCAGCAAGCAGGCCGGTTACACCCAGGAGCAGACCACGGAGATCTACAAAAAGTTTCAGGCAGTACTGGGCGACACGCAGAAGGCCGCCACGGCTACCGCCAACCTTCAGGCGCTGGGGCTGAGCCAGGAAAACCTGCGGGTCATTGTGGAGCAAGCTATCGGCGCATGGGCTACCTACGGCGACTCTATCCCCATCGACAGCCTGTCTGAGAGCATCAATGAGACGGTGCAGGTGGGAAAGGTCACCGGCGTCTTTGCGGATGCCCTCAACTGGGCGGGAACCAGCGAGGACGAGTTTAACGAGCGTCTGGCCGCCTGCGCCGATACCACCGAGCGGGCCAATCTGGTGCTGACGCAGCTATCAGAGCAGGGCCTACAGGCCACCGGGCAGGCGTGGGTGGAGAACAACCAGGACATCATTGCCGCCAACACCGCCCAAGAGACTATGAACGAATCCATGGCCCAGCTGGGCGAGGCGCTACAGCCTGCATCCAGTTTTCTTTTGGAGTACGGGGCCGCCCTGGTGGACGTGGCCGCAGATGGCGTCAATGCGCTTTCCAGTCTGGTGGAGTGGTTCGACAATCTTTTCAACGCACAGCAGAAGGCCACGCAGGCCAGCTTTGAGGCCATCGACAGCCAGTACAACCTGGCAGACTACCAGGCCAACGGTCTGGTCAATGCCGGCGGCGTCATTGATTACGCAGCTGCCAAGCGGATGCAGGACGCCGGGACTTTTAAGCGGGCGGCCGGTGTGTCCAAATCGGATGCGCTCCAGCGGGGCTGGAGTGTCTCGTCTGTGTCGGACCTCCTCAAGCGGCGGGTCAACGGCTCCCACGCCGACGGGCTGGATTACGTCCCCTTTGACGGATATGTGGCAGAGCTGCACCAGGGCGAGGCGGTGCTGACCTCCGGCGAGGCCAGCTTCCTCCGCAGCGCCATGGCGGCGGGGCGGACGCTGGGCGGAAGTCGGCGGAGCAACCGGGGCGTGTCCGATTCGGACACCGGCGGCAGCGGCGGCACGCCCAAGGTTTACGATCTGACGATCCCGGTGGAGCTGACCATTGACGGCGCCACCTTCGCCCGGAAGGAATACAAGTACCGCATCGCGGAGGACAACCGCCGGGGCGTCTCTCTGGCGGGGAGAGGAGGCAGCCGATGACACGGCCACCCTATATCGTAGACGGCGTGGATTTTACCGACTACGTCAACCGCTGGCAATACTCCGTGGGCTACGTGTACCGGGAGGGCTCCAACGCGGCCTTGCGGCTCAGCGGCTTACAGCCCCGAGACCTGCTGGCCATCAAGACCCGGGTCTCCGTGACGGTAAATGACCAGCAGGGGCCGCAGCTGGCGGCGCTGCTGACAGCGGTGCTGAAGAACTACGTGCAGCTCACCTACTTTGAGCCCAAGGACAACGCCGTCCGGACGGCCACCTTTATGCCAACCGTGGAGGAGGTCAGCATCCCGCCGGTGCCCGGCTCCGTCCGCTGGGGTAAGGGCTTCCGGATCACTATGGAGGAGGAGTGACGATGGCAGTCAACGAGATCCGCTACAAGGGCGTCAGCTACGCCACGGACGATGATATCAAGGTCCCCTCCGGGATCCTGTACGAGGTTAAGGCCCTCCGCTCCGACAGTCTGGAGGCCAACAGCCTCACCGTTACGGTGTTTTCCAATGACAAGGCCATCATGGGCTTTGCGAAAAATGACAAGGTGGAATATTTCCGGGATGGCCGCCGGGTGGGCGTGTACTATCTCCAGACGGTGGAGCGAGTAGGCAGCGACGCCTATACGCTCTCCGCCCTCTCCGCACTGGGACGGCTCATCACCATGCGCCACGTGGGCGGCATTTACACCGGCCAGACGGTGGCGGAGGTAGTCCCCCAGATCTGCGGCCCGGTAGAGGTGATGATCGAGAGCGTATACGCCAGCCGCCAGCTGTACGGCTACCTGCCGTACAGCAACCCGGACACCCGGACTGGCAACGGCCGCAGCGCCCGGGATAACCTCTCGCAGGTTCTGTTTGCCATCGGGGCGTCTCTGGGGACTGACGAGAACGGCGTCATGCGGGTGGAGAAGCTGTGGGACGGTGTCTCTGCCACGATCACGGCGGACCAGATCAACGAAAACTCCTGCTCCACCGTGTACGAGACCCCGGTGAGCGCCGTGGAAATCACGGAGCACCAGTGGGTCAAGAGCGGCGCGGATGTCTCCCTGTTCGACGGCACCGCCGAAGAAGGCGCTCTGGTCACATTCTCCGAGCCGGCCTATAATCTGGTCGGCAACGGCGTCACCGTCCGGGAAAGCGGAGACAACTACGCCATCCTGTCCGCCGGGACCGGCACCCTCACCGGCAAGCGCTACAACCACCTGACCCGCATCGTCCGCCGGACGGTGACGGATGGTGTCGAGGAAAACGTGGTGTCAGTGAGCGATGCCACGCTGGTGTCCCTTACCAACAGCGTGGACGTGGCCAAGCGCATGGCGGACTACTACCGCCACCGGGAGACTATCCGGGTAGACGTGGAGCCCGGCACGGAGCGGGCTGGCAGAGTGGTGCAAATCTTCCACCCCTGGGACAAGAAGATGGTCCAGGCCTGCGTGGAGAGCCGGGAGACGGTAATCTCCGGCATCCTCAACAGCCAGACCAGCGCACTGGTGGGCTTCACCCCGGCGCAGCCGGAGGCGGCGGAATATTTCAGTGAGCGGGTTTTACTGACCGGGTCGGGCACGTGGACGCCGCCGGAAGGCGCCGAAGCGGTGACGGCGGTCCTGATCGGAGACGGGCAGGACGGCACTGCCGGGCAGAATGGTGAAGGCGTGGCACTCACGGGCCAGACGATCCCAAACACCTGTTCCGGCTCCTTTCCCAGTGCGCCCGCCGGAAAAGGCGGCAAGGCAGGTGCTCCCGGCTCCGGCGGCAAGATTTTTCAAATCACCATGGACATCACCCCCGGCATGAGCTTTTCCTATGCCACCAGCCAAAACGGCGAGGCCGTATTCGGAAGCCATTCCAGCGCGGAAGGCTCTGCGTCTGCCAGTGGTTACTATGATGACGTCACCGGGAAAACCTATGCCCGGCAGGGCGCGGTTGGCTACGACGGCGGTGACGGCGGCGCTCCCGGCGCATCCGGCGGGTCTGTGGCCGGCTGCAAAGGCGGCTACGGATACAAACCGGCGGAATACACCATGCGGATGACCGAGGACAACATCCGCTATACGCAGACCTTCAAGCACCAGGGCATCGGCGGACCCGGTGCGGCGATGGGGACAGAAGTCACATGGGGGCCGTCTGTTTTCTCTGTCGGCCTGCCGACATTTATTCCCAATATCGAAATCAAAGGCAGTGCCCCCGGCGCATCGGCAGTTCCCGGCGCTGACGGCGAAAACTACGGCGATGGCGGCGGAGCCGGGCACGGTGGCGGCGGTGCAGGCGGAATTGGCAGTTGTAGCATCTCAATGTCTCCCACGCCCCCGTCCACGCAGCACCAGTCTATCAACTTTTCCGGCGACCTCCAGCGCGGCGGCTCCGGCAGCAAAGGCGGCAAAGGACAGCCCGGCTGCATCATCCTGTTTTACGGGAAGAAGAAAATCATCAAGTCTGGCCCATTGGTACAGAAGGGCGGCGGGTTGTTTTTCGATCGCTTGAACAAACTTTTCATTGTGTGAGGTGTGAAACATGACGCTTGAACAGAGAGTCGCAGTTTTGGAGGAGATCTTCGCCAAGCTGCAAGACTACTACACATCCGCCTACTCCGGCGAGGAGATCGACGCGCGGCTGGCCTCCGCCGGTGTGCCTATCGGCATCACCAAGGAGTACAAGAGCGTGGCCGAAATGAACCAGGATTTCACCGGTACGGACGTCCAGCGCGGCCAGTTTGTACTGATTCTGCCGGACAGCACGGCCTCCGCGGACTACGGCAAGGTGTACCTCAAAGGCACGGCTAACTGGGTGTACGCCTTCACCCTAACCACGCTGACGTCCATCAAAGGCCCCATTGGCCCTCCCGGCAAAAAGGGCGACCAGGGCGATCCCGGCGAGGCCGGGTCCAGCTTCGCCATTCTTGGCTACTTTGATACGCTGGACGCCCTCAAGGCAGCCGTTCCCTATCCCAAGGCCGGTGACGTGTACGGCGTGGGTACCTCGCCTCCGTACAACATCTACATCTGGGATTCCGTCCACGGCAAGTGGGTGGCCAACGGCAACCTGCAAGGCCCGCAGGGCAAGCAGGGCATCCAAGGCCCCGAAGGAAAGCAGGGGCCGGAGGGGAAGCAAGGCCCGGAAGGCCCCGTGGGCGGGTCCGGCAACTTCGTCCGCTACGACGCGGCCCAGAGCCTATCGGATGCGCAGAAGGCGCAGGCCCGGGGGAATATTGGGGCAATGCAGGGCATTGAGAGTGCAGACCATCCGGGCTGCTACTATGTCCTTAATGGCTCCGCAGTCGAGTGGGTAAACCCGCCCATGGAGTTGGGCACTGAGTACCGCACCACCGAGCGATATATGGGAAAACCAGTATACAAAAAGCTGGTTACAACAGGCGCACTTCCCTCTGCTACGGGGGTGGTGGAATATTTCCCATTTGGCACGGATTACAATGCTGGAGAATACACTGTTTTCTCTTCTGAATACCATATTGCCAATAACTCTAATGATGGCGGGTGGACAATAACTATACCGAAGTTTTCGAATGGTTCGCTTGATGTAAGCATGGGGTTTAGTGGTAGGCGTATTGATATATATGTGAATAGCGACAAGTCAAGTTACTACGGCTTTGCCTTGCTAAAATACACCAAAACAACAGACTGACTATGGACTACTGCGTGATTTGCGGAGCAGTTGTGCCGGAGGGGCGGTGGGTTTGCCCAATTTGTGAGCACCGCTGGCCTGAATTTTAACATGCACGAAACCAAGTCGGACGTCTGACTTGCACGAAAGCAAGTCGGAACTGCCCTAAAAACTGCAACTTTTTAAGGGGGTGTAGAATGGAAATTCTACAGATCGTATTAACTGCCGCCACCGGCTCCGGTGTGACTGCCATCATCCTCGCGATCCTCCAGCGGAAATGGACCAAGGATGACAAGCGGGACGCCATCGTGGACGCGCTCAAGGTGCTGCTGATCGACCGGGTGCGCTATCTGGGCCAGAAGTACATCTCCGACGGCAGCGTCAGCCTATCGGACAGGGAAACGCTGGACGAGATGCACCAGGCGTACAAATCCCTTGGCGGCAACGGGCATCTGAAAATCATCATGTCCGAGGTCGGCGAGCTGCCGATCCGGAAAGAGTGAAAGGAGAAAAAACATGGAAAACATCAAGAAACGGCTGGGCAATCTGCTTGCGGTGAAATCGCTGGTGACCATCACCCTGACGGTGATCTTCGCGGTGCTGGCTCTGCGGGGTGACATTTCCGGGACGGAGTTTTTGACTATCTTCACCACGGTCATCGGCTTCTATTTCGGCACCCAGCGGGTCAACGAGGACAAGAACAGTTAAAACCGGTTGAAAAATCAACCGTAAATTTGAAAGGGGTACATACCATGGAAAAGATCTACGAGAACATTATCAACGAGGGCAAGGCCACCGGTAAGACCATTGAGGCCATCAACGCGGAGCTGAAAGAGGCCGGGGCCAACTTCCACCTGAATCCCGACGGCGGCGTGGCCGGTTGGACTGAGGACGAAATGCGGGAAGGCTTCATCCCCGCCGAGAAGGATCCGGAGGCGCTCCCTCAGACGCTGGATACCCGTCGCCGGGAGGATCTGGCGGGCACCGTCCAGATCCAGCGGATCGTCGGAGCCACCTATGAGGTGACTTATGACGAGGACGGCTACTTCATCAAGGCTTCCCGTGTGCGCCATGGTTGATACGTTTGATTGCGCAAAAGCGCAGATCTACCACAACACCGGCAAGCTGACCCCGGCGCAGATCAAGGCCAAGACCAGCTGTACCCACATCATCAACGGCTATCTGTTCAACGGGAAATTTCGGCCGGTGGGCTGGACAGTGATTGACGGCAAGGTCATTAGCCGGGACAAATACCAGGACTGGGGCGTGTCTATCGGCTCCGACGGACTGCCGAAGATGCTGACGGACCGGTGGGGATCCTTTCTCTCAGGCGTCCCGATCCTCAAGGGTGGCTCCAAGCTGTACCGGGAGCTGACGCCGGACGTGGCCCGGTCTGCCGCCCGGACTGCGGTGGGCTGGCTGGCCAACGGCAAGGTATGCCTGTGGTGCGACAAGACCAGCCTGACCCGTGAGCAGCTCCAGAACAAGCTGCTGGGGCTGGGCGTGGTGGACGCCCTCATGCTGGACGGCGGCGGCTCTACCCAGGGCATTTTCCCCGGCGGGACGGTGGACAGCACCCGGAAGGTGCCCACGCTGCTGCTGTTTTGGGAGCGATCGGCCAAGGTGGAAGATCAAGCCCTCGTATGGGGCAAGGCTCACGGCCTGCTGACGGATGCCAACGCCGGGGAGACCGTGACGCGCGCCGACATGGTTCGGGCGCTGTATAAGCTGGAGGGCAGCCATGGTTGAGATCCACGCTTACAGCAAAGCCGCCTCCGGGGGCAAGCAGCTCTCCGCCCATTTTAAGGTGCGGGAGTTTGCGTGTGGAGACGGCAGCGACGCGGTTTTGGTGGCTCCCCGGCTGGTGATGGTGCTGGAAACTATCCGCGCCCACTTCGGCGCTCCGGTGGTCATCCACAGCGGGTACCGCACGCCGCAGCACAACGCGAAAGTGAACGGTGCGGCCCACAGCCAGCACTGCTATGGCATGGCGGCGGACATCGTGGTACGGGGCAAGACCCCGGCAGCGGTGGCGGCCTACGCCAGACAGCTGATGCCGGACTGGGGCGGCGTGGGCATTTACAGTCAGCAGGGCTTTACCCACATCGACGTGCGGGAGAAGAAATCCGACTGGACAGACTAAACATCTGAAAGGAGGGCCAGAAGATGGCAACATCCACGCGGGAACGCGCTCTGCAAGTCTGGAAAACCCATGGAGAAAACAAACCGAGAAATCCGGGCGCTGTTGTCATCCATGGCCCCGGCTCGGGCGGCGCAGGCCGTCCGGCTGGTAGGATTGCCGCCTGACGAGGAAGCGGCGGTGCTGGCGGTGGACGTCCACGGCCAGAGCTGCCTACAAGCGGCGGCGCTGCTCCACGTCAGCGTGGATGGCCTCGCCAAGATCCGGCGGCGTGCCTACGCCAAGATCGCGGATGATATGCAGGGATAGAGAAAAGCCGTGTCCGAATCGGACACGGCTTTTTCTTTGGGTTTGAAGGCTTAATGCCAGGCGACAACAGTATCAATTAAGAATTTCCCGGAAGAATCCAGCACGGTAACGCGGCCTTTCAACTCGTTCCCGCTTATCTGTTCGGGATCCGCGTAAGCCTCAAGGATCACCTCACCGGAATCCGTGATAAAAGCGCCCTCGCCATACTCGGAATCCGCAACGCGGAGGCCATCTGGCAGCTGCAATTCAGCATGAAGCCATGTGCCGGGGAAATTCTCATACGGTTTCTCCCGGATCTTTACCGCGTCGGGAACGTTCCTGAAGGTGGAAGGGATCTTGTAAAGATGTGCGATCATGTGCTTTTCCTCCTGTTTTTTTATTTCAACGCGTCGATGAGCTTGGAAGAGTTGGATTCCGCGAAAATGGTTTCGATTTTGGCAGCGTCCGCCGCATACATCAGGCTGAAATAACGCCGGAGACGGTCCGCCCGAAACGCTTCAAACCAGATTTCAAAGGGCTTCCCGGCATCGGCTGCGGCCTTGCGCATGAGTTCCCGCCCAGCTTCATCGCAGTTTTCCGGCTTGATCTTGGCGGCGATCTCAAAAAAACGGTTCACATCAAGGTGGATGCTCATCATCTCATCACGGATGAACTTTTTCCGCAGGCTGGAAGCGTAGGAGATCTGCTTTTCAGAAACGCCGGTGATCTTGGGGAGGGGGTGCTGTTCGCTAAAGCTGGAAGTGTAGGTAGAAACGGCGTCCAGCTGGTGCGCGCGCTTCTGCGCAGCATAGCAGTCCGGGCAGGTGGTGATATTTTCCCGCGCCCATGCTTCATAAGTTCCAGCCTCGGTGGAATTGCGGCAAGTGTGGATGTGCTCAAACTCTTTTCCGCAGTGCTCGCACTTCAAAATCATTTTCACTCTGCTCATGATCTTCGTCCTTCCTTTTCTAATCCCAAGCGCACCAACCGCTTGATCTCTGTCTGTCTGGCCTTGCCTTCCAGTGCGGCAAGGATATCGGCGTCGGTGTTGTTGTTCAGCTTCAGCCCGATAAAGGTGGTATTCTGTGCCATCCACTGGCGCTTCGCTTCGCTATCCGGCATTTAGTTTTCCTCCTGAGCTTCGATCAAATTCAACAGCGCGGTGTTTCCAATTTCATGGATGTCCCGGTTGAGATTTCCGGCGAAAATCCTGCGGTTCTCTGCGGGGACTTTATAATATGCGCTTTTAGAAATTTCCGTTTTTTCTTCCAGATGTGCAATGCAGTTTCCCTTGTTCGACTTGCGCACGGAGAACGTCGCCTTAAAAAAGGTATCGTAACCGGAAATTTTGATATAAATAGTTTTCATAATTTTCCTCCTTTATGCCTCGACCACATTTTCAACACAGGACTTGGGGCACCAGATTGTTACCTTTTTTTCGCCGCTCATAAAAAGGGCCTCGACGGACAGCTTATAGGCCTTTTCGGTTTCGCCAATGATCTCACCAAAAGCATCCAGTCTTTGGCAGTGGTAGCGATCGTTAAGCTCCATCTTTTTTTCGATCTGGAACCATCTTTTCATCGTAGCGAACTTTTTCATATCTGTGATCCCCTTTCCTTTACTGTACCTATAATATACCATAGGTTTAACCTATTGTCAATAGGTTAAACCAGATTTCTTAAAATATTTTTTCGGGCAGTTTGAGGGCAGAATACAGGCAGTTTCCGGGCAGTTTGGCTGTCCGGATTTCTTGTATCATGAGGGTAGAAAAAAGGAGGTGCGCTATGGATCAGCAATTCGCAATCGCAGGATACACGGGCTCCAGCTGCCTGATGTGCGCCATCGACGGCGCGGACATCTGGCAGGTGGACTATTTTGGCAACCGTCAGCAGATCATCGGAAAGACCGCAGCGGCCTACACAGAGCTGGAGGGCACCACCCAGCAGTACTATGACAAGTTGGTGGAGTTGGGCATCATCACCCCGCCCAAGACGCAGGAGGAGCTGATGGGTGAGATGCAGTCGGCCATGAGCGACATGGCCGAGATCATCAAGGGCCTGTCGGCCCAGGTAAAGGAGCTGAAGGAGAATGGATCTCAAGCAGATCATAGCGGCCGCGTCGAGGATGTTCCCCAGCGCCGACCTGCAAAACGCGGTGCAGAAGGCGGAGCAGGCGATCAGCGGGACGGCTGATACGCTGGAAGGCGTCCAGAGCACAGCCAGGCGGCTGGGCATTGATCCCAATATTGCCAATAGCCTGTATGCCCGCTACGGGAAGACCATGCAGGCAAAGGCCCTGTGCAGCCTTCTGGGGACCACACCGGAGGCTTTGCGCTCCGATGCCAACAAGATCCTTGGCGGCGCACAGAACGGCTCACAGGCCCCTCAGAAGGGGAAAGCGGGCGGTTCCACCAAATTCCCCCGGCTGAAATAGCCGGATGGAATAAAAACACGAAAGGAGCACGAACACATGGAAGATCGTAGCACTGGTATGAGCTGGATTGCAGTCCTTTTTGTCATCATCGTGATTTTCGCCATTTTCGGTGGGAATTTCGGCGGCGGCTGGGGCTGGAATCGCGGCAACAATCCCTATCCCCCGCAGGAGGGCGGCTGCAGCCGCGTGAGCAACTGCCAGGTCGAGAAGCAGGAGATCACCGACACCGCCCGGACCCAGTACCTCATCGAGCAGCAGAGCAATGCCACCCGCATGGCCATCAACGCCAGCACTGAGGCCATCACCTCTCAGGCCAGCCGGATCTATGAGCAGCGCCTTCAGGAGATCATCTATGATCTCAAGACGGAGAACCAGAACCTCAAGAACGGCATTTTCACCAAGGAGCAGACCGACGCGCTGGCGGCGAAGATCTCCGACTGCTGCTGCGGCTTTAACCGCCGGCTGGATGCCATCGAGGGCCGGATGCTGACCAAACCGAACCTGTACGGCGTGGCGTCTACCTGCGCTGGCCAGATCATCCCCGCATCCTGCGGCTGCAACGGCAGCGGCAACATCTGAGCAACTTTTTCCGCTTTGGAAACAGTTCAGGCCCCTTTGGCCGGGTAATGGGCGGGGCCGGTGCCCCGCCCTTCAATTTTGAAAGGAGAAAAACTATGAGTTGTAAATCTGCTTTATACGCTGCAATGCAGACTCCCACGGCGGTGGCTGTTGGCGGCGTCATCCCTCTGGGCGGCCTAATCCGGCGGTACGGCTGCGACATTGCCCTCAACGGCAACGCGGTCAACCTTGCCGGAACCGGCTATTATGACGTGGACGCCTCCATCACCGCCACCCTCACGGCGGCCGGAGCTGTCACCGTCACCCTTTACAAGGACGGCGTGGCCGTCCCCGGCGCCACCGCCACCGAGACCGGCGCAGTCAGCGGAACGGTCAACCTCGATCTCACGGCGCTGGTGCGGCAGCCCTGCTGTGCTGCCGGTGCGGCTCTGACTCTGGTGCTGACCGGCGTGGAGGCCACCGTTGACAACGTGGCTCTGCGGGTCCAGCGGATCTGACGGAGGCGCGGCATGATGCAGCTGTTAATCGGAATGCTGCTGGGCGTCATGGCTGCCACACCTACCGGCCGCAGCATCGGCAACCAGATCGGCAACGCTGCCATTGATAAGGTCAAGGAGGCCATGAAGGCCTCGACGGCCGGAGAGGAGGACAACCATGGAGAATCTGCATGAGCAAATCAAGGCGTATATTCCCAAGCTGGAATACAGCATCCGGGAGTATATGCGGAATCCTGCCACCCCTAACGCGGCGCAAGGGATCATGGCGATGGTGGAATGCCTCAACATGCTCAAGGGTGCAGAGGAAGCTATCTGCACGGGCCGGGAGATGACCAAGGCCGACGCGGAGGCGTGGGCAGCTCACATGGTCAACGAGGACGGCACCATTGGCCCGCACTGGCCCATGGATCAGACCACGGCCCTGGCGGAGAGCATGGGCCTGTCTTGGGATCATATCACCCCGTGGTGCTGGTGGGTCACCATGAACATGATGTACTCCGACTACGGCAGCGTGGCCATCCACTATGGTGTCAGCACGGCGGAGTTCTTCGCGGAGCTGGCCCAGGCGTTCCTCTTTGACAAGGACGGGCCCGGCCCCAAGGCGAAGCTGGCGGCCTACTACCACGGCATCGTCAAGGCGGGGGAGCAGGGCTGACTGTGTTCGGGGCTGTGTTCACGCATCCCCCTATAACCGTTTCTATCTGGTTTTAACGGATATTTAAAAACGGCGAAAAACCGTTGAAATTGCAAGCATTACAAGCAATTCCAACGGTTTTTCATTTGGCGCGGAAGGAGGGATTTGAACCCTATTCTTTCCGGCTGTTTTCAACGGCTTGCGGGTTTCTGTGTTTAGAAGTGTGTTCAGCCGGAAAATATGTGTTCAGAAGCCTTTCTCCATCTTTTCCGCAGCGGCCTTCAGCTGGCCGTCCCGGACGTGGGTGTAGATGTCCATGGTGGTGGACAGCTGGGCGTGCCCAAGGAGCACCTGCGCCGTTTTGGGGTCCACTCCGCTTTCCAGCAGGGCGGTGGCGTAGCCGTGTCGGATCTGGTGCGCCGTGACGGTGACGCCGCTGGTGTCCCGGTAGGCATCGTACAGCGCAGTAAAATGATCGTTTGTCAGGAGGCCACCGTCCGGCTCCGCGAACAGGTAGCCTTTCCCCAGCTTTTTCGGAAGCAGCTTGGCCAGCGCTGGAAGCAGCGGAACGTCCCGGCATCCGGCGTCAGACTTCGGCTGTTTGATGTGGGGAGAATTGCCTACATGATACACGGATTTTTTGATGTGCACAAGATTTTTCTTCCGGTCAATGTCGGCGCCGGTGAGGGCCAGCGCCTCGCCCCGGCGGCATCCGGTATAATAAACCAGGAAGGCGAACAGGCCGAAGGGGAGGCCTGCGCCTTTTTTTATAAGCTCGATCTGCTCCGGAGACGGCGCGTCCCGGTGGGCCTGCGTCAGGTTCCGGGGGGGCTTCACGGCACTGGCCGGGTTATAGCTCACAATGCCGTCCACTTCAGCCTTGCGGAAGATCTGCCGGATGATCTGCAACTGGGTCACCACGGTCTTCCGGGCACGGGTGGCGGAGAAATCCTTGATATACTGGTCGATCTCCTTTGCGGTGATCTCGCCGGGTGTCCGTCCGGCAAATTTTTTCTTGGCCCGGGCCAACGCCGGGCGGTAGCTTTTCTGGGTGTTGTGCTCTAAGGTCGGTTCGATCTCCGCCCACCATGCGTCCGCGATTTTCTCAAATACGGCGGCCCTTTCCGTTTCGATGCGGTCCGCCTCCCGGTCGAAGGCCTTGACCTTCTCCCAGACCTCCTTGTCGGTTTTCCCCCGGAAGGCCTTACGCTTGCCGTTGATCCGGAGGATGGTCTCATGGAGGCCGTCAGGCCGGACGTAGTATTTTGGGTATCTTGCCATGGGTCACCCTCGCCAGAAGCCGACCTGGACGCAGCTGAAATCCAGATACAGGCCGTACAGGATGGCCAGGAACAGGAGCACGATCAGGGCGGCAATGATGCGGTTCCGGGTCTTGACGCCCTGCTTTATCATCGTAATGATCTCACGTTTGTTGGATAGACGCTTCTCAAGGCCGACTTTCTCAGCCTGCAAGGTTTCTTCCGTGGCCGTATAGTGATTTCCTATGCCAAAAAACTCATCTATGGAAATCCCCAGGGCAGCGCAGATCGGCCCTGCGGTATTGATGGACGGCGATTTTGACGCATTTGCAAAAAAGTTGTTGACGGTGGACAGCGGCACGCCCGATTGATCCGCGATGTCTTGAGCCGTCATGTGCAATGCGGCTTTTTTATCTCTGCATAAGTCTTGAATCGTCAAAAAATCACCATCCTGTGTTAAATTTCTTCATATGGGCAGATAAAATCTCAATCTGATTCGGCAGTATACTACCCATTTCCCCAATTTGGGCATTGCGCTGCCAAGCCCATTTTTGGTACGGTTTCTATGCGGACAGGCAGACGCCCCCTCTGCCGGAAACGCAAAGTGCCCCCGCCGCTTGTTGCAGAGGCGACGGGGGCACTTTTTATTTATGAGAAAAACCGAATAGAAAGTGTCGCACCATAACAGAGCTTTTCATCGGTGTCCGAATCGGACCGTTGATTACCCGCCATTCGCACACTTCTGGCAAGCAGTTAAGCCTGCTGCAATAGCTGCGCTTTTTGTTGTCTGCGTATATTTATGCCCGCCACAACTGGAATCGTAATGGTATCTTGCCCCGCTTTTTGAAACCCATACGATTTTATCACTATTTGAGGCCGCTTGATTTGAAGCGGTTTTCTCTGTGTATTTATCGTACGAAACCTTTCCGTTGAAGCAAGTCGCATATATTTCCCCGTCAACGTTGGAAACTAATTGCAAGTATGATCTTTCGTAGCCGACATCTTGGGCCTGCTTCAAAAGGCTGGCCGATACTTCGGCTGCGGCGGATTTCAATTCGTCCCACCCATCCGGCGCGGCATCCCCCGCGGCCTTTACCTCAGTATCCAACTGATCTGATTTCACCGCGACTTCGATGTTGTCGCTTCCAGGAAAGGCTACTACACTCACCACGCCGTCACTCAGAAGTCCATCAACAGCATCCGCGAATAACTGCTTTTGCTCGTCCTCCAATTTTGGCGGCATCTTAGATTCTCCTGAGTCCACTGTTTCTTGCACAGGCGGTACAGCTTTTTCAGCGTGATGGCTTCCGGGCTGCGCGAATACTGAAAGTCCCACGACAAGAGCGAGAAGCCCTCCGACGACCGAAAGCCACGCCGCCTTTTTTCTTGAAGGTAAATTTTCTTTAATTTTCGTTTCTTCAACATAGCTAATCCCTGTTCCCGGGATAGATGCTGTTGTCCGGGTTCGTCCGGTGGCCGTTTTTGTTACTCGGTATCCTTTAACCCCAAAGCTGGCCCCGATTCCGGACTTGCTAAAATTGATGCGAAATGGGCCAAAATTGACGCTTTTCCGAAAACGCACCCCCATAACGCGCCTCCTTGTGTAATGGTCTGTTAATATTAAGGCCGCAGCGATCGGCCTTTGGGATATGATTGGAGGTACTTATGAGCAGCCAGACCACCCGCACTGTGTCCGAATCGGACACAACTTATGCCTTGGACCTGTTTGCATCTCTGTCCCCCGCGGATCAAGCGGAGATCATGGCTCTTGCCGTCTCCGCTTTAGCATCTCCGCAATGATCTCATTCTGAGCCTGTGGAGATAGCTGGTCAAAAATCCGGGCAAATTCCTGCGTCAGTCCGGCTCCTTTGGGAGCCGGGCTTTTTTCTTCGTTCCCGGTCAAAATGTACTCCGCCGTAGTTCCCAACGCTGCCGTGATTTGTGGTAAGCACTTTACAAAAGATTTTGATATGCGTTTACGCCACTGGCTGACGATTGACGGAGTGACGCCAATTTCGGCGGCAAAGTCCTTCTGCTCTTTGAATTTTTCATCCACCAGGGCAAAAAGACGGTCCACTGGGTCCATTGGAATCACCCCCAACAAAATGCACAATCGCAATAACGTAAATTGTGAAAGGTTACAAAAATTAGCAAATTGCGATTTTAGCCTTGAAATTTATAAAATTGCGATTTAAGATATAGCCACAGAGGACATAGCCCCAAGGACAATATACCACACCGGGGCCAGAACATCAAGAGAGGAGGCGCAAGGAATGAAAGGGACCTACGTCCTTGGCTATATCTGCGGAATTATCGCAGCACTGCTTGTCTTATCAAGGCTGCAGCTACTGTAGCAAGGACGCCGGAAAGAAAGCCCACTACGAAGTTGGCAAGGTGATTTTTTACAAAGTCAGCCCGTGCGTTGGCCTTGTCGATAAAGTAGGTAACGCCATCGTCAGTCAGCGTGATCCAGAATTCATTATCCCCGGCTGGGATCAGCTCGGCCAGCCCTAAAGACTTGAGCAAATAGGCGCTTGGTTCATCCAGCCCCGCCTCGTTCAGATCTGCAGGTTCGCTTCCGTTTTTGGTCAGGGCTTGCAGACGTTTCAAGTCTTTTTCGTAGCGTTTCATCCGTGCTCCTTCCGGTGGCTCTGCGGGTCGTCCGTGCGGCCAAGGAGGTAGTCCACGGAGCAGTCCAGATAATCAGCGATCTTGGCAAGGCTGTCGGCGGCGATCATCCGATCATGCCGCATATTGGACATCGTATTAGAACCCAGTTCTAAGTCTGTCAGCATGGTTTTGATTGTTACCCCTTGGTGTTTCGCCAATGCCTTAACGCAATCTGCAATATTAGGAGATTTGTACAAGCCTATATGGTTCATTTTTGTACGAACCTCCAAAATCATTAAAAATAGCGAAAGTTACTTTACAAACGCTAAATTGAGTGATAATTTATAGCCATAGAGGACATAGCCCCGAGGACAATATACCACACCGGGGCAACGCCGTCAAGGCGGGAAAGGAGCAATTATGATCGTAAACAGAGTGAAGGAGCTGCGGACGGCTGCCGGTATGACCCAGAAGGCGCTGGCGGATCAGCTGGGCGTCACCGTGCCCACGGTGAGCAAGTGGGAGCTGGGCCAGCGGACCCCGGAGCTGGAGAGAGTTTTCCGCATGACGTTGATCTTCGGCGTCCCCATTGAGGAGATCGTCCAGCGGACGGAGAGCGCGTGAGAAGGGAGGAGCGGACATGGCACGAGAGCGTGAGAGCTTCCGGGATCAGCTGCAATCCTTACAGGCCAAATTCCCGGAGCAGGAGGTCCTGACCAAGGATCAGGCCTGCAAGCTGCTGGGGCTGGACTGGGACGCGCTGGTCCACAATGACGAGTTTCCGGCCAAGAAGGTGGGGAAGCGCTACATCATCCCCATTGTACCATTGGCACGGTGGATGGTTACATGGTAGCGCGGAAAGGAGGAAAAGACAATGGACAAGAAATGCCCTAATTTGTACCAAAGGGCAAGGCTGAGTACCGGAATGAGCCAAGAACGGGCAGCGGAGCTGCTTGGGCTTTCCCCGGAAAGTCTGAAGCAGTACGAGGGCGGCAAGACGGTGCCCAAGGACGAGACGGTGGCGCGGATGGTGGAGGCATACCGCTGCCCATGGTTGGCATTGGAGCACGCGCAGGCCACGGACACGCTGGGCGTAATGCCGGAGGTGATGCCCAGGCCTCTGCCAATGGCGAGCATCGCTCTCCGGAACCGTCTGCAAGACGCGACGGGCCGACTGGACGCCCTGCTCCGGATCGCGGAAGACGGCGTGATCGACGAGGCTGAGCGGCCGGAGTTCGACTCCATCGTGGTGGAGCTGAGGGAGACCATGGCGGCCATCTATCAGGTGATCTACTCAGGCGCAAAAAAAGAACGCCCCGAGGCGGCAACCTCAGAGCGTTCAGGGGAAAAAGTGTGTGGTATTGGATCAACCACTGTTGGATGTATCAATTATAGCACAAGATCCACGCCGCATGCAAGACCTAATTTTGCCGGGAAGGGGGTATCCCTGTGACCGGTTGGGCAATGTTTTTCATGGTCATCGGCGTGGCGCCGGTGGCGGCAATCCCGCTGCGGATCGTGGATCGGATGGAAAGATAAGGGGGCAATATGGCAAGGTATGACTGCGGCTATGGGGCATGGATCCCCGGCCCGGTTTTGGACGATCCGGGGCTTCGGCCCCGGTCGCTGATCCTATACGCGCGGATCGCGCGGCGGGCCAACCGGGTGGGCTTCTGCTACGCAACTAACGCAACGCTGATCGAGGACATGACGGCTGTGGACGAGGACGGCTCCGTGCGGGTAATCTCTGAGCGGACGGTACAGGCCATGCTGGCAGAGCTTCAGGAGCGAGGGCACATCCACATGGATAACGGCCCCCTTCCTCCGGACAAAAGCGGCACGGTACGGACCGGTCGGCGGATCTACATCGGGCGGTCATTGGCAGCGATTCCGGACGATGCGCAGGGGGGTGAAGAAAATTTCACCCCTGAAAAAATCTGCACCCCAAGGGTGAAGAAAATTTCACCCCCCTTTAAATGTATAAAAGATAATAATAAAAATACCCCTATAGCCCCCTGCGCAGATGCGCACTTCGATTTGTTCTGGTCGGTCTATCCCCGCCATGTGGACAAGCAGCGGGCACGGAAGGCCTGGGCGAAACTGAAGCCGGACGAGGCGCTGGTGGAGACCATCCTCCGGGCGGTGAAGGCTCAGACAACCTGTGAGCAGTGGACCCGGGACGGCGGGGCGTACATCCCCTATCCCGCCACATGGCTCAACGGCCGCCGGTGGGAGGACGAGCTGCCGAGGCGGTCCGAATCGGACCGGGGCGGTGAGAGCCGGGAGGTCAACGGATGGGAAACGTAAGGACGGATGAAAAGCTGGATCACCTGCTGGACGCGGAGCGGGCGG
>CECA01067938.1_pt1 | contig 43391 bp, 78 predicted proteins | sample 557351 | NCBI WGS metagenome assembly CECA01 (sample SAMEA3182051, study PRJEB8094) | gut metagenome | biome: human; feature: gut; material: Stool; isolation source: human stools | place: Canada | collected 2012-03-07 | reverse complement strand
TATTTAAGTTTCTGAACATTGCACACATCACATCCACAACAATACTGTTTCCAAACTGCTTGTAAAGTTGCGTGTTGCTATTGACTGCTGCCATCTTGGAAATATCTTCATCAGATACTCCCATCAACCGTCCGCATTCTCTTGGTGTCAGCTTTCTGATACGGTACTGCGTAAATACTTTTGAATTTGCATCTCCATGCGTTCCGGCAATCAGTGTGGGAGATATACCACTATCGGAATAAACCGTTCCGCACTGAGAACCATCATTTGAAATCTGACCTACTTTTTCAATCCGTACAATCTCTTGATTTTGTGCGGTTAATGTAGGACACGTATTGCCATTATCTTGCACACGCCCTCTTCTTGTCTGGCTTTCTGGATAGCTTGCGTCAAAGCATCCACCAACTTCACATTCAATAGAACCACTTTTTGTAGCCTGCTTAATCAGAACCATATTGTCCTTCTGCACACTTGTTAAACAGTTACTTGTGCCTTGCATATTTATTTCTAACCTCTGTTCCGTTGGACTTCCAGTAGTTCTATCCGATGGATTGTCCGGGTTTCTGCCACGCATGGCAACTATCTGGCTTTCAAGTATTTTCGGCTCTTGATTACCGCCTTGCATTGTACTCAATGTTGGACTGCACCCCCCCCACATCATAAATTCTGTTGGTACTCTCAAATTTTGCTTCAAGAGAGCCTAAAACATTTACATTTGCCATAACTACTCCTAAATCATGTTGTTCAGCTTTCACACATCTTGCAATCGGATACACACCTCGTTGAAAAGCTGCTGTTACTTCTGTGTATATACTGCCTATTACTTCCATTCAATCACTCCAGTATCATTCTTGGCTCTTTATATTCCCTTGCGGTTATAGACGGTGCTGTATCTATGTATGTTCTTATTGCACCGTCCTCTAACCCACTCATGCTTGTATCAATACAGATTTTCTGCAACCATGTTTCCGACTTGCTGTTGGTTTGAGATTCCGCAGTCATATCTTGCCGTGATGCAGTTTGCAATTTCTCTCTGTTGTGGCTTATTGATTGTTCCGTCAACGCATGTCCGTCTGTCTGTCTGTCTGTCTGTCTGTCTGTCTGTCTGTCTGTCTGTCTGTCTGTCTGTCAAGATTGTGCTGTGGTAATGTGCCGTTGTCAATCAACTGTTTTATCAGTTTGTCTGCCTTTTCATTGTTTATGTAATACTTCTCGTCCACATCATCTTCAAGGTAATCTTTCAGCTTCTTTTTTAATGGTATCGGCTGTGGGAAATGGTAGTTATATTCTCCCAAAAACGAAAACATGAAGCACCTTTCACGGTTCTGTGCAACTCCGTAGTTCTTTGCGTTCAAATCCTGCCAGTAGCTTACATATCCAAGGCTTGTCAAAAAATCAATCCAGTTTTGGAAATCTCCCATGTTTGCATCAGCATGGACTTGTGGAACGTTCTCCATGAACAGAATCTGTGGTAATTCTCCACCACCATCCCTTATCTCTTTCAGAATCCTTTCTACTTCCCACAAAAGACCAGACCTGGTTCCACTTCCTTTTTTCATGCCTGCTTGTTTCCCGGCAACCGATAAATCGGTACATGGGAATGAGTAAGTAAGTAAGTAAGTGAATACCTCCGTGTCGCAAATATCCAAATCTTCCGCATGAACCTTAGTTATATCCATTGTTGGAAAATTTGTTCCATGCACTGCGTTATAGCTTGCTATGGCATACTTATCAAACTCCACAACTCTATAATGCTCAAATTTTGCACCGATTCTTTCCAGTGCCATTGCCTGCGAACCATATCCGGCAAACAGCTCAATTAATCGTATAGGCTTTGTAATCCGTATTGGTTCACGTATCATGTCAAAAATGCTCATCTGATTCTGACATTCGTAATCAAACTTATCTAAATCACTCATTTTTTTCAAGGAGACCGCATATGCTTCACTCTGGCCAGAGTCTCGGCTCCTTTCTACATAAAATCTTCTAAACTCATTTGTCCTTTACAATTACCACCGATTGTGGATGGATCCCAGCCAACTCCAATGTAGTCTAAGACTTTTGCCCATCCATAATCGTTGCCTTTTGCATCCTTGCACATATGAAACATCAGATAATCCCACTCTTTCGGGTTGCTCTCATAGAGCAAATCAAATCGATGCGGTCGTTTCTCCATGTGGATTCCAAAACCGCACATACTGCATCCGGTACGCTGTGCCTTGGTTGTGTATAGTGTCCCGTCCGGCTTTTTCTCAATCGTTCCGTAGATCTCCGGTATAATGCTGTCTGGCATTTCAAAACTTTCAGATAATTTTCTTTCTTTCAAAAGTTTCTCATGATATTTTTCTTTCAGTCCGGCTTTCCACAGTTCGTCCATTTCCAGTGCGAGTTTTAAAATATCCTGCCTATGGAAGATTGCAAATGGTGCCGATCTAATTGTAGATGCTCCAAAATAATTACATCCGTTCATCCGCAGGCTCTTGGCACGTCTGCCACCCTCGGATGCCATCAATCCCAAATACGGGACACTGTTATGTTCCTTGCCCCAGTCTTCACAATTCTTTTCTTTGAGGTAATAACAGCATTTCGCTGATACCGAGAAATCCGGTTTCCCGAAGTCGCATCCTTCGGTTTCGTTTTCGTATCCACCGAACAGCTTTAACCATCTCTGTTTTAACTGCATTTTAGAGTTTTTCTGCCATCCGCCATATTCTCCAGTCTCCCCAGTAATAATCGCATGGCGGACAGTTTTATTTTTCTCTGACGGATTTTGTAACAATTCTATCTTGGCAGCCACTTCCTTTGAAATGACCGGAAACCCAAACTCCTGTATAACTCTTGCTTTTGTCCAATATGTGCCATCTTCTCTTTTCAGTGGTGGCACATTGATAATTCCAAGAGCTTTATGTACTCTCTGTATACTCTTGTCTTCCAGTGTAGATGCACTGACTCCTGGTGCGTCAATTCCGCATACCTCATGTAAAAACAGGTATAAGATTATACTGTCAAGTCCACCGACAGAAACATGGTAGTTGAGCAATCTTCCATCACATTCACTTGCGAACTCTTCTGCTCTGATCTGTGCATATTTTCTTTTATATTCATATGGCTGCTTTTCTTTCTGCATAAATGATGCAATCTTCTCATATGCTCCGATTCGCTCCATACGTTCTTTTACTGATTCCATTTTTTCTCGGAGTAAAGAGCTCTTTCACGCTGGCCAGCAAACCTCTTACTCCTTTCGATTTACTTCAAAATTTTATCTAAGCAGGCATTCCAACCTACGCTCTTTGCATCTGTCCAAAAGTTACTTATGTAGTGATTTTTGTTATGATTAATTTCTCTTTTCTCCGGCAGTTCACGTAGCGGACACCAATCTGGCTTTCCAACGTTATATGCATCTTCTTGTGCCACGCCACATATTAAATTTAATATTGGATTGTCCCTTTCAAAAAAACTGCAAGGACAATCAGCACAACATTCCGGCATATCCATTACCAACACTGCTTTTAACATATCTCACACTCCTCTCAACTGCTTAACTCTAGGCTCATACGGCTTCGGAAGTTTTGACCATGCAGTAACCCTTGCTTCGATTGTAAAATACGAATATTCTTCACAATAATCGCACTTCTCATACCAGCCTTCCGGAATCCACCATGTATTTTCTTCCTCGATATATTCCCAATCATCAGAAACTCCGTCTGGCATATTCCAACCCATATCTTCAACTGTACAATGATGATAAGGGATATAAACAGCTTTTAACACGCTCTTGAACCGTCCGTTATCTACCGTAACCAAGCACTCATCAGAGCAATTTCTATCTTCGCATTTTGGCGTATAATTTACATTCCAATTAGCCATTTTTAAACTCCTTCTGGTTTCTCACATCGCTCAAATTCAATAATCCAAACGTAAGGATTCGCACTCCAACCGTAGCGGTTAAGGTCAGGTTTCTTGATGGTACTGTTCCACAAATCTTCAAATTGTCCTCTTGCGGTACACGCTCCTATAAGCAATCCACTATTACATCCTTCAGCTTTCGCCTGTACTTCTGTTATCTCCTGCAACCGCTCTACCCTCACATCCGTAACCTTAAGCCAGATACGTGCGGCTTCTTTCGGCATGTGGATGGATGGTTTCCACTTTGTAACATCGGCAATATCATCTTTCTGCCAATCTTCGTAATAATAGTATCCTTTCGGTGCCTCTTTCCATGTTTCACGAACATACAGGATATCGCCCGTACAGATAGGACAGGTTCTCTCCGCCGTACTTAACTGTTCCGTATGCTCCTTATCAACAAAGTTATGTACTGCATAAGTCCGCCTGTCAGCATTGTAAAAATCCATATCCGGCACGGTATACTCATTTGCATCTTTGCATATACGCCGGGTGCAAGTCTTCCGTCCGTCCAGAATTGCCCGAACCATTTCCGTGTTGAATAAAATCGGTTTAATCGCCATTTACTCCACCGCCTTTCACAATTTCGATTGCATGCTCATAACTTCTTGCTTTCTCTTTCCCCAAATTACTGTCGTATGCATTCTCCCAAAACTTTCTCTCATTTTCCAACTGTTCCACAACCTTGTCCGTGTCATATGCAGTCGGCTGCTGGTCAATCTTCTGTGCCAATGCATAAAACATATCCTCACTACTTGTCTGTGTAAGAAGAATATCCATAAACCATTGTTGATATAATTCTTGCTTTAATGTCTCCGCATCAATCAGTCTTCCCATCGTTCGCCCTCCTGTTCCAATCTGTAGTTGCTTTCGTTCGCTCGTCTTTCCCTGTTCTGATTCCTCCTTCCTGATCCATGTACATCTCACATTCATAGCTTTTTGGAAGTTCTGTTCCGCATTTCATACATTTGATTTTGAACATTACCCCAACATCCGAATGTAATGGCTTATTTCTAATGGTAAAGAACATTGCTTTTCCACCGCAGAACGGACATGGCTTAAGGCTTTCACTCATTCTTCATCGCTCCAATCAAATTCAATTTCTTCTGCACTATCAACACCTAACTGCTCACACTTCGCTCTGGTAGATGTACCGCCGGAGTGGTTTGTGCCTATAAGAAACAGTTCCTGTACAATGCTAAAGTATGATTTTCTAAAACAAAACCTCTCTTCCTTGTCAAGTTCCTCAATCGCATCCTCTCCATGTTGCCATCTGTACCATTCTGCAAATTCATTAACCATTTCCTGCATAAGGCTAATGCAATACTTCAAGATGTGCTTTTCATCGTGGCTCTCCAATTCTTTCTCTGCAATCTGTTTCTCCATCGCCGCCCGGCATTCTTCCGGTGTGCCGATTGCACGGTACTGCTGTACCTCTTTCAGTGCCTTGATTGCCATCTCATAACCTTGGATTTCTCTTTTTCTCTCGTTATTCTGTATACACATTTTGGCTAAATCAATAGAAGTCTCAAGTTCTTTAATTGCTTCATTCTCCGTCATATCTACACCTCCAACAGCTCTGGGCTGTCAATCATGTTGCCGATCACTTCAAAATTCTCTGAATCAAAATCATCCAGTTCCTCGTAGTAATCACAGCCAGGCTCATTCGTACACCATCCGTTTTCATGCCACACGACACGCTTTCTCGTCTCATCTTCTGGAAACTCATCATCGATATGCCCTGAAAGAATGTCATTCTCCCAAATCAGTTTACCGTTCTTGTCCTTAAGTCCGGTGCACTGGCAGATTGTCTCCTCTTCAATAACTGTATTAGGTTGTACACCGCTAAATCCATCCCAGTACACCCACATATTATCTGTCAATGTTCTTTTACCTCTGTATAAATGTCTATCTTCCATGCTCTCTCCTATTCTGCTTCTAACTGGAGCCAGTTCAACCATTCACCACAATCCTCACAATCTGGATAGTCGGGATTCGCCCACTGATAATCTTCTTTTACTTCTTTAAGAAGTCCCGCCAGTTCCTCATCCGTCATGCTTCTGATCCGGTCTGCATTGGTCTGTGGCTTCTTCTGGTCTCTAAGAAACGCACCAATTACAGGCATATCCCTGTCTGCAAAAGAGAGATGCTCACTACTTTTCGCAGAATAGATAACCAAAGGATTCTGTCTTCCAGCTTTACCGGCTCTTAATACCTCATAATGATTGTTTGAGAGCGGAAGTAATTGCCATCCGTCCTTAACCAGCCATTTTTTTAAATTTTCTAACTTACTGATATGTAACACATTTCTTTTTGCCATATTTCTACCTCACTAAATCTAATCCTCATTTATGTAAAACTCATTTCCATGTCTGCTGTACCCAAAGCAAAGGCTTCCATCATCACAAATTAATGCCAGTTCTAAGTCGGATAATTGTGTATTATTTTTAATAACCTTATAAACAGAACGATACATACCCGGTGTATGATCTAAGACAATGTCATAATCTTCAAGATTATCAACTTTATATCTTGAAATTCTGTATTTTTCCTTTAATTCTTTATAAATTGTGCTGTTCATGATTGACTTTTCTCTCTCATTTTCAGTAAAGGCATATGCTGGATAAATTCTCTTTTCAATCATAATATTATTTTTCTCCTATCTCACTAAATCCGTTATTTTAACAGATACCCCTTTATATTTACCGGTGCGACAATACTCTGCGGTATCAAAAAAACAAATGCATCCATCGTCTTTTTTTTCAAGTGCTATGCTTACACCATTGCTTACCAGTGTATTTTTTAACAGCGTCAGTACCGCCTTTATCTCATTCTTGGTTTCATCCGTCATTTCAACTTCACCTTTCTCTTTCTGCCTTTCTTTTCAAACTTATCGCACATTCCTACCGGTCAACCACGCCTTAATCTGGTCTGTAAATAATATCCACACATGATTTCTGTCTGACTGTGTTTATAAGAGTAAATACATTTCCGGCAGTATTTTACGCTTGTCTTGGTCATCTCTCACATTGGCATCACTCCGCTATATCTAAATCACATTCCTGCTTGAAATATTTCACAACATGGTCGTCGTTCATTCCCTCTACATAGTTCTTGGAAAAATCCAGCATCCTGTTCCACCATTCACGAATCAATTCGCCACTGAATTTGTAATTGTAATGCAGTGTATAAACTGCAATCACCAAATAGCACTCAATGCCGTCATTCATGTTCGAAATTACGGATTTAATCTGGTTCTGCTTAGGATTCTTGCCATACATACGAATCTTGGCTCTGTACGGAAAATTCCTTGCTTCTTTCTCACAATCAAACCCAATGTTTTTTATAAATCTTTCTTCCTCTGCTCTAATGGTGGATACATTTTTTATTTTCTCGTTATTCTTCCGAAGAATTTCGTTGTAATTCTTTAGCTTCTGTTTTGAGAAATCTATGTCATAGTACAGAACATAAAAGCATGACATCTGCATTGATTTGAATGTATGCCAAAAACAATTGTCAGATTCGCTTATATGTCTGGCTATGCGCTGCATTGTGAATTTATCCTCATAATTTTTCGGTTCAAGCTTTCTTGTCTTTTTTCTCAATGCATTGCTCATGTTTTTCCTCCTGTTATCACTTTTTCAATGATTTCCTCCTGCATCCGCTCTGCGATATAATCCCGGACTGATTCTTCTGGAAATGCGATCTGGTATGTCCGCTCCTTAATCCGGTTCGTGATCCGGTCACCATAGGATATTTTGTCCAGTGGATCATTACTCGTGAAAATCGTTACCTTTTTGTTTATGTAACGCTCGTTGATGATCTGGTACATTTTGTCGTTGATCCATGCCGCCGGTGCTTCCACACCAAAATCATCAATGATCAAAATATCCGTTGTGGAAAGTGCATCTAAAAGCTGGCTTTCACTGCCTGCTGCATCCCTGCGCCATGTATTCTTAATTTCCTGCAGGATGGTCAGTGATACTGCAAATTTGACTGTGTATCTTTTCATCAGTTCATTTGCAATCCCGGCAGCAATCCTCGTCTTACCGCTTCCCTTTGTCCTCGACCAGATATACAGTCCCATGCCTCTTTCCTTCTGGCTCTCAAAATCATCCAGATAGGTTTTTATGATTTTACAAGCATCTGACACCATCTTTTTACTTTCCTGCTTTCTGTACACATCCATCCGAAACAATCTCAGATCCATCCCACGGAATGCCTCCGGTATATCTGCGAATCGCAACCGCCTTGACATGACCGCTTTCTCACGGCACTTACACGGTACTGCGATTTCCACACCGTCTTTTATTTTTAAAATCCACTCCCGCCCTTCACAGATAGGACACACATCAGAATCCCTGGAAGTCTCCGGTGTCTCCGAATTCCTGCATAAGTTCGTTGAGTGATTTTTCATGTGTTCCAGTATCTCTGCCAACTGATCCATCGTTCTCTCCTTTCAGATACTGCATAAACAAGTTCTCTCGTAAAAAGTTCTCCGGCTTTTTAATATACCGCTCTGCTGTTTTCTCCCGTCTGCATATATCTGCATAATTCTGTGCGGCCAATACCAAATCATCTTCCGGTACACCAGACAGTACCGCATTGCAGTATTCAGTTTCAACAAGACAGCCAGTGCACCGTTTCGGATAGACCGCGGCAAACTCTGCATACCGTTCCACGGGGGATATAGGGGGTGTATTTTGTTTATGTTTATGTCTTTGTTTATGTTTATGTCTTTGTTTATTAATAGGTTCACTTTGTGGTTCAAACTGTGGTGCAATTTGCAGTTCACTTTGTGGTTCATCTTGTGGTTCATTTTTACTGTAATTTTGAACCACAAGACTATTTATTTTATATTGTGCCGCAAGATTACCACCGCGCGATTTCCATTCGATGAACCCATCTGTAGCAAGTTTGTTTCTCGCTCTCTTTAATGCTGATGCATTTAATCCAGACCGAAGTCCAAGGACTGACGAGGCTACCGTAAACGTATCTGGCCACCCTGCTTTATTCGCTATGGACATTAACGCATGCCATAAGGCGATTGCAGTGTTGGGCTGCGGGTTTAGTTCGAGCCTGTCGTAAAATGCTTTTATCTCAGCTAAATAGTTCAAGTTTCCACCTCCCGAATCCGAACTTCAATCCGTGGATTTTCAGCATCTATACGAAATTCATCAGAGAATCCACAGATCTGCTCCCAGCCATCATTTTTTAATACATGGCAGTTAACTAATGCATCCTGGATCACTTTTCTGCCGAATGACGATATATTGTCCAAATCACGCCTTTTATTCTTTTCCACCCACAGATATTCCATAAATACTTTTTTATTGATATTTACGTCTCTCAGGCACTTTCTGATGTACACAGAAACAATAGCTTCATTCTGCTTTTTCATCTCTCCGCCTTTATATCTGCTTGCCTTATCCGCACGGATGAAATCATTCAGATTATCCAGTCTCCCTGGAATGATTAGTAAGTATTCCAATCTCACGCCACCTTTCAAATGTCATTTTCATCGAGAGCCGCTTCTTTAGAACCGCTCTCGCTCTATGTAAATCTTTTGCAAGATATTCTTGAAGTTCTTTCTCATCCACCGGATCACCGGGGACTGGTCTGTAATAACCATTGCCAACGTTAATGATGCAGTCACCTTCGTTGTTCGCACTCTCGACCATTTTTCGAAACTTTCTGTCTTTTACCGGGTTTGACATTCTAGCCATTGGCTCTTTGTGTCCATAGGGAATATCGTTGATCGTATTCATTAATCCCCTTTCTTCTCCGGGACTAACCCAGGAGATAATAACCAGCTTCCAATAATTCGTGATATATTATTTTCTGCATAAATAGGTTTCTTTCTGCCATTTGGCAAGGTGTTTCAACCCTATAAATCCTTTACAACAATTCCATAGACCTTATACATCTCTCTGAACCGGATCACTCCAAGGCTGTGTGCCAGTGTGTGGTGTTCTCTGCACAAACAGATTTTTTTATAACTGGAATCATCTACTTTTGTCCTGTCATTACCCATTCCGATTGCATCCTCATGATGAATCTCTCCATCTTTTCCGCAGATTGCACATTTTTTGTGTAACAGGCAGTAGTAAAGATATCTTCCTATGTCATCTGTACGTTCTATTGCATTGTCAGAAAGCGGTATTCCGTTCTCTAGGGCAAATTCCAGTATCGTGTTGATAAATTCCCTCGCTGTGTCCATAGAACAGTTGGAAAGACTGAAATACGCATCACCGGTACGCATCATATGCTGATACTTCAATATCTCTTTCATTTCTTCCGGAAGATATCCTGTCCAATCTGAAATGTCTCTGATAGTTGCATATGCTTTTTTTCTCTGCTCTGCTGATATGTGCCTGCCATCATCAAACCTGATCTCGGCATTTCTAATTTTCTTTCTTTGGAACATGTCCCCAAGCTTCAGATCTGGAACAGATACAACCAAGTCTGTTCCGTCTTTCTGCTCTCGGTATTGGTTAATCTTTACAAGTGCGTGCATTAGTTATCAACATCCTTTTTTCTGACATCATAAAGAAATACTCTGCGTTTCAACGATTCATTTCTAATGGATAATGCAACGATCTCACCATCTTTAATAATAATTTGTTCAACCTTGAACTTATCGTATGTGCTCCACTTATTATTTTTTTGTATAAGTGCAACATCCTTTGCAGGGATCCATATATATGGTGCAGTGTAAAGTTCTCTTCCAATTCCCCAGTTAAAGCAAGCACGCTTGAAAGAATCCGATGCCTGTCCTTTTTCTTTTTCCGTATATGATTCAGTTCCTACATCCTGCTTCCATACCCAATGATCGCCGTCTTCTGCCGGAAAATTAATACCTACACTGCAAAAGAGATTTCCATTAATTAACTCATGTTTTCTCTGCCATCTCTCTGATCCTACAGATTCGTCCAGAATGCGCATATCACATCTGGCATCTTTATAAAGTAAAAGGCTGCAACCTTTCTCATTTACGGTCGCCACTCTGGCATCAATCTCTTTTTCTGTTAAAGCTCTAAATTCCATTATTTCTCCTCCACAATTCTGCTTGCCCACATGTCAGAAAAATGTAACAACAGATACAACGGCGTTTCTTTACCGGAAATATCATATTTAAACGATCCATACAGTCCATTATGCCAAAGGATAGCCTGCTCTTCTTCCTCTGTAAGCTTGATGAATCTTTCAGCAATCGCAATACTTCTCACTTCATGCGGAATATACAGAAGTTCTTTATTTATCTCATATGGTTTTGCTTCTGACTGTACCAATGGATATTCTCCATTTTCATCCTTTTTCCGGCTCTTGATCATATTAGGTACATAGTTTGGTTTTCCATAATCTCCCATCTTTCCAAGATCATGCAGCAAAGCACAAATGATAATGGCATTCTGTGTTTCATCCGGTAAAACTTCCGATCCTTCCGCCAATAAAAATGACATATCCTGCATGATTCCGAGGACATTCCAACTATGTTCTGCTAAACCGCCCTCTTTTGCCAAATGGTTAGAACCCGAACACGGAGCCGCAAAAAATCCATCATTTTTCATGGCTGCAATTAAATCTTTCATTCCATCTCTTTCTGTGGACATAAGTTTTTCCACAATTAAATCTTCAAATTCTTCCATCTTTCTTTTATCCTCTCTTCCTCTGATTCAATATCTTCCAGCTCTTCACGTCTGGCTTGTTTCTCATATAATCTGTGGCGGCGTTCTCTGTCCCTCTCGTACTCTTCGAGCATATCGAGGCTGTCCGGTATGTAATCATTCATATCTGTGAGAAAATCCCTCCCCATCATCGTCTGTGTCGGTAATCAGCTTCCTTGTGCCATACACAAATTCACCATGAATACTTCCGTCGGTATGCCATGAGACTTCACCGGCTTCTATGCCTAAATCTTCCAGTGTTCTTTCAAATTCTGCCAGTGCATCCTTGAGTATTCCTAAATCCTTCCATGTCAAACTAGGCGCTGCCATTTAAAAATTCCTCCATTTCCATCTGTCTGAAATCTGTAGATAAAACCATGAATCTGACCGCTTTCTCACGCTGTTGATTCATGTACTGTTCGTCCCGGCATTCTTCACACATGTTTCCTTCGCCGGGATCTAAACTGCATCCACAGATTCTGCATTTTCTGTAAATCATAAAATCACGCTTTCCAAAAACCTAACTACGTGTTACAATAAACGCAGAAATACTTTTGTATTTCCACGGTTAAATAGCACCTGTACTCGCCAAAGTTATCAGGGTGCTATTTTTTTGTCCAGATCTATCATCACCATATCCCGGTCAAGCCGGTCTCGCCTTTTCGCCTGGAAGTACATTCTTCTTTTTCTTCTCTCACGTTTCTCGGCAATGCGGTATAGACACATGCCGGACAGGATAAGAAATAAGGCTACTGCGATCACTGCAAGCAAAAGGTTGTAATAGATTCCTTCTGCATCACACATGGCACAGAATGTGGTGATGATCCCGCCGGTTCCCATCAATATGTAACTAAGCTGTTTCATTCTTCATCTCCGATTTGATCTCCAATAGGAATCCCCATTATCTTCTGCACCATTTCAATACTGTCAATCGAGACTTGCACTTGCGTGTATGGATCATGATTTTTTTTGAGCCAATCAATAATTGGCTGACATAATTTTTTTAACATCTTTGCTTCATCCATTTTTTTCATCATTTCAATTTTTATCATGATGCCTTGTCCTTAACCACAAGCTTAATTCCTTCCTGTCTTTCGTAAATCTCTAACAGAATGTCCATGATCTTGGCTTTCCTCTCTGGTGTAATTTCCATGTCTGCTTTGTTCATAGGAATCTCCTTTCTCATTATTTAACGCTCCCACACATGGCAATCTGCTTGTCAACTTCCGACTGTTTCTTTGAAATTGCCATACCATCCGCAACACCGAGAATATAGTTGAAGTTTTCTTTGTCCAGCTGTGATACTGTTTCAGCTAGTCTTGTAAGGGATTCTTTCTGTTTTTCGCTCATATGCTCACTTCCTTTCTTGTTTTGTACTTTGTACATTATTAATATAGCACTATGTACATATTTTTGTCAATACTATTTTTTGTACAAAGTACAATTTTTTTATTTACTTTTTTAACATGTTGTAGTATATTATTAATAGGAGGTGAGAAAATGCAGAACCGATTAAAGCAAATAAGAAAAAAATTAGGTTGCAACCAGAATGAATTTGCAGAAAAACTCGGTATATCAGTTTCCAATATATCTAGCTATGAAGCAGGAAGAAGAAATCCGTCTGATGCTGTTATAAATCTGATATGTGAAAAATTTAGCGTCAATAAGGAATGGTTAGAGACCGGAAAAGGAGAAATGTTCATTCAAAAGACCGAAAATGAAAAGATAGCTGAATTTCTTGCAGATGTTCTGAAAGCCGGGGAAAAAGACCAGAGGTACAGATTCATAGCCGCTATATCAGAACTGGATGAAAACGACTGGAACACAATCCAGAAGCTGGCAGAAAAGCTTGTAAAGAAGTAAAAAGAAAGACAAGGGCAATGCGCAAACCCTTGTCTTTTTCTTTTATCTCAAAAACCTCTTTATAAATGCATATATGGTTCGGAGATCATCCTCGTCCATGCACTTCTCTATTAATTCTATTATTTTCTCTTTAAGCTCTCCCATATCCAATACCACCTTTCTATTTGATACATAAAGTATACGAACGTATGTTCGAAAAGTCAATAACGCATCCATTTGTTTTTTATCCTAAACTTTCATTTTGCAAAAAAATGTCATAAAATAATGACAAAAATGTATTGTTTTATAATCATTTTGCTTTATAATGATGATATCAAAAGAAAGGAAAGGTATAAACGTATGGAACAAAACACAAAATTCTGTAAGCATTGTGGAGAGAAGATTGATATTGATTGCGTAGTATGCCCTAAGTGTGGAAAACAAGTTGAGGATATTAAGAATTCAACCCCTGAAAGTATAATTATCAATAATAGTGCTAATTCTTCTTCTAGTTCTGCAGCTCCTGTTTATTCGAAAGCACCAAAAGCAAAAAACAAGTGGGTTTCATTCTTTTTGTGCTTGTTTTTAGGATGGTTTGGAGTTCATAAATTCTATGAAGGGAAAATTTTATTTGGAATTTTATATTTATTAACTTTCGGTTTATTTGGTGTCGGAGTTGTAATTGACCTTATATTAATTATATTGAAGCCAAATCCATATTATGTATAAAAATTATGCCCCTCTATTAATATGAGGGGTTTTTTAAGGGAGTTAAAAATGAACATAGCAATTTATCCAAGGAAATCGAAAAAAGATGATAATTCAGAATCAATGGAACAGCAAATAGACGATTGTAGAAAGTACATTAATAAAACTTACCCTGATGCAAATATAATCGTTTATTCTGGAGATTATGCGATCACAGGGCACAGCACGGCAAAAAGAAAGGACTTTCAGCGCATGATGGATGATGTCAGGGCTGGAAGAATCAATGCAGTTGTTATTATGAGATACGATCGTATAGCAAGAAATATGAGAGATTTCTGTAACCTTTATCACGACATGGAAAGCGCAGGATGTAACTTGATATCAGTAAGCCAGCAGATCGATACTTCCACGCCATACGGAAAGAACTTCATGTACCAGATGGCAAACATGGCAGAATTAGAATGGGCGGTTATATCTGAGCGATACAAAGACACCGCAGCTTATAAAATCCGTGAAGGGAAAGCTTACACTGGCAGAGTGCCTATAGGATTCAAAATAGAGAAAATAGACGGTGTAAAGAAAGTCGTACATGATAATGAGGAACAGACAAGGGCTATATTTGATTATTTATTAGCAACCAAAAGCAAGCGCGGCACTGTTTTATGGGTACGTGAAAATTTAATTCCAGACTTCACACGTCACAAATTAGACTCAATGATAAAGTCAGATTTATATATTGGTAAAGTAAGGGAGAATGACCATTTCTGTGAGCCTTATTTCACTAAAGACCAAATGGAAGAAATAAGAAGTATCAATCAGATAAAATATGCTCCGTCCGGTCATATATATTTATTCAGTGGGTTATTCCGCTGTCCTATATGTGGCAGGAAAATGGCAAGTTTTTACAGCATAGACAGGAAGACCAAAAAGCACCGGCAATATCAAAGATGCTGGTTCGGTGGAAATGAGAAATTGCACAAAACAAAATTAGTATCAGAAACAAAAACAGAAAAATATCTTCTTGAAAATCTTGATGCAGCATTAAAAAATCTTGAATTTGATGTAAAAAAAGAAGCAGGTAAACCAAAGCAAAATTTGAATAAAAAACTTAATGATGCGATAGGGGAGCGTGAAAGACTGAATTACCTTTTTGAAAAAGGAAGAATTGATATCCCAGAATACGAAAAGAAATACAGTGTCTTATCAGAAAAAATAAACTCCATAACTGAGGAGTTGTCAAACAACAAAGTTGTAAGGATTGAGGAATTTAAGAAGCAGATCCCGGAAGACTGGAAAGTCCTTTACGAACAACTAGATCCAAAAGGAAAACAAGAGTTTTGGCATAGAATAATAAAAGAAATTTATTTGAATGAAGCCTTTGAAATTACTGGCTTTATATTTTATATCTAGGACTTGTACTAAATAACTATTTCCTAGAGGTTAACATCAATTAGTACAAGTCTATTAAAAAGGGCGATTAGAAATTCTAACCGCCCTTTATTTTACGCTTTTACAATCGCAGCGTCAAATCCTGCCGATTTCAATTTTTCCTGCAAGGCAATAGCATTTGCTTTATTGCGATACGCTCCGACCTGTACACGATAAATAGAATCTTTATCACCTACGCTTGTCTCTGATCCAGAAGTTGCAGCATCGTCATCAGATGTGTTATTGGATGGTTCAATGTACTGCTGTCCGGTAATTCCGTAAACAATTGCACTTGCCATGCTCTTAAAGTCATACAGTGCTACATCGTCTTTATCATCCACGAAGCAACATTCAATCAGCATCGCAGGTGCTTTTGTGTGATTGAGCACGTAAAGCTTTTTGTTAATCTTCACACCACGATTTTTAAATCCAAGTGCTGCAATTGCTTTCACAATTTTCTCTGCAAATGGTTTTGCTTTGCTATTATCACTATAAATATATGCTTCTACACCTGTTGTCCGTCCGTTTCCAGACATATCCTTCGCACCTGCATTAAAGTGGATAGATACATCAAGATCAGCCGCATGAGAATTGCATTTACCTACGATGTTGCAAAGCACATTATTTGCACTTGTGCCATTGTCAACCGTACAGTCATACACGGTATGCCCAAGACCTTTTAACTGTCTGATAACCTCATTTTTAACATTTCTTGCTTCTGTTGATTCCCGGATGATTCCGATAGCTCCGCACGCTACTTTTCCGTCCGGGTTGTGTCCGGCATGTACGTTAATAACCATTCTTTTATTCCTCCTTCTTTTCAATATACTGCTTAAATAACTGGTGCAGTCCTGTGCTTGCTAAACCGCTGAATAAGCCACTTAATAAGATAGATGCTGTTATTGTCCATCCGTTGATCCAAATGGCTAAAAGCACACCTAATACCGCACAAATGGTAGGAATATACTTGTTGTCCACATCCTTTATCCATTTCTTCACGACATAGCCTACACAAAGGCAAATGCCTACGATCACCGGCACCATAAATTCTGTCAAAAATCCTAAATCTGTCATGTTTAAATCCTCTCTTTCTGCTTCAGATGAAGCTCTTCAATCTCGTTTTTCATCTTTGTGACCATTCCATTTCCGCCCAACGCATGATAGGCATTGTACATTTCCATAAAATTCTGGTAGGCATAGGATGGAATTTCTTTGAGCGCCATGTATTTATCATGGTACTCGATCAGTTGTACTCGAAGCAAAAGCATCGTTCCTCTGCTATTCGCATCTCTGTCTGACTTCTGATTTTTCAAAAGCCACACTATGTATCCCATAAATGCTGTCAGAACGATAGGCAAAGCAATCGTGTACGTTTCTTTTAACATCTCCATTGGATCATCTTCCTTTCTTTTGTATAATTCAATTATAATATTTCATAATAATTTTTTGTTCCATTTTACTTCGCATAACCAGAGTTTAAATAAGTTAAACGAAGGAATCGAATGGAAGCGTAACGATGAAGTGTTACAACGTGAAGATTGTGAAATCGCCTACATTGAATATACGAAATTTTTGTATAATAAATTACATGCAGAAGCAACCTTCAAACTTAATGCTAAACAGGCTATTTCTAAAGGAACAGATATCATAGTTGCTAAAATATCCGATTCGAAATTTAATCCTAAAATTACAGTAAAAGATATATCATACACCGGTATTGCTATTGGTGCGTTATATATCGAGAATGGGTATATTAAATATCGTCAGCTCATAGATACCATGCCTAAAGATTATACGATTATCTTTACAATCAGATGGGATTTATTTTAATTATTTCGTAAATAATAAAATCGAACTGTAAAGTCAACTTTTAATTCACTTTCCGTTAAATTTTTATACCTTACACAGCATGTGGTATTATCTTTGATAGCAGGAGAACCTAACATACCATGAGAATGTGCGTCTGAACTTCCGTAAGTTGCAATAATTGTAGTAGCAAGCGGTACATAATCCTTAAAATTTATTGGTGTATTATCACTTATTGAAATATCGCTATTTGGAAGCACGGTAACAACTCCAGTTCGTACATCATTAAATATCATTCCTTCGTTTAACTCACGTAAACTCTGGTTTACCTCATCAAATCCACCCTTGATCCTGTTCTCCAGATCATTCATCTCTTCCGCAGAAAAGGCATTTCCTTCTGCTGAGATCTGCCCCTCTGCTCTCGCTACGGTCACAAGTTCCGTGCTGCCGTCCTCATGTGTTAATTTTCTTCTGTTCGGGTACTCGGAAATACGATTCACCCATGTTTTTAAACTAAATGCCATGATAAAATCCTCTCTTTCTTATAAAAGTAATCCAATGCTCTGTCCGGCATAGATTTCTTCGCCTGCGTAATGGACAAAGTTTGAATTATAAACTTCATAAATGTCATGTAATATTCTCTCAATATCATTGATTTTCTGGTATGTGTTAATAGGTTGCTGCGGAACTTCCGGTGTCTCTACATACTGATAACCAGCATTCCGCAATGCTGTGGCGTTCTTTAAAAGACTGTCAAAATATGTTTTATCCGGATATGCAGGGAGATTGTCCTTACAAGTGACGAGCGATATATTCAGCAACTGTGCAATGACATAGCAGTTGTTTTCATTCCGCCTGACATCCGATAAGTTGAATGCGCCCTTCATCCCCTGCTGCCATTCCGTTTTTTCACTGTCTGTCATATTCTCCCAACCTATATCCCGAAGTGCCTGTACCCGGTCTACATCCGCCTGTGTGCGGTCATAAATAAACCACGGCAGAATATACTCGATCGTATTCTCGTAGGTACTCTTATTTCCTGCTTCATCATACATTTCAAGATATATATGGTATAAGCTGTCCTCTGCCACATCTACCGTTGCACGCCACTTCACAGGATATGCTTCATCCTGGATAAAAACTGTCTTAACACCATTTACAGTCCCGGCAACATAAGTGATGTCTGTTGACAGTTCAAAACTGATCGTTCCAGAAGCCATCAGCTGACCTCAACCGTGATTGCTACACTTGCACTTGTGCTTACCGGATTTGGTGTAAGTGTAATGCCTTTTAACACAGGCACCGTAGTATCAAGCTTGACGCTCAATGTAATGCTGGTAGTCTGTCCGGCTCCGTCTTTAGCCGTAACCACAATACTGTTCGTTCCCTCTGCAAGAGTAACCGCTTTTGAAAAGCTTCCATCAGTTTCTACCGCTACTGATCCTAGGCTCGTGCCGTTTAATGTCATAGTCAATGTTATCGGACTTGAAGTTGCATCATTCGTTTTACCGGTTACTGTAAGCGCAGATTTATTTGTGATTAGCCCTGTCTGTGGAGAAGAAATTGTCAATGTCGGCGGCACTGTGTCAATTGTAAATGTTGATGAAACGGTAGTCGCCGCATTTCCGTCATTATCTGACGCATTGATCGTGATAGTGTGGTTTCCATCCTTAAGTGCCGTCTGTGGCGTAAATGTAAACTGATAACCATTTGTAATCCCTTTACTTACCATTCCTGTGCTTGAAGTTGTGTATGTAGTGCTGTCTACTTTAATTTTTACAGATGACAGCTTAACTCCTGATCCACCGGCTTCATCCACGACTTTAAATGTGATCGGCTGTTTATTGTTTGTCACATATGCACCTTTTGATGGAGATACTAGTGTGATCGCAGGCTTCATCGTTTCTTTTACAACCAGTCTCAATGCTTCTCCCAGAGTGGCATCTGTAGCATCTTTCGCCACTACAGTTCCCGCATCATTGGTAATCTCAATTTTAATCGGATAATACTTATTGGACAGATTGTATGATGTGGTTGCAGGGGCTGTAATTGTTCCAACCCATTTTCCATTACTTAAAGTAAGATTCGTCCACACTCCATCAACCTGTACCCTTACTTTTACAATTGCCATTAAATCACTCCTATCTCCTGTCCAGCTATAAGTTCATGATTGCTGGACCTGGTATATTTTGTTTCTGTGTAATATGTCTCTACATCATCTGCCACAACCGTTATTGTAACTTTGGTTTTCGTTGTGACTTTCTGACTGGATAATTTTGCACTGTATATAATTGGTCTCATTTCCATTAGATGATCACATCTCCTCCTGTATATAATTCAACTCCGGCGAAGTAATTTTCCGTAACAACTACTGAATACCCCCTGCACGTTGCCGTTGCGATAAATCCACCGGTCAAATCAAGCGTCTGGCTTTCAATCAATGTTGTCGATGTCTTGCCACCGATGGAATTTATATTCGCCCAATTTCCTACCTGCTCTAAGTCAACCAGGTACTTCATTCCCACCTTTTTTCTCAAGGCATGATAATCCAAAAGATAAGCGGCGATATCAGGTAATATATCAGCATTATAAATGGTGCATCCACTGTACTTCTTTATATTTTCTGTCTCTCCAGCTTCGATTTTATCCACACGTTTCTCATAAGAAAAAGTGGTATTTGCATATTTAATACCTGTGATCTGGCACTGTCCGTCATCCGGCATGTTAATGATGAGATAATTTGTTTTTACTTCTTTCAGCGTGCCGACACTTGCCGTGATGGACGATGGAAGATATGGACTTGAGAATGTGATCTTGGTATCTCCTGCCGGCAATGTTTTCTTATAAATGTCTGAGTTTTTTTCTTCCAATGCATAGTTTTTCATCTCAATATTCACACCAGAGATATATTTTTCAAGAGATACTTTCGTATTTCCATTAAATTTGCGATCCGTCCCGACAGTGGATTTCACATATCTGTCTGGCTTATAAACCTTGATGGTATCGCTCCGGCTGTCATCCGCAACCGCACCACACGCAAAGCATACCTGTTGCAATGCCTTACGGCACGTCTGGATGGCTAAATAGCCACTTAAAAGTGTGTTACCTACTTCTTCATCAATTACATATTTTTTTATTCCTGCTGTTGCAAATATTGCATTCAGTATCACTCCTGCACGGACATTGTTATATACCTGTCCTTCATAAAATGTATACTTATCTAATAACCCAACTACATCAACTAGCTTAAATTTTGCAATATTCTTTGAAAAAGAAAAATCGTCGATGAAGAATGCTCCCATAGGAATCATGTTTCCGTTATTAAACTCTGACAAAGTGACTTCCTGTGTTTTCTGCACACTATTCCATGCTCCGTTTTCGTTTTCTGCATCAAAATCATTATTCATATCAACAATTGAAATATCCGCTTCGTTGATAGACAAGGTTGCAGAGGTCACATCAATGTCTTCCTGCATCTTGGCTGTCTGGATCATATCCTTATCCCATATGATATATTTTCCGTATAAAATGTACTGAAGCTTAATATATCTCTGTGGAAAGCTTGTTCTTACAAATTCAATCTCGATTTTTCCGTAATTCTGCACCTGATTATTGCAAACATAAATAAGGCTGTCCGGGTAAAATGTTTCTGTGATTAATTTTGTACCGGCGATTGTATACCATGTGATTTTCAACTCTGCTGGTGGCTCATCTTCAAAATAAAGTGTGATCGCTGCGGACGTGTGCTGCTCTTGGAACGTGACTGTAATCTTAGGATCTGTTTCAAAAGTACAATCTTCCTTCGATAACGCATCATTCCAAAATGCAATGTCTTTCGGATTTTCCGTCAATACGCTTTTACTTCCATCTAGCACAAATTGGTTCAGTTCAAAAGTCCCATAACTTTTCTGTTCCGTCTGTTCTGCAAATAACTCTATTGAACCTATGCCCTGGTTATCATCTGTCGTGACCGAAGCATCCGCAAGTGCGGTAACATCTATAAATTTCATTTCTGCCCTGCAATATGTTCTCATAAATGCCCCCTTACGGTGTCTTAAATGGTTTTTTACTCGTCATTTTCCAAGACAAGCCTTTATATTTCGCTCCGTTGTCAAATACCTTTTCTACTTCATCTTTAATTGATGAAAAATACCCATAGAAATCAAACTGCTTGCTTGCATCCGGTAAAGATACATGATGGAATCTGTTTTCACAATCTGTTATATGATCCATCAGTTTATCATAAAGTCCCGAATCGTCTATTGTGCCAATTGAAATTGTATAGTTCTTATAGATTCCTATACTCTCAATATGAATATCTCCGTCCTCTGTTCTTTCTGCATACTTTTCCAAGAAATCCAAAGTCCTTTGAATAGACACCATAGGGATATTATATGTAATTCCATCAATGATAAGTCCTTGTGTATACTTATGTACCATCTTATCCCTCCGCTATCCCAAGTCTTATTTCTTCATCCTGTAAATACGGTAGATTGATTCTTGCGAACTCTTTACCATCCACCGCCAGAACTACTGTCTTTGCACCGCTGTAGTCCGGCATTTTGCTTGCAAGCTTTGATGCAAGGTCATCCATCCATCCGGTATTGTTTTCAAGTGGCAGGACAGCTTCTCTTCCGGCTTCTCCGATTTCCGCGAGTGTCATTCCGGTTGTTACGCCACCGTTGGCAAGACGAGGCAGATTTACAGTAGAAATTGTCGGAATACTTGGATGCCATGATCCGCCACCCAAAAAATCAGGTAAATCAAATCCAATGCTGTTAAAGCCAGAAATCAATGAATTGAGACCGTTAATAACATGGTTTACCATACTTTCAAACAACTGAATTACACTGTTTACAAATCCTCTTACGGAGTTTTCTGTCTGCCTAAGTGCTCTATCTGTATCTTTGGTAAATAAAACTTTAAGTGCAGAAAATACTAACTTTATACCAGCTAACAAAACATTTACTAAGTCTAATATTGTATCAACAGTACCTTTTACACTTTTTCCCAAATTATCCAAAATAGGTGATACTACTGGCAATATATTTTCAATAACCCACGCTATAATAGGCTGTAAAATATTTGTCCATAGATCATTTAATATATCTATAACTAGTCCAATTATTTCTATTACATTATCGATAACAGGCTTTAAATGGTTTTCATATGTATCTTCAAACATTTCAGCCCAACTTGCCAAAATTGGTTGAATATAGGTGTTCCAAAATTCAAGAAATTTTTCTATTAATTCTGACATTCCATTTTTTACATTTTCGATAAACGGATGAATATGTTCATCGTACAATTCTGTGATTTTATCGGTCACATGCTGCACGCCGTCTGATATAGTCGTTGTTAAATCCGCAATCACACCAAGAACCCCATCCAACGCATCTTTTAAAGCATCCTGATTCTCTACAAAAGGTGTCACGATGCAATCGATAATATCTTTTCCAAATTTTGCTGCATTCTCCGTAACCATCATGAATGCATCCGAAAAAATCTGAATCAGGTTTGCTGTGATCTGCTGTCCATTTTCATCCCCAAATACAGAAAATACATTTGCGAATGCATCTGCTCCCTGTGATGCCAACACTGAAATATCAGATGCTATATCAAACATGTCGATAATATAATTTTTTATATTTTCAGAATTACTTTCAAGATAAATAGATATCCCACCAAGAAGATTTTCTGCTATGGTAGCACCTATGCTTACTACAGATGCCGAAATGCTTCCAAGTGACCTTGAAAAAGTCATAGCAAAATTATCAACAGATGCAGAAACTTCACTATCTGAAAAAATATTTAAAAATGAATTCTTTATGCTTTCTATACTGGATTTAATATTATCAAATTGTAAAGAAACATCTAAATTGCTCCAGGTTTCATCCCATCCATTTTTAATAGAAACTTTTAATTTTTTTAAATAATCTATAAATGGCTGGATTTTATCTGATAATTCTTTTCCAGTAGGAACTTCTTCATATAAATCAGATCCACCACTACCAGTTCCACCACTACCGCTCCCAGAATCATTTTTCTGTAATACATTCAAGTCATCAAAAGCCGCTAATGCTCCAGCTGCTTTTTTGGCAGAACCGGCTGTTTTATCAAGAGATGCCGCATAGTCTACCTGCTGCTTCTTTGCCTTTGTCCAAGTGCTTTTTCCGCTTATAGCCGCAATAAATCTATTCATAGCATTAATGGCATTTGTAAGCCATGTGCATAAGGTTACGATTGCTGGTGTCAATGCAGATATGATAGGTGCTGTCAATGCTCCGATAGAATTTTTCAATGTAGCCGTAGCACTTGCCATTTCAGACATTTTTCCATTAAATTCAGAAGAATACTTCGCCATGTTCTGTATACCTTCTGTAAATGCCTTAGATATGGTCTGAGACACTTTCATAACCGCACCGAATATTGCAAAACTAACTACTGTCTGCTTTATATGTTTCGCCATGTCAGATATTAAGCCAGAAGATTTTTTTGCTGTTTTTCCTACTTTTTCAATGTCTTTCGCACCAGCACCAATAGATTTCTCATTGACAACGGTTTCTCTCATCTTCTGATTTAATACGTTTTGCTGATCTGTGATGCCTGCAAGCTTGTTGGAAAGCTTTTTGTATTCTTCTGTTTTTGTAGGGACGGAATATGCTTTTCCGGAGCTTTCGAGTTCCCTCATCTGCGCCTTAACGTTTGCGGCTTCTTTTCCCGTTTCTGCCATTTTGTTCTTGAGGTCTACCCATTTTGAGGAAAGCACTTTATCATCGCCTGTTTGCTCCATGCTTTTTATTTCGCCGCGAACGTACGCAATCGATTTAGATAAATCTTCTACATCATATTGCATTGCTTTGTATGTCCGGCTCTTTTTGTTTCCTCCGGTAGCAAGGAATTTTTCCTGCCTGTTTTGCAATTGCGACAGCTTGGATCGCAATTCTTCCAATTGCTTTGTTGCTTCTTTATACTGCTTTGATGGCGTGTATTTTTCTGTTTCTTTCAGTTTTTCTGAGAGGTTCTGACCTTTTGATACTAAACTATCAAACTGTTTGCCTAAGTTCTTATATTCTTCGGTTGGGATTTTTGCTTTTGCAAGCTCTCTCATTTTTTCCGATACATTGCTAGCTTCTCTTGCAAGCTTCTGAAACTGTGATTCCATCTGCATGAGCTTACTAGATGCTTCTCCATTTTCAATCAACGTTTTTATTCTGATTTCGCCATCATATTCAGCCATGCTAAAGTCCTCATTTCTTAAACTGTTTCAATGCTTCCTGTTCTGTTTCTTTCTGCTTTCTTATTTCTTCCATCATACGATCGTAATCGTCTATCTTTTCTTTTTCTTCGCTGGTATACTCTTTTTCTGGCTGTTCCAAAGCATATCTATTCTGTGCGTTTCTGATTGCATCTTTTTCCTTGGAACTCATGTTCTTTTCAATCTTCTTCTGTCGGATCTCAATTACCTCCATGAGAGAAGATAATCTTCTTGGCATATTCCAGATCAAGCCATTAAATTTCCACCAGTGCATATCTGCTACGGACAAATCAATACCGTATATCTGCAAAAAATCTGCATATATTCTCCATTGATCTACATCATAGTCAATAAAACGCTTTGTATTTTTGCTACTGCCGGTATTGTCGTGATACCATCCGTTTAAATACCAGGAAATACATTCATTTAACTCATGGTGCTGTGGATGGTCTCTAAGTTCTCCGTATTCATCAGAGAACATAAGATAAAGAATAGAAGTTGTTTTCTCGTACTCATTCATTTCTTTGTCATATTGCAAAATATAAATCTGCATACCTATGCGGAAATCGGTATTTACTTTGTATCCGTTCCATTCAGTAGGCAAATTGTCAAGCATGACATTGTTCATTATTTTGCCCCACGTCTTCTTACATTGTATCTGTTCTGCACCTGTTCAAAACGTTTATTGAAAAGCTTATTCATAACAGGGATAACCTGCTCTACAAACTCCACGATTGCAAGTTCATCCGGGACAATATCTCCGTAAATCTGTTTCATGGCATCTTCGCCAAACAACCCATCTATACTTTCCGTAATCTGCTTAAGATATTTCACACGAATGCTGTTAAGTTCTAATGCTGCATCCACATTAATATCATCCACATTCATATCGTCTTTGTGATTCTTTCTCCATTCGGCTGCTTCTTTTTCACAGTTCTGAGATATATTATTTAATTTATCAATTACACCTGCAAACTTCTTAGCTGTGTCTGCATTCGCTGTATCTACTGTTATAACTGTAATAAGATCTCCGTCTTCGTCTTTTATTGCAATTTTTTTTATACCACTGCTTAATTTAATTTCTTCCATTTTTAACATCCTTTCCTAATGTGGGACACCAAGGAAAGGTAGGCATCCCACATATGCTAATTTTTAATTAACACCTATGTAACTGGGTAATCTTCATCCAAAGCCAAAGCGCTTACTTTAGGCGCCCATGTGAACGATCCATCACCAGCAATAGTGATTGTTCCAAGTTCTACATCTCCATTTCCATTAATCTGGACTGTAGACTTTAAAATATCACCACCTGCTCCACCAGTGCTTGATGCACATACAGTTACTGGGACACGGATACAATCTCCGGATCCGCTTGTAATATCAGCTTTATAGAAGCGATAATAATATGTCTCGCACTGATCTCCTGTTGGAAGCTTTTTAAAAACATCATTAAACACTGTCTGCATTTCATCTGACAAATGTTCTCTTTCCGGAGACATTGAAAGTGCATACCCTTTTACAGAGTTGCTTGCATTTTTCATGTTTACGTACTGTGTGCTTTCTGTGTTAGGTCCCCAGTCTTCAGCAAGCTCTGTGAAACCGTCACCCATTTCAGCAAGCTTTTCAGTTGATCCACCCATAAGGCTTCCAATATCCAAAAGTGAGACCATGTTAGTTCTGTCTTTTGCCATGAGTATTCCTCCTATTTTTTATAAAAATATTTAAGCTGCATATTAATTGCTAATTCTGTTGTTTTCCCATCTGCTGTACCGCAAAATACATCTGATGTGCGGTTGATTTGTTCTACAACAAAATTTTTATCTTTTAGTGTGAATTCTCCACTCTCAAGGAACTTTGCAATATTTTCAAGCAGATTGCTTGCTGCAATATTATCCTTGTTTGTTGTTGGATTGCTTTTGTATACGATCTGGAACGTCATTTGTCCGACATAAGAACCGCTGACATATTTTTTCAAATAAACTGGGTATTGCGCCGGAAAAACTCCAATAGACTGAGTATCTTTTATGCTGTTCCATAAGATTGTTGAATTTGATGGTTTGAACCCGGGTGGAAAATCCGGATAACTATTTATCATATCAAGGATAGCTCTTTGCGCCGTTTCTGCATCTGATACAAGCATTATTTTTGGCTTTTCATCCAAATCATTTACCTCCAATCTCAAACCTTGGTATAAGGCTGTAAACACCGATAGTATTCACTTTGTAGCAATTCCCTTTTTCATTTACCATGTACTGAAAGAATTTACCTGGATAATCGTCTGAATTAATTAATCCAACCGGCAATTCCCTATCAATGAGAAGTTCATCTTTCTTTGCAATCACTACGAAGTCAAAATCATTACTTCTTAAAGTGAAATGCTTTAACTTTTCTTCTTCGCTCATGTTCTCCCAGTCTGGTGGATTAGCATAATTCAATGTGCCATCATTCGGGATTTTTACAAGAAAACTATCTGCATCTTTCATTCCAGATTTGTTTATGTTCTCTGCCTGTGTAAGCTCGATTCTTACATTTTCAAATAGAGTACCGAAATAATATTCAGTTTCTAAAGTGTCGTTGTAATGCCTGTTATATAAAACCACGGCATCTTTATATCCAATCCCCATAAGCTAAACTCCCATGTACAACAGGTTTTCACGCCTTGAATCGACCATTCCGGTTAGGTAATTTGATGCAATATCGTAGCACTTACTGTTAAGTGCTATTTCTGATTTTGCAAGTTCTACAAATGTAGAAGAAGATGCTCCGGCATCATAAGATACTGATTCACTTCCAGAAGTCATGCTCTTAATCATTTTCCCTTTTACAGTTCCGTCCGCATTTGCAATAACACCAAAGTTATTAACTGCCGCAGAGTACTCAGATACATTCTTTAGCAATTCAGCTATTTCGCAGGTGCAATCTTTGATATTATCCCACCATGCATCTTCTGATTCTGGCTGAGAATAAAACAAAATCCTGTTTGATGTGATCGCATTGATTCTTCTTTCTGCTTTTCTTTCATATGGAGCAAAGTCTTTTTCGTTTTCAAACAAACTTCCACCATATTTCGTTTGGTAATATTCAAAATCTACATATGACATTGCTCCACACTCCTTATTGCTGTGATAAGATTTCGCTGATAATATCAGCTTTCTTTGTTGCGGTCAGTGAATACCCTTTCCTCTCTGCCAGTGCCTTAATTTCTGCAACTGTAAGAGAGTTTAAGTATTCTTCCGTGAGTTCCCCACTAGCATTTACCGCCTGTGTAGTGGGATCTATTCCCCCGGTGTGATTGAAACGTTTGCTACTGCATCAATGTACTCTGCAAAAAGTACAAATCCTAACAGCGCATAAGTTACGCTGGTTGCGCAATCGTGATCGCCTTTTACCTTAAATCCGATAAGATTTGTTTCTCCGCTGACAGTGTAAGAAAGACCGGCTTTCTTAAAATCTGCGTCAGATGGATCTACATAGTAAGCAACAATGTTGTTTACAGCTGTTGCCAGAACTTTTCCGGCTGGGATTTCGTTGTCAGAGCAAAGGATCATAATGTCTGCTCCAAGAAATTTTTTGATATAGGTAAGTCCGAAGGCTGTCTGCAAAGTAATTTTTGAATTTCCAAGATAATCATATAAATCCATCATATTTACAAACACTGCAACTCCTGTAGCAGTTTTGTGCATTGACTTGAACTTATTCTTGACAGATCCAATAGCTTTAGCTACAGCCATCTGGAATGTTTTTGTAGTGTTTGTAAGTGTACCAGTTTTCAGATAGTTGTAGAATTTTGTTGTAATATCATCCTGCAGGTCTGTCTTGAACTCTTCGTCTGTCATTCCACAAGCTGCTTCATATCCATGATTCATGATAGCTTCGATAGAAACTTCTTTTGCATATTTTCCAAGAGTAATCTCTGAATAAGGTTTCTCTTTTACATCGTAATGTGTTCTTGGAATCACATCACCTTCTGCTACAGTTCCGCTTTCTAACGTTCCTTCTACATATTTGCTTTTAAGAAGAGTTCCAGGCGTTTTTCTAATTGCTCTTGAAATTCCAAGAACCTCTCTTAAAGCTTCCCAGTTTCTTTCAAAAGATGTAACAAAATCAATTTCCCTTGCTGTTACATCAATGTCTTCTGTTTTAATCAGTCCTTCGTTTGCTGCAAAGAACTGCAAATTTGTACTCATCGTTAATCTGTTTTTGTTCATATAAAACTCCTTTACTGTTGGAATAAAGAAATGTTTTCGGCAATTGCTTTCTGACGTTCTGATCTATCTTTGATAGATAAAATGCTCTCTCTTGTTGTAGGCTTATCACCACCAGAATTGTTTTCATTCGGTTTTGTGAAATACGCATGTGGAGTCGGATGATTCTGTTTATTTACAAATGCATTTGCATCTGTCTTTTTAGCTTCCTCAATAAGATCACTGAACCCTATCAGTTTTCCGTTTCTCACGCTTACGCTTTCGGAAATGTCTTTCATAATGGCTTTCTTTGCAGATTCAGAAGTAAACTCGATTTCCGCAAATGCTTCTTTCAAAAGTTCATCCTTCTCATGCTCTGCGATTTTGGCTTCATAATCTTTTTTGGAATCCTCTGCCTGTCTCTTCCAGTCATCACGCTCTCTTAAAATGTCTTCCGGGCTTTTTCCATCCAACCCTTCAAGCATTCTCTCTGCTGATTCTGCACGGGTTTTCCACTGTTCAGATTCTGATGAAGCCTTATTAACCTTGTCTTCCATTTCTTTCTTGGAATACAGCTCTTCACCCATACTCTTTTTAAGAGACTCTTTCTGTTCGTCTGAAACTTCAATTCCGAGTTTCTTTAATTCGTTTGCTACGTTTACCATGTTTCTACCTCTTTCTTTCCAAGTTGTTACTCCGGTCAGTCCGGCACGAATGAGTTGCTATTTACTCCATAGCTGGCAATTGGGAATGAAGGAATCGAACCCTCGACAACCCGGATATAAGCCGTGTCTTCTTCCACTGAATTAATTCCCAAAAATAAAAAAGCACGCCCAAAATAGGACGTGCCATGCATCATCCTATAATTATTCTAGGTTAGCGAACAGAATCCCTTTTTCTGTCCGGTACTTTTAATATTCTTTTCAATATATATTTTAACCTATTTTAAACAACTTTTTGTACCATTTTAAAAAGGGAAGATTGCTCCACCCCTTTTTGCTATTTCCCACCGAAATACCTTCTAAGCACTTCTTTTTCTTCTTCCACAATGCAATCCTTTTTTAATCTGTTGCACTGGTCGTATATATACTTTCCGTACTCTTCTAATTTGGCTATCATTGCATTTTTATTTTCCAATGTAGGATTTTTAATGTATTCTTTTTTAAGCCCTATATAGTCCTCATACTGCTTTATAACATCCATTTTCAATTACCCCATTCAAAATATCATCTGCTATTCCAACGACTTCTCTTCCATAAAGAGACAGAAAATCCGCTACGATTTCCTCTACATTTATTGGAATGTGGCAATCATATGAAAATGAAGCGCAGTGTACCAACTCATGAGATAGAACTTTCTCTAACAGACTTCCGCTTAATGCATTTGACAAATAAACCGTTCGTTTGCTCCAATCTGTAACACCAAGTGTAATTGTTCCGTCTGAACGCATCAAGCATTCACTATTAGGATTTACATATAAAATATTCCATTCAACATCATTGATTTTAAACACTGCGCTCACCTCTTAGATTTTCTGTAACATCATCTGTAATTCATTTCTCCACATCTGCTTTTCTTCCGGAGTTGCATCTGATGTCATTTCAGTAATATCCATCTGCATATCTCGCAAGTAATCTTTTCTTGCTTTTGCACGCTCTTTTTTATCTTCTTCTGAATTGCCATGATGGTTTTCTCTGGTCTCCATATAAGTACGTCTGGAAATACCGGCTTTTCCCTCTCTTGAATCCCTCGGATATGATCTATCTCCCATCATTCCGGTATCTGTATACATCCTTTTCAGGTCTTTCTTATCCATGTCTCTCATGTGCTCTGTATCTTCGTAATCATCCGGGTACATGTGATAATATGGTGGTTCATCATATCCTCTTCGTTTTCCTCTGCCTTTCGGCGCAAATCTTCCATCAGCATAACGATACCGGTCGTAATATCTTCGGTCATCCCCATACTCTAAAAGCTTCTCCATGATATCTGCTTCGTCCGCTTCGTTCATTGCCTTAGTAATTGTGGCATAATACTCTGCTTCTGACAGATCCTTTATCATGTCAATCACTTCTCCCATTTCTTCTGTATTGACATTCTCAATCCCTTTTTCAATCTCACATGAGGATTTTTCAGCAAGGCATTCAAGCATTTTATGAATTCTTTCAATATGCATATACTAAGCCTCCCTTACTACAATTAAATTACTATTCTGAACATCGATAGTCTGTCCAGATGTATTCTGAACCGCTATTGCGCTGCAGCATCCACAAGGAACATCTACATAAACCTGTGCAGATACATTGAATAAGTTTTCTACTGCCGCAGGTGTTACGATCATTCTTGTAGACTGTAAAGGCTCTCCGTCAATTGCGATTGCAAGAGAAATAGCTTCCACCGTTCCACCGGTTGGGATCTGGATATTTCCACTATAAGATACAAGAAATCTGGCTTTGCACTGGTTTGTGATTCCTCTTAATTTAACTACTCCGCTTCCCTGTCTGTGAACGATACATTTTGTTCCGCAAACCGGTGTCTCAGTAAATGCGACATCTTCTCCTTGCAGGACAGTCTGTAAAGCATTGGCTGTAAATTCTGACATAATATTTTCCTCTCTTTCAAAAATATAAGGGCAAACATTGAAGTCTGCCCTTTGTGTTTAAGTAATACTGCTATGCAGACATAATCTTGTCGATTAAGATACTTTAATTATTCAGTTGTCTAACATCCGCATCCAGTATTGCAACCACATCCATACGGAATGTATGTGTTCGGGTTTGGCACCTGGTATGCTGGGATTGGTGATGGATTAACAGCGCTGATAATATGATTTGTCTGTGCTGTCATAGCGGTAGTCAGAAGTGCGTTCTGTCTATCCTGTGATGCTGCAAGTCTCAAATCATTATTTTCTGCCTGCAACGTTGCGATCTTATCCTGGCATAAGTAGTCAAGTATCGCTCTTGTTCCGGCATTCTGGCTGTCAATAATATCTCTCGTGTTGTTGTTCATGGTGTTCTGTAATGCGCAAGTGTTCTGCGCCATGTTGAAGTTTACACCCTGGATAGCTTCACGAGTTTCGCAGCAACAATTTGCAAGCTGAGACTGAATAGCATTTGCATTCTGCATTCCTGCTACTGTGTCCGCATTAATTGCCTGCTGAATGCTGTTAAATCCTGTCAGCATTCCGTTGTTTACTGCATAAAAGCCGTCACAAAGACCATTTGTAATGCCATCAAGTTTACTTATGACTGCTGAATTGTCAAATCCTCTCTGGATATCAGCCTGTGTAGCCGCAGTTGCGGTATAACCGCCACCACCATTACCACCGAATCCATAACCGCCCCATCCACCGAATAAGGCAAAGAGGATAATGAGAACCCACCAACCACCGTCACCCCATGCACCGTCATTACGGTTTCCACCAGTAACGGCGGCAATGTCCGCTAAACTTGGAGATGAATTAAACATATGTGTTCCTCCTAATAAAATTTATTTATACATAATCTTGCAAGAATAGTATCAATGTTTAAAATGGCTCATGATTTCTTCCGGGTTAAGGCCTTTTTCTTTGCACAAATTTCTGGCAAGCTGTTCCAGCCCTTTACTGTCTCCACGGTTCATCATGTCAAATGTATTTTTCATGATCGGATTATTTGAAAATTGAGAGTTGCTCATCATTTGACTTAATATCATCTTAGGGTTTCCACCACACTGGATCATCTGCATTAAATTCATTCAGAATCGCTCTCTTTCTTTGCTCTGGTAGTCCTCTGGGACTGAGTTATTTTAGCTTCTATCTGGTCTAATCGCTCCATTATCGGGGCAAACAATGTTGCCGTGTCTTCTTTCGGTAATTCATTCTGCTTTCCGTCTAACTGCGGTTTATATGTCACTGTCTGAATAAGGCCATTAGCACTCCACGATTTTATATAAACTTCTGATCCATCTGCTTTTGGGAAAATGGCAAATGGTGCATTCATGGGAACGTCATTCGCTGTGACTTCCTCAACAGAATTAACCATTCTTCCGCAAAGTCCAGCTTGTTGCGGCATGATCTGTTGCGGGAATTGCTGTTGAATCTGCTGTGGCTGTTGATATTGAGGATAAGAATACTGGTTATATCTCTGATACTCGTACATAATAAACCTCTCTTTCTATCTTCATTTTATTATTAACAACACAATTGAACCACCCCAGTAAAACCCCATTAAAAGGACACAAAAAAGACACCCTTAACGGATGTCTTTAATGAGGAGAAAGTTATGTAAAATGTTGTCCAGTTACCTTAAGAATTTTATGTTGCATTTTTACGTTAATACGTCCGGCTGTCTTAGTCGAAATATGCATAATTTCTGCACATTCTTCTAGCGACTTTTCTTTCTTCCGTAAATCAAAGAGCGTTTCTTCTGTCGGTGTGAAATCACACAATTCTTTTATATGCTCTTTTTCTTCTTTGGTAAAGCACGTAACAATGTTTTTCATTTGCTTTACCTCATTTGGGGGAGTTTCCGGCTATGACGGTGAGTTGTTATCTCGCTTGAATTCCACTGCATTAATTAAAGAAAGGTGGATAACCAAGTATGTATGGTTAACACATTATTATAATAACATATTATTCCACTTTCGTTGTACCATTTTTTTCGATTTTATTTTTATAAGCCGTTGCTCGTCCATTTGCAATCGCAGACTGTTTTTTACTAAATCCAGAAACCTTCGTTCTATCGCCTTGCAATTGAAGATCGTTATTCTTACAGAATGATTGAAGCCTTTTATTCTGCATTCGCAGTTTATATGCCAGTTTATCATATTGAGGTTGCAAGATCTCTTTTACATCTGTTTCTGCAATCATATCAAGTTCCTGTTTCTTGGTCATAATTTCACGCTTTGTTTTGCGAATTTCTCTTTCAAGTAATCTCTGCTTCTGCTGCAAATCATAAAGCTTTTGACTTTCATCTGCATTTATATTCACATTTCCGTTTTCATCAAGATACTTATTTACCATGTCTTTTCGCCACGGACCATGTGAATGTCTACAGTTGTATCCGTGAAGTCCTAAGAGATTTACAACAGTTCCCGTTCCGGTTTTAGAGTCTATGGTATAACCTGTGCTTTCAAGAAGATTCGGAAATCCTGGTTCGCTACCGATTATTTTATATGCCTTGCCTTGCCAGTGATCGTGAGATGGAATCCCTGTTGGATTCTTTTTATCATATCTGGCACCCGGATGCGCTGATACTAAAACATACTCTATTTTATTTTGCGCAATATAAATGTTCGTCACTTGTGCCGCAGTCTGATTCATAGATGTGACAATGCAACACCGCACTGCCGCTTCAAGAGAACGCTTCGTTCCAGTAGGGTATTCTACCATAACACCAGATTCTGCATATCTATCCAGAACTTCGCAGACTGCACTGCTGTAAGACTGCATTCCAGATGCAACTCGATAATCAACCTCATTTAGCATATTGAGTAAGTCTTTCTGTGTCTGGTTAATGGTTGTCTTTGTCAAATTATCAAGTTCACCATATGTCTTTATTAACTCTGCATTCATTGCCAGAATTGCCATATTATTTTTTAGCGGAGATATAATATCTGATGATGATATCTGCGTCAAGACTTCCTTATCATCTGAGAATGATGTCATAACACTATCCCTTAATAATCTTCGAACCTCATTTCTTGATTTTCCAGACATTTCAGATATTCTTTTTACAATCTCTGTGTTATGCAGTCCCATCTGTTGGAGTTTCCACAATTCTCGGTCGGCAGTTCCTGACAATTCACCGGATTTTATCAATCGTGTTGCAATGTCTGATATAATCCAATTTTCAAGATCCTGATACATCTCAACCAGTTTATCAGTTTTTCCGTAAAAATAATCCGGTCTAAGCATTATCCTTTTCCAACCTCTCTTTTAACAAGATCAATCCACTGCTTACCGTGATTTTCTTTTGCAGTTTCAAACCAACGTTTACCTGTTCCCGGTGTGTGATATTTTAATTCTGTTCCTGTCGGATACTTCTTTTCTCCACGATTCGCCCATGATCTTCCGTCTGCCGTCAAATAAAGTTCGCCTACGTACTGATAATGCGCATATGGTGTGTCTACTGTAATCAATCCGGGTTCTTTTATCTGCGTCTTGTTTCTTAAATCGCCCTGCTGCATAGGTGTGTATTTTCTCATGTCATTTACAACCTGCTCATCAAGGACATTCTGCGCATTTCTTAAATTTTCATCTATTCGCTTAGTATCAAGCTTAATATTAAAGCTTCCAATGACTTTATTATATTTCATATTAACGCATCCATTTCTATCACTTTTCTAAATAAAACTTAATCGTCTCTATCGCAGTCTTTTTCTGAAGCTTTACTTGAACCATCTCCGGCGGTTCAGGTTCAGGGATAATATATCCACCTTTTAAAATACCATTTATAGAAAGTTTCGGTATCCCTTGAATTATTTTACTCCTCTCCAAATAGACCACCGCTGTTCCTTTCCGCATCTTCCTGCGCTCTCTCTGCAAACATGGCATCTACTTCATCATCATTAAATCCCTCATATTCTTTAAGGTATTTACGCTTAGAATAAATACCTTGAATCATTAAATTATATGCTCTTGATCTGTCCTGTTCGAAGCTTGCAAGCAAATCTTTAAAATAAAATATATCTTCGTCCGGTACATCATCATCCAGTGCATCCACATAACCGGCAGGGATTCCGTAAAGGTCGCAGAATACATTGATTGCATAAATGAGATTTTTTAATGCTGTCTTTATGCATTTCCGGATGTCGTTAATCGTCTCTACCGTTTCATTATCGTCACTTTCAACCTGTGTTGCTGTCAATCTTCCAGATTTTCTGTCAAGGATAAACTGCCCTTGTGAGAATCCGCATTTTGTCGAGATCATAGAAAGAACACTGTTAATGTCTGTGATTCTGTCAGAAGTGAGCATGGTCGGTACATGTTCATCAATCGTACTTTTTGAATCAAGCCCCAATTTCAAGCCTTTAACGAACCGAGGAAGCTCTACTGTTGAGGCACGGATGCCGCCTTTTCCCTGTTTTGTCAGCGCGTTCTCATCAATAAAAGTAATGTGCTGAGAATCCTCAACCTCATTTCCCTTTTTACTCCATGCGATATCAAGATCTCTAAGCTCCATAAGTGCATTTGAGAAAATCGATATACCTTCTGGTGATGAGTAGTCGATCGTATTATTGAATGGAGTTTTCAAATAAGCAAACAGTGGCTTTTCTATATTCGCAATATGAACGACTTCATCGATTGAAGACCACTCAGGAACGTCATGCAGTTCTATCTTTTTACCAAGTGAGTTACTGCTGTTTGATTTGAACGCTCTGTTCTGGATCTCGTACACGTTCATCTCTTCGCCCTCTTTATTTTTTGAGGTCGTGAAATGATGGTATTCAAGCCGGTAGTAATACACTTTATCTTTTAAAAGTCGATTAACGAAAACGCATCCTCTGATATCTCCATTGCTGGTCTTTTCTGTGATTGCGAAATCCCACGGCATAATATAATCGATCATGTTGTCTGGGTTCATTGAACCGTTTGGTTTTAAAATTATACCACCAACTCCGAGCATATCTTCGACTTTGTCTCTGATAGAAGTGTCAACCATTGCCCTGATGCACTTATTAATAAAATCAGCTCTCTCTGAACCTGTTACGCTCACTGATAAATCCATACATGCTTTCTTTGCTGTGTACTGGCAGAGAAATTTTGCAAAATTTATCGTCCTGATGTCATTTTTTTTTGAATCCACCCAGAAAGGGCTTCCCTTAATGATGTCGTTCCATCTCTGCTGTGAGTTCTCAATCTCCGGAGAAGTAATAAACTCGACATTAAATTCTTTCTCAGCATCTGTTCTAAAAAACTTCATGATCGTCTCCCTTATTTTTTCAAAAAAATTCATTTTTTAATCCTCATAATCGTCGCTGTCTTCATCATCATCATCATAAAGACCGTCATTCCTTCGGCTGGTCATGATAATCCTGTTCAATGCATAAATGTTAGCCATGATCGTATCTTCTTCTAAGGTCGGGTATGCATCCGAAAATGAACCATCTGGAAGCTGCTCATGTTCTGCTTTTACAAACTCTCTTTCTGTATTCGGGCAACGTTCTGGATCAATGACAATCTTATTGCATCTCTGCAACCACTCCCAGCAGTAATCCCTGCCTTTTCCGCTTCCCCATCTTTTCTTTGCCCCGATTGCATTAAACCCCCAGTCCTGCATCTCTGCGATTCCGTCCGGTCTGGCAGAATCGCATATTATCTCGACATTCATAAACTTCTTTATCTTTCTGGCAAAGGTAGAGTTTTTACATTTTTTAGAATACACTTCGCCAAAAATGTAAAGAGTGTCCGTCTCGTAATCGTAATAGTTCTGGCTGAACACCTGTGGGTGTGTGTATCCGAAGTCCAAACCGTGGTTTACTGTGTCAAATGTCATTAACTCCTCATCCGATATTTTTCGGATTTCTAAATTGTCGAAGATGCCGCCGCCTGTTCCAGTGACTTCTCCGAGATAATTATTTTTATAATATAATGGTTTATGAATCCTGAACCACTCCGCACGCTCGAAGAATCGCTTTCCTAACCATTTCACTGGGACATTATAATAATAACTGTGGCAGATCCGTGTCTGTGGCTTATTTTTACACTCTTCGGTGTACTCGTTCATAAAGTTATTTTTTGACTTCGGAGGATTGAAAATTTTTATGTCAAGTGCTGGTGTATCTGCTCGCAAAAATGTATCCTCTATGTTATCCATCTGCTCCACACCTGCCATCTCGTCGCACTCTTCATGAATCAGCATCTTAACATATCCGAATGGCACGTTGAAAGATTTTAAGCTGATAGGCTTATCAGCTCCCACGAACATTACCATCTGCCCGGTCGGCTTATACACCGCACACATCGGAGACTGCTTAAAGTCCCAGTTATCCAGATCATTACACCGGATCACCACCTTCATAAACTGATTATAAACAGATCCTCTCAAGTCAATCTTATATCGTCTTGTGTATACGATATGCGCCTGAGGATCCTGTCTGATCGTCTCATATGCAAGATTCCCCCAGAAATTGGACTTAATAGAACCTCGCCCGCCCTTCGATATAATCTCGTGTATGTCTATCTCTCCGGCAAATGCTTCATGTACTGTTCTGTAAATCTCCACGAAGTCAGAAGTAATATCCGTGATTGGGATTGTCCAGAGTGCCGACTTCTCTCTCTTCTCTTTCTCTTCGGCTTCGAGCTTATGCTTTTCAGCAATCGTCAGCGCTTTCTCCAGTCCGTCCATTGCCTTAAGCTGATCGGAAAAGTCCGGGGCGAATCCAAGACCGTCCACGACTTCGCCCTTCGCTATTTTACTTCTGCGCTCTTGGATCTCAGCTAGCGACATGATATCTCGGTGCTGTTCTTTTTCAATGTGCTCGATCTGTTTGGCTATATATTCGGAAACGCTAACATTTGCTAGCAATCGAGCCGCCCCTGCGTTAGCTCCATTTTTACTATATCCTGCCTTTCTGAACGCCCGTGTGGCATTTCCGCCATTCTTTATATACTCATCTGCAAATGCTTTTTGTTTCGGTGTGAGTTTTCCCTTCATCCACTCACCGCCCATCTCGCATTTTGTTAATTGCATTTACTATACGGTAAGTGTCCTCTGCCATCTTCTTTACATTCTCCGGCTTTCTTAATTCCTCTATTGTCTTTTTAAATACATCTTTTAGCTCCGGATCATCTCGAAACCGTTTCTGAATTTTCTTTCTGGAACAATCGAGACAAATATCTATTCTCTGCTCCTGCGGAAGTATCTTTCCGCATTCTCTGCATTTCGTCATTTGCTTACCTCCTTATAAATTTCAAGTAAGCAGAATATTACTTCTGGGATAGATGCCGTTTTAAGAATCTCATAATCTTCTGTTTTCCATTCTTGTTTATTTTTCTTGAAGGTGTACACTGGTGTAAGGATTCTGTAAATTGTGATCATGCGCTTCTGGTCTTCACTGTAAAATTGATTTTGGTTTATTTTTACAATCAGTCCGCACTGGACAATCGCAGTCTGAAGCTTTTTAACTTTTCCTTTTAAATTTGCCAAGGCGCACACCTCCCATCATTTTACTTATAATTTTATTATAAGATATTTTTTAACTGTTTTTGTTCCATTTTTAGGCATAAAAAAAGAGGCTATATTTCAAGCCGCCTTTTCCGTACATTTTTTATGATGCAAAATCCATTCTGTAATCTCCAACGATGTCAAGTCCGTCCCACATCTCCGGGATATCCTCTTCGTCGTTCATTCCTTCGATTGCGTTTTCTCTGAACTCTGAAAAACCATCTGCATTATTTTTATAAATCATGATGCCGTCTTCTATATGCTTCATAATATCGCTTTCTGCCATGTTGGTTTCTTTTTTTAATAATTCAAATAATTTTTCGTTTGTCATCGTTTATTCCTCCGTGTATGTGTTTCCCTTGTTTCTGATATTATCAGAAACCTAAAACAGTGTATTGTCAATGCCTTTTTACATTATTTTTAAAGTATTTTATTTTTCTGTATCTTCTACATATTTTATAATGTTTCCCGGCTGCATGTCCAGCAGTGCGCAGACCTTTTCTAATGTGATGATCCCGACCATTTCGCCACGCCTTAGCGACTGAATGGCGTTTTCTCCTAAAAGCCTTTCTTTTCTTAATCGTGTCGTGTTGTATCCGCTTTCTTTCAACGTTTCTAGTACATTTATTTTATAAGTAAGCATTGTTTAGCACCTCTCTTTCTTTATAAAGTAGTATACATTATTTTATACTTTCTTTCAAGCATATTTACATTATAAATAATGCACAAATATTATCTATTAGTTGTACATTATTTTTGGTGCATTTGCATATTGAAATTGCACCGTTTTTAATGTATTATAATATTAACGAAAGGAACAAGAAAACAGAAAGCGAGGAAAACGAAATGAAAAATTTAAGTGAATGTAAAGAATATTATAAAGATTTATACATGGATTGTTTGGAAAATGATTCATTTGAAAAAAACATTTTTGAAAGCACTGAAAAAGCTCGATATGAAACATTCTGCGAAACATTAAAATTTATCTATGGTGCAGATTTTGAAAATATTATGCCGAACTGGTCAAATGATGCATTGAAAGAATTTTATTCGAGAAAATAGCCGAAACGCCCGCGAGGGCGTCCGGATCTGGTGCCGCTGATCCGCTGATGATGGCAGGCAGAAAGGAAAAAAATATGAAACCATATGAAGAGGATTTAAAAGAGCTTAACATTTCAGATGAAGAATTTAACAACATCATTTCACATATTTACGATAAAACAGCCGAAGAGATGGTTGTTCTTGCGAAAGCAATTAAAAACGGTGCTCGTGTTCTCCCGGCTGTAAAAAGAGCATTTGAAAGAGTTCTTGCAATGCGATCTGAAGATCGCCGGGAAGCGTTCGAAATTTATTACAGCGATTTAAACACGATGTGTTTTAACTGTAAAAAGTGCGGCGCTGATTGTGCCGGAACAACCAGTAAAGTCTGGACTGGTTGCGTATATAGAACGCTTTAAGTCGAAACCGCCGCCCGGCGGTCTGTAGGAACTGCCCCACCTGCACCGATGAGACAGGGCATAAATGAAAGGATGGTTGATTTTATGATTGAAAAAATAATGATACTACATGAATTGAAGCTTGCCGGATTTGACATTTCTGAAAATCTTAAAAAAATGTATCAAAAATACGGAAAAGAAGAATTTGTAAAAGCCGCAAAAAGTAGCGGCTACGGTTTTATTTTAAAATAATTAGGCAAGATCATCTTTACCGGGGTTCGATTCCACGGATTGTCTTTACCCAGATCACAAAAAAAATTTAGAATGTGGAGGAATTGAAAGTATGAAAAAATTATTTTTATTAAAAAAAGGAAAAATGAACTTTTACGCATGTTTATATAATTGCGGCATGTACGCAATAGAAAGAATCACCAAGAGCGTAGGAATGACGCTTGCAACGTTCGAAACGCTGGAGGATCTCGAAAAGTACGCCACCGAAAACGGATATAAAAAAGCATAATAGCCGCCGCAGAGGATGACCGCCGGATCACTGCCGGCGGTTTTTTTGTGTACGGATTTTTATATTTTAGCATCTACCTTGCATATTTTTCCAATACAGCCATTTTTATGCGTGCAGCTCTATGCGTGAATCAAAGCATTATGCGTAGCTGTCCATTGCTTTCTTCTTCGTACAAGCTCCGGCTGTTGAGCATCTTTAATGCCATTTTCTTTTTTCTGTAAAAATGCGTGCGAGAAATCGGCATAATCCCATAGCGTGCTTCCATTTTGTCATATGAGATATTATTTAAAATTGATTCTGCTATTTTATCGCCCAGGTAATTGTCTATGCGTGTGCATATCTCTATCGTTTCCTCTCTGCTCATTTTAAAGGCCTCCCTATGCGTGACACATAAGTTTCTTACAACATTATACCATATATCAGTTCATAAAAACACAACATATTATCGTATTCATGCAACATTATTGTATTTTTTTACCGGCATATTTCAGCCGGTAAGTGTTACCTATTCAGTTTTTACGATTTTATATCCTGGCACCCGAATGGCTCTAGGGCTTCCGATTTCATCATCCGTTTCCAGCTCTCCGATAGCTATCATCCTGATCAGATGATTATGTACACTGGATGTACTGCTCAGTCCTACCATGTCCCCAATCTCCCGAATTGTCGGGGCGTATCCGTGCTTTTCAATGTACAAAATGATTGCCTGCTTGATTTCAGCTCGTTTTTTAATTCCATGCTTCGTAGCGTTCATGTGCATTTTCCTTTCTTTTTATCAGTTAAAGTTCAGTTTACTTGATTTAAAATTTTTCTCATTTGCTCGATATTTCTATCATCAACAATATCAATCACTCCATGAATATTAAACGCAAGACTTTTGAACATGTCTAATGTGTTAATCATACTTTTCGCGTCTTTTTGAGTTATTCCACATAACGCTTCTTTATGTCCTAATTCAATTCCGGCAAGACAGCCTCTTGAATATGCATCATCCTCTGCGCTCCTTGCTCCTAAAAAATAGGCATTTGAGTCTTTAACAGTCTCATAATTTTTACAATTGGTTGCGTCCATATTTTGAATTATACCCATATTCCATGCTTGACACGCATGTTCGTGAATGCATTGCTCGCAAGTTCTTTTAGCTTTTTTATTTGCCATCTATATGCCTCCACTAAAATCTAATTAATCCGCATAATACAAATCATCTTTGATAAATTCTACAAACTGCTCTTCAAATTCTCCCATCGAAGATATGTCGAATTCATCATCTCCAAGTTCTAAAAAGGCTAATAATTCTGCCTTTAATGTTTCACTGTCCAAATTTGTTAAATAATCCATACTCGTACCGCCATTAAATTCTAATTTAACTATTTTATCTCCTGCTCAATATTTAAGTTTCTGAACATTGCACACATCACATCCACAACAATACTGTTTCCAAACTGCTTGTAAAGTTGCGTGTTGCTATTGACTGCTGCCATCTTGGAAATATCTTCATCAGATACTCCCATCAACCGTCCGCATTCTCTTGGTGTCAGCTTTCTGATACGGTACTGCGTAAATACTTTTGAATTTGCATCTCCATGCGTTCCGGCAATCAGTGTGGGAGATATACCACTATCGGAATAAACCGTTCCGCACTGAGAACCATCATTTGAAATCTGACCTACTTTTTCAATCCGTACAATCTCTTGATTTTGTGCGGTTAATGTAGGACACGTATTGCCATTATCTTGCACACGCCCTCTTCTTGTCTGGCTTTCTGGATAGCTTGCGTCAAAGCATCCACCAACTTCACATTCAATAGAACCACTTTTTGTAGCCTGCTTAATCAGAACCATATTGTCCTTCTGCACACTTGTTAAACAGTTACTTGTGCCTTGCATATTTATTTCTAACCTCTGTTCCGTTGGACTTCCAGTAGTTCTATCCGATGGATTGTCCGGGTTTCTGCCACGCATGGCAACTATCTGGCTTTCAAGTATTTTCGGCTCTTGATTACCGCCTTGCATTGTACTCAATGTTGGACTGCACCCCCCCCACATCATAAATTCTGTTGGTACTCTCAAATTTTGCTTCAAGAGAGCCTAAAACATTTACATTTGCCATAACTACTCCTAAATCATGTTGTTCAGCTTTCACACATCTTGCAATCGGATACACACCTCGTTGAAAAGCTGCTGTTACTTCTGTGTATATACTGCCTATTACTTCCATTCAATCACTCCAGTATCATTCTTGGCTCTTTATATTCCCTTGCGGTTATAGACGGTGCTGTATCTATGTATGTTCTTATTGCACCGTCCTCTAACCCACTCATGCTTGTATCAATACAGATTTTCTGCAACCATGTTTCCGACTTGCTGTTGGTTTGAGATTCCGCAGTCATATCTTGCCGTGATGCAGTTTGCAATTTCTCTCTGTTGTGGCTTATTGATTGTTCCGTCAACGCATGTCCGTCTGTCTGTCTGTCTGTCTGTCTGTCTGT
>CECA01047538.1_pt1 | contig 44845 bp, 45 predicted proteins | sample 557351 | NCBI WGS metagenome assembly CECA01 (sample SAMEA3182051, study PRJEB8094) | gut metagenome | biome: human; feature: gut; material: Stool; isolation source: human stools | place: Canada | collected 2012-03-07 | reverse complement strand
AATTTCTGCACCCTTTGTCGTATTTTGCAAGTCAGAGTACCCATTGCATCCCTTGAAACCGTGCAAAAACAGTGCAGAAACCGTGCACTTATTCTGGGACAAATGAAAAATGATGATTTTTGATCCATGACATGGTGGCGATTTGAGTGACCACAAAGGTAAATCTAATATACAGGAAGAAGAATTCCCACTCGTCTGAGGAGTTCTCAGGGGAGTGGGAATTTCTGTATAATGGCATTTTGTATATGTCACTTGCCACTTTTAGCATGGAGGTTGCCATTTTTTGAGATGAAGTTGACTCTTTTAGCATAAAGGTTGCCATTTGGGGAAAGAAGTTTCCACTTTTTATATGGCAAGTTTCTGCGCTTTCCGCATTGCTTTTCACATTTTCCGTACAACTCCGTGGTGCTGTCCGCGGTCTCTGGCGGCTGCTTTTCTCCACAAAGCATGACCTTGGCAGAGAAAACGCCATTCTGATGGGTAAATGTGCTTGCACCGCCGGTCTTTTCTGCAATATGCTGGACAGACTGGATGCCGATCCCGTTTTCCTTTCGCTTGGACGAGCGGAAGAGCCCGCTTTTTTCGTGAACTGCGCCGTCAAATGCGTTTTCCACTTCGACCAGAAGAAGCCGCTCGGCATGGACATACGCAGTGACCTCGATCTTGCGCCGGGCGGGTGCGGTGCGCAGGCTGGCTTCGAATGCGTTTTCCAGAAGATTAGACAGCACCAGACACAGATCGATCTCGTCCACAGGAAGCACCTGTGGTAAGTCGAGTTTGGCACAAAAGGGAACACCCTCACGCTTTGCAAGGGCACAATAATAGCCGACAACACTGTCCGCTGCACGGTTTTCGCAGAAATTCATATCCAGATCCGGGATCCGGGAGACCGTTTTTGCAAGGTAAGCCTTCAGGTTATCCAGATCTCCTGCCTCGGCCAGTGCGGAGATCTGATTCAGCTGGTGGCGCATATCGTGCCGCGCCTGCCGGGCTTCATCAATGGCGGTTTTCAGGCTTTCATAGCGCTGCTGCTGCATGGAAAGAAACTGGTTTTCCTGCTGCAATCTCGCATTCCGGTTAAGGCTGTTTGCCATCAGCAGAAAGATTGCATTGAACATGAACATCAAAAATAAAAGCGCGATGCTCATAACGATGTAGACCTGCAAGACCCGCCCTGTCCGGAGCGTTATCTGGTAGCGCGGGGTTATAAAAAGGTTCAGCAGGATGAACACCAGCGGCAGTACCCAGAACACATACCACGTCTGCGCAAAATTGTCATCCTCCACCATTGCGCGCACTGCGTGGGTGGCGGGATAATAGGCGGCGGCAGTGATCAGCCAGCAGACCGCATTATAAAAGATGCAGGCGCTAAAACAGAACCACGGCTTGTCCGGCGGCAGCTGCAGCCGGATCGTGATTGCCGTACCAACGGCGCGGGACAAGCTATTCAGGCACGCAAATACCGCGCAGACCGCCAGCGCGATGGTCCCGGATTTCCAGAGAGAAAGCCGCAGCGTTTTGAGATACAGGAAAATTGTCACAATCGTTATGAGCAGCAAGGGGAACGCGGTCGAGAGACCGAAATGATAGCAAAACAGCCCGCCGCCAAGGCAAAGCCCGAACAGCAGCGGCACCTCCCATACCGCAAGCTTTGCGGAAGACTGCTTCAGATAGGAGCGCACCGGAAAATACGCGAGCAGCAGGCCGGGAAACACAACGGTAAGCTCCAGGATCGGGCGCAGAACATCCTTCAACCCACACGCCCCCTTTGCAGCAGAAATTCCATAAACGCCTGTCGGGCGGCTTTCAAAAGCTCCTGACTGACATAGACCTGGCTGCCGTCCGTCATACAGAAGGCGGCATCCTGAAAATCGGCAGCATTCTCCATATTGATGATCGTACCGCGGCCACAAACAAAAAAGCGCGGGTCCTTTTTGAGCGGCTCTGTGAACGCCTTGAAACTCTGGCGCATGGCAAGCGTTTTGCCGGCAGTGGTGCGGATATTGATGATGTGGGCGAAATGCTCGGCGGATATGATATCACGATAGCGCAAATGGATGTCGCTGCCATCCACCTTCACCGTCAAAACCGGCTCCGGGCGGGGGAGTTTTGCGAGCATTTCATCCAACAGACCGGACAACTCGGCCTCTGAAAAGGGCTTGACCAGATAATGAAATGCCCGTACCTGAAAGCCCTCGAGTGCGTGGTCTGTCGAGGTCGTGGTAAAAACCAGAAGGCAGTCTGCATCGGTTTTCCGAAGTTCCCTTGCCGCATCCATGCCGCTTAAACCATTCATGTAAATATCCAGAAATGCGGCGGTAAAGCGCTGCTCTTTTTCTGCCGCCAGAAAGGCTTCCCCGCTGTCAAACTCTAAAATTTCTGCATCTGCGCCGCGCTGACTCAGCTGCCGCACCAAGCGCTCCTTCAGCAGTGTGCGCTCGGTATCAAGGTCATCGACGATTGCGATCCTCATGCTGTATCAGGAAGCCGTTTTACAGCTTCCAACCTCCTTTATAAACTCTTTCATCCTGATTATAGCACAGTTGCCCGGTTCTGTCGCAGCCGAAAACGGGATTTCGTGACGGAAAAGGGGCTTTCGTGCCAGATGGCTTGAAAAGACTATGCCTGTCCGTATACTGGAAACAGAAAACGCCAACGACGGCGCAAGAGAAAGGAGGCACGCTGTGTACCGAATTGCCGTGCTGACAAGCAGCAGGGCGCAGGAAGCTTTTCTGGCAGAGCAGATCTCGCGGTTCTGCGCCGAACATTGCTTGTTCCCGAAAATGGACTGTTACCACGATCAGGAAAGCTTTTTTGAGGCTGCACGCAACGAGCCGCTGACAAATGCCGTGATCGCCCTGCCGGGGGTGGATGGATTGAATGCAGTAGAGCATCTGCGCGCGCTTTGTCCACAGACACGCATTATCTGGTGCAGCGATCTGGATTTTTCGCTCCATGCCTTCCGGCTGCGCGCAGACTACTTTCTGCTCGAGCCGGTGACCGAAGACGCTTTACGGCAGGGCTTTTGCAGCTGGCTGGACAAGAAAGCGCCGCTCCGGTCTGACCGCAACGAACACAACAAGGAGAACGGTTTATGAAAAAGAGAAATATCATCCATTCTGCGTTAAGCCTGTCCCTGACAGCTGCCCTGTGCCTTTCCATGGCTGCCTGCGGCGGAACGCAGCCCCCTGCGGACAGCAGCGCCGCTTCGGCAGCTCCCGCACAGCCTGCTGCGGTACAGCCCGCGGCGGAGGAACCCACCTCTACGGCACTGCCCGTGAAAGCCCTGCACCCCAAGCAGGTAGATGAGAACCCCTACATGGCAAAGAGCGATGCCAACATCCACCATGACGGCTACAATACTGACTCGACGGATGAGATCCTGCCGCTGGGCATCTACCCCGAGATCAACGTTTCCTACGAGAAAACGAACGCAAACGCTTCTCCCGCCATCTACTTTGACAGCTACGGTCATGCCGTTGTGCCGCTGCTTGGCGGCATCGCCATCCGGGATCTGAACGCCGAAGAAACAAAGACGCTGGGCTATTTCTCCCCGAAGAAGCATGACGGCGGCGGTTACGTCATCCAGAGCTCCTATACGTTCCTGGACTCGGAAAACCGCATCGTCTGCCCCACCAGCAACAACCATGTGCTGATGCTGCGGGCAACCGATGAAGCAGGAAACGTCCTGCCTGAATTTGAAAAGGTACTGGACATTGACATCAAGGCGGCAGCCGAGGCTGCGCTCGGCAAGGAGCTGACGCAGAATCTTCTGTCCGTGGTTTTTGACTACGATGGAAACCTCTGGTTTGCAACGGGAGGCTTCCGCATTTATCCGCAGCGCCAGCAGCAGGGCGTCATCGGCTATATTGCCCGCTCGGCCATTGATGCGATCCTGAACGGCGAGCAGACAGACCTTTCAAAGGCTGTTTTTGTCCACGAACTGACCCCCGGCGAGGGCGCTGAAAACGGCATCGCCGCCTCCAAGGACGGCGCGGTGGTCCTGACCAACCAGAACTGCTATCTTCTGCGTGCAGAAGAAGGCGTAGACGTTGTATGGTGCACGCCCTATGAGAGCGCGGGTGCAAAGGTGAGCGGCGAAGGCGATAAGACCACCGGCGGCGGTCTTGCGTGGGGCGGCGGTTGCTCGCCCACGCTGACACCGAACCTTGTGCTGTTCACGGATAATCAGGACACTGTAAACCTTCTTGCACTCGATATGAAGACCGGCGAGGTCGTGGCAAGCACCCCGGTGCTGGATGACCTGCCCGAGGGCTATCAGGTAGCCGTTGAGAACTCTGCCATCGTCTATGACGACGGCGAGGGCACCGTCAGCACCATCGTCTGCAACTGGTTCGGTGCGGGCAATGCAGGTCTGGCTGATCCCAACAACGACTCCTCCATCCAGAGCTATGCCAACATCTATGACACAAACTGGCTGACAAAGGGCAACTGCATGATTGCGCCCGGCGTCGAGCGCGTGGACACCGTAAAGACCGCAAACGGCTACGAGATGAAGAGCGTCTGGTGCCGGAACGACCTGAGCGACACCTCCATCCTGAAACTCTCCACCGCAACGGGCTATATCTACGGCTATGTGCAGGATGTGACGACCGGGATGTGGCAGTACATCATTCTGGACTTTGAAACCGGCGAGACGGTTTTCACGATGGATGTTTCCAACAAATACGGCTACAACAACATGGCCATTGGTATGTATGCCGGCAACAGCGGCAACGCGCTCTACTGCCCGACGGGCTATCTAGAACTGCTTCGTCTGCAGGACCGGTTTGTTTATCTGCCCGAAATGCCCTACCGCAAGGTCGATCTTGATCAGGCAGCAAGAAATGTCCTCTCGCAGGAACAGTTTGCGCAGGACGGCGGCGAAGGCACCGTTGCAAGCTGGCGCAACACTGTGACCGTCCGCAACGTACATCCCAACACCACGGTAGCTTTCCGTATGAACAACCTGTCCGGCAGCACCTCCGGTCTGACCCTCTACGCCTATGGCGTGGACGGCAAGCTGGCAAAGGTCGATCCTGCACTGTGGTCGATCACAGACGAGGACGGCAAGGCTGTAACGGAACTTACCGCCGGTACGCTCTATGAGCTGCACGTGACCGTCGCCGATGGCGGCGCTCTTGACCTGAGCGAGACGGAAAAGGAGATCAGGCTCTCCGTTGTACTCGGAAAATAAACATAAAACGCCCGCCCACCGTGTCCAAATCTCCACGGTGAGCGGGCGTTTTGCGTTTTGGTTCGATTCGGGTGAATCTATTCGGCTTGTGGTTATCGCTTAACCCACGGTTTGGCTCCATAACAGACTGATGCCGAATCAGTCCGTTGCTTCATCGCCACCGATAGCTGGTCAATGCCGCCATCCTCTAAAAGTATTATATACCGTTAGTGTGGCATTGCAAAAGAAAAAATATTTGCACACGATATTGAGTGTATGACAATTTCGCGCATACGCTCAATCGAAAGTCGATACTTTTGGGGAACGCAATATATCGAAAGCGATATTTTCTTCGTCAATGTCGATACTTTTTACAAAAATATAGCGAGTTTCCGCACTCCACGGGATATGTTTGCTCGCTAAACATAGTACGCAGGACATATCCAAACAATATAATCTTAATTATGATAATTCAAATTATATTGTCCTCATAAACAGTGTCTTCCTGAATCAAAATCAAGTTCGGATTCTCTGCAGCCATCTCCACCAGTCGATCGGTAAAGCCGCTCTTAGAGAACAGTCCGTACACAATTTCGTAGCCCTTAAAGGCCGCTGTAAGTTCTTTGGACTGCCCCTTTTCTTGCAAGGCAGAGTAGACCGCCACATCCACAGGTTTCGCATGGTACTTGCACTCGCCAAGGAACAGCCGTTTGTGCTGATTGTCCACCGCTGCAACATCGATCTCTGTGTCTCCCTCGTTGTCGTTGCGCCAGTAAGAGCCAATGCGTGAAGGTGCAAAGTCGATCTGCCCCTTATGGCACAATTCTGCAAAGATGTTCCGGCAGATGCTCTCGTAAGCGAAAGCCACAAATTTTTGCTTGAAATCTTTGCTCATCTCATCCAGCACAATCTGCTGATTGTCCAGTTCCAACTCTCCCTTGAACGGGTACACATAGCGAAACCAGAAGCGGATGAAGTTGTCTGAAACATAATATAGGCTCTTCCGGGAACGCTCTGGATTCTTTTCGGTGATGGGAACGTTCTTGATAACAAAACCAAGGTCGATCAGTGTTTTCAGGTACGGCGTAATAGCTGACGTGTCCTGCTCCATCGTCATACCGATCTTGCTCAGCTTGTGGTTGCCGTCCGAAATCGCTTTTAGCACGGAGAAATAGTTGATAGGCGTCTGCACTTCCTCGTTGAGCAAGAAATCCGGTTCTTCATACAAAAAGCCATTTTTCGACAGTACCACACGCCGAATCTGCTCCACCAGCGGCTCGTCCGTCTGGAAAAACTCCATATATTTCGGTACGCCGCCCGTGATGGCATACTGCTCCACAGCCTGCTCAAACGACAGGTTCTGTGCCGCATACACATCCGTGAATTGCAAAGGCATCAGCCGAATCTGCGCCGTTCTGCGGCCATAGAGCGGACTGTCGTATGCCAGAGCATGTTTTTTCATCATGTTGATGAGGGAACCGCAGAGAACCAGCATCACGTTATGGTCTTTCAGCACTTCATCCCATGCGTTTTGCAAGATGGACGGGAAATCCGGGTTCGTCTTGACCAGATACGGAAATTCATCAATGACAAGCACCTTTTTCTCGTCCGGGTGGTCGTCTGCTACCACTTGGAATAAATCCAGCCAGTCGGTGAATGTGACCTTGCTGAGCATGGGATTCTTCGTGGTACGGGAAAGCACCCCGGCAAACCGCTTCATGCTCTGGGCTTCACTTTCTGTGGTTGCCAGAAAGTAGAACGCGCGTTTATCTTTGATAAACTCTTTGATCAGCGTTGTTTTTCCAACGCGCCGCCTACCGTAAATCACCACAAAACCGCTGCCACGCTCTAATTCTGCATTCAGCGTTGCCAGTTCGGATGTTCTGCCGATGAAGTCCATACCGTTCACCTCTTGCTTAATATAATTTGAATTATGATAATATCGATTATATTATAGCTGTTCTGCACAAAACCGTCAATAGGACGAAACATCGAATTTTCAACAACTTGGACACTACTTATTTATTCTGCATCAGTTTTTTTCAACTTTGTAAGCTCTTTCGTAATTCGGTTGGTCATTTCATATTGTTCTTCAGTTGTATAAATATAAGAGATTCGAATGACCATTGTGCCAACAATTGCATAGGAGCCAGTATACAAAATTGTATTATCAAAACCGTGCAGGTACTCACAACGAGCTTCAGCATCCTCCAGTGTGCCATATACCTCGATTGCACCACCTCCGTCTGTTCCTTTGGATACAGGAGAGTCTCCATCCACATTGATCCAACAAAAAGGGAATAAAAGTAAAATTTCATCCCCTATATCTTGAAAGCCGCAAAACAACAAAAAGCCGCTGCATGGGCTTTCAACCTCATGCAGCAGCCTTTGTATTCCTTAAAGTTAATAATATTACTGATATGAAAAGACGCTCAACAGTCCGTTTTCCTTTAGTGTGCTGACAGGAACAATCCGCATTCTCTTTTGGCATTTGTCAGTATAAGAGTAAAACTTCACATACTTAAAGCAGTTTTCCAACGAATTTTTGTTTTCTTTCAGCTTGCGAAAATGCACCATGTACAAGTTCTTATCAGCAGGACTTACAAAAATCAAGAAGTCGCATTGTGAATAATGATAGTAGCCCGCTCGTGTTTCTATCTGTCCTGATTCCTTGTCTTTCAGATAGAACACATCTTCAAAGGCAATGTTCTGTGTTTCAGCCAACCGGGTATCTAGCTTGACTTCAATTTTGCTTGTGCGTCCGTCTTTCTGCACAATAAAGTCAATGTCATTTTGGTAATTATCCTGTTCTTCACTCACATCCTGCACAGTATAGCCCCGGTCTGTCAGATAGTCCTTTACAATTTGTTCAGCCTGTTTTCCTTCCTTGTTCTTTAAGACAAAGTAGCTGCTGTGCATCTGGCTTACCTCCGCTTTGCTGTCTTTATGATAGCAGTACGCCGCTTTTTCTGCAATCCGTCCAGTGCAGCGTGGCTATCAAATCCTTCTCGCAGGTCGTTTGAATACAGGTTAGCATAATGCTGTGTCATGGTCAAGGTGCTGTGTCCTAGCACCTTTTGCAGCTTGAACACATTACCGCCAGACATACACCAGTTCTTAACAAAAGAGTGCCGCAACAGGTGAACACTGGTCTTTTCAACGCCACGACTGCGATTGTAGCGGGCTTGACTGTGTTTCAGTGCGTTTGTGGATAATGGCTCATCATAAAAAGAAGGGAACAGATACGCCGTTTCGTCTGCATCCTGCCGCCAAAGGGAAATATACTTCTTCAAACAGCTTGCCAGTGCTTCCGACATTGGCAGCAGTTGAACGTGTTTATTCTTTAGATGCCGAAATGTAATCGTTCGGTCATCAAAAGATACGTCCTGCATCTGCATTTCACAGACTGTTGCTTCTCGTGCTGCTGTTCCCAAAATAAAGTTGACGATAGCCCAACTGCGCCAGACAACAAAGCTGTCCTCACGTTTCGGCGGCTGAATCAGTGCACAAAGTTCTTCCTGCGTGTAAACGTCCTTGATGGTTTCTTGTGCCTTTACCATCTTGATTTTGAACGGTGCTATTTCGTCCTGCTCCATGCACCAGTAAAGGAACACTTTCACCGAACGGATATAATGGTTGACGCTGTTTGCGGTCATTCCGCTATCCGTCAAGTGGATAACATACCGCTTGAATCCTGCCTCATTCACGGCTAACTGTTCATCTGACAGGAACTTCAAAAACCGTGTAATATCATACCGATAGCCGTTCAACGTGGCTTCTGCTGTGCCAGAATACTTCTTATCGTCCAAAAAATCTTGCTTTAGATTATCAAACCGGGCTGCGTTCTTTTGAATCTTCTTCATTTTTGTACCTCTGACCTCTAAAATTTTTGAAAAAATCATAGGTACAAGCCCAAAAAGCCTATATAAAACAAAAAAGACGATAAACCGTTTCTCTCAACGATTTATCGTCCTTTTGGTGCGCTCGAGGGAACTCGAATCCCTGGCCCTCTGATTAAAAGTCAGATGCTCTACCGGCTGAGCTACGAGCGCATATTCTGCAACAATACAATACTGCCGAATAATATTACCATAAATGCCGATAAAATGCAAGTGCCCGGCCGAAAATTCTTGCGTTGCACTTATGAAGTCCCCCGCGGGGACTTTAAGCGACCGAACGGTCTCGCCGCAGGCGAGATGGAGGGATTTTATCCCGACAAGTTCCTCTTTACAAAACCGGACAGAATCGTTACAATCAAAGCAAATCCGATTTAGGCTCTTTTCCGGGCAGGCAGTGCCTGGCCCCGCCGCGATCCTTTCCCCCTGCAGGAGGTACTTTCTATGAAAAAAATCACTCGCCGTTCCGTTCTTCGTCTGTCCGGGCTGGCGGCCGCTTCGCTGGCGCTGACCAGCTGCCGGGCCGCCGGTTCTGCCGCCGTTGGCAGCCGCTTTTCCGACTGGCTGCGGCAGAAGCTCGCCAACAGCTCTTCCTCTGCATCCTCGGAGGCGGCAGCCTCCGGCGAGGCAGCGGCTTCCAGTGAGGCCGCCGCATCTTCCGCAGCAGCGGAGGAACCGGCCGCGTCCAGCTGGCTGCCTGCCTACGACGCCGACCCGCTGACCGGCGAGGCCAACCGCAGCAGCGGCCGCATCGTGGGCGTGATGGTCAACAACATCAGCTATTCCGAGCGGCAGAACGCCCGCCCTCAGCGGGGCCTTTCTTCTGCTGACCTGCTCATCGAGAGCAAGGTGGAGGGCGGCATCACTCGCTTCTGTGCCGTGTACCGCGACGCCGACAGCATCCCCGAGGTGGGGCCCATGCGCTCCGGCCGGGACCAGTTCCTGCAGCTGCTGATGCCCTGGCAGGCGCTGTACTACCACGACGGTGAAAGCGCCCCCTGCACCAAGTTCATCAGCGTCTACAACTACTCCGGTCTGAACATCGGCGGCAAGAGCTACTTCAACACGCCCACCCATCCCCATGTGGCCCACCGGGACAGCCGCGGCCGCAACGTTGCCTACGAACACACCGAGTTCACCTCCGGCAAGGAGATCCGGCAGGCCGCCGCCAATGCCGGCATCGGCCTGAGCCACGATTACGACACCACCTTCTTCCGCTTTGCGGACTACCGCACCGGGGCCGAGAATACCATGCGCGGCACCGCTTCCGGCCGGACGATACGCATCGTGCACTCCGACAACTACAAGACCAGCTTCAGCTACAGTGCACTGAGCCGCACCTACAAAATGCAGATGTACAGCCACGCCGCCGGCGGATTCGAGAACACCGTGGACGAACTGAACGGCAAGCAGCTGAGCTTCGACAACCTGCTCGTCTGCTTTGCCCCCATCGCCGCCTACCCCGGCGACTCCGGCGACGTGCAGCAGGTGAGTTACATTTCCGGCGGCGAAGCCTACTTCTTCAGCCGGGGCGGGGTACAGGTGGGCCGCTGGGAGAAGGCCTCCCCGGAGCATCCGCTGAAGGTCTACGATGACGCCGGGGCTGAGCTGCTCTTCAACCGCGGCAAGACCTACCTTGCCATTGTGGACGACGATGAGTGGTCCAATTTCAGCTATCAGTAAACGAGGGGAACACCATGAAACGCATCTGGATCCAGCGCATCGGTGCGGCCGTGCTGTGCGCTGTGCTGCTGGCCGGCTGCATGCCGGGCGGCCCGGCAGCCGACAGCACGGCTTCTGCTGACCCCCTGACCGGGCAGGAGCAGCAATACCCGGGCCAGCGTCCGGCGGCAGTGGTCATCGACAACGCCCCCGGCAGCACCACCCAGTGGGGCATCGGCAGCGCCTCTGTGGTGCTGGAGGCCGCAGCCCGTGCGGACACCGCCCCCAGCCTGTGCCTGGTCTATCCCTCCGTGTCGGCCATGCCGACGGTGGGGCCGGTCACGCTGGGGCAGGACCTGTTCTGGCGGCTGCTCAGCGGCCAGCAGGTGCTGCCCATCCAGCGCGGCTGCGACCTGTACACCCGCAATTTTCTGGACTACTGGAACCTGCGCGCGGTGGACGCGCTGGAAACAGGCCGCAACGCCTTCACCACCGGCAATACCGACTGGGCCAGCCCGCTGTGGTGCACCAACGGTCAATCTGTGGCCAAGGTGCTGGGCAGCCTGAGCCTCTCGTCCGCGCTGTCCGAGGACCCTGCGGAATCCGCAGACAGCACGCAGGAAGGGGACGCCCCCGCCGTACCCACTGTCCCGGCCCTGCTGCCTCAGCAGACCGACGGCCATCTGCCGGATGCGGACGTTGCCGACGCAGTTCAGGCGGCAGTACAGTTCCCGTCCGGCAGCACCACCCGCTTTGCCTACGATACCGACACCGGCACCTACGGGATGCTGCACAATGACGGCTCCCCGCAGCTGGACGCCAACACCGGCATCCAGGCCGCCTTTGACAACCTCCTGGTGCTGTACAGTGCCTCCACCCCGCGGGACGATGGCCGCACCTTGGACTACGACCTGACCATGGGCGGCGGCCTGTGGCTCAACGGCGGCCACCTGTGGCACATCACCTGGACCCAGGGCACCGGCTCGACCTTTGCCTTTTATGACGCCGACGGCCGCCCACTGCGCATCCTGAGCGGCCGCAGCTACATTGCATGGCTTTCCAGCCTGACCGGTGAGGAAGTCACCGTGCAGGATTCCGCCGGGAACGACCTGCTGCAGCCCTGACACACAAAAAGCTCCTCGTGCAGATGCACGGGGAGCTTTTGCGTTTATTCGGTTTACAGATCCACCACGCTGCCCACCTCGGCAGGGGTGGCGGGCACCATGCCCAGTTCCGCTTCGTCCGCGCCGCGCTGCACCGTGAAGGTGACGCTGCGCCCGGCGGCAAAGTCCGGGGCATAGGTGAGCTCCAGCGTCTGCCAGTCCTCCGGCACGGCGCAGAAGCAGTGCAGCAGCGCACCGCGCCCGGCGGCCAGATTCAGGGTAAAAATCGAAGCATCCGCCGCGTTCTCACCGTACAGCGGGGCGGCAAAGCTGCCGCAGCGCACCGCACGGCCGTTGCAGGCGGCCGTGACCCCGGTGCCCATGCTGTACAGGTCCTCCCGGGTGGACACCCGACGGCTCTGCAGGTAGCTTTCGCCCACCGGCAGCGCATGGCCGGACAGGTTCTCCACCGAGAGATACACCAGCACACCGCCCAGACCCGGAGCCGGGGCATAACCCAGCAGCTCCACTGCCGCCTTGCCGTCCAGCAGGGCAGGGTCGCCCGCAGCACGCAGCTCAGCCGCTGCTGCGGATACACCGGTGAGCAGGGCAGCCGCAAGGCTGACCGCACCGGAGCCGGCACATTTCAGGAATGACCGGCGGGAGATGGCTTGTGACATGGGAACTTCCTCCTTGGCGAAACGAAAAAGTGGTTCCTTTATACAATAAAGGATTGTGACCGTTCTGTCAAGCGGTTGCCCCGGATTGTAACCGATTCTTTGCGTTTATTCGTAGGCCTCGTTCTCTTCGGTCTCGGCCTGGCCGCGCAGGGTGTCGGCATAGCCGAAGGGCACGATGTCGATGGCCTCCACCAGCTTGTCCCGCATCCACAGCTGCACGTCAGTCTGCACGGTGTAGCCGCAGCCGGGGTCTGCCATCCACTGCTCGGGGCGGCGGCTGGGCAGAGCACGCTGGCTGAGCATGCTCATGATCACGCCGCCGTGGGTCACACAGGCGGCCTCGGTCACGTCCATGCGGATCATATACTCAAACAACTTGAGCAGGCTTTCGGCGCAGCGGGCGTGGAACTGCTCGGTGGGCTCAGCCCCCTCCGGCACAAAGCCGGAACCCGGGGTGATCCACTTTTTAAAGTCCTCGTCGTGCACCAGTTCCTTCACGGGCTTGTTCTCGAATTTGCCAAAGCCCGCCTCCCGCAGATCGTGCACCGTAAAGGTGTGGGCCGCGTTGGGGAACAGGATGTTGGCCGTTTCCACCGCACGCAGCATGGGCGAGGAGAACACGGTGTCCACCTGGGGGTACTCAAAGCGTTCCTTCAGTTCGGCCAGCTGGGCACGGCCCTCGTCGCACAGCGGGATGTCGGTGCCGCTGCCGATGTACAGGCCCTGCAGGTTGCCGGCGGTCACGCCGTGGCGGATGAGATGAAGTTTAAAGGTTTTCATGCATAGCACCTCGTATCATGTGGGAGGGCGTCCGGGGCAGGCCAGGGGAGGATCAGCCCTCGCTGTGGTTCACCTCAACGGTGGTGGGGAACACGTTCATATCCAGGCGGCAGTTGTCACGGATGGTAACGCTGGTCAGGGCGTTGCAATCCTTGAAGGCGCCGGTCTTGATGTAGCCCACGCTCTCGGGGATGGTGATATCGGTGAGGGCAGTGCAGCCGTTGAAGGCACCGGCCTCGATGTACTCCACGCCGTCAGCGATGTTCACGGTGGTCAGGTTGGTGCAGCCCTTGAAGGCAACGGCACCGATGCTGGTGACAGTGCCTTCCACTTCCACATTGGTGATCTGGTCGGCCTGGTCTGCCCAGGGTGCCGGGCTGTCGGAGGTAAAGTTGGTCATACGGCCGGTGCCGCTGATGGTCAGGGTGCCGTCGGCCAGGGTCCAGGTGACGCCCTCGCCGCAGGAGTTGTCGCCGGCGGCAGCAGCGGATGCAGCGGTGGAAGCGGTGCTGGAAGCAGCAGAAGATGCGCTGCTGCCGCAGCCGGTCAGGGCGATGCAGCTCACAGCCAGAACAGCGGCAGCGGCCAGGCTGCACAGACGGGTGATGGTGTTGCGTTTCATTTGGGTAATCCTCTTTCCTATTCCTATTTTTATAGCCTCCCTGCCCACCACAAAGCTGTGCGCCAGACAAGGACAGGTGCCAAAACAGCATTATAGCACAAAACCAGGAAAGATGGAAGTTCCAATTTGGAATTTTTGCATTTTGCGCCGGGTGCCGTTTCTTTTGGCCGGAACGGGAGCCATTTTCTGGCAGAAAAGCGCGTCCTCTGCCAAAAATATTCCCGCCCGGCATCTTTGTGCCCTGGGCGTCCGCCACAAAATGTATGCTGTTATACCTGTAGTTTAACATAGATGTAGTGTGCCCGGCAAGGCCTTTGACAGAAATGACGAAATTTGATGAAAAATATCGTCACTTTTCTTGCTTTACATTTCGTTTTCCGTTGTGTATAATCAACCTGCTGTAAACCAAAAATCAAGGATGTTCCCCAACCCGGGGTCATTGAGGAGTCAGAGATCATGGAATTCAATCGTATCATCAAACTGCTGCGCAAGGAGCGCGGCATCACCCAGAAGCAGGCGGCGGAAGATCTGGGTGTTTCGCAGGCCCTGCTGTCCCATTACGAAAAAGGCATCCGCGAGTGCGGGCTGGACTTTGTGGTGCGCGTGGCCGACTATTATAATGTTTCCTGCGACTATCTGCTGGGCCGCAGCGCCGAGCGCAACGGTATGATGCTCTCGGCCGAGGACCTGCCCAACCCCGACAAGATGAAGGACAACATCTACCACGGCAGCGTGCTGCCCACCATGAACAAAAAGCTGATCTCCAACAGCCTGAACGTGCTGTATGCCAAGATTGGCCAGTGCCACAGCAAGGCCCTGACCACCGAGGTGAGTGCCTACCTGATGATGGCCGTGGCCAAGATGTTCCGCCTGCTGTACTCGGCCGAGCCCCACAACGCGTCCAGCATGTTCAGCATCGGTGCCCACCGCTGGCGCGGCTATTCCGACGCCGTGATGCGCATGTCCGAGGCCAATGTGGAAGCCCTGCTGGCCGGGGAGGACGTGAACGGCGGCGAAGGCGTAAAGGACCCCGCCTGCCTTGCCATGACCACCGAGAGCCTGACCCGCGAGTTCCCGCTGTACACCCCCAGCCTGCTGAATCTGGTCAAGACCAGCGAGACCCACGTCAAGGGCCTGACCCCCGAGGACTGAAATCCCGTCGTACCGGGGTGATATTCCTGTGAATTGTTCCCCCAAACTCTTGCATCTGTGCACCAAAAACGGTATAAACAGAGTAGAAGATTCTGGAAAGGACAACATTTCCACCGATCAAGAGGAGGACAATACCTATGTCGAACAAGATTTCCCGCCGTGCATTCCTGAAGTGTGCAGGTGTTTCCGCTGCAGCGGTCGGCTCTGCCAGCCTGCTGAGCGGCTGCAAGACCAATGGCAGCAACACCACCGTCAACGACGTGAAGGTGGGCGACACCGTCAAGAACTGGAACGGTCTGGGCGTGCAGCTGTCCAGCGTGTTCCACCTGACCCAGGATCCCGCACGGCCCGGCTATGAGTATCTGGGCGTGCGCGTGACCGTGCTGAACCGCAGCAAGACCGAGACCTACACCATCGGTGCACAGGGCGTGGATGCCATCAACGCCGCTTACCCCGTGCCCCCGCTGGAGAACGTGGACGCCAACTTCCAGGCCATGGCCGCTGCTACCACCGACTTTGTTGCCACCTGCGACGGCCAGGGTGCCGCCGTGAGTGCCAACATCTCGCTGTACAATTCCAACTCCCAGAGCTTTTCCGACAGCGAGACCCTGCCCCCGCAGGGCTCCGGCTACATCGTGCTGATGCTGCAGGTGCCCACCGGCTGGAAGGAGCTGCAGGTGACCTACATGCCCACCTTTGCCCCGGACAAGACCCTGACCTTTACCATGAAGGCCGCCGATGTGATCCGCGGATAATTGCATTCGATTTCGTCCATTTTGTACGATATGCCCACAGAATGTTCACAATTATTTTATAAAAAGCATTGACTTTTGCGGTCATTTCGCCTATTGTATAAGTAACTTCCATTGGCATAAACTGTATAATTTTACATTCCAGGAGGAGGAACAAAATCATGTCTACCGTTTTCTCCCGCCGCTCGTTTCTGAAATATACCGCCGTGGCCGCCGTGGCTGTGGCCGGTACCAGCCTGCTGGGCGGCTGCTCCGGTTCTGGCGCAGAAACTGCGATCCAGACCACCTATCCCAGTGATAATGTCGTGCTGAAGGTAAAGTCCACTCTGGAGACTTTGGAGTATGATCCCACCGACGGCTATGCGACCTTTACGATCCATATCGTCAACGGCCGCAAGAATCCCATCATCGTGAGCCCCAATCGTTTTGCAGTCAAGGCCTACGATAAGAACAACAACTGCATCGCAAATATCTTTGTGGGTTCTACCCAGGGCAGCCTCAACGCCGCCCTGGTCCCTGGCTATACCAACCCCATCAGCCGCGGTAAGGAGTGCATCTGCACCGTTATTGCATCCGGCCTGCCTGTGATGAAGGCCAAGGATACCGAATGCCCCATCGCCTCCCTGCGTATCATCTACACCCCGGATACCGAGTACAACGAGTACACCGCAAACTGGATCATCTCCCCGGATACTGCGGTCCCTGCTTTGGGCTGACCCTTACACCATATTTTGTTGATAAACGGAGGAACGTATCATGTCTTACACTTTTTCCCGGCGTGATTTTCTGAAGTATTCTGCCATGACCGCTGTGGCTGTGGCCGGTGCCGGCCTGCTGACGGGCTGTGAGATCCAGGACCCCAACAACCCTGTTATCAAAAAGCTGGGTTATGGCACGACCCTGGGCACCACCGGCGGCCTGCTGAAGAGCGTGGATACGGAGGGCACTGACGGTGTCTTTACCTTTACGGTGAAGAACAACTCCGATGCTCCCCTTCTTATGGACCCCAAAGAGAGCTTCGTAGTAAAGGTCCTGGACAAAGACGGCAACAGCAAGTGGAGCAACTATTTCAACCTGTCCATCGAGGCTGTTCAGGGGGCGGACGGCAAGGTTCCTGATATTCTCCCCGAGCTCCCGGCCCGGACTGTAGGTGAGTACAAGGTCCATGTCCCCGACTATGCCGGGCATGCTCCCAACCTTGAGGAGACCCTGGAGTTCACCTTCATTCCTCGCCCGGCCAAGTCTCCTGAACTCCGCATAACCTGGAAGATCCTCGGTGCAGACCTCGTCAAGTAATTCTCCAATCTTTACATTTCAGCCCGCACCCTTGGTGCGGGCTTTTTTGGCCCTTTTGTTGGGCAGTTCGTCGCAAAGTGTCTATCGTTTTTTAGTGATTTTGTGTCTTGTGCACAGTTCCGTTTTCCGGTACAATAAAAGAACAAGCAACGGACAAAGCGCAGCGGCAGAGCCACTTGCCGCCGCGCTGTTATATTTTGCGGCGGGTACGCCCGCCCGGCTGAAAAGGAGTGCTGTCTGTTATGATCAACATGGTCAAGCTGCCCACCAAGAAAAGTGACCTGTTCCTGCGCGTTGCCAAGGGACATTTTGCCACCAGCCACAGCCACATCAACTATTACATCGACGTCACCACCCAGAAGTCCCGCCTGTCGGAGGCCAAGGCCGTGGCCAGAGAACTGGTAAGTGCCTACCAGCACAGCACCATCGTGGACACCGTGCTCTGTCTGGACGGCACCCAGGTCATCGGCACCTGTCTGGCCAATGAGCTGACCAAGGACGGCTTTGCCAACATGAACGCCCACCAGACCATCTATGTCATCACCCCGGAGTACACCACCGGCAGCCAGATCATCCTGCGCGACAATCTGGCCCCCATGGTCAAGGGCAAGCATGTGCTCATCCTGGCCGCTTCCATCACCACCGGCTACACCGTGCAGGCCGCTGTGGAGGCCGTGAACTACTACGGCGGCATGGTGGCCGGGCTTTCGGCTATTTTCGCCACCACCCACGAGTGCATGGGCTACCCGGTCACCTCCATCTTCGACCCCGCCAGCCTGCCGGACTACGCCAGCTTCGACAGCCGTGACTGCCCCCTGTGCAAGGCCGGCCAGCACATCGACGCCCTGGTCAACAGCTTCGGCTATTCGGCCCTGTAAGGAACCCCCCAATACAAAAGCGTCTGCAGAAGCCTCTGCAGACGCTTTTTGTTTGCCCGGGGCACCGGGTCATTGTTTTTTGGGGAACACAAAGGGATTGCAGCGGTATACCGCCACCAGATACAGGGCCATAAAGCACCACACCACCGGCTCACACAGGATCACCGCATTGTAGGCAAACCGGGGGATGAACACCAGCACGAACACCACCTTGCCCAGGAACTCGATGACACTGGAAAACAGCGGCAGCACCTTTTCGCCCAGGCTCTGCAGGGCATAGCGGGTGGACAGCAGCACCCCCAGCACCGCATAGAAGGGGGAAGTCCAGCGCAGATAGCGTGCGCCGTTTTCCAGCACGAGGGCCTCCGACGAGCCGGACACCATGCGCACCAGCCACTCGGCGCTCACCTGCATCAGCAGCACCGTCACCACCATGACCACCAGCGAATACAGGTAGATCTCCCGCATGCCCTTGCGGATGCGCTCCGGCTGGCCTGCGCCGTAATTCTGGGAAACGAAGGTGGACGCCGCATTCGCCATGGCGATGAGCGGCATATCCGTGAAGGCAAACAGCTTGCGGGCCGCCGTGTGTCCGGCGATGGTCAGGGTGCCCAGCCCGTTGATGCCGTACTGCAAGATCACCGAACCGGCAGACACGATGCTGCTCATCAGGCCCATGGAGATGCTCTGGCTGAACAGGTCCCAGTACAGCTTGCGGCCCACGTCCAGATGCTTCCGGCCCGGGATGAGGATGCGCACCCGCGTCATGACATAGAGGATGCACAGCACCACTGACACGCCCTGTGCGATCACGGTAGCCACAGCGGCACCGGCCACGCCCATGCCCATCCCGGCAATGAACCACAGGTCCAGCACCACGTTCAGCGCCGAGCTGAGCAGCAGGAACACCAGCGGCATCACACTGTTGCCGATGGCCCGCAGCAGGCCCGCGCACAGGTTGTAAGCGAACATGACGATGACGCCCAGATCAATGATGATGATGTAGCGGTAGGCATCTTCCAGAATTTCGGCGGGGGTGTCCAGCAGCTCCAGCAGGGGCCGCAGGCCGAAAAAGCCCGCCGTGGTGATGGTCAGCGACGCCACCAGTCCGATGACCAGCGACCCGGCCACCGTGCGCTTGAGCAGGTCCTCGTCCTGAGCGCCGTAGGCGCGCGCTGCCACGATGGCAAGGCCGTTGCCGATGCCAAGGCCGAAGCCCACCAGAAGCTCGTAGATGGCTCCGCAGGAGCCAATGGCAGCAAGGGCGGTGTCGCCCAGCACGTTGCCCACGATCATGGTGTCCACGGTGTTGTACAGCTGCTGGAACAGGTTGGAAATGAGAATGGGCAGCATGAACAGCACCAGACTCCTGAAGATGGGGCCGTGCATCAGGTCTACATTCATCTGGAAGAGGTTCTTCTTCCGGGACTGGGTCTGGGTCATAGGGTTCCTCCAACTTTATTTTTACCGCAAAACAAGGGGCCGCCCGGAAAGCAGTCCCTTGTTTTGTCGTTTTATGCAGTTGCTTTTTACGAAGAAGCTGCCCGCGGCGGCCCCTCTCGTGAAAAGGCAGTCAGAGCGGCCCGCAGGCCGCTCTGACTGCAAAATCAAAAACATTTTTCCGCTGAAAATTGCCAGAGCGCAAGCGGCGGCAATTCCAATCGTGCTCTTTACAGCTCCTGCGTCTCAAAGCCGTGGCCGGTGAGCACCTCCACGCTGGTAAAGCCTGCGGCCTGGATGGCGGCAGCGGCCTCGTCAAAGCCGTAGGTCAGGCTGGCAATGTCGTGGGAATCGGAGGTGATGATCACCTTGCCGCCCATCTTCTGCCACTCACCCAGCAGCCAGGGGCCAGGGTAGAAGTCCTTGCGGTAGCCGCGGTAAACGCCGCCGGTGCTCACTTCCAGCAGGCAGTCGTTGTCCTTTGCGGCCTGCAGGGCCTTGAGAGCAGCAGCCTTGTAGCGGGGCGACTCCTCGTCGAAGAACTCCCCCTTGGCGTTCAGCTTCTTGATCAGGTCGATGTGGGCCAGAATATCCGGCTTGAGGGCGGCCACCTTTTCCACCTCGGCAAAGTAGGCTTCCACAGCGGCCAGCGGGTCGGCGTCGAAGTCGTCGTTGATGCAGTCCCACAGGTCCTGCGGGCGGAAGTCGATCTCGTAATACTTGCCGGTGTTCTTGCCGTACAGGTGGTGTGCGCTGCCGATCCAGTAATCGTAGCCGGTGCGCTTGTCCTCGCTGAGGATGTCCCACTCGATGCCGCACAGGATGTCCACCTTGCCCTTGTACTCGGCCTTGAGCTTGGCGATGGTGGCCTTGTACTGGGCGGTGCGGCTGGGGCTCATGCAGTATTCGCGGTCGCGCTGGGTGTAGCTATGGCCGGTGAAGCCCAGCGTGGTCAAGCCCTGCGCGCACGCAGCGCTTGCCATATCCTGCAAGGTATTTTTGCCATCGCACATGGTGGAGTGGCAATGGACACTGGACTTCTTATAATCTGCCATAATTGCTTCACTGCATCCTTTCCTGCTTGACCTTATGGTCAATGACGTGTCGTTTTTCCAGTTCACGGGTCACGTCCTCCACCGTGATGCCGGCGCTGACCATCAGCACCAGAACATGGTAGGCCAGATCACTGATCTCGTAAACGGTTTCTTCCTTGTCCTCTTTTTCGCCTGCAATGATGACCTCGGTGCACTCTTCGCCCACCTTTTTCAGGATCTTCTCCTTGCCCTTTTCAAACAGGTAGGTGGTGTAGCTGCCCTCTTTGGGGGAATCCTTGCGGCCTTTGATCAGTTCATACAGGCCCTGCCAGCTGAACTGTTTCAGCTCCGGGGAGACGTATACTTCGTTGAAGAAACAGCTCTCGGCCCCGGTGTGACAGGCCGGGCCGGACTTGACCACTTCCACCACCAGTGCGTCCTTGTCGCAGTCGGCAGTGATGGACACCACCCGCTGCACGTTGCCGCTGGTCTCGCCCTTGCGCCAGATCTCCTGACGGCTGCGGCTCCAGAACACGGTGCGACCTTCGGCAATGGTGAGGGCCAGCGTCTCAGCGTTCATGTACGCGAGGGTAAGCACCTCTTTGGTGTAGTGATCCTGCACGATGGCAGGGATCAGGCCCTTTTCGTCAAATTTCAGTTCCATGGTCGTTTCTCCCTCCCCGGATGGGGATAGTTCTAGTTTAGCGTATTCGGCTTGCAAACGCAAGGGGTACGGCGTATTTTTACAGGCGCATTTCCACGCCATTCTCCGCCAGATATTCCTTCAGGTCCCGGATGGTCAGCAGCTTCTGGTGGAAGATGCCGGCCGCAAGGCCCGCGTCGATGCCCTTGTGGTGGAACAGCTCCAGAAAATCCTCTTTTTTTCCGGCACCGCCGCTGGCGATGATGGGCACGTCTACGCGGGCCGCCACAGCGTCCAGCATTTCCAGATCAAAGCCATTGCGCACACCGTCGGTGTCGATGCTGTTCAGGCAGATCTCCCCGGCACCGTGGTCCACGCACCAGCGGATCCAGTCCAGCGCATCCCGGCCGGTGTCCTCGCGGCCGCCCTTGGCGAATACCCGGAACTGGCCGTTCACCCGTTTGACATCCGCCGAGAGCACCACGCACTGGTTGCCGTAGCGCCGGGCCGCCGCCGGGATCAGGTCGGGGTCGCGCAGGGCACCGGAGTTGACGCTGACCTTGTCGGCACCGCATTTCAGCACCCGGTCAAAGTCCTCCAGCGTGTTGATGCCGCCGCCCACGGTGAGCGGGATGAATACCTCGCTGGCCACCCGGGTGAGGATGTCGGTGAAGAGGGCGCGGCCCTCAAAGCTGGCGGTGATGTCGTAGAACACCAGCTCGTCGGCCCCGGCCGCATTGTACATCCGGGCCATCTCCACGGGGTCGGCCACATCCCGGATGCCCTCAAAGTTCGTGCCCTTGACCACGCGCCCGCTGCGCACGTCCAGGCAGGGGATAATGCGTTTTGTGATCATATCGGTTTCCCCTCCGTTCAATCCTGTACCAGTTGTACGCAGCGTTCAAGGTCCAGTGCGCCGGTGTACAGGCTCTTGCCCAGAATAGCGGCTGCGGTGCCCATCTCTTTCAGTTCCAGCAGCTCCGCCTCGGACGAGATTCCGCCGCTGGCCGTAAAGGCCACGCCGGGCACCTCTGCTGCCAGCTGGCGGTACAGGGCCAGATTGGTGCCCTGCATGGCACCGTCGCAGGCGATATCGGTGTAGATGATGGCGGTGCACCCGGCGTCTGCCAGCCGCCTGCAGAAGTCCACGCCCGGCTCGGCGCTGACCTCTTTCCAGCCATGGATGGCCACATAGCCGTCCTTGGCATCCACGCCCACGGCGATCCTGTCGCCGTATTTTTGCAGCATCCGGGCGGTGAACGCAAAGTCCGTCACCGCCACGCTGCCCAGGATGCAGCGGCCCACGCCGAGGGAAAGATAGTTTTCAATGCGTTCCTCGGTGCGGATGCCGCCGCCCACCTCGATGTACAGCCCGCCCTGTTTGGCCAGTGCGGCAATGGTGTCGTAATTGGAAAGGGTGCCGTCCTTCGCGCCGTCCAGATCGACGACGTGCAGGTTCCGGGCACCCGCCGCCAGGAACGCCCGTGCCTGGGCACAGGGATCCTCGCCGTATACGGTCATGCGGCTGTAGTCGCCCTGGGTCAGGCGCACCACCTTGCCGCCGCGCAGATCAATGGCTGGAAACAGTTGCATCATATTCTCCTTATAACTCCGCAAACGCTTTCAGGATGCGCAGGCCGGTGTCGCCGCTCTTTTCCGGGTGGAACTGGGTGCCGTACACCTTGCCCGCCCGTACCGCGCCGGTGACCGGGATGGAATACTCGCTGGTCGCCAGTGTACTCTCGGTACAGTTCTTGCCGTAATAGCTGTGGACGTAATATACATACTCGCCCTCGCGGATATACTGGAACAGCGGGTCGTCCTTGACGATGTGCAGTGCGTTCCAGCCGATCTGCGGCACTTTCAGGCTCTTGTCCGTCAGGTCCGGCTCCAGCGGGCACACCTCGCCTTGGATAAATCCCAGGCCCGCGTGTTCGCCGTACTCAAAGCTCTTTTCAAACAGCAGCTGCATGCCCAGGCAGATGCCCAGCAGCGGCTTTTTTTCCGCCTCGGCCCGGATGACCGGCACAAGGCCGGTGGCCACCAGCTTGTCCATGGCGTCGCCAAAGGCACCCACGCCGGGCAGGATGAGCCGGTCGGCTTTGCGGATGGTATCGGGGTCGGCGGTGACCACCGTGTCCTGCCCCAGCTGTGCAAGGCTGGATTTCAGGCTGAACAGGTTGCCCACGCCGTAATCAATGATCGCGATCATACCAGCAGTCCTTTCGTGGAGGGGATCTCGTCCTTGTGGGCTTCGTCGATCTTCACCGCCGCGCTCAGCGCGTGACCGGCTCCCTTGAAGCAGGCTTCGAGGATGTGGTGAGTATTTTCGCCCGCAAATTGTACAAAGTGGACGGTGGCGGGCACGCTGCGGGCAAAGCCCAGCCAGAATTCCTTGGCGCACTCCACGTCAAAATCGCCCACCTTCTCGGTGGTGCAGTGGATGTCCCAGTTCAGGGTGCAGCGGCCGGACAGGTCCACCGCGCACAGGATCAGCGCTTCATCCATGGGCAGGTGGAAGCTGCCGTAGCGCTGGATGCCGCGCATATCGCCCAGCGCCCGGGCAAACGCCTGCCCCAGCGCGATGCCCACATCCTCGGTGGTGTGGTGGTAGTCCACCTCCACGTCCCCGTGGCAGGTGAGCACCAGATCGAACCGGCCGTGCCGGGCAAACAGCTCCAGCATGTGGTTCAGGAAGCCGCACCCCGTGTCGATCTCGTAACGGCCGGAGCCGTCCAGATCCAGCGTCAGGTCGATCTGGGTCTCGTTGGTGTTGCGTTCCAGAGAGATCATCCGGTTTTCCATGGTTCATTCCTCCAGAATTTTGTCCAGTGTTTCCACAAGGGCCTGCATCTGCTCCGGCGTGCCGATGGTGATGCGCAGCCAGTTGGCGATGCGGGGTGCGTCAAAATGCCGCACCAGAATGCCGTTTTTCTTCAACTCTTTGTATAGTGTGCCTCCGTCTTTCCGGTCCGTACTTGCAAACAGGAAGTTGGACCGGCTGTCCAGCACTGCAAAGCCGCGGGCTTCCAGCTGCTGCTTCGTCCAGCTGCGGGTGTCCACGATGGCGGCACGGGTGCGGTCAAAGTAGGCCGTATCTTCCAGCGCGGCCTGCCCGGCCTTCAGGGTCAGGCGGTTGATGTTGTAGGGGTTCAGGCTGAACTTCACCCGGTTCAGGTCGGCAATGAGCTTTGCATTGCCCATGGCCAGACCCAGCCGGGCACCGGCCAGCTGGCGGGACTTGGAAAAGGTCTGCACCACCAGCAGGTTCTCGTACCGGTCGATGAGGGGCACGCAGCTCTCGCCGCCAAAGTCCACATAGGCCTCGTCCACGATGACCACGTTGTCGGGGTTGGCCTGCAGGATGCCCTCGATGGCGCTGCGCGGCAGGGCAAGGCCGGTGGGGGCGTTGGGGTTGGCGATGACGATGGTCTGGTGCAGGCCATCGTAGTCCTTCGGGTCCAGCGTGAAATCATCCTTCAGCGGGATGATGTGGCTGGGGATGTGCAGCAGCCCGCACCACACGCCGTAGCAGCCATAGGTGATGTCGGCATAGGCCAGCGGGTGCTGTTCGTCGCAGAAGGCCCGCAGCGCAAAGAACAGGTTCTCGTCGCTGCCGTTGCCGGGCATGATCTGATCCGGCTGCAGGCCAAAATGGGCCGCCGCTGCCCGCAGCAGGTCGGCACAGGCGGGGTCGGAGTAAAGGCGGAGCTTTTCCACCTCGGCCTCGCTCACCGCCACCACCACCGCCGGGGACGGCAGATAGGGGCTTTCGTTGGTGTTCAGTTTGATGTACTGCTGGTCCTGCGGCTGTTCGCCCGGCGTATAGGGGGTGACAGCGGACAGGGTGGGGGAAAGAAAACGGCTCATAATGGTTTCCTCAGGTCTATTCTGTTATGGCGAACGACCTCGCCTCTTTTACTTCTCGTACCGGATGGTCACGCTCTTTGCGTGGGCGTGCAGGCCCTCGCGCTCCGCAAAGTCGGCAATGCGGGGGGCCACTTCGCCCAGTGCCTCGCGGGTGTAGTAGAGAAAGCTGGACTTCTTCACGAAGTCGTCCACGCCCAGCGGGCTGGAGAAGCGGGCCGTGCCGCTGGTGGGCAGGGTGTGGTTGGGGCCGGCGAAGTAATCGCCCAGCGCCTCCGGCACGTTGCGGCCCAGGAAGATGCTGCCCGCGTTTTTGATCTCGTTCAGCACGCCGAAGGGGTCCTCCACGCACACTTCCAGATGCTCCGGGGCGATGATGTTGCAGGCTTCGATGGCCTTGTGCAGGTCGGTGCAGACGATGATCTTGCCGTTGTCGTCCACGCTGGCGCGGGCGATGGCGGCGCGGGGCAGCTGAGGGATCTGCACTTCCAGCTCGGCCTGCACGGCCTTGGCGAGGTCGGCGCTGTCGGTGACCAGCACGGGGCTGGCCAGCTTGTCGTGCTCGGCCTGGCTCAGCAGGTCGGCGGCCACCCAGGCGGGGTTGCAGCCGCCGTCGGCCAGCACCAGGATCTCGCTGGGGCCTGCGATCATATCAATGCCCACCTTGCCGAACACCTTGCGCTTGGCGGTAGCCACATAGATGTTGCCGGGGCCCACGATCTTGTCCACGGCAGGGATGCTCTGGGTGCCGTAGGCCAGCGCCGCCACAGCCTGTGCGCCGCCGGTCTTGAAAATTTTGGTCACGCCTGCCGTGGCGGCGGCGGCCAGAATGACCGGGTTCACCTTGCCGTCCTTCCCGGCGGGGGTGGTCATGACGATCTCGGCCACGCCCGCCACCTTGGCGGGGATCACGTCCATGAGCACGGTGGAGGGGTAAGCCGCCGTGCCGCCGGGCACATACACGCCCGCCTTTTCAATGGGGGTGTACTTCTGCCCCAGCACAATGCCGGGCTTGTCGTTCACCACAAAGTTCTTGTGCACCTGCTGGCGGTGGAAGTTCTCGATGTTGGCCGCCGCCTGCCGCAGGGTCTCAAGGAAATAGGGGTCCATGCCCGCAAAGGCCTCGTCGATCTCTTCCTGTGTGACCTGCAGGTTTTCAATGACGGCCCCGTCAAATTTCAGGGCGTAGTCCTTCAGGGCCTCGTCGCCCCGGGCACGCACATCGGCAATGATGCCGTCCACCACGTCCTCCACGTTCTTCTCGGCGCGGATGTCGCGGTTCAGGATCTCTTGGGGCTTCAGCTCGTCGAAGTTGTACAGCTTGATCATTTTGCTTCCTCCTTGTTCTGCAGCTGCGCCCGCAGCTTTTCCAGCATGGTGTCCATTTCAGCATGCTTGAACTGGTAGCTCGCCTTGTTGGCAATGAACCGGGCCGAGATGGGCAAAAATTCGGTGACCACCTTCAGGCCGTTCTCCCGCAGGGTGGTGCCGGTCTCCACGATATCCACAATGACATCCGACAGGCCCAGGATCGGGGCCAGCTCGATGGAGCCGTTCAGCTTGATGATGTCGATGTCCCGCCCCTGCGAGGCGTAGTAGGCTTTTGCAATGTTGACGAATTTGGTGGCTACCCGCACCGGTCGGCCAGGGTCGTCCTGATAATCGGCCGGGGCCGCCACGCACATGCGGCATTTGCCAAGGCCGGTGTCCAGCAGCTCGTACACGTCGGCTTCCGCCTCGGTAAGGATATCCTTGCCCACGATGCCCACATCCGCCGCGCCGTGTTCGACGTAGATGGCCACATCGCTGGGCTTGACGAGGAAGTAGCGGATGCCGGCCGCCGGGTTCTCCACCACCAGCTTGCGGGTGGCGTTGTAGTCCTCCGGGCAGCCGTAGCCGATGCCGGCCAGCAGATTGTAGACCTTGTCGCCCAGACGGCCCTTGGGCAGGGCCACGTTCAGCATCACCTTGTCGGTGCTGTTCTTCTGCACCGGCGGCAGGGGAGCGCTCAGGCGATCCAGCTCGTCCAGGTAGACCGCAAAGCCAATGGCACCGGCCCCGGGGGTGAACTGTTGCATCAGCAGGTCGTACCGGCCGCCCTTGAGCAGGGGGCGGGGCAGAGCTTTGAGGTAGCCTTGAAAAACAAGGCCGTTGTAGTATTCCATCTCACCGGCCAGGGTCAGATCCAGCCGGATGGCACCGCCCGCCTGTTCCAGCGGCCCGGCCAGCCCCTGCAGCTCTGCCACCGCGGCCCGCATGGCGTCGTTGCGGCACAGGGCTTCGGCACGGGGCAGGGTGTCGGCGTAGCCGCCGCAGAGGGTCAGCACCCGGCACAGGGTGTCGGCGGCGTCCTCGTCCAGCCCGGCGGCGAGGGCAGCGGCCCGCAGCTCGTGGGCGTTTTTCTGGCCCAGCTTGCGCAGCAGACCCGCGCGGGCGTCCTCCGGCACCTGCAAAGCATCAAGCAGGCCGAACAGATAGCCCATATGGCTCACTTCCAGCACCCAGTCGGTGCCCAGCTGCCCCAGCGACTGCGCCGCAAGACACACGGCCTGCTGCACTTCCGCTTCGCCCACACCGCCCAGAAATTCCAGACCCATCTGGCCGATCTCCTTGAAGGTGTGGCTCTCTGCCGAGGGGCGGTAGACGTTTTCGTGGTAGTAGTAGCGCAGCGTCTCGCCGGGGGCGGGCTGCGCCGTTTTGGCAATGGAGAGGGTCACGTCCGGCTTGAGAGCCAGCAGACGGCCGTCCAGGTCGGTGAAGGTGATGACCTGTTCCGACGAAAGAAAGCTGCGGTTGGCCTGATACAGGCTGTACTCCTCAAACCGGCCCATGTGGTACTTGCGGCACCCTGCGGCCTCGTACAGCGCCCGCAGGGCAAAGGAGGCACGCTCCTTGGGCTGCAGCGTCGAAAGATCAAATTCCATGTCGGTTCCCCCCTGTTCTTCTTACACCATCCTGCACCGGTCCTCCCGGCCGGTGTGTGCGGCACCTTCCGCACACAATGGGCACACCCGGGTGTGTTCTGTCTTTATTTTACTTTATCTTAGTAAAGTTGTAAAGCAGGAAAGTGACAGTGTTTGCAGCTCCATCTTACATTTTTTCGGTGCGTTTGTACAGAAAGGCGAAAATGTTTCACCGCCGGGCCGCAAGAGTTGACGGCGGGCGAACACAAAAAAGCCACCCGCAGTCTCCTGCGGATGGCTCAGTCAGCACATCTTAACCCAGCAGCTCCAGCACACCGGCCTTGGGACGGGCACCCACGGCCTGACGCACCAGCTTGCCCTGCTCGAACACCAGCAGGGTGGGGATGCTCATCACCCCGAACTGTGCCGCCAGGTCCGGCTGCTCGTCCACATTCACCTTGCCCACCTTGACGTCGGTGCGCTCTTCGGCCACCTCATCCACGATGGGGCTGAGCATGCGGCAGGGGCCGCACCAGCTGGCCCAGAAGTCCAGCAGCACCGGCTTGTCGCTGTGCAGCACTTCCTGCGCAAAGTTTTCGGTCGTAATGGTCACAACTGCCATATTTTATCCCTCCGTAAAAGGTGTTTGTTTTTTCTGACAGCATCAGTATACCCCGGATGCCGCATGTTTTTCCGTGACCGGGTCACATAAAAAACGCGCCGCCGGGCACTCAGGCACGGCAGCGCGCTGCAAAATCGGTTTTACTTGTTCAGCATCTCATGTGCGGTCTTGCAGATGGTGGCAGCATCCAGGCCGTACTTTGCCAGCAGGTCCCAGGCGGGGCCGGAGCAGCCGAACACATCCTGCACACCCACGCGGCGCACGGGGGTGGGCAGCTTCTCGGACAGGACGGCGCACACGGCTTCGCCCAGACCGCCGATGACGTTGTGCTCCTCGGCGGTGATCACCTTGCCGCACTCTTTGGCCGCCTTCAGGACGATCTCCTCGTCCAGCGGCTTGATGGTGTGGATGTTGATGACGCGGGCATGGATGCCCTCGGCGGCCAGCTGCTCGGCAGCGATGCGGGCCTCGTTGACCATCAGGCCGGTGGCGATGATGGCAATGTCATTGCCTTCGGTGATCTGCTCGCCCTTGCCGATCTCAAAGTGGTAGTTGTCGGCATCGTGGAACACAGGCACCGCCAGACGGCCAAAGCGCAGGTAGACCGGGCCTTCCATGGCGTAGGCGGCACGCACAGCGGCGCGGGCCTCCACGTCATCGGCGGGGCAGATGACGGTCATGCCGGGGATGCTGCGCATGAGGGCAAAGTCCTCGCAGCACTGATGGGATGCACCGTCCTCACCCACCGAGATGCCGCCGTGGGTGGCACCGATCTTCACGTTCAGGTGGGGGTAGCCGATGGAGTTGCGCACCTGTTCAAAGGCACGGCCGGCGGCAAACATGGCAAAGCTGGAAACAAAGGGCACATAGCCCATGGTGGACAGGCCGGCGGCCACGCCCATCATGTTTCCCTCGGCAATGCCGCAGTCAAAGTGGCGGTCCGGATAAGCCTTGCGGAACATGCCGGTCTTGGTGGCGGCAGCCAGGTCAGCGTCCAGCACCACCAGGTCGTCGTGGCCCTCAGCGGCCAGCTCCTTCAGGGTGTTGCCGTAGCTTTCACGGGTAGCGATCTTTTTCACGTCTGCCATCTTACTTCTCCTCCTGTTCCAGCGCGGCGTAGGCGGCGTTCAGTTCTTCCATAGCGACCTTGTATTCGTCGTCGTTGGGGCCCTTGCCGTGCCAGTCCACGGAGTTGGTCATAAAGGAAACGCCCTTGCCCTTGGTGGTGTCCATGATGATGCAGGTGGGCTTGTCGTTCTCAGCATGGAAAGCCTGGATGGCGGCCTCGATCTGGTCATAGTCGTGGCCATTGATGGTCAGCACGTTGAAGTTGAAGGCCTTCATCTTCTCTTCCAGCGGCTCGCTGCTCATGACCGTCTCGGTGGAGCCGTCGATCTGCAGGCGGTTGCGGTCCAGGAACACGCACAGGTTGCTCAGGCCGTAGTGGGCGGCAAACATAAAGGCCTCCCAGCACTCACCCTCTTCCACCTCGCCGTCACCCACGATGGCAAACACGTTGATGGGCTTGCCTGCGTGCTTGGCACCCAGTGCCATGCCGCAGGCTGCAGAGATGCCCTGGCCCAGACTGCCGGTGGACATGTCCACACCCGGCGTCTCGTTCATGTTGGGGTGGCCCTGCAGGTAGCTGCCGATCTTGCGCAGGGTCTTGAGGTCCTCCACCGGGAAGTAGCCGCGCTCTGCCAGAGCAGCGTACAGTGCCGGAGCGGCATGGCCCTTGGACAGCACCAGACGGTCGCGGTCGGCCTTCTTCGGATCCTTCGGGTCGATGTTCATTTCCACGAAATAGAGGTAGCTCAGCAGCTCGGCGATGTCCAGACTGCCGCCCGGATGACCGCACTTTGCGCTGTGCGTGCCCTCGATCACGCCCATGCGGATGTGACAGGCGTGCTTTGCCAGGGTAAGTTTTTCTGCATTTGTCATGATGGTCCTCCCGTATGAACCTCAGATTTGCAAGCGTTCCAAAAAAGCCGTTTTACGCCCTGCCGGGCAGGTGTGTCCCAGCAGCGCACTCTTTTTCAAGTTTATATTAGCTATTCTACGCAAAAAGGTCAAGTTCCTTCATGCAAAATGTACATACACGGGGGAAATCTTGCCCGAAAAGTTCCGCTTTTTGGTCAATTTGCGGGTCGTTTGCCGCATCTTGACAGCCGCCGGGGCATTTGCTATAATTTTGTCAAAATCCGGCACGGAGCCGGGTGTGCGGGCAGAAGCCCGTTTTCTCCATACAGGAGAACTTTTTATCCAGAGCATTTTTTCAAAAGACGCCACGAAGGGGTCTGTTTCCGGTCGGAAGGCCGGGAGCAGGCCCCTTTTTTGTGCAAAGGAGGACTTTTTCATGAACACCAAGACTGTTTCGCCCGCCCGCCGCATCGTGCTGGCGGCATTGTTCCTTGCGCTGGCCTTCCTGCTGCCCATGGTCACCGGCCATGTGCCGCAGGTGGGCAACATGCTGTGCCCCATGCATTTTCCCATTCTGCTGTGCGGCTTTGTGCTGGGCGGCCCCTGGGGGCTGGCCGTAGGCTTTGTGGCTCCGCTGCTGCGCTCGGTGCTGTTCGGCATGCCGCCGATGTTTCCCATCGCCGTCTCCATGGCCTTTGAGCTGGCCGCCTACGGCCTTGTGTCCGGCCTTGTCTGGCGCAGAGTGAAGCACACCCTGCCCATGATGTATGCCGCTCTCGTCACCGCCATGGTGGCGGGGCGTCTGGTGTGGGGTGCTGTGCGCTTCGTGCTGGCAGGCCTGACCGGCAGCAGCTTCCCGTTCAGCGCGTTTCTGTCCGGTGCCTTGCTCACCGCCGTGCCGGGCATCATCGCCCAGCTGATCCTCATCCCGCTGATCCTGACCGCTTTGCAGAAAGCAAAGGTCATCGACTGACAAAAAATGGCTGGCATCCTGCGATGCCAGCCATTTTTTTGCTCTTTTAATTCTTCTTGCCGCTCAGGAACTCCGGCAGGGGCTTGCCCTGCTTGAGCCACTGGTGATACTCGGCGGTGGCGGCAAACTCCACGTCACCGGCAGAGTTCAGGGCCGTCTCCACAGAGTCCTGCACCACGCCGATGATGAAGCCGACACCTACCATCTGCATGGCAACATCATTGGAGATGCCGAACAGGGAGCAGGCCATGGGGATCAGCAGCAGGGAGCCGCCGGCCACGCCGGAAGCACCGCAGGCACCCAGAGCGCTCATGGCGCTCAGCACGATGGCGGCCGGCAGGGACACCTGAATGCCCAGCGTGTTGGCGGCGGCCAGCGTCATGATGGTGATGGTGATGGCGGCACCGTCCATGTTGATGGTGGCGCCCAGCGGGATGGACACGGAATACATGTCCTTATCCAGCCCCAGCTTCTCACACAGGGCCATATTCACGGGGATGTTGGCAGCAGAGCTGCGGGTAAAGAAGGCGGTGAGGCCGGACTCCTTCAGGCAGCGGAACACCAGCGGGTACGGGTTGCAGTGCAGGTAGATGAACATGATGAACGGCGAAACGATGAGGGCCATGAACAGCATGGTGCCCACCAGCAGGGCCAGCAGCTTGCCGTACTGGGTAAAGATGGCCAGGCCGTTGCCGGAAACGTTGGTGTACACCAGACCCATGATGCCGAAGGGTGCCAGATTGATGATCCAGCGCACGATCTGGGACACCGCATCGGCGGTGTTGGCCATAAAGGTCTTGGTGCTCTCAGAGCCGATGCCCTTCATGGCAATGCCGAACATGCAGGCCCAGAACAGGATGCCGATGTAGTTGCCGTTCATGATGGCCGCCACGGGGTTGGCCACAAAGTTGGTGAGCAGGGTGCTCAGCACTTCGCCCAGACCCTGGGGCACCACGTCGGACTGGGCGGCATCGGCCAGCACGACGGTCACCGGGAACAGGAAGCTGGTCACCACCGCAATGGCAGCGGCCAGGAAGGTGGTGAGCATGTACAGCCAGATCACCGTGCCAAAGCGGCGGTCCAGCCTGGAAGAACCCTGTGCCAGGGCGCTTGCCACGATCACGAACACCAGCACCGGGGCAATGCCCTTCAATGCGCCGACGAACAGGTTGCCGAACTCAGCCACCCAACCGGCACCCGGGGCCACCAGTGCCAGCACCACGCCGACTGCCAGGCCGACGAGGATGCGCAGGATCAGACTGATGCCGTTGTATTTTGCAACAGCAGCTTTCAGGGTCTTCATACTATGATAACACTCCTCTTTATGCTGTACGCCTCATGCGTACAGTTTTCTGTCTCTTGCCCAAGAACAAGTGTCATTATAGCACAGACGGCCCAAAAGAGGAAGTATTTTGCGGCATTTTCCCGGCGCAAGAATTTATTTTTGTAAACTTTTTTCAGAACCGCCCAGAAACTGTATTTTTATCAAGTACAGTTTTGTGGTTTCGACAACAAAAAGCGCACCCACGCAGAGCATCTTGTGTGCCCCGCCGGGTGCGTTTTGTCCATTGTATGATCTCAAGCTCAGCTTGCAAGGCTGTCGGTCACGCTCAGGATGTTGGCGCTGCCGTCCAGCCCTTCATAGACCGTCATCACAGCATAATGAGTCTCTGCGCCGGGGTATACCTCCGTCGCCTCGCACAGGATGCGGTAGTTGGTGCCCGCCACCACCTGGGTGCTCAGCAGGGCCACGGGAACGTAATCCACGCACAGAAGGCCCTCGGTGGCCTTTTCAAAGGCCGCCTTTGCTTCGTCGGTCATGGCAAGGGACTGGGCTTCCTGCCAGCCTCCGGTCATCTCTTTGTCGTCCACAAGGTCGGTTTCGCACAGGGCATCATCGACGTTCAGGATCTCCGCCCTGCCCAGCAGGCCGCGCTGCAGGGTGACCACCACATACTGCTCCTGTGCGCCCGGATAGCAGACCGTCATCCTGCACAGCACCCGGTACTGGGTTCCCTTCGCGGTGGTGCGGGTGGCCAGCACCGCCGCCGGGGTGTAGCTTGCCCCCACCAGCCCGTCAAAGGCCTTGTCGAACAGCTTGCGCACCTTGGTGGTCACCGTGGGGTCAGCAGCGCGCTTCCAGCTGTCGGAGACGCAGTTTTCTTCGGAGATCACTGCCGGGGCCGTCTCATCGGCGGGCTGTGCCGGGGCCGCAAAGGCCTGCACCGCGCCGCCTGCCAGCATGGAAGCAGCCAGAACGGTGGCCGCACAAACCGAGATCATCTGTTTTTTCATAAGAGACACGCTCCTTCTTCTTGCTCTACCATGTGTGAGACTTTTTGAGGTCTTACCGTTTTTTCCTCTTCATCTCCAACACGATGCACCCCGGCCGGATATTGCAGCCCGCACAAAAAATGCCTGCGGACGGTTCAAAAACCGCACCCGCAGGCATTCTGTTTTTTAGTTTGATTCGCTCCGCTGCTGGGTCAGGGCCAGCTTCTGGTAGGCGATGCGGGGCGTTCCGTCCGCCACATGGATGATGCCGCAGCGCGTAAAGCCGTTCTTTTCCAGCAGATGCCGCATGATCTGGTTGTCGGCATGGGTATCTGCCCGCAGGCTCTGGCAGTGCTCCAGACACCACTCGATGACCGCCGAAGCTACCCCCTTGCTCTTGCCGGAGGAGGCCAGCCGGTGGATGGTGCCATAGGGCAGGGTATCGTTCAGCCATGCTCCGTCCTCGATCACCTGATAGGTGGGGTCCGCCCCCAGAATGAAGGCGAACGCCCCCTGCAGCTGCCCATTGACCACATACACGAACAGCCGGTTGGAGTCGATGTCCTCCTCCAGAAGCTCCCGCGGGGGAAAGTTGTCGCCCCACTGGGTGGGGTTGCCCGAAGCCGCCATGGTCTCCCGCGCATGGGCATAGATCTGCAGGATCTGCGGCAGATCTCCTCTCACTGCTCCACGAAACATCTGTTTACACCCTCTTATCCTGCCGCATATTCTCCGCAAGGAAGGCGCGGCACAGCTTTGTTGCACTTGTTATTATACTACATCCTGCCAGAAAACACCAGTTTTTTGTGCGTCGGCACAACTGCAAAAAAGCAGGGCACCGTGCGTCTCACACTGGTGCCCTGCTCAGGGGGGAACGTGATTCTCTTGCCTGGAATGCTCAGGCCGTGGTCCGGCTGCGGACTGCGCGCACCTGACGGTACTCACGGGGGCTCAGGCCGTAGCGCTCGTGGAACAGACGATAAAAATAGCTGGTGTTCTCGTAACCCACCTGGGCAATGATCTGCTGGATGTTCAGATCGCTGCGGCGCAGCAGGCGGGCCGCCGTCTCCATGCGGTGCCTCTGCAGCAGCTCCTTGTAGGTCTTGCCGGTCTGCGCACGCACGCACTCGCTGACGTATGCCAGCGAAACGCCATAGGCCCGCGCCACGTTGGACAGGCTGGCCTCGCGGTAATTCTGGGTGATCTCCTGCAGAGCCGCCCGCACCAGCGCGTCGCGGCTGACGGCTTCCGTGCGGCTCTCCAGCATCTCGTTCTTGGTCTGCATCATCTGGATCTCCTCTGTAACGGTGCGGCGGGCGGGGACTGGGGGAAGCCGGACACCCACCGCACGGGAACTGCAGGTCTTGCTTGAAGGCCCTTACACGTTGTATACGAAACACGGTCCCGGAAGATTGCACGAAATGATAAAAATTTTTGAATTATTTTTCCCAGCAAAAAGGGCCGCCTGTGCACGAACTGCACAGCGCGGCCCTTCTGGAAGAAAATGAGGAAAATCGCTTGATCAAAACATGCTCTCGTCCTTGTAACGGCCGGTGCGCACGAACTGCACCCACTCGGCCACGTTCACCGCGTGGTCGCCGATGCGTTCCAGATATTTGATCACCATCAGCAGGTCCAGCGCAGCGTCCACCTTAGCGGGGTCGGCTGCGATCTCCTGCGCGAGGGTGTGCTTGATGGCATTGAAGTCAAAGTCCACGGCGTCGTCGGCCGCAATGACCTTGCGGGCGGCCAGCTCGTCCTCCGCGGTCAGTGCCGCCATGGCGTCCTGGATCATCTGGTATGCCTTGCGGCCCATGGCAATGGCCTGGCTCACCGCCGGGTCGCCCTCCTTGCGCACGGTGACCAGATGCGGGATGATCTCGGCAATGTCCGAAGCATGGTCGCCGATGCGCTCAATGTCGGTGACCACCTTCATGGCGGTGGAGATGCGGCGCAGGTCACCGGCCACCGGCTGCTGGCGCAGCAGCAGGGTCATGCAGCGGTGCTCGATGTCCCGCTCCATGTTGTTGATGCAGCTGTCGCCCTTCACGATCTTCTGGGCGGCTTCGGCATCGGCGGTGCACAGTGCTTCCAGAGCGGCCTCCACGGCCTCGGCAGAGTTGCTGCCCATTTCCACCAGCGCCGCCTTGAGGGCTTCCAGATCGGTGTCGTACTGTTTGCGGATGCTCATTGGTCTTTCCTCCTCGATTTAACCGAACCGGCCGGAGATGTAATCCTCGGTGCGCTTGTCCTGCGGGGCGCTGAAGATCTGGTTGGTGGGGCCCACCTCCACCAGCTCGCCCAGCAGGAAGAAGGCCGTGCGGTCGCTGATACGGGCAGCCTGCTGCATATTGTGGGTGACGATGACCACGGTGTAGTTCTTTTTCAGCTCGCTCATCAGCTCTTCCACCTTCATGGTGGAGCCGGGGTCCAGGGCGCTGGTGGGCTCGTCCATCAGCAGCACTTCGGGCTTGACAGCCAGGGCGCGGGCGATGCACAGGCGCTGCTGCTGGCCGCCGGACAGGCCCAGGGCGCTCTTTTTCAGGCGATCCTTCACCTCATCCCACAGGGCCGCACCCCGCAGGGAGCTTTCCACCAGCTCATCCAGCTCTGCCTTATTGCGCACACCGTGGAGCCTGGGGCCGTAGGTGATGTTGTCGTAGATGCTCATGGGGAAGGGGTTTGCCTTTTGGAACACCATGCCCACCCGGCGGCGCAGGTCGGTGAGCTCCATGTCCCGGGCAAAGATGTCCTGCCCCTTGAGGCGGACATCCCCCTCGATGCGCACGCCCGGCACAAGGTCGTTCATGCGGTTGAGCGTTTTCAGGAAGGTGGACTTGCCGCAGCCGGAGGGGCCGATGAGGGCCGTGATCTCCTGCTGGCCAACCTCCAGAGAAATATTTTTCAGGGCCTTGAAATCCCCGTACCAGAGGTTCAGGTCCTTTGCCGATATCACCGGCACCTTCGTGTTTTCCATAGAGTACCTCATGTTTTAAAAACTTCTCAGATCTCCATCCGTGAAAAGGCGTTTGGAGCGGCCCACAGGCCGCGACAAACGCAACGATTAAAATCACTTTCCGCTGAAGATGGCCAGAGCGCAAGCGGAGGCCATTTTTGATCCTCCGGGGACCGAGAGGTTTTACTGTTTCTGTTTCAGTTTTGCTTTGGCCAGCCGGGCGGCCAGGTTGATGACCAGCACCAGCACCAGCAGCACCGCACCAATGCCCCAGGCCGAGGCAAAGTCGCCGTCCTCAAAGGCACGCAGGTACAGCAGCACCGACAGGGTGGCACCGTTGGAGGTGTAGGCCTTGACCACACCCTTGGCGATCACTTCCGCCGCACCGGCGGTGAACAGCAGCGCGGCGCTCTCGCCCACAATGCGGCCTACGGCCAGAATGCAGCCGGTGACGATGCCGTCGATGCTGCAGGGCAGCACGATGGTGCGGATGATGTGCCACTTGCCAGCCCCCAGGCCCAGCGCACCCTCGCGGTAGCCCTGGGGCACCGTTTTCAGGGATTCCTGGGTGGTGCGGATGATGGTGGGCAGGTTCATGACCACCAGCGTCAGGCTGCCGGACAGCAGGCAGGTCTGGAAGCCCAGTGCCTGGCTGAACACCAGCATGCCCACCAGACCGTAGAGGATGCTGGGGATGCCGGCCAGCGTCTCGTTGGTGAACTCGATCACCTCGATCAGACGGCGGTTGGAGGCGTATTCGGTCAGGTAGACCGCCGCGCCCACACCCAGCGGCAGCACGATGAGCAGGGTCAGCAGGATGACGTACAGCGTGTTGAGGATGGCCGGCAGGATGCCGTCGGTGCCTTTCAGCACGCTGGCGGTGGTGGTGAGGAAGTTCCAGCTGATGTGCGGCACACCGCGCACCAGCACCATGCCCAGGATGCCCGCCACCAGCGCCATCACCAGCACCGCCGCCGCCCACACCAGCACCGTCATCACACGGTTCCAGGCGCGGCGGGAGGGCGAAAACCCGTTATGCATCGCGGTCGCCTCCCTTCAGCACCACGTTGAGCACCACATTGATGATCATGATGAACACAAACAGCACCAGGGCGATGCTGAACAGGGCCTGCCGCTGCAGCCCTCCGGCGTAGCTCATTTCCTTGGCAATGGCAGTGGTCAGGAAGGTGACGCTGCGGAACACGCTGTCCGGCATGTTGGGGCTGTTGCCGGCCACCATCATCACGGCCATGGCCTCGCCGATGGCGCGGCCGATGCCCAGCACGATGCCGGCGGCAATGCCGCTTTTGGCAGCGGGCACGCTGATCTTGAACCAGGTCTCGGTGTCGGTGGCACCCAGGGCCAGGCTGCCCTGCTCATATTCCGGCGGCACGGCGTTGAGGGCCGTGACCGACACCGACACGATGCTGGGCAGGATCATGATGGACAGCACCACGATGGCCGACAGCAGGCAGGCACCGGACGCCTTGCCAAAGGTCTTTGCCACGGCGGGCACCAGCACCTGCATGCCCAGCAGGCCGAACACCACGCTGGGGATGCCGCTCAGCAGCTCAATGGCCGTGACCACCACCGTGCGCACCTTTGGGCCGGCCGCCTTGGACAGGAACACCGCCGTGAGCAGGCCGATGGGCACACCGATGAGGGTGGCACCCAGCGTACCGTACACACTGGACAGGATAAAGGGCAGGATGCCGAACTTCGGGTCGGCGGCGGTGGAGGCCCACTCGATGCCCAGCAGGAACCGGAACAGGCCGATCTTGTGGATGGCCGGCACGCCGGAGAGGACCATGTACACCGTGATGAGCACCACGCAGCCCACCGCCAGCATGCCGCACAGGAAGAAGATGAAATTCATCATCGCTTCCAGCCAGTCGGCAGGGGTGCGGGGCAGCCGTACCCGAGCCAGATAGGATTTTTTATTCATATTAGAATCCTTTGAAAAAGCCGCGTCGGCTCGCAGAAACGGCAGGCCAACGCGGTGGGCTAATTTTATCATTGTCCCCATCCTGTTTACCGGGTCAGTTCGGCCGGGAGTTTCACCAGCGAATGATCCGAGGGTGGGACCCTGTTGCCGTAGGCAATAGGGCGGGAGCTGGAAGCCCCGAATTTCGCGGGGGAACTCCCGGCCGGGCTGACTCTGAGCGCCTTTTACTCGTTCACGGGCACAGCGCCTGCGGTGCGGATGAGGTCTGCGGCGTCCTTGCTGGTGGCAAAGTCCACAAAGGCCTGGGCCTGCTCCGACAGAGCCACGCTCTTGTTGGTGACGAACACGAAGGGACGCTGGATCTTGTAGCTGCCGTCCTTGACGGTAGCCTCGCTGCACTCCACGCCTTCCACGGTGACCATGGCCACGGTGTCGCCCACAGCGGACAGGGAAGCGTAGCCGATGGCCAGGGGGTTGGCCTCCACAGCGCTGATGACAGCGCCGGTAGCGGTCAGCTCCTGTGCGTACTTGCAGCTGTCCTTCACGTCCACGATGCTCTCGAAGCCGTCGCGGGTGCCGGAACCGGCCTCACGGCCGATCAGCACGATCTCGCCGTCGTCGCCGCCGACCTCAGACCAGTTGGTGATCTCGCCGGTGAACATCTGCTTGAGCTGGTCCACGGTCAGGTCCGCCACCTTGCTGTCCTTATTCACGATGATGGCGATGCCGTCCAGTGCCACGGTGGTGCCGTCCACATCGTTCTTCTCGTCGTCCTTCAGGGCACGGGAGGACAGGCCGATGTCCAGGGTCTTGTCGGTGGCACCGGTGATGCCTGCGCCGGAACCGGTGGGGTCATAGCTGACGGTAACGCCCGGCTCCACCTCGGCAAAGCCTTCGGTCAGGGCAGCGATGACGTTCTTCATGGAAGTGGAACCGCCGGTGGCCACATTGCCGCTCAGGGTGCCGGCAGCAGTGCTCCCGGCAGCGGAAGAAGCGGTGGATGCCGTAGCAGAAGAAGCGGAACCGCCGCAGGCGGTGAGGGCAGCAGCGGCTGCCACGGTACCGCAGACAGCCAGGAACGAACGACGCGTGATCTTTTTCATAATATTTTCCTCCAGATCGGGCCGGGCACCCGCCCGGCGTCTCTTATTGTGCTTCTTTGGGAACGGCCTTATTGTAGCGCATTCCCGCCGGAGGCTGCGACCATACACGGGCAAAATGCAGGTAAAACTTTGGGGGCCGGGCCGGGCTTTTGCAAGGAGCTTGTAAACTGACGGTGAAAACCGTGGCACATTTCTTTACATTGCCGGAAAAACTGCCCAAAACCACCCTTCTGCCCCTGGGCAGAACGGCAAAAAGCCCCGGGCACTCTTTTCAGAGTGCCCGGGGCAAAGGGTTTTTTATCAGTTCATGGGTTTGATCTTGGTGGCAACGTATCTGCCGTCCCGTTTTACCAGATACAGCACACCCGGTATGCCGTTGATGGTAATGGTCAGCACTGCCACTGCACCGTTCTGGTACTGGTAACGCCAGCCCTCGTTGGGGAAGCTGAGCCGCAGCTCCTGCTCCACCGTGCTGTGCAGCTTTCCGCCCATGGAATCGGTCACGGTAAACCTTCCGGTGGGAGCCACCTGGGTCAGATTGCATCCATTGACAGTTGCGCTGAACATCCCATCATATCTCATGGTCTGCCAGTTGCCGCCGCCGTCTGCAAACCGCAGCTTCACCTTGCCCAGGATGGCACCAGCCTTGTTCATCTCCGTGCCCTGGTCCACATCCAGCCCATACACCTTTACGGTATATGCACCGATCTGGACCTCATTGTCTGCCAGCTGGTCACCGCCGCAGCCCGTCAGCAGGCCAGACAGGGACACTGCTGCCGCAGCAGCCGCAGCCCCCTTCAGAAACGTGCGCCGAGTCATTTTTGTTGTCATAAGAAAAACCTCCTTTTCAGCAATTGTTGTTTTACCCTTGCACCCCTGCGCCGGGGTCTCCCTTACAGGCGCAGGCTCCCGTCCGGGGCGTAGAACTGCACATACTTGCGCCACTGGCTCTCGCTGATGGTGCGTTTGTAGCAGCTCACCAGGGCATCCAGCGCGTTCTTGTCGCTCAGCTCCGGCGCACCGGGGCAGGGCAGCACCAGGATGCGGAACCACGCGTCAAACAGGTGCTCATAGTAGCCGGTGTCGCGGGCACCGCACCGGGCGTAAAAGCCCAGGCGGCGCACGGCCATGGCCTCGTCCTCAGCCTTTTCGGGCATTTCGGCCTCAATGATGATGGCCTGTGCCCCGGCTTCGTACTCCGGCAGGGCTGCCAGCAGCTTTGCGCCAAGGCCGCCCGCGCGGTAGGCGGGCACCACGGCAAAATAGTCCAGCTGACTGATGGCACTGCCCTCCGGGCGCACCATGAGCAGGTAGGCGGCCAGCGTCTCCCCGTCAAACACGCCCCAGGTGTGGGCAAGGCCCTCGGCCTCGCTGGTCAGGATCATACTCAGCGGCTTGAGCTCCCCGGCGGGAAAGTCGCGGCGCATTTCCTGCAGATACACGTCGGTCAGCTCGCCGGGGGTCAGCAGCCGCCAGGTAAAGGTCTTGTTCATACGATGCGGGTCCCTTTCTGGATCACGGCCTTGATGTTCAGTTCCTTGTCGGCCAGGATCACGTTGCCGTAACGGCCGGCGGCCAGGCTGCCGTAATCGTTGTCCACGCCGATGCTCCGGGCCGGGTTCTCGCTGGCGGCACGCACGGCGCTCTCCAGCGGCACGTTCATCTCCAGCACGGCACGCTTCATGCAGTCGTACAGACAGGTATTGCTGCCGGCAATGGTACCGGGCTGCTCGGTCAGGGTGGCCAGCGGGCCCTTGACCGTGACAGCCTGTCCGCCCAGACTGTACTGGCCGTCCGGCAGGCCGCAGGCCATCATGCTGTCGGCGATCAGGCACACATGGTCGGCCCCGAAGGTGTTGAAGGTGAACCGCACCATGGCCGGGTGGATGTGCACGTTGTCGGTGATGAGCTCCACCTCTGCGCCGTGCTCCAGTGCCGCAATGATGGGGCCGGGGGCACGGTGGGTGATGCCGGGCATGGCGTTGTACAGGTGGGTCATGTGGGTGGCACCGGCCTCAAAGGCCTGCACGGCAGTGTCGTAGTCGGTGCAGGTGTGGGCAATGGAGATGCGCACCTCATTGTGGCATTCCTTGATGAAATCCAGGTTGCCCGGCTCTTCGGGGGCCACGTCCACCAGCTTGATCAGGCCGCCCGCGCGCTTCTGCAGGCGGCGGAACATCCCCGCGTCAGCACCCTGCACATACTCCGGGTTCTGGGCACCCACCTTCTTGGGGCTGATGAAGGGGCCTTCCATGTTGATGCCCACCAGATCTGCGCCCTTGCCGTTTTTGTGGGCGGCGGCGGCGTCCATCACATGGTTCAAAAACTCTTCCGGGTAGGTCATGGTGGCCGGGCAGATGGCCAGCACGCCCTTGCTGGCCTCAAAATCTGCCAGCGTCTGGATGGCCTCCTCGGTGCCGTCGCAGAAGTCCTTGCCCATGGCCCCGTGGAAGTGGATGTCCACCAGACCCGGCAGGGCATACAGGCCCTCGGCGTCGATCACCTCTTCGCCCGCTTCCGGGGCGGCAAAGGGCACGATGCGCCCGTTGCGGATGAACAGCGTACCGCGCTCAAAGGTGTGGCGCGGCGTATAAACCAGTGCATTCTGAATGATCATGCAAAACACCTCGTTCTTCTCAGCGGCCCGCCCGCTTCCACCGGTGCACAGCGGCCGGAGCGGGCAGAGCGTTTTTTTCAGTATAGCACGTTCCATTTTGGAAGAAAAGCGGTTTGTGTGAACAAAAAGCCGCCGGGAACGGGCGCTTTCTGCGCCCGCCCCCGGCGGTGTCATGCGGAGGCAACCAGCCCTCCGCGCCTGTTTTGTTTTACCGAAGTGCCAGTTACAGCATCTTCTTCAGCTCGTCGTACACGAACTGAACCTTGGTGCCGATGATGACCTGGCAAGCGTTCTTGCTGGGACGGATGACACCGGCAGCACCGGCAGCCTTGACAGCCTTCTCGTCAACCTTAGCGTTGTCGAGCACCTCAAAGCGCAGGCGGGTTGCGCAGTAGCCAACGTCCTTCACGTTCTCCTTGCCGCCGATGGCAGCCAGGACAGCAGAAGCAACCTCAGTGTAGTTGTTGTTGGCCAGAACGACCTTCTTCTCAGTCTCTTCGTCGTCATCCTCACGGCCGGGGGTCTTCAGGTCGAACTTGGTGATGGCGAAGTAGAACACTGCGTAGAACACCACGAATGCAGCGATGCCCAGAGGAATGATCATCCAAGTCTTAGCAGCTGCAGGCAGGGAAGCGGAGAACACCAGGTCGGTGGCACCTGCGGAGAAGCAGAAGCCAGCACGGAAACCGGAGTAGTAGGTGATGACGGTAAAGATGCCGTACAGAGCAGCGTACACAACGTACAGGGGGAAGCACAGGAACATGAAGCCGAACTCGAAGGGCTCGGTAACGCCGCAGACGAAGGCGCAGATTGCAGCAGACAGAACCAGGCCGATGGCAGCCTTCTTGTTCTTAGCGGTCTTGACCATAGCCAGAGCAGCGCCCAGGACACCGAACATCATGCAGGGGAAGAAGCCGGACATGTACATACCCAGGCTCCAGCTCACATCTGCGCTGGTCTCGCCTGCCCAGAAGTGGGACAGGTCGCCCAGGCCGATGGTGTCGAACCAGAACACGTTGTTCAGAGCGTGGTGCAGGCCGGTGGGGATCAGCAGACGGTTCAGGAAGGCGTAGATGCCGGCGCCGATGCCGTCCATGCCAACGATGCCGTTGCCGATGGCGACCAGTGCGTCGAAGATGACGGGCCAGACGAACAGCAGAACAACGGACACCAGAATGGAGATCAGGCCGGTAGCGATGGCAACGAAACGCTTGCCGGAGAAGAATGCCAGCCAGTCAGGCAGCTGGGTATTCTTGAACTTGTTGTAGCAGGCAGCACCCACAATAGCGGCCAGGATGCCGATGAAGGAGTTGCCGGCCACCTTCTGGAAGGCGATGTAGGTAGCGGTGCCCTCTTCCAGGGTGCGCACCATACCGACCACGCCGGGGCTCAGCAGCTGCTGCATCATCAGGAAGCTGACCAGACCGGCCAGACCTGCGGTACCGTCGTTGTCGGCCAGGCCCACAGCGGCACCAATGGCGAACAGCCATGCCATGTTATCGATCAGAGCGCCGCCTGCCTTGACCAGCAGGAAGCCAACGGTGTATGCTGCACCGGAAGTCGGTGCACCGGGAACGCCCATAACGCCCGGAGCGAGGGCATAGCCAAGACCCATCAGGATGCCGCAGATCGGCAGCACAGCGACGGGAAGCATCAGTGCTTTGCCCAGTTTCTGGAGATACTTCATCATAAAGCACATTCCTCCTTAAGAAATGTTTGTGTTTACAGACAGTCTCTGGTTGTAAGCCGTCCATAATTCCGTAATAGAATATTAACATACTTTTGCAAAAAAAGAAAGTCCCTTCCGCGATAAATCTATCAAATTGCGTCAAAAGTCCTTATTTGCGTATTTTGCGTGAACATTTTTTGGTTTTCGTGCACAACCCTCGGCTTTATGTTGAAAAATCTTTTCTTTTCTCCGACATTTTGCCCAAAGGCTTGCATCCCAGACGGGAATCGGGTACTATACTATTATAAGGAAACACAGAATTTTGAAGGAGGTTTTCCCCATGGAATGGACCGACATCCGCCTGACCGTGGCCAAGTCCGACGCCGACAACGCCGAAGCCGTTGCCACCATGATCGCCGAGGGCGGCATCTATATCGAAGATTACAGCGACATCGAGCAGCAGGTGGCCGAGATCGCCCATGTGGACCTGATCGAGCAGGAGCTGCTGGACAAGCCCCGCGACCGGGTCATCATCCACATGTATCTGGAGCCGGGCGCTTCCCCCGTGGAGACCCTGGCCCTGATCTCTGCCCGCATGGAGGCTGCCGGCATCGCCTACACCGTGGAGACCGAGGGGGTGGAGCAGGAGGACTGGCAGAACGGCTGGCGCAAGTATTACCACCCGTTGGAGATCGGCAAGCGGCTGGCCGTGGTGCCCTCCTGGCAGGAGTACGACACCGACCGCGTCAAGCTGGTGCTGGACCCCGGCCTTGCCTTCGGCACCGGCGGCCACGAGACCACCAGCCTGTGCATGGAAGCGCTGGACGAGCGGGTCCAGGGCGGTGAACGGGTGCTGGACATCGGCACCGGCAGCGGCATCCT